>ERZ827423.36-NODE-36-length-176851-cov-9.143872_pt1 | contig 176851 bp, 188 predicted proteins | sample MGYA00519775_ERZ827423 | MGnify/ENA primary metagenome ERZ827423 (study PRJEB31778, sample SAMEA3449296) | human gut metagenome | biome: human gut; feature: human-associated habitat; material: faeces | place: United Kingdom | collected 2010/2012 ... | reverse complement strand
TCCTTACTTCTTTTCCTATATAAGCATAACCATGTCCTAATTCAAGTAAAAATATCTCTAATTCTTTTCTTATTATCTTAGCTAATTTTTCTTCACTTATATTATCTAAATCTTCATTTATTGGTATTAATACTGGATCTTTTAATGTATCTTTTATTGTTAATAATTCATTTTTATCACTAATTAGTTTTATACTTTCCTTATCTGCTAAACTTAATCTTTCAAATGCATTATTTTTTATTTCTTTCTTTAACTCCCTTGCACTTAGATTCTTTTTTATACACATGTTAATATAATAATTTCTTTTATTTTCATTTTTTATTGGCAAAAGTATTCGTATATTACTCCATGTCAATTGGTGGCACAGTGTGCCACCTTTTTTAAAACATATATAAAATTGTCTAAATCTTTTTAAATTACTAACATCATAGCCCTTTCCAAAAAGTCTAACTAACTCCTTACTCCATTCTTTAATTAATCCATTTCCATACTTTGCTCTTTCTTCTCCTCCTTGTGCTTCGATAAGTAACTTTCCTATTTCAAAATAATTATTTACTAAATCTTTATTCTTAAAATAATCATGATATCCTTTATTTATTTCTGTTTTTTCAACTAATTTTATTAGTTCTTTTTTATAATCTTTTTCCATATAAAATTCCTCTTTTCTTAAAATATTTTTATAAGATATTTTTACCCTCTATATATGTTATACTGGCATTTTTTAATTTCACCTAAATTTTTTTAAAAAAAGTTTCATTTTTTATTAAAAATTATCAACTTTTAACTTTGACATTTTTATCAGTTTTTATTTTAGCATTTATAACAAAAATAGAGATGACAAATTATCATCTCTATTTCACACTAGATTTTATTGAACTATTTTTTTTACTTAACTTTGTACTTCTTTTAGTATAGTATAAATAACATCATTTAATTGTAATTGATTACTTATAAATATTATATAGTAAATTTAGTCAAGACACAGTTAAGTTAACGAGATCCGTTATAACCCAAGCGTATATGGTGAACTTGAAGTTCCATCTCCTCCGGTGATTTCTACGGAAGATATTAGATATAGGACTGGCCGAACAGCAAGCTGGAAGTCGGAGACAATGCCTTCGCCGTCAATTCCGCCCGATTCTACAAAGAACGCAATGGCTCTGCCGCTGGCACTCTGAGGCAATATCCACTCATCAATACCTTTAAATAACCAATTATTATTTTTACACGTTGCATTAGCATAGTTAACAAGTGTTTGCGCGCATGCATCACTTGCTGCATAGCCATAGTCACTAGCATACATAAGAGATAGCTTTCCTACCCAATTATTTGGATTTGTTCCATTGTAGAATTCATTGCTTGTTGTATTTTTTATTTTTCTTTCATATTGGTACATTACATCTTTTTGAATATCATATATTTTATAACCACCTAAATAAAATTTTGTATTTCCTATCATATTTTGTGCTGTACTATCTAAACTATTTAAATATGTTGTATTAAGTTCTGTATTTAATGTTGCTGGTCTAGCCCAGTTATTTATTTCACCTGTATCCCAAACCTTATCTCCAATACTTTGATCTTTTATTATTTTTACTCTATTTTCTATCTTTCCTGTTCCATCATCAGTTGGAAATACCCCTATTATTCTCCATGTTTCATTATTAAATGTTACATAGTTTTTTGGACTTGCTCCACGATATCTATATTCAATTACACTTTCTGTTGCTCCTATTTGAAGTGTACTATCAGCAGCATGTGTTATTGTATATAATCCACTATCATTTTGATTATTTGTTAATTTTATAAGAGTTTCTGCTCCTGTTTCTTTTTCTACTGTACTTACATTAACTTTAAACTTAAAAGTACAACCTGTTAAAGAAATATTAGTTTTACTATCATCTATTTCTTGTTTTACTGTATATTTACTCATATTAATATCACTTTTTAACCATACTCTTAATCTATATGTATGTGTTTGTATTTCATTTGAATTATTATACATAAAACTATTATTATATATTACTTTAGCATTAGCTATTTTTTTACTATTTCCTAAATTACTTATTAATATAGGATTTACTAATGCATTATCATTACCATCAGTTAAATATGCTTTAACATCATTTTCTTCAAAACTATTAGTAGTACTTGTTTTAAGTATAGATATTTCATAATTAATACTCATATCTTTAACTAAATTACTTGCTACATTAAACTCAAAATAATTTTCTTTAATTCCTTCTGTATCACTTTTTGGTTCCATATTAGTTATAGATATTTTATCTTCACTTTCTTTATATGTAAATGATATTACATCTGTTGATACAAAATGTGTTTTTTGTCCTTCTAATTTTATTTTATAATAAGCATAACTTACTAATATAATACAACTTAATAAAGTTATAAATAAAGGTATTAAATTTATAAACAATTCTTTTTTATTAACATTTTTCATAATATATACGCTCCTTTATCTTTCATATTAATTTTAACATATATTTATTATAAAAAAAAGAACTTTTTTAAAATTCTTTCTTACAATATATTTGTAATTTACATTTATTACAACTTGGTTTTTTAGAAGTACAATAATACCTTCCAAATAATACAAATTGTTTATGTAATTTACTCCATATATTCTTATCAAATTTTCTTTTTAATTTTTCTTCTATTTTTATTACATCATCATCTTTTTTAACTAACCCTAATCTTTTACTTACTCTTTCTACATGAGTATCTACTGCGATAGTTGGTTCATTAAACAATTCACTTAAAACAACATTTGTTGTTTTTCTTCCTACCATTGGTAAGTTTTCTAAAACCTTTCTATTATTAACTACTTTACCATTATACTTTTCATCTAATATTTTAGCAATGTTTATAACAGCTTCACTTTTTTTATGATAACTTCCAAGTTCTTTTATAATATTTTCTATATCTTTTATATTTGCTTCTTTTAATTTTTTTAAACTATCATATTTATTAAATAATACTTTTGTTACTTTATTTACTCTGGCATCTTTAGTTTGGGCACTTAACATTACTGCTAATAATAATTCATAATCTTTATTATAATTTAATTCACAAACAGGATTAGGTATTATTTCATTTAAATAATTTAAAATTTCTTTTTCTTTATTCATTCTTCATCTAACCAATCATAATCAAATAAATCAATTTTTTCTTCTTTTACTTGTCTTTTTTTAACAACATCACTTGGTTTTTTATATCCTTTTTTATTCCATTCATATAAAATTCTATCAATATATTTTAAATTATTAACCCCATTTAAAATAGCTTCTTTTAATGCTTCTTTAATTAAATCTTCACTTATATTAGAATCTAACCATCCTTTTATAGTTTCATATTCAATAGGACTTAAACATCTACCAAATTCTTTTTCTATAACATCATATATATTAGAATTATCTTTATTAACAATTTCATTTTCACTGTCATTTAATGTCATAACAATTATTTTATCATATAAACTACTTATATCTAAATATTCCCTTATCATCCCTGTTTCTTTTTTATCTGTTACCATTATTATAATATTTTTAGATATTAAACTATCTATAAGTTCCATTATTTCAGGTATACTAAGTGCTGTACTAATAGAAAACTTATTTATATCAAATAATACTTTGTCATTAAATGTAATTAGATAAGATAAAAAAATCAACTCTTTTTCACTTAAATTAAGTTTTTTATAAGTTTTTAACAAATAAGAAGGTATTACTATATTATTTGTTTTCATTATATCTAATATATTTTTTGTTTTCATAAATCACTCTCCTAAAAACTTCTTTTATTATAACATTATTTATAGTTATTTAATATATATTTTTCTATTTCTTCTTTATTATTCTTAATATTTTTAAGTAATATATTTTTTTCTAAATCATTATATATTTCCTTTAAAAAACAACCAGGTTCTTTATTTAATAATATACATATATCTTCAGTTGTTATATCTATTTCATTTTTTGCTTTAATTACTAATTTTTCATATTTATTACTATATTTCTTTTTTGATAATTTTCTTAAATCACATACAACATTAATTTCATATAAACCTGTTTTATATAATACAAATATATCATTTAAATCTTCTTTTAAAAGTTTATTTATATTATTAATAAGATCTTTTTCTTTTTTAGTAAATGGATAATTATCATTTATTGTAATTGTACTCCACATACCTATTAAATCTTTTGTTCTTAATACATTATCTATATTAGTTAATTCTAACACTTCTAGTAAATCTAATTCTTTTAAAAGTTTTATACCATAAGCTTTATTATCACTTGTAAATATTTTAGTTAATTCTTCTTTTTTTCTTTCATAAGATAAATCTTTAAGTAAATCTTTATTTTCTTTAATAGCTTTTTTTAAAGAATCTTCTATTTTAAAGTTTAAACAACTAGCAAATCTAATAGCTCTAAGTATTCTTAAAGAATCTTGTTTTATTTTAAAATAAGGATCTCCAATTGTTCTAATTATTTTTTTATTTAAATCTTTCTTTCCATTTAATAAATCTATTATTTTACCATCTTTATCCATACATATAGAATTAACTGTAAAATCTCTCCTTGTTATATCTTCTTCTAAAGTATCAACATATTCAATTATAGGTTTTCTATTATTAATGTAATCTATATCTTTTCTAAAAGTTGTTATTTCATATAAATAATCTTTTGTTTCTAATAAAATATTACCATATTCTAAAGGTGTAACTTTATAATCTTTAAATATTTCCATTAAATCTTTTACTCTAGCATTAGTACATATATCAATATCATTTGTTTTTATTTTTCTTAAATAATCTCTTACATAACCTCCCACAACATAAGCTTTAAAACCTTTATTAGTTATCATTTCTAATATTTCTTTTATCTTATCATTCATAATGTACTTCCCTTCATATTAATTATAACAAAAAATATAAAATAAAAAAAGAATAAAAAGAAAAAAGCCCTAAGGCTTCTTACTAATTTACAGATTCTTTTAATGCTGCTCCAGCTTTAAATGTAACAGCGTTTCTTGCAGCGATATTAACTACAGCGCCAGTTTGAGGATTACGTCCTGTTCTAGCTGCTCTTTTTGAAACTGCAAATGTTCCAAATCCAACTAGTGGTACTCTATCTCCTTTTGCAAGTGCTTCTGTAATTACTTCAAATGTTGCGTCTACTGCACGAGCTGCATCTGCTTTTGTAAGTCCAGCTTTTGTAGCTACTGCTTCAACTAATTCTACTTTTTTCATTTAAATTTACCTCCCTATAAATTTATAAGCAATTTATTTTCATACGATGCTTACATATATAAAGTAACATAGATAACTTGCAAAATCAAGAAATTTGACTATTTTTTATTAAAATTTAACATTTTTTATAAATTTTATTCTATATATTTGATAAAAATAAAATAATATGTTATTATTTTATTGAATAGGAAGGTACGAATATGGAAAAAGAAAATCATTTAAAAAAACAAAAAACTATTATTACAATAATTATAGTAATATTATTATCAGTACTTATATTAGGAATATCATATGCGTTTTTTACTGCAGTAATTCATAGTAATAGTGAAAATAAAATAACTACTGGTGTTATTAATTTTTCATACACGGAAAACGAAAATGCTATTAATTTACAAAATGCTTCAAGTATGACTGATGAAGTTGGTAAAGTAAATGAAAACTATTTTGGATTTAATTTAAATGTTACCGCCACAGGAACAATAAAATTGTATTATTATATTTATTTTACTGTAGATCCTACAAGTACATTAAATAAAGATAATGTAAAAGTAAATTTAACCCAAGCAGAAAATGATACTTCTACTATTGCAAGTGAAAGTCAAATCGTTAATCCAACTTATATAAGTGATTTAACGCCATTTAATTTAGAAACATTTAAATATGATGCTACTTCAAATGACTATTTACTTTATTTAAATAATTTTGAATTTGTAAATGGTTCTACTGCTAAAAAAAGATATTATAGATTTAGAATGTGGTATTCACCAAAAGATACAAGTGATGTTAATATAACTGAAACAGATGATGGTAACCATCAAGCAGTTATTACAGGTGGTAATTTAAAAGTTAAAATTAATATCTATAGTAGTCAAACTGAATTAAAAATGATTACAAAATAAGAGCCAATTAAGACTCTTATTTTTTTATTTTATTTTTTCTTTCTATTAAAACAATTGTTATAAAACTAATTATCCCTATAAAACTTAATAATTTTCCTATATTTAGCCAAGGACTTTTATAAGTTATTTCAATATCATAATTACCTTTTTCTAAATATATTCCTAAAAATCCATTATTTATATTTTCATAAGATACTTCTTTATTATTTACAACAACTTTAAATCCTTTATCATAAGGAATGCTAGTTACTAAATAAGATGAATTATCTATGGTTATATTTCCTTTTATTAAAGAGCTATTAAATGAAGTTATATTAAATGGTTTTATATCTTCTTTCCAATTTTTAAAATCTTCGTAATCTAAAACAAATGTTGAAATATTGGTTATCTTATATGTTCCTTTTGTTAAATTAATTGTTAACTTATCCAAATTATCTTCACTTATAACAAATTTAAAAGTATTATTTTTATTATCATATGGCCATGTTTTACATGTTAAAATGTTTGAAACATCATTAATAGTCATATTTATATTATCATAACTACAACTATTTTTTTCAAGGCCTTCAAGAATTATAAATAATATTTTATTTATTAACTTTTGATTTAAATTTAATTCTAGTTTTCCAGTATCTTCTACTGTAAGCAAATATCCTTCATCAAGCTTCTTAATTTCTACGCCATCATTATATGTTAAAGTATAATCTAAATTAATCTTTTTAATATCAAATTTATTAATATTATTATTACTATTTTTATTTGAAACGACATTTTTCATTAACAACTCATTTGAATAAGGATACTTATATTTTTCAAAATCATTTTGGCTTACAATATTACTATTTGCATAAATCAAAGGATAATAATTTTCATTTAAATATATATTATCATCAAATTTAATATATCCTTGTTTTAGTTCCATTTTAGAATATAAATATTTTACTCCCATGTATGAATTAAAAAGTAAATTATTATTCCCAGATACTAGAAAGTAATTATAATCAACCACACTTCCACCAAAAACATTACGTACAAAATTTAAATAATAATTATTATAAGTTGACGAATAAATATTTGTTGTAAAATAATTAGAACTATATATTTTATTAACTATTTTTGTTGGATAATTTAAATTATTCATTCTGTAATATGATTTATCACTTGCTAATATTTTATTTATCTTTTCCTCTATTTGAGGATTAAATATATCGTTATATAATATTTTACTAACATTTTCTTCATGAAAGTTTTCAATAACAAATATGGTTATAAAAACAAATAGAATATACCCCATAACTAATTTTATATTATGCTTTTTGTTATATAATAATAATACTAATAAAAAGCAAATTAATATTATATACGAATATGATTTAACATTAAAAGGAAAAAGAATTAAAAATATAAACAATAAATAAATTATAAATTTTTTAATATCTATTTTATTTTCAAATAAATCCTTTAAGAAAGCGATCATAAAATATATACATAATGGAATAAAAGGAATAAAACATTTTTCTCTTAAATACAAACCACCATTTAATAAAAATCTAAAAAATGGCATAAATAAGATTAATAAAATACATGATCCTGTTATTATATTATATTTCTTTTTAGTAAAAAATAAATATAGTATAGATATAAAAGAAATAACAGTTAATCCTATTGCATATGTACCTGAAAAAATTTTAGAAAATTTTAAATTAGGAATCAATATTTTTACTAAATCTATATTTGTTTCACTTTGCCCTCTTCCTTGTAAAAGGGTATATAATGTAGGTACAAGTAAAATACTAGCCATTAATATTGAAATCAAAACAATAATAATAAAAACTCCTAATTTTTTTATAAAATCTTTAAAAACAAATTTATCATTTATTTTAAAATAACTATATATAAAATAAATTCCTATAACAATTATTCCACCAACACTATAATAGTAACTTGTCATAATCATTAAAAATATACTTATAATTAATAATGTTTTTGTGTTTTTATTAAATAAATTATCTACACCCATAAGAGCCATAATTAAAAATGGCATATAGTTAACAAACATAATATGTCTATGCATATGAAAAATAAATGGAGCCGATAACACAAGTAACAACGCCCCAAGTAAACTTAAAATGTTATTAAACTTATGATTTTGTAAAAAATTATAAAATAATATACCTGATATAATAATTATTACTATATTTGTAATAGTTATATAATTTACCATACTTATAAAAGGAAATAAATATGATAAAAGAATAATAGGACTTAAAAATCCATAATAAGACAAATTATAAATATTTTGACCTGCTCCATAATTTAAAGAAAAATTAGGTAAAATTTTACCTGTTTCATAGAATAATGTTCTAAAGTATTCTGGTATAACTGTATGTTGATTAATCCAATCAGTATTAGATCCAAAAACATTAGTAAATCTTGTTGTTAATAAAACTCCAAATAAAACAAATATAATTATAATTAAATAATTTAAGTATTTATTTTTCATACTTTACCTCTTTTTTATTAAAAACAAAAAACTTACTAAAAACATAATTTAATACAATTACCACCACTTGAACGATTAATTTAATTATTTTATCATTAAAACCTAGTAACGTTACTAAAATATACATCATTATCATATCTATTCCTAAAGTAGATAACCTAGATAAATAAAAATTAACCGCTTCTTTTAAAGACATTTTTTGTGTTTGTTGAAACACAAAACTTCGATTAGTAAAATAAGCAAATGTTACTGATGCTATCCAAGATATAATATTAGTTATTTGAAGTTCAATTGCTTTTTTAGGATCAAAAATTGTTAAAGTTAAAATATAATATACACCTAAACTAACCACAGTAGTTAATACTCCAATAATTAAATAACGAATAATTTCACTATATTTTTTTAATAATTCTTTCATACTTTTACTCCATATTTGATTCTTTAACAATATATATTGGTCTATTTTTAACTTCTAAATACATTTTAGATAAATACTCACCAATAACTCCAATACACAAAAGTTGAATCCCACTAACCATAAATATTATACAAACTAAACTAGGCCATCCTGTTGTAGGATCACCAAATGCAATGGTTTTCACAATAACTACAATTATCATTATAAAAGCAATTAAACAGAAAATAAAACCAATAGCAATAGCAATTGTTAATGGGATAGTTGTAAATGCCACAATACCGTCAATTGCATATAATAAAAGTTTCCAAAAAGACCATTTTGTTTCTCCTGCAACTCTTTGAATATTCTCATATTCTAACCATTTTGTCTTAAACCCAACAAAGCTAAATAATCCTTTAGAATAACGATTATATTCTTTTAATGATAAAACACTATTAACAACTTGTCTTGTCATTAATCTAAAATCTCTAGCACCATCAACCATTTCTACTTTACTCATTTTATTTATAATTTTATAAAACATACGAGCAAAAAAACTACGAATAACTGGTTCACCTTTACGAGTTACCCTACGTGTACCTACAATATCATATCCTTCTTCTTTTATTAGTCTAATCATTTCTTTTAAAAGTGAAGGTGGATCTTGTAAATCGCTATCCATTATTGTAACATAATCTCCAGTTGATGCATTAAGTCCAGCCCACATAGCTGCTTCTTTTCCAAAGTTTCTAGAAAACGAAATATATTTTACACGTTTATCTTTTGTTAATCCTTTAATTACATCAAGAGTTTTATCTTTACTTCCATCATCAACAAATATAAGTTCTAACTCTTGTTTTAATTCTTTAAATTCCTTATTTATTTCCTCATAAAAATAAGGAATACTTTCTTCCTCATTATATGCGGGAACAACAATACTTATTTTTTCCATATACTACGCCTCTTTTTAAAATATTTATTTTATATACATATAATAACAATTAGTATCTACAAAGTCAAGTTATTTAACTATGTCGCATCAAAAAAAGAATGATTTTTTCATTCTTTTTATATTACAATTGCTATTAAATTGTTTGAACCTTTATTTACAACCTTAGACATTGTTTGTTGAATTTTATATCTAATATTTTCAGGCATCATTGCTATTTTTGATTGAATACCCTCTTGAACGATAACATCTAAACTTCTACCAAATATTTCACTGTTCCAAATATTTTTAGGATCTGTTTCACTACCTTTCATTAGATAATCTATTAACTCTTTACTTTGCATTTCGCTACCTATAATTGGTTCAAATGTACTTTCTACATCTACCCTAATCATATGAATTGATGGTGCAGTTGCTTTAAGTTTAATTCCATATCTACTTCCTTGTTTTGTAATTTCAGGAGTATCAAGTTTCATATCACTAAGGGTTGGATTAGCTACTCCATATCCTGTTGTTTTTACCATTTTAAGTGCTGTTTTTATTTGCTCATACTCTTCTTTAGACTCTTTATAATCTTGAAACATCGCAAGTAAGTCAGCTTTTGTTGTTATATCTTGTCCCATCATTTCATTTAAAACATTTGTAAACAATTCATCACTTGCTTCTAGTTTTACAATAACTGTTCCTGTTGATGGTTCAACTTTTGACATATATGCATTTGAAATATATTCATTATCTTTAAAATGTCCTGTTATACTTTCAACATCACGAAGTTTATCAACTTCAACAACACTTTCTTTTATTGATTCAATATAAGCTTTTTTAACATAATGTTCTTTTTTTAATATTCCTATCCAACTTGGAAGTTCAACTTTAACTTCACACACAGGAAATTCATATAAAGCTTCCCTTAAAATATCAAATGTATCTTTCTCATTCATATTTAATACATCCATTGGTAATACTGGTACATTGTAACTTTCTTTTAAAGATTCTGCAAGAGATCTTACTTCATTACTATTTGGTGTAGTTGAATTAAGAACAATTATAAATGGTTTATTTATACTTTTTAATTCTTGAACGACTTTTTCTTCTGCTTTTACATAATCATTTCTATTAAATTCTCCAATTGAACCATCTGTTGTAACAATAATTCCTATTGTAGAATGATCTTTTATAACCTTTTCTGTTCCTATTTCAGCAGCTTCCACGAAAGGTATTTCATCAGTATACCATGGTGTTTTAACCATTCTTGGACCATTTTCATCTTCATATCCTTTAGCATTATCGATAACATAACCTACACAGTCAACAAGCCTCATATTACATTCGAGGTCATCTATTTTTACTTTAGCAACGTTATTTGGAACAAATTTAGGTTCAATTGTCATAATTGTTTTTCCACCAGATGATTGTGGAGTTTCATCAAGAGCTCTTTTCTTTTCAAATTCATCACTAATATTAGGAATTATTAAATTTTCTAATACTTTCTTAATAAAAGTTGATTTACCTGTTCTTACTGCTCCGACTACACCTAAATAAATATCTCCACCCGTTCTTAAAGCAATATTTTTTATTATTTCTTGTTTATCCATATTATTTCACTCACTTTCCTTTTTCTTTCATTTAAATTTATGAGAAAAAACAATATATATGAAAAAAAGTTCAAAATTTGAACTTTTTTATACTGCTACAAAGAAATTTACATATATTAAAAACCCTAATACCATAATACTTATTACTATACCATTAATTCTTAAGTTTACATTTTCTCTATATTTTAATCCTACAACCATTGATGAAAGTATTCCTCCAACTAATCCCCCAATATGAGCAAAATTATCAATTCCAGTTGATGCAAAACCAATTAAAAGATTTATGATAATAATTGGTAACATTTGTCTAATTATAGTATTACCTAAATATACTCTATAATTATAACCAAAATATAACATTGCTCCAAATAGTCCAAAAATAGCACCACTTGCTCCGATACTAGGAACATTACCATTAAACATAATTGACAATAAACTAGATATTATGATACTGAAAAAATAAATAAATAAATATTTTGTTTTTCCATAAAAACTTTCAACTTGACTTCCTATAATATACAAAGCATACATATTAAATAAAATATGAAACAACTCTATATGAACAAATGCACCAGTAAAAATACGATAAATATCTCCGTGAACGATACTTGGCCCATGCGTTGAAAATAAGTTTATAAGTAAAGCTGTTTTATCAAATAGTACACCATATAAAAACACTAAAACATTTATAGCTATTAAAATATATGTTATATAAGGAGTTTTTGGTTTAAAAATACTTTCTGCTTTTTCACTTTCTTCTTGATTTTTTTTAGCAATATCTGATGTTATCTTCATAAATAATTCCATTCCATCTTCATTAAAAACTAATTTATTTTTTATATCTGTAAAATAATTCTTAAACACTTCATATTTATTTATATCTTTTTCATTATTTATATTAACACAAGTTATTGTATTATTTTTATTAAAATCTAAATTAACATTATCTCCTAAATCAACATATATACTTAAAACATTCATATTAAAATTAAATGTTTTCTTTTTTATATTATTAACTATTCTTTTGGTTTTAAATAAATCAAAATCTAATTGTTCATTATTATGAATATAATTTGATACGATACGGACTATTTTATATTCATTATCCATATTTTCTAACCATATTTCATCTTGTGCTCCATGAAGAACAACTGGATTATAATTTTTTTCTGTTATAAAATAATGTAATAATTTCATTACCATTTCATCTTTAACATTAATTTCCATTGTCATACTTTCACCACCTTTTTAATTATTATACTATAAAATTATTTTTTTGCATTATATTTTTCTAAAAATTCACTTTTATATTCTAAAAATCTATCATCTTTTATTGCTAGTCTTATTTCTTCCATCATTTTTGTTAAAAATCTTATATTATGAATAGATAAAAGTCTTTGACCGAAAGTTTCATCTACTGTAATTAAATGTCTAATGTATGCTTTAGTATAATTTTTACAAGCATAACAATCACATGATATTTCAATTGGGGTAAAATCTTCTTTATATTTAGCATTTTTTAAATTAATTTTACCATTTCTTGTAAAAGCATTAGCATGTCTTGCTATTCTTGTAGGTAAAACACAATCAAATAAATCAACACCACGCGTAACACCTTCAAGTATATCAATAGGATCTCCTACTCCCATTAAATATCTTAATTTATTTTCTGGTAAATAATTTATACAATTATCTATCATTTCATACATTGTTTTTTTATCTTCACCAACACTTGTACCCCCAATTGAATAACCATCAAAATCCATTTCTACTGTTTTTTCTGCACTATATTTTCTTAAGTCTTTAAATTCTCCTCCTTGAACGATACCAAATAACATTTGTTCTATATTATTATGTTTTTCTTTTCCTCTTTTAGCCCATCTAAGAGTTCTTTCAACGCTTTGTTTCATATAATCATAAGTACAAGGATAATAAGGACATTCATCAAAAGACATAATTATATCTGCTCCAAGTTTATTTTGAATTTCAATGCTTTTTTCAGGAGTTAAAAATAGTTTACTTCCATCAATATGACTTTTAAAAGTTACTCCTTCTTCTTTTATATCTTTTGGTTTAGCTAAACTAAATACTTGAAAGCCACCTGAATCTGTAAGCATTGGCCTATTGTAATTCATAAATTTATGAAGACCACCTGCTTTATTTACAATATCTTCACCTGGTTTTAACCATAAATGATATGTATTAGCAAGAACAATTCCTGTATTACAATCATATAACTCTTCAGGTGATAATGTTTTTACTGTTGCTCTTGTTCCAACAGGCATAAACATTGGTGTTTCAAACTCGCCATATTTACTTTTTATTATTCCATATCTTGCATTATTGTTTTTATGTAATAAATTAAATTCCATTTTACTCATTATCAAAATCTCCTATCATCATTGAATCTCCAAAAGAGAAAAATCTATACTTTTGATTTACTGCTTCTTTATATGCATTAAGTATTATTTCACGACTTGCAAAAGCACTTACAAGCATAACTAAAGTTGACTTTGGCAAATGAAAATTAGTTATTTGAACATCAACTGCTTTAAATTTATATCCTGGATATATAAATATATCTGTATTACCAAAACATTTTTTAAATGTATTATATTTAGTCATTACTGTTTCAAGCGTTCTTGTAGATGTAGTACCTACACTTATTATTCTTTTACCATTCTTCTTTGTTTCATTTAAAATATTTGCTACTTCTTCACTCATTTCATAATACTCACTATGCATATGATGTTCTTTAATATTAGTAACACTAACAGGTCTAAATGTTCCAAGTCCAACATGAAGTGTTATAAAAACAACATTAACACCTTTTTTTCTTATTTCATCTAATAATTCTTTTGTAAAATGAAGTCCCGCTGTTGGAGCAGCAGCACTACCTAAATTTTTAGCATAAACAGTTTGGTATCTATTTTGATCTTTTAATTCTTCATGAATATAAGGTGGAAGAGGCATTGTTCCAAGCTTATCTAATAATTCAACAAGTATTCCTTCATAAATAAGTTTAAAATGCCTTATTCCCTCATCAAATACACCAACACACTTAGCTTTTAACAAACCATCTCCAAATGATACAATTATATTTTCTTTTATCCTTTTAGCAGGTTTAGTTAAACATTCCCATGTATCATTTCCTAAATCTTTTAAAAGAAGCACTTCAATTATTGCATTTGTATTTTCTTTTTCTCCGATTAATCTTGCAGGTAATACTTTTGTATCATTTAAAACAAGTGTATCTCCAGCATTAAAATATGAAACAATATTTTTGAAAGTTTCATGTTTTATTTTTCCTGTTTTTTTATCAACAACCATTAAACGAGATGCTGATCTATTTTCTAAAGGTGTTTGTGCGATTAACTCTTCTGGTAAATCATAATTAAATTCTTCAATATTCATATTATTTAAAAAAACTACTAAAAGTAGTTCCCTTTCCTTAACAACTTTCTGTGACAAATTATATCACATTTTATTTATATCTTCAAGGCAAAATTAAAAACACAATAACTATTAAAAAAACTATTAATACCACATACTTGTATAATTACCATCATTTTTATAAACAGAATCCATAAGCATTATATAAGTCCATGCAGTTGGCATTTTTTCTTTTTTATATTCTTTTACAACTAAGCCATTATAAAAATCCAAAGACTCTGCAACATAATATGTATCGTTATCAATTCCTACGATTACTCCTATATGTCCCCACCAATTAATAAGATCGCCTGCTTTTACTACATTTGAATCAATAAGTTCTTTAGTAACGTTTACTCTTTTACCTAAATCTGTCATTTGAAAATCTGAATCTGGTGTTTCACCTGCTCCACGATCTCCAACATCATAACCACCATTTAATAAAGCCCATGCTACAAATCCACTGCAATCAAGTCCATTTGAATTTGGTCTACCACTAATATATTTCCAACCATAATCTTCATAATTCATTAAAGGGCATCCCCATATTACAGGACCTGCAAAAGTATACTTTATCGAAGAAAATTTATCTTTATTTAAATAAAGTCCAACATGATAATATCTACCTTCACCATCTGCATAATTAGCTCCTGAACTATTTACCCTTCCATTTTCAAAAAAATAATCTATACGATATGGAAATTCTAAAGTCAAAAACCTTGCTGCTGCCACTACTGCTGCTCGCGTTTTATAACCACCGGCTTCTTCTATTCTTTTAAAAAGCAATTTATCTAAATCTTTAGCTTCCTTACTAGAATACCTATTACAAGTTAAATAACTTTTATCATAGTCAAAATGTTTAGGCATTTCTACAGTTAAAGCCTTTACATTAACATCAAAACAAACCTCTTTATCAAGAGCTTTTCCAACTACTTTTGTTTTACCATTTTTAATTCCTATTAAAGTATCATCTTCTATTTTTAAAACAGAATCATCAAAACTATCCCAAGATATATCACAATTTCCATACATTTTTAATACATATGATATTTTTGTGTCTAATCCTTTTGTTATATCATAACAATTTTTATCAACACTAAATTCTAATACCTTATCTGTTACATCATTAATATTAACATATTCTTTTACTTCTTTATTATATTTTAAAAATATATAATAATCATCATAAACTTCATTAAAATTACAAATGTTATTATTTGCTTTAATAAATTCCAATTTTTCAATATCTTGTTCTTTGCTAATAGCACAATAAATGTTTATTGGAAGTTTATTATCAATATAAACATCTATACTAACTTTATCATTTTGTTTATCATAATCAACTATTTCAACACTTTTTATTTTAATCATCTCATAATAGTATAATAAAGTAATCCCCATTCCAAGAAACAAAACACCTAGTATTGATATAATTATTATAATAACTTTATCTTTTCTCACAAAACCAACTCCACATAAGTATATTACTAATACAAATTTTACCAAAATAAAACATAAAATTCAACCTTATACTAATTTTTATTAAAATAACTATAAGCTTTTTCTGTAGCTATTCTACCTCTATTTGTTCTTTTTAATAACCCTATTTGAATTAAATATGGTTCATTCATATCCTCAATTGTACTCGTTTCTTCTCCTAAAGATGTAGCAAGTGTTTCTATTCCAACTGGTCCACCATTAAACTTATCTATAATTGTTAAAATAAGTTCTTTATCTGTTTCATCAAGACCTATTTTATCTATTTTTAAACGATCTAATGCTTTATTAGTTATGTCAATATCAATATGATTTTTATTTTCTACTAAAGCAAAATCTCTTACTCTTCTAAATAATTTATTAGCAATTCTTGGAGTACCACGACTTCTTCTTGCTATTTCGATAGCAGCATCATCATCTATTTCAAAATTAAGAACTTTACTTGTTCTTTTTACAATTAATGTTAACTCATCTTCTGTATAGTATTGAAGCTTATTTATAATACCAAACCTATCCCTTAAAGGATTAGTTATATCTCCTGCTCTTGTTGTTGCTCCAACTAAAGTAAAAGGTGGTAAATCTATTTTAATATTTCTTGTTTGTCCTTCACTACCAATTACAATATCTAAAGTAAAATCTTCCATTGCAGGATAAAGAATTTCTTCAATAAATCTTGGCATACGATGTATTTCATCAATAAATAAAACATCACCTGGTTCTAAGCTTGATAAAATAGCAGCTAAATCTCCACTTTTTTCTATTGATGGTCCACTTGCTGTTTTTATATTTACACCAAGTTCATTAGCAATTATATAAGCCATTGTTGTTTTTCCAAGTCCTGGAGGCCCATATAATAAAACATGATCCAAACTTTCACCACGCATTTTCGCAGCTTCAATAAATATTTTCATATTCTCTTTTACTTCTGTTTGCCCGATATATTCATTTATTTTAGATGGTCTTATATTTTGTACATCAATTTCTTTTTCTTCAATCATTTCGTTCATAACATCCTCCTACTTAAGTAATAATTTTAATGCTTCCTTTACTTGAAGTTCAATAGGTAAATTATTATCAATTTTATTTATAATATTCTTATAATCTTTATCTTTATAACCAAGTCCCTTTAACACCTCTTGTAATTCTTCATAATTACTATCTTGAACTTCTATCCCCTCTATTTTAATCTTACCCTTTAAATCAAGAATAATTTGTCTTGCAACTTTTTCTCCTATTTTAGGAAATTTTTTTAAATATAATATGTTTTCCCTTTCTATCGCATCTACTATTCCATTTATACTACCAGTTGCTAAAATAGGAAGTGCCATTTTAGGTCCAATTCCTTTTACACTAATAAGTTTTAAAAATAAATCTTTTTCCTCAAGTGTTTTAAATCCATATAAACTATTTTCATCTTCTTTTATATGTTGATATATATAAACTTCATATTCTTTATTTAGTTCAAATGAATATGGATTAGCAACATTTATTAAATATCCTATATTATTATTATCTAATACAATAAAACTTCCATATTGTTCTACTACTTTTCCTTTTATATAAAAATACATACACATCAACTCCCAACTTAATTATATACCATTTATTGTTTTTTATCTATATTTCTTTTTCTATAACTAAATACTATCATACAAAACAAATGTTTGTCAATTGAATTATTAAAAAATTGTTACTATTTTTAATAACAATCTTTTCAACTTTTATTTAGCAAATGGATCAGTTATATTTTCATTTGAAATAACAAAACCATTTGTGTTTCTACCTAAATGTTTAACATTATTATTTTCATCTTTAAACATTATTTCTGTAGAAATACTTGTATAACCTCCTACTTGATACATAAGAGTTTTTACATTTGATGCTACTTTTGTCATATTAATATTTGTTACAAGTTTCATTTCACCATCAACTATTTCACCATAAGCAAATTGTTTATTTGATGAAGAATAATAAAGATTATCCTTATCATCTAATACTGCAAATGTATAATAAGCTGTACCTACTTTTACAGAAACTTCAACAGGTGTACCTTCAATACCTATAACTGGTATTTCATTATTGTCGTATCCTAAATATACTTTTTTATCCTTTATGTATAATTTATTTGTTTCATTTGAAATAGAAATAGCATTACTATAATCTGTTTTTACATTAATAACATTTCCATCCAAATCCTTTTCTTCTTTACTATCAAGTAAAACACCAACAACACCATCATTTGGATAATAAGATAATTTTACTTCCTCTTTTGTATTATTATCTTTATTAGGGTTATTATCCTCTTTTTTGTTTAATAATTCATATCCTAAAAATACTAAACAACATAAAATAATTCCAATCAAAATCCCCACAACAGTTTTTTTCATAAAAATTCCTCCTAATTAAATAATATTAATTTTATAAGTTTATTATATAATATAACCACACCATGTCAATAATTTTATTACCATTTTTTAATAATAGTCATATCTTTACATTTTTTATTATTTTATATATTTTTAAAGAATCTTTTATACATCTATAATGTGATGTTTCATTTTTCTTTGTTTCATATATCGTAGTAATAGGTATTTCTTTTATACTAATATCGTTCTTTAAAAAATATAATAAAATATTTATCTCATATTCATATCTACTTCCTTCAAGATTAATAATATCTTTTATATATTTATATGGAATTAATCTTAATCCTGACTGTGTATCTTTTATATATTTTTTAGTCTTATTATATACAATTAAAGATGTTATTCTATTACCAAATTTAGAACTAAAGGGAACATGTTTTAAATTAAAATCTCTTGTTCCTATTATTAATGAAAAGTTATCATCTAATAAAGAAAGTTTTATTATATCATCACTACTATGTTGTCCATCAGCATCAGCAAAAATAACACTTTCACCATTAAAATTATTAAAAACATAATTAAGTCCTGTTTTCATAGCAATTCCTTTTCCTAAATTAATATCATGTTTAAGAATTATAACATCATCTTTAATTTTATTAAAAACATCATCACTACTACTTCCATCATTAACTACAATTAATTTTAAATTTTTTTCTTTTTTTAAAGAACTTACTAAATTTTCTAATCTATAATCTGGTTCGTATGCTGGGATTACCACGACCATAAAACCACCTACCCTATAATATTTCTTATTTCTTCAACTTCTTTTTTAGAATCTATTTTTTCTAATATTTTTTCTATTTTTTTATCTTTCTCATACATATGTAAAATATCTTCATAATGTAATAATTTTTCTTCAATAACTTTTAATTGTTTATGAATACCATTTCTTGAAACATGTAAGTTTTCTTTTATTTCTCCAAGTGATAAGTTATCAAAATAATAATAAGAAAAATATTTTTGTTGTTTTTCTGTTAATAATTTACCATAATAATCAAATAAAATTGTTAAATAAACTTTTTTTTCCATATTACATCATATCCTTAAATAATCCATATATATATTTTTCTATATCAAATGTTATTAAATCTTCTTCTTTTTCTCCAAGTCCTACATATTTAACAGGTAATCCTACTTCTTGTTTTATTGCAAGCACTATTCCTCCTTTAGCAGTTCCATCTAATTTGGTTAACACTATTCCTGTTATTTTAATAAGTTTACTAAATTCTTTAGCTTGACTAATACCATTTTGTCCTGTTGTTGCATCAATTACTAAAAGTGTTTCATGTGGAGCATCACTAATAAATGAAGAAATGACTCTGTTAATTTTTTCTAATTCATTCATTAAATTAACTTTATTTTGAAGTCGACCTGCCGTATCTATAAAAACAACATCAACATCTTCATCAATAGCCATTTTTAAACCATCATAAACAACACTTGCAGGATCACTATTTTCTTTACCATAAAATTTACTACCTATTTTATCTGCCCATAACTTTAATTGCTCGTAAGCACCTGCTCTAAATGTATCACCTGCGATTAAAAGTGTTTTTTTACCTTCCTTATTTAATTTAGAAGCGAGTTTAGCAATCGTAGTAGTTTTACCTACACCATTTACCCCTACAAAAAGAATAACTGTAGGTTTTTTACTAGCATAATTTATTTTACTTGATATAACTTCACCATTAACATAAATAATAAATAATTCATCAACAATTATCTCTTTTAAATAAGAAGTAGATGTAATGTTTTCATGTTTAATTCTTTGTCTTAATCTATCCATAAATTCCATAACTGTATTAACCCCAATATCAGCCATGATAAGTATTTCTTCTAGTTCATCTAAATATTCTTCAGTTACTTTACTATATTTATTTGTTAAATTAACTAATTTAGACACAAAATTTTCTCTTGACTTAGTTAATCCTTGATTATATATTTTTATTTCATTTGAAGAAACATCATTTATTTCTTCTTTTTCATTCTTTCTAAATGTATTTTTTATTTTGTCAAATATTCCCATATAAATTCATCCTTTCATATATAAGTATATCATAGATTTAAAAAAGAAAAAATTATATTTTATAAATTACCTTTATAAAAATATAATTTCATTGCATTAGAAGAATAACTTGGTTTAGAAACATCTATATCTAGTGTTTTTCCAACATAATATATTAAAAACTGTGAAGCAATTAATAAATCATATTCACATAAAATATCATTATAATCACTTTCAATTAATAAATTATTACCATCTTTTAAATAATTAATTATTTCCTTTTCATATGTAGAAGTTTTACTACTTTTTAAATATATACTATTTTTATTATTTAAGTTTTCATAATTAACAAATCTTCCATGTGAAAAATTTTTCTTTTCATGAATTAAAACATTAACTATACCTGATTCAATAAACTTACTTTCCATATCATAACTTGAACTTTTAGTATAATCTCCTGTAAATATGTTTATGATATTTCCTTTTTTAAACATATTTTTTATTTCTTCTTTTTTAAATTCTTTCTCAAAGTAAGTATTCCACTTAAATAATGATTTTTTTAAAAATTCTTCAATATCAATATTATTATTTACTTTTTCTAAATAATATTTCAAAAATATACTAGCAGGTGCTATAGCACCTTCAAAAGATAAAAAGCCTCTTTCTCTTCCTTTGTTAGATGGTGTTTTATAAGATATTATATTATTCTTAGGAACTTTTGTTTTTAAAACAATATTTTTCTTTTCTCCTTTAGTTATAATATATTTATTTACATTTAAAAATTCTTCAGTTCCATATATTAAATCATTTGTTGTTCCCGAATAAGAAAATAAAAATACTTTATCTATGTTTTTATTATTTCTAAAACATATCTCTCTTGGTAATAAAAAGTATGTATTACTTCCATATAATTTATTTATAACAATAGAAGAAAAAACACTTGGAGAAAAAGAACCACCTGTCCCTGTAAAAATATAATTTTCATCACTATTAAAATTAATTTTATTTAACTCATCAAAAGCATTGCTTTTTAAAGCATTAATTACTCTTTTTTCCAAATTATTAATATTTATATTACATCTTTTCACTTTTTTCCTTACAACAAGCTCAAATGAAATACATGAACAGTCATTCTTCTTTTTAATTTTATATAAACTATTAAGATGTGCCCTTGCTCCAAATTTAGTAACAACCTTAGATGTTATCTTAGAAGAATCATCATACCATTTTTCAAATAAGTTATCATTAAATTCTAGTTTGTTTTTTATATAACTTCTTATAATACTAGCGAAAAAAGCATCTCCTGATCCAGTTGCATCAACTTCATTACCAATATTTTTTAAAGCATAATTATATTCTTTATTATTATATATAAAACTTACTCCTTTTTTACCTTTTGTTATTGTTATTAATTTAGTATCAAACAAATTACATAATTTGATATCGCTTGTTAAATTAAATCTTTCTTTAAAATAATTAATTACTCTTTCATTAAAATTAATTATAGTAAACCTATTTTTTATTTTTTCTATAATTTTCTCATTACTAATATTTTCAAATTCAAAATATTGTCCCAAATCAAGAAATTTTATATTGTTTGTATTCTTAATAATTATCATATTTTTATCATTTAAATTATCAAAGACAAGTAAATCATCTTCTTTTATATTGTCTAATATATTTTTAGTATCTATTAAGGAATTATCATACCATCTTTTATTATTACAAAAAGGACATCTTTTTTTAGAAGTAAATACTTTTTTATTATCTTCATCATTGTAAGAAACATGAAAACATCTCGTATTTACATTATCTAAAGTTACAACATTATCAATATTAACCTTTAAATCTTCTAAACTTTTTTTACAAACATATCCCATATCATCATTACCACAAACTCCAAATACTGCAGTGCTTATATTATATTTAGCTAAATTAGCTACAATATTATGGCTTGTCATTCCTCCAGATACACCAACCAATTTATTATTTTTATAATAGTAATCTAATACTAAATCTCCGATACTTACTACTCTCATACTATTTCTCCTTTACTTTCTTTTTGCATATTTTATTTTCCTTTCCAACTACATTTAACTATTGCTTTTTTAATTTTTATTTCAAATAAATAAAAGAACACATTAATCTAAATTAGGGTTTGTGAGTCCTAAAATATATTTGTGTTCTCATAAATTTATTAAATTATTTAATAAATATTTCATAATAATCCTCTTTACACTTGATTTATAATTTAATTATAACAAGTATAAAGGAAATATTTTGTCTTTACTATTCAATATTTTCTATTCTTTCTATTTCAAAATGTCTTATATCTTTTCTTAATTCACAATAAGCTGTTACATAATTTATATCTTTATAATTAAAAAGTTGAAGTGGATGAATAGTTCTTTTACTTATCGTACCATCAATATTTCTATATTCTATATTAATTGCTTCTTGTTTTTTTATAGAGGATTTTACTATATTAAAAATTTCATTGTTATCAAGAGATTTTATATCTACGATAAACTTACTTTTTTCTTCTGCGATAGAATACATGTTTTTTGCTTTTTCTAATAAATCTTTATAAGATTTCATAAAAGGAAAGTTACTCTTTTCTAATACTTCAGATATATTTTCAAGTAACTGAACATCATATTTATTAAAAGAAATATAGTTTTTAACTCTATCAAGCATAAAGTATCCTCCATTAGGACCCTTAAATGATTCGATAAAAATACCATTATTTTCTAATTCCTCTTTATAATATCTAATCATTCTTTCAGTTACACCTAACTTTTGTGATAATTCTTTTATTGAATATTTATTACCTGTATTTAACAAATCAATCATAAATAACATATTAGAAAACTTACCCATAAAAATCCTTCTTTCTTATGTATTAGTATAACATAAAATTAATATATTCAAAGTTTTTCTTTCATAAAAAGAATATATATTATATAATTATAATGTGAGGTGTAATATGAAACATATAGGAACAGTAGTAAGGGGTATTAAAACTCCAATTATTACTAAAAACATGAATTTAAAAGAAGTAGTAGTAAATTCACTACTTGATGCCAGTATTGAAGCTAATTTTTCATTTAATGATAAAGATGTAGTAGCTATAACTGAATCTGTCGTAGCTAGATGTGAAAATAATTATGTTAATATGGATGATATTTGTTATGATATTAAAAGAAAATTTCATACAAATCATATAGGACTTGTTTTCCCTACTCCTGTTAGTAGAAATAGATTTTCATTAATTTTAAAAGGAATTGCAAGAGCAATGGATAAAATTACTATGTTATTAAGTTATCCTGATGATGAAGTTGGTAATTGTTTATTTGATCCAAATTTAGTTTATGAAAATAATTTAAATCCATTTACTGATGTATTAAATGAAAAAGAATATAGAAATTATTTTAAAGAAGCAACACATATATTTACGGGTGTTGATTATGTAAAATATTTTAGAGATGTTTGTGAAAGGGAAAACTGTGAAATTGAATATGTATTTACAACTAATCCTCTTGAAATACTTAATTATACTAAAGATGTTTTAGTATGTAATATACATAATAGACAAAGAACTAAAGAAATACTAAAAAACAATGGTGCTAAAAGTGTTTATGGTACTGATGATATTTTAACAGAAAGTATAAATGGAAGTGGTTTTAATCCTAAATATGGTTTATTAGGTTCTAATATGGCTACAGATGAAACTTTAAAATTATTTCCTAAAGATGGAGAAAAACTTGTTTACGAAATACAAGAAATGTTAAAAGAAAAAACTAATAAAAATATTGAAGTAATGGTATATGGTGATGGTGCTTTTAAAGATCCAGTTGGTAAAATATGGGAACTTGCTGATCCTGTTGTATCTCCTTTTTATACAAAAGGTCTAGAAGGAACACCAAATGAATTAAAACTTAAATATTTAGCAGATAATAAATATAATTCATTAAATGGCGAAAAATTAAATAAAGCATTAGAAGAAGAAATTAAAAATAAAAATAAAAATTTAGTAGGTAAAAATGTATCTTTAGGTACTACACCAAGAAGATATACTGACCTTCTTGGATCTTTAGCAGATTTAACATCAGGTTCAGGAGATAAAGGTACACCAGTTGTTTTAATTCAACATTATTTTGATAATTATTCAGATTAATTTAAAATTTTATCAGATTTAATAAGAAAAATACACATTTTATTTGACAAATTCATATAATTTGTTATAATTATTACTGCATAGACAAAAGAAACAGCATTTATTTATGAGTTTATAATGTGTTTTTTAAATTATTAGTAACTTTGCTGTTAAGTGAAAGTATTAAAGAAAAACTCCCTATAAAAATTATAAATAACATTTCGATTGTTATGTAATAAATCGAAAGGAGAAAAATTATGTCAAGATATACAGGTTCTAGTTACAAACAAGCTCGTCGTACTGGTTTTTCATTACTTGAAAATGGTAAAGAACTTGCTCGTCGTCCTTATGGACCAGGTCAACATGGAAATGACCGTAAAAGAAGACAATCTACATATGGAGAACAATTAAAAGAAAAAAATAAAGTTCGTTTTATGTATGGTCTTAATGAAAGACAATTCCATAAAACTTTCGTTGAAGCTGGTAAATTATCTGGAGTTCATGGTACAAATTTCTTAATTTTACTTGAATCAAGACTTGATAATTTAGTTTATCGTTTAGGATTTGCTCCAACAAGACGTGCTGCAAGACAACTTGTTAATCACGGTCATATTACTGTTAATGGTAATAAAGTAGACATTCCTTCTTACAGAGTTAAAGTTGGTTCTACTATTGCTGTTAAAGAAAGTGATAAAGATTTAAAAGTTGTTAAAGATTCTTTAGAAAAAGTACTAAAAAGAGTTGAATATGTAACATTTAATGATAAAGATTTATCTGGTGTTTATGTTAGAACTCCTGATAGAAGTGAACTTAACCCAGAAATTAATGAAGCATTAATCGTTGAATTCTATAACAGATAGTAAAAAGAAAAAATCACAATTTCAAAAATTGTGGTTTTTTTTATTAATTAATACATTTTTATTACTTCTAATTTTTTAGCATTATCTTTATTATGAACCATAACTACAGTTACTTCTTTTGGATAGCCTAAATCTTTTTCATAAGTAACAGTAACAACAGCTTTATATGCTTTAGAATCACTAACATCTTTATATTTATATGTAGTTGTATTTATACTTTTAATATCTACTGATTTTACAATAGGTAATACTTGAGTACGATCATTATATACATTAAGTTCAATATACTTATATACAGTTTCACTAGCTTCAAGGATAAAATTACTTTTATACTCTTCTTTTATAAATTGAACACCACCGATATCATTTTTAGATACTTTATTATCCAAATTATAAAAGTCTGCTACTAACATTTTAGCAATAAGTGAAGCATAAGCTTCTTCATCTACTTCCTCTTTATTTAATGTTTTCTTTAATTCATTAAACATTTCTTTATCTAGTTTTGTAGCATCTTTTTCTAATGAATATCCATAATCATCTAGTTTATCTACAATTTCAGGTTTAACTGGCTCTTTTCCTTTATCAAAAAATCTTTTATAACCTAATATACCTACTCCTACTAATATAATTACTACTGCTGTAATAAATATAATTCTAAATAATCTTTTTGCACCTTTTTTTACTCTCATTCTTTTTCAAACCTCACTTCCGATAATTCCTTCCTAAAATAATTATACACTATTATATCATTTGATACATCTATAATTTTTTCTGTATATGTTTTACAATTTTCAATATAATTTTCTTCAATTGGAACATCCTTTAATAATTTATATTCATTTTTAAGTTCACTATAGTAAACTTTATCTGTAACAAAGTTACCATTTGGAAATACGACAATATTATTTTCTTTATTAAGTAAATCATTTCCTAAGAAATATTTATTATGAATACCAAGTAAATTCATAATTGTAGGCCCTACATCTATCATACCTCCTACTTCTTTTATTTCTTTACTTAAAGTTGTTTTAAATTTTTCATCATTAGACCATATAATAAATGGTACTTTTTTATTTATTTCATAAAAATAATAATCTATATCAACATAGCTTTCATCATCACTACTTTTAATCGAAGAAGTTTTATAATCATAATTATAAAATCTATTCCATTCACTTTTTTCAATTCTCGCATCATGATCGCCATATATTATAATAACTGTATTATCAAGCATATTTTCTTTTTTTAATTCTTCAATTAAAAGTCCTATTTGAGCATCTGCATAATGTGATGATTTAAAATAATTACCAAGTTTTGTATTTTCCATATAATCATATCTTACACCATCAACACTCATGCTAACATCATATTCTCCATACTTATCAACATCTTCAAAAGGTGTATGATTACTTAAAGTAATTAAGGTTGCATAAAATTTTCCTTTTTCTTTTTCTAATTTTTTTAATTTTTGAACTGACTGTTTTACAAATGATTTATCAGAAAGTCCAAATCCTATTGTTTCATCTATTTCATAAGAAGATTTATCATAGAAATAATCATAACCTAGTTTTGTATACATTTTATTTCTATTCCAAAAATTTCCTACATTAGCATGCATAGAAACAGTCGTATATCCTTTTTCTTTTAAAAGATTATACATACTTACATATTCCCTATCTGCATAATTTATAAATACTGTTCCAACTTTACTTGGAAGAAGTCCTGTTGCTACAGTAAACTCTGTATCACTACTTGTACCAAAACTTACTTGAGAATAGAAATTACTAAAATATATTCCTTCTTTAGCAAGTTTATTTAAATTTGGTGTAACATCAATACCATTAAAACTAATATCCATATTTACTCTTTGCATACTTTCAGCATGTACTGCAATAACATTTTTACCTTCAAAAAAGTTTGTATATTCATTATAATAATTATTATTCTTTTTGTTATCGTAATAATCATTTATTTCTTTTCTTGCTTTATCACTTCCAAACATACTTGCCATCGAAGGTGAAATGCTTTTTAAAACATCACTAATTTGATAAGTATAAACTCCGAAATTATTAACAATATATTCTCTATTCCATTGGGATATAAGTCTTGCATATGCTACATATTCTAAACTACAAACACAAATAATAAGTGATATTAATATCCATTTTAAAGTAAATTTATAATATTCTTTACCATAAGTTTCCTTTAATTTTACTTTCTTTCTTTTATTTACAATATATAAACATATTGGCAACCATATAAAAATAAAATATTTTAATTTTAATAAATTACCTACAACATTAGCATCTCCTGTTTCAGTATTAGTAAAAGCAAAAGATATAAAAGTTACAGAAATAAAACTACTGTAATAACTATAATAAATTGAATTAGCAATACAAACAATCGTAGATATAATAGAAAGAATAAATAAATATTTAAATCTATTTTTTTCTTTTATTAAAAAATAAATACTTGCAAAAATTAATGTAACAAATAAATCTACTACAAAAGGTGACATTTTATAAATTTGTCCTATTGTAAAAGCTCTTAAAAGAATATCATTTAATAAAGTGCCTACAACAAAAACAAATAATAAAGGATTATCTTTTATTACTTTTTTTGTTTGTTTAAAAAATTCAACTATCTTTTTTTTAATTTTATTTCCTTTCATCTTTTCACTTCCATTTATTTTTTATAATATGCATTAATATTTATAGCCATTCCTATTACAAAAAGATAAGCAAGTAAATATATCCAAAGAAGTAGAATAAGAATGTTAGCAAAATTACCATATAATAAAGTATAATTTGCTATATTTGATATATAGAAACTAAATATTGATGTAGCAATAATCCAAGTAAAACTACAAAATAATGCCCCTTTTGTTGCTTTTTTAGTTTCTATTTTAGAATTAGGAGCAATTGTATATAATGCTTTTACACTTACATATATAAATACAAATGATATTAATACTTTAATTATATCATATAAAACTTTATATTTAGAAAAGATAAATGATGAATTAAATAAATCTAATATAAATTTTATTATTGTTTCACCAAATATTGGTATAAATATCATAAATATAAATAAGATAATCATAAATATTGTCATAACAAATGATTTTATATATAAATCTATTGTATTAGGTTGTTCTAATTTATATAATGCATTTGATGCAATACAAATTGACCTAGGTCCATTTGATGCTAAAACTAAATAACCAACAAGTAAAAAAGCAAATGGAATATTTGAAATATTCATATTTACAAGAGGTAATAAAAGTTTAGCTAAAGCATCAGGCAATGTTTTTTCTAGAGTCTCTATTATATTAACATCAATAGTTAAACGAGAAACAAGAAGAAATACTAACATAATAATAGGTATTATTGACATAAGAAAGTAAAAAGCAAGTTGACCTGGTAAAATACGAAGTTCTGGCGTTTTTAATACTTCCATAAATCTTTTTAATATTTTCTTCATAAATTTCTCCTTTTATTTGTAATTTTCCTTATCTTTTCTCATATCAATTGTAGCTTCATTAATCGCATCATCGATTGTTTTTATTTCATCTTCGATCATACTATAACCTATCGCAGCTCCAAAATTATAAGGTAATTTTTCAAATTCTTTAGATAACTTAGAAATATAAGTAGATATTTGACTCTTACTATAACCTATTAAATATATTAAGAATTCATTTCCATCAGTTCTTATTATTTCACTTTTTTCAAGTTGAGTATTAATTAATATAGCTCCTGCTTTTTTAATTAAATTATTTCCTTCTTCATGTCCGTAATTATCATTTACATATTTTAAATTATTTAAATCTATTACTATAATAGTTCTAGGATATACTTTAGTATCATCCCATTTTTCAATATTAGCATTTAAATAATTTCTATTTTTTAAATTAGTTAACATATCATTATATTTTAAAAATTCTTCTTTTCTTGTTATTTTTAACTTTCTTGTTCCTTTTAAAACCACTATACTAAATAAACTAATTATAATTGGTACAAGAATAATAGCAAGTATTATTATATATAATCCTCTTAAATTACTATCGTCTGTAGTTGTTATTATAACATTACTTAAGCCAATATTTTTATATTCTTTATTATCTGTATTATTTAAAATAAAATTAAATAAATTATATAATACTTCTTCTTTATTATTTATAACAAAATGATAGTTTCCATCAAAAGAATCACTAAATAAATATTTATAATTTTTAAGTTCATTTTCTTTTAAATATAAATAATCATTTTCATCTAAAATCATTATTCCATCAGAATCTATATTTGATGTATATGATTTTATTTCTTTAATACTAGCATTTATATTATTTTTAATATATTCATATAATAAATCATCATTTTTTAAATATAATTTATTATTTACTAAACCATATTTATTATCTATATTTTTATACTCTTTACTAATAGCAACAAATTTTTCAATAAATGGACTTGATGTTTTTTTATAAGAATCATTTTCATAATTAAAGTTAATAAAAGCAATATCAACTTTTTTATTATTAAGTGCTTCTTTTAAAGCATTTTTATCTTTATATTCAACAAATTCAACATCCATATTAGTCATATTAATTAAAGTATTAATATACTCTCCACTTATACCATATAAATCTTTATTTCTAACAAAGTTATACGCTAAATCTTTAACATAACCATATTTATATACTTTACTAGTTAATGTTGCTTTTTCTAAAGATGTTATATTACCATTTTCTTCATAATAATCAATTAAAGAAGTTTCTAAATCTTTCCTATATTTATCATTTAACCATATTTCTAATAATTTTCTAACAATTGTATTTAACTTTTCATCATTACTCATTCTTAAAACTATTTTATTAGATAAATTATTTAAATAATAATTAATATATGTATTATTACCTTTAACAATAGAATCAAAATTAGCATATCTAGGTACAATTATATAATTAACACTACCTGATTTTAACATTGAAGCAAGGGTATTATAATCACTACCTGTTTTAATTGTTACTCTTGATTCTTTTAAATATGAAGTAACAACATCATTATCGTTAGTTAAAACTCCAATAATTGTATTATTTAAAAATTTTTCATCATTATAAGATGATGAAGTTTTACCTATTACAACATAAGAATCTTCTAAAATTAACATATCATTATTTTTTATTTTAGCATCATTTTTTAATGTTGCAATTGATAAGATATTTGTTTCATTTTCTTTATAATTAGGATAATCATAAGATATTTTATTAAATCTTAAAGATGTTGTTTTTTCTAAATAATCAAGAAAGCTAAAAATAACTCCTTCACCATTATTTGATATTATTCCTAAATTATTAGGAACTTCAATATCAATTAATGTTTCTTTATTATTTTCAATCCATTGTTTTTCAAGAATTGTTAAACTATTTTCTTCATCTTCACTTGTTAAAAAATAATATATTCCAAGTCCTACAACAAGTAAAACGAAAAGAACAATTAATAATTTTATTATTTTTTTAGGACTTTTTTTCTTTGTTTTTTTCATGCATTACTCCTTTTTAGTGCTTTCTTTTCCAATAGAATATGTAAAATCCTTAGCAGTTTTATTTTTATATCCTATTATAGAGTTTTCTTTATAATCTTCTTTTTCACTTTTTACAAATAATTGATAATCAAAATAATTTATTTGTTCTTTAGTAGAATTATCTAAAATTATTTTAGCAAACTTAGTTGCATCTTCTTTTTTAGGTTTCTCACTAACAGTAACAATAACATTAATTATTTTACCATTTTCATTAATCTCAGCATTAACAACCTTTTCTTCTTTAATCTTTTCTGCAATTAAATTTAAACTATCTTTTGTGTAATTAACATCGTTGATTCCATCTAACCTATTTCCATAAATTGGTGTACCTGTATTTGGAAATAATAGTTTGTATAAAAGAAATCCTACGATAATTACAACAACAAAAATACCAATTGCTATACAAGAATATTTATTATTTTTTAATGTTTTTTTAATATTCATAATCAATCACTCCTTATTTTATGTAATTATTATACATTATTATTTTATAATAATCAATTTACATCCTTTGACAGTAAATCAATTAACATATCATTAACTATTTTAGGATTAGCACTACCTTTTGTTTCTTTCATAATCATTCCCATAAGAAATTTTAAAGCATTTTGTTTTCCTGATTTATAATCATTTACGGATGTTTCATTTTCTTTTAATACTTTTTTTATAATTTCTTCTAGTTTACTTGTATCAGACATTAATGATATATTTTTTTCTTTTAATATTTCTTCAACACTTAAATTACTTGTTAATACTTCTTCTAGTATATCTTTAAATATTTTAGAAGATATAACATTTTTACTTAACATATTTACAATATTTACAAAGTTTTTATCCAAATTAGTATCATAAATAGACATATTATTTTTATTTAAATAACTTGTTATATCACCAAGTAATATATTACTAGCTATTTTAAAATCAATATCAAAATCTATATATTTATTTAAATAATCAGATAAAGATTTATTAGCAATTAGTTTTTCTATATTAATATCACTTATATTTTTACTTTTATAAATATTTCTTCTTTCATTAGGTAAAAGTTTTATACTTTCTTTAACTTCATTTATATAAGAATCTTCTAAATATAAATATGGAATATCAGGTTCAGGAAAATATCTATAATCGTTTCCAACTTCTTTCTTACGCATAAGAATTGTTGAAGATGTTTTAGCATCAAATCTTCTTGTTTCTTCTTCAATTTTTACACCTTTTTCAAGAAGTTCTATTTGACGCTTTATTTCATAATCAATTGCTGTTTTAACATTTGAAATTGAGCCAATATTTTTAACTTCACATTTTGTTCCAAGTGTATTATCTTTGCTAATAGATACATTAACATCTGCTCTCATTGAACCTTCTTCTATTTTACAATCACTAACCCCTAAATAAAACAAAGTTTCTTTTAAAGCCTCAAGATACTTAACAGCTTCATCTCCATTTGAAATACATGGTTTTGTTACTATTTCAATTAATGGAACACCTGCTCTATTATAGTTTAAAAGCGTTTTATTATTTATATGAATACTTTTACAAGTATCTTCTTCCATATGTATTCTTTCTATTTCTATTTTTTTAACACCATCATTTGTATTTATTAAAACATAACCATCATAACCAATCGGAGTTTTATTTTGTGTTATTTGATAACCTTTTGGTAAATCAGGATAATAATAATTTTTACGATCAAAATACATTTTTTTATTAATTAAACAATTTAATGCTAAAGATGCCTTTAATGCTTTTTCAACCACTTCACTATTAACTGTAGGTAAAACACCAGGATATGCTAAATCTATTTCATTTATATTAACATTAACACATTCATCGTAACTATTTTTACTAGGACTAAATATCTTAGTATTTGTCTTAAGTTCAACATGAACTTCAATTCCTATTGTAGGTACATAACTATTTTTCATAATAACCTCCTGGAATTAAATTTAAATCTAGTTCTTTTTCTATATAACTTGCTAGTTTATATATTGTTTTTTCATCATATTTATTACCAATTATTTGAAGTCCAATTGGTAAATTATTAACAGAAAAACCAATTGGCATACTAAGTGCAGGATTACCTGTCATATTAACAGGATTAGTTAAAATATCATCATAGAAACTCTTTAAAGCATCATTATTATTACTATTTAAATCATAAGCATATGATGTTGTTGTAGGTCCTATTATAAGATCATATGAAGAAAATATATTTTTAAAAGAATTATCAATACTTTTTCTTATTTTTAAAGCTTTTTCATAATACTTTCTAGCATTAACACCACTTAATAAATAAGATCCTACCATTATTCTTCTTTTAACTTCTTCCCCAAAACCTTCACTTCTTGTTTTTGTATAAACTTCTTCCATACAACTAGCATTTAAACTTGAATAACCATATTTTATACCATCAAACCTAGCTAAATTACTACTTAATTCTCCAAGTGCTATTATTTGATATAAACTAACTGAATTTTCTAAATAAGGAAGATCTACAATATCAATAGTTACACCACTTTTTTTTAACATAGAACACACTTCATTAAATTTATTTAATATTTCTTCATTAATTATATCTGATAGATAAAATTTAGGAATAGCTATTTTTAAATCACTAATATTTTCCCCAATTAAAGATGTAAAATCTTCACAAGTATCAAAACTTGTTAAATCACGATTATCTTTTCCACTAATAGCATTTAATAAAAGAGCATTTTCATATACATTTCTTGTCATTGGTCCAATTTGATCGAGTGATGATGAAAAAGCAATTAAACCATATCTTGATACCCTACCATATGTTGGTTTTAAGCCTACTATTCCACACATTGAAGAAGGTTGTCTTATACTTCCTCCTGTATCAGTTCCTAAAGCAAATGGTGTAAGTCTTGCGCTAACACAAGCTGCAGCACCACCACTTGAACCACCTGGAATACATGTTTTATCCCATGGATTTAAAACATTCCCAAAATAACTTGTCCTGTTAGTAGAACCACATGCAAACTCATCCATATTAAGCTTTCCAATAATAATCATACCTTTTTCTTTAAGCTTAGATATTACAAAAGCATCATATATTGGAACAAAATCTTCTAACATTTTAGAAGCACAAGTTGTTCTTATATTCTTAGTACAAATATTATCTTTAATGGCTATAGGAAGACCAAATAAAAGATTATCAACTTCTTTATTTTCAAGTTCTTTAGCACATTTTAAAGCTTCTTCTTTATTCAATGTAATAAAACAATTTAAATCACTATTTTTTTCAATACGATCAATTGCTTCATTAACTAAATCAATAGGTAATATTTTCTTTTCTTTTAATAATTTATTTATTTCTTTTATATTTAAATCTAAATAATTATTCATCAAAAACACCCCTTACTTCGATATAATCTTCATATACATCTGGTGCATTAGCTAAAACAGGTTTTTTATCTATTTCATATACATAAGATTTATCCCTTAAACTACAAGGATTATCACAAGGACTAATTAATAATTCATCTGTACTTTCATTAACTAAAAGTATTTTTTCTATTTCATCAAATAAATCCTTTAAATCTTTTCTATACTTTTCTATCTCTTCATCACTAAGTTCTAATCTTGCAAGTTTAGCAACATGTAAAACTTCTTCCTTACTTAACTTATCCATAATTTCCTTCTTTCTAATTACTAAATAATTAAACTCTTAAATATTATACCAAAAAATATACACTTTTTCCATATTTTTATCAAAAATAAAAGAACTATGACTAATCATAATTCTAAAATCAAGACACAGTTAAATTAACAAGATCCTCTATAACCCAAGTGTATATGGTGAACTTGAAGTTCCATTTCCTCCGGCGATTTGTACGGAAGATATTAGATATAGGACTGGCCGAACAGCAAACTGGTCGATGATGACATTGCCGCTGCCGACACGACCGTCCGAAAGGACACTGACCCCATTGAACCTGTCGCTGGCTTCCTGAGGCAATAACCATTCATCTTTTTTAATATTATATAACCAGTTTGTTGTATTACATGCTCTTATATCATTTGATGATGAGTTAGAATCATATATTCTTTTATTTTCACAATTACTACTTGCATATCCATAATCACTGGCATACATAAGCGCTAGTTTCCCAGTCCAACTATTTGGATTTGTTCCATAATAATATGTTCCACTTCCACTTATTTTTCGTTCATATTGATATATTGTATCTACTGTTACATTACTACCATTATATCCTCCCAAATAATATTTAGCATTTCCTATCATATTTTGTGCTATAGTTGCATAATTATTTAAATATGCTCCATTTAATTCTGTATTTAATGTTGTTGGTCTAGCCCAATTATTTGATTTACCTGTATTCCAATACTTATTTCCTATACTTTCATTTCTTACTAATTTTATTCTATTTTCTATTTTCCCTGTTCCATCATCTGTTGGGAATATTCCTATTATTCTCCATACTTCATTATTAAATGTTACATAGTTTTTTGGACTTGCTCCACGATATCTATATTCTGTTATATTTTCTGTTGCTCCTATTTGTAATGTGCTATCAGCAGGATGTGTTATGGTATATAGTCCACTATCATTTTGATTATTTGTTAATTTTATTAAAGTATCAACTGCAGTTGGTGGTGGTGGAGTTAAATAAGGTGTATCTGTACCTGTTATTTTAACTTTAGAACAGAAGTTTTTAGTTAATATAAGACCATTAGAATCTTCTTTATAACTACCATTTTCTTTTATATATAAATCATCATTAGTAGCACTATTTATAATCCACATTCTAAGTTCAAAGGTTATCGTAGTACCTACAGTCATACTACCTGCTACACCCATTTTATATGGATTAACTCCTACTGTTTTTTCTCCTGTTGTTTTATTAGTTATTTCATATTTTATTAAGTTAGGATCTATTTGATAACCTTCATTACAATTACATAAGTTATTATCATTACAAATACCATTAGTTTTAGTACAAGTATCACAATTACTTGCAATAGTTATATTATATTGTAATTTACTACAAGTTTGACTATTAGGAGTTATACTAAATTTATATGGTTCTAATTTTGTAGCTTCATTATCATCCATTGGATAAGTACCCACTAAATTAATTGGATTATTTTCTTTTATATCAATATTAAAGCTACAAGAAGAAATAGTATTTTCTTGATTTCCACGATAAATAATATTTAATTCAATTAAAGCATATGTTACACTACCTGCTAATAACGCTATTGTTATCATAAATATTATAAATAATTGTACTTTTCTTTTTTTATCTATATTTTTCATATACACACTCTCCGTTTATTATCTAATACTATTTTACAAGTTTTTTTTAATAAAATCAATTATAAATTAAAAAGTTATTAACGAATTTGTTAATGACTTTTAATTTCTCTTTCTATTTTTCTTTTTATTTCTTTTTCTTTTAATACTTCTCTTTTATCATAAGTTTTTTTACCCTTACATAAACCTAATAATACTTTAACTTTATTTCTATTAAAATATACTTTTAAGGGAATTAAAGTATATCCTTCTTTTTCTATTTTTTCTTTTAATTTAATTATTTCTTTTTTATGTAACAATAACTTTCTTTTTCTAGTTTCTTCTTTATTAAAAATACTAGCTTCTTTATAATTTTTAATAAACATATTTATAAGATAAACTTCATTATTTCTAATAACACCATAACTATCTTTTATATTACAATTTCCATTTCTAATAGATTTTACTTCACTACCAAAAAGTTCTATTCCACATTCTATTTCTTCAATTATAAAATAATTAAATCTAGCTTTTCTATTTAATATTTCCATGTTTTTTCACCTTTTTATGTTTATTCGTTCTATTTATTGTAATATTTTCTACATTTTTAGTATTTATATTGTTTAATTTATTACTTTTATTATTATTAGTAACTATTTCAAAGTCAATTTCCCTTGTTTCTTTACAAGATTTTACTAATTTTACTTTTACTTTATCGCCAAGTCTATATATTTTTTTATTTTTTTCTCCTACGATTATTTCTAAATCTTCATTATAATTATAATAATCATCCATTGTATTAAAACCTACTCTACCTTCGATTAAATTATCTAAACATACAAACATACCATGCATTGTAAATCCACTTATAAATCCTTCAAAAGTTTTACCAACAAATTGTTCCATATATTCTGCCATTTTCATTTTATCAGCTTCTTTTTCACATGCCGTTGCTTCTTGTTCCATAATTGAAGAATGAACTGCAATATCAATAACATTATCTTTATATAAATTACTTTCTATTTTTTCAATATTACCTTCAAGTATATTAGTAAGTATTCTATGTATTGTTGTATCAGGATATCTTCTAATCGGAGAAGTAAAATGAGTATATGCTTCATTTTTATAAGCATCTATTCCTATTCCAAAATGTCCATCATTTATATTACTATATTCTGCTTTTGCCATACATCTAAGTAACATATATGAATATATATTAAACTTAGGACTATTTTTAAGTTCATTTAATAACTTTTGAATTATTTTAGGATCTTTAACATTTAATTTTATATCAAGTTTTTCTCCATAATTTTTAATAACATTAATTGTTTTTATTAATCTTTCTTCACTAGGTAAATCATGTACACGATAAATACTATTTAATCCCATATTATAAATATAAGTTGCAACACATTCATTAGCCATAAGCATAAAATCTTCAATTAAATTTTCTCCAGTTCCTGATGTTCTTTTAGAAATACTTGTTACTTTACCATTAATATCAGTTTCTATTTTAATTTCTTCTCTATCAAAATCAAGAGAACCTCTTTTTATACGCATATTATGTAATATATCTGCAAGCTCTTTCATTAATTTTAAATCATCAACATATAACTTATATTTTTCATCCACTATATTTTCATCTAATATTTTATTTACTTTTTTATAAGTCATTTGAAGTCTTGAATGAATAATACTTTTAAATATATCAAAATCTACTAACTTACCATTTTTATCTATTTCCATAACACAAGAAATACTACATCTATCAACATCTGGATTTAAAGAACAAATCCCATTTGATAAAAAAACTGGATACATTGGAAAAACAACCCCAGGCATATATACACTTGTTCCTTTTTCTCTTGCACTTTTATCTATATATGAATTTTCTTTTACATAATAACTTACATCTGCGATATGAACTCCAAGAAGATAGTTATTACCTTTTTTTTCAATACTAATCGCATCATCTATATCTTTGGTATCATCTCCATCAATTGTAAAAATAGTTTTATCTGTTAAATCTTTTCGATTAATAAAATCTATTTTTCTAACTTCACTTGGAATACTTTTTAATTCTTCTTTTATTTCTTCTTCATAATTATTATTAAAACCATGATCGTATAATATTTTAAATTCATCCACTCTCGGAGCATTTTTATGACATATAACTCTATCTAATGTTGCTTTATAATATCTACCTATTTTTTTCTTATCTACTTTTATACCTACAAGAAGTCCATCTACAATAGAATTAGGTAATTTTATCATATATAAGGTATCATTAGCCATAACAAACCTTTTACCCTTTATTGTTTTAACTTCTCCAATTAAACCTTTTCTTTCAATTATTTCTTTTATACTTCCTAAGCTATAATTAAAATCAGTTATTCTAATTAATACTTTATCTCCTTCTAATGCCCCATATGTTTTAGCTTTTTCTATTTTAATATCTCCTAAATCACACGTTACAATAACATCCTTATTTCTTCTTATATGAAATATTCCTTCCCTAAATGGATTTAAAGTATATAATCCTTTTTTAGAATTAACACAATAAACTAAATGTTCTTCTTGTAATTTATTTATTTCTTCTTTTAAAGAATTTAAAATATTCATATCTATTTCATTATGATATATTTTATTATATATTTCTTCCATATTTAAAGCATTATTTCTTGTTAATTTTAAAACTTCTAATATTTTATCTTTCATATTTTATCACCTATCTTTATTTTATCATAAAAATTAAAAAAACTCATTATTAATGAGTCATATTTTATGTAAATGAAATTACTAAACAAATTATAAAGAATACTATACCTAAGATAAAAGTAGTGTTACTAATTATTAGTTCACTTCCTCTTTCTTTTCTATTTTTAAATAAATCTCCAGCCCCACCTGTTATAATTTGAGATGCACCTTCTGCTTTACCACTTTGAAGTAAAACTAGTGCAATAATTACTATACATAAAATGATTAATACTGTATCCATAAGATGCCTCCTTAATTCATAAGAAAATAATACCACATATTATAAAATAAAGCAAATACTATTTTTTAATTTAAATTTTAAAAAAAATGTCTGAATTTGTTGTACTGTTTTTCTTGATTACATATTTTTTAACATGTTAATATATTATTAAAAATTATTTTTGAAAGGAGGGAAATAATATTTAAAATCATAGTATAAATTGACGAATATATTATACTATATATATATTTGTTAATACTATAACTATGAAATATATTAGTTTTATATTTACTTTATATTAAATATAATATACTATATATAAATTCACTTGACATTACATATAAAATAATGTTATTATCTTATAAGAAAAGGAGATGAAAATATATGGGAAGTTTTACAACTGCTATTAGCGTACAAATTGATAAAAAAGACAAAGAACTTGCGACAAATATATTAAATAGTTTAGGATTAAATATGAGTACATACATAAATATGGCTATAAAACAGTTAATAAATAAAGACGGTGTTCCTTTTGAAGTAGTAAATAAAAAACCAAATAAAGAACTACTAAAAGCTTTAAAAGAAGGACAAGACATATTAGATGGTAAAAAAGATGCAAAAAGTTATACAGATATGTATGAATTACTAAAGGATTTAAAATCTTAATGTATGATTTAAACCACACAAAATATTTAGTAAAATATACTAGCCGTTTTAAAAAAGCATTTAAAAAAGCCTTAAAACAAGGCAAAGATGAAAATAAATTTTTAGAAGTATTAAATGTTATAGCAAACGGTAATATTTTAAATGAAAAATATAAAAACCATAAATTAACCGACGATAATGAATTTAAAGACTGCTATGAATGTCATATAACACCTGACTGGTTATTGGTGTACAAATATCAAAATGATAATTTAGTTTTAATACTTTTCGCAACTGGTAGTCACAGTGAATTATTTAAAAAATAGGTTACCGCCTATTTTTTATTTATAAAAATCACTATACATTAATTACAATATAATAAATATATAAAAGCACTCCTATTAAAGAAGGAATAATATAAACTAATTTATTTTTAACTACTTTTCTATTATTTTGGTAAAAACTTAATATTGTTAAAATAAAACCAAATACAAGTAAAAACATACTTTCTTTATCTACAAAATAATATATTTCTTTATTTTTTAAAAAGATATCTCCAATTGCTAAGATTAATAAATTAAATAAGTTACTACCAATAATATCAGAAAGGGCAAGATCAAAACTTTTCATTTTAATAAGTGCTATAAAAGTTATTACTTCTGGCATACTTGTTGTTATTCCAAGAAGTATTGCCCCGATAAAACTTGATGCAACATTAGGATTTTTTCCTGCGATTAAATTAACAACCAAAGTAAGAAGAATACTTACTATAACCATAAATAATCCTACAAGAAAAAACTTTAATAAAACGTGTTCTTTTGTTGTTATTACTTCTTTTTTTGTTTCTTCTTCCTTAGCATTTTTTAAATAAAATATATATGTAATTATTATAATAAATGAAGGTAAACCTATATTAAATATTTCTAAATTAAATGTTCCTCCCATAAATAGATACATAATAAAATAATTTATTATTAAAAGAAGATAAATTATATAATATTTATTTTTAGTATAATTATAAAACATTGTTTTTATAAATAATATATCGAAAAGACACATCATAGCTATATTAAAAAAATTACTTCCTAAAATATCTCCAATAGCAAGATAAGGGTTATTTAAAAATATTGAACTTAAACACGTTACAAACTCTGGTAATGATGTTATTCCTGCAAGTAAAATTCCTCCGATAAAAACACCACTTATATTAGTTGTTTTATTTAAAAGATCAGCATAATATGATAATTTAAAACTTAAAAACACTGTTAATCCTGCTAAAAATAAAAATAATACTAGTTCCATATAATCTCCTTAATAATTCCATTTAAATTATATGATTTACTAATATTATTTATTATTAATTATTTAATTCTTCTTCAATTCTTAAAAGTCTATTATATTTACAAATTCTTTCTCCTCTTGACATTGAACCTGTTTTTATTTGCCCTAAATTAAGTCCTACAGCAAAATCTGCAATAAATGTATCTTCTGTTTCTCCACTTCTATGGGAAATAATTGTTTTATAGTTATTTTCTTTAGCTAAATTTATTGTATTAATCATTTCTGTTATTGTTCCTATTTGATTAGCTTTTAAAAGAATAGCATTACACATTTTTTCATCAATTCCTTTTTGTAAAAGAGCACTTGATGTTGTAAATAAATCATCTCCTACAACTTGAATATTAACTAGTGATGTAAATTTTTTAAATGCTATAAAATCATTTTCATCAAATGGATCTTCGATTGATATAATTGGATATTTTTTTATAAGTTTTAAATAAAGTTCAATTAATTTATCACTTGTTAACATTTTATTGTTAATTTTATATTTTTTATTCTTTTTATCATAAAAACTTGAAGCAGCGATGTCTAATGCAATAGAAACATCTTTTCCTAAAGTATAACCTGATATTTCTATAGCCATACAAATAATATCTAATGCTTCTTCATTACTTTTTAAATTAGGAGCAAAACCTCCTTCATCTCCTACACTTGTAATAAGGTGTTTTTCTTTTAATATCTTTTTTAAAGTATGAAAGACTTCACTACCTATTTGTAATTGTTCTTTTATAGAATTTCTATTAGGCATGATCATAAATTCTTGAAAATCAATATTATTATCCGCATGACATCCACCATTTAATATATTCATCATACATCTTGGTAAAGAATAAGTTTTTCCTAAATATTTATAAAGTGGTAAGTTTTTACTATTACTACATGCTTTTAAATATGCTAAAGAAACAGAAAGAATTGCGTTGGCTCCAAGATTACTTTTATTTGGAGTGTTATCTAATTTTATTAATAAATTGTCTAACTCTTCTTGTGTTAAATCTTTACCAATAAGTTCTGGTTTTATTACATCTAAAACATTACTAATAGCTTTATTAACACTTTTACCCATGTATGAAGTATCATTATCTCTAAGTTCTAAAGCCTCCCTACTTCCTGTTGATGCTCCACTTGGAATACTTGCTCTTCCAAACCCGTTTTCTACATAAACATCAGTTTCAATGGTAGGAAATCCTCTTGAATCTAAAATTTGTCTTGATCTAATATCTATAATTTTCATATTTTATTTCTCCTTACTATATTTTTATTATACATTAAATTTATAAAGTTTGTCACTTTTTTATTTGAATTATTAGACATTTTTATTGATTTTTATCTAAAAAAATTATATATTATATATATAGTAAAAAGAAAGGATGATAAAAATGAATTTAGTAATGTTAACAAAAGAGCAATTTGATAAATTTTCATACAGCCATCCTTTACATTCATATTATCAAACAAGTATGTATGCCAATATTATGAAATCTTGTGATTATGAAGTATTTTACTTTGGTTTTACAGATGATGAAAATAATTTAGTTGGTGCGACAATGATGCTTAGTCAAACAATTATAGGAAGTTATAAATATGCTTATGCTCCAAGAGGATTTTTAATTAATTATGATAATAAAGAACTTGTAAAAGAAGTAACAAGTTTAATTAAAAGATATTTATCAAAGAAAAAGTATATATTTTTAAAAATAGATCCTCTTGTTATAAATAATAAAAGAGATAAAGATGGAAATATTATTCCAAGTCCTTTTAATAATGATGTTACCAACTATTTAAAAAGTATTGGTTATAACTATTATGGAGAAAATAAATTTTTTGGAACATTAAAGCCTCGTTGGAATGCTATTTTAAAGGTTACTGGTTCAAGTAGTACATTGTTTAAAAACTTTGACGATCAAGTAAGAAATAAAATAAGAAAAGCAGAAAGTCGTGGGGTTGAAATAATAAAGGGAAATCATAATGATATAAAACTATTTTATACATTTGTTGCTAAAAAGCATTCAAGAACTTTAGAATATTATCAAACATTTGCAAAAGAATTTGGTGATGATTTTGAAATATATTTTGCTAAATTAAATTCTGAAAAGTATTTACAAAATATTAAAAAACTATATGAACTTGAAGTTACAAACAATGAAAAAATAAATTTAGAAATTCAAGAAAAAAGTACTGAAAATAAAATAACAAATAAATTAATGAATACTAAAATAACTTCTGATAAACTTCTTGATACATATAAAAAAGAACTTATTTTTGCATCTGATTTATTTGCTAAAAATCCAAGTGGTATAATAATTGGGGCTACCGCGATTATACTTGATAAAAATGGTGTTGAATTATTAATCGAAGGTCAAAATTCTGATTATGCGTTATATTATCCTAATTATTTAACAAAATGGTATATTATTGAAAAATATGCTAAAAAAGGAGCAATATATTTTGATTTAAATGCTATAACAGGATATTTTGCAGATGATAGTAAATATAAAGGATTAAATGAAATGAAACTAGGTTACGGTGCAGAAGTAACAGAATATATTGGAGAATTTGATCTTGTTATAAAAGAAAATGCTTATAAATTGTATTGTAAATCTAAGTTATTTAGAAATTTAATTAAAAGAAAGACAAAATAAAAATATAGGAAATCCTATATTTTTTTTACCATCTATATGGAATATTAATTAAGTCTTGTGGATTAAAAATACTATTTAAATAAGTAGAATAATATTGATATGACTGACTACCTGCTAATCCAAGATAATGTCCGTTTGCAACTTCAAAATGAAGATGTGCCCCAGTCGAACAATGGTCATATGTTGTAACAGATGGATCTCCACCAACTTCTCCTATTTTTTGTCCTTTGGCTACAACATCACCTTTTTTAACATTATATTTATATAAATGCCAATATCTTGTTGTATAATATTTACCATTAACAATATGATTTAAAGTTATAACATTTCCTCCACACGATAATCTAGTGGTAACATCAGAAACATAACCTGCTGCAACTGCATAAACTGGTGTTCCTAATCTATTTCCTCCTAAATCTATTCCTTTATGAAATGTAGAACATCCATAACATGGACTACTTCTATATCCATAATAATCTGTTATAACACCACTTTTTAAGGGTAATACAAAGTTAATATCAACTGGCACTGTGTTAGTACATGTTGATAAACTTTGGTCATCTTTACACCCTAAACTTCTATAAAAGGAAATATTATTTTCAATAAGTTTAATTTCATCATCTATTGTATAAGATTCATCCATATAACTACTTAATTTTGTACCTAAACTTGCTATTGTTGATTGAACTTGTTTTTCTTTTGCTTTTAACTCTTTTTTTGCTTGATCTAATTGTTTGTTTTTAGTTTTTCCTTCTTCTATTAAGTTGTTCATTTGAACCATTAGTTCATCATTTTTTTTAGTAAGTTGTTGAACGATAGAAACTCTATAAATAAAATCTGTAAAGTTTTCTGCGCCAAATAAATACTTTAAGTAAAAATTATCACTATTTGATTTTTGAGTAAAAACGATTAAATCTTTAATTTGTTCTTTCTTTTCTTGAACGTCAAGTTGATTTTTTGTTATTTGTTGACTTATAGCTTCTTGTTCTTGACCTTTTAATACTATTTCTTCTCCAATTCTATTTATTTCTTGTTTTGCTTCTTCAACTTGTTTTTTTATTTTTTCTTTATTTTTTTCATTTTCTTCTTTTTCTTTTTTTAAATCTTCAAGTTGTCTTTTATAATCATTTATTGTCATTGCATTAACATTTACTATTTGAGGAGTTGTAAAAAGAATTAGTAATAAAAATATTATAATACTTTTTTTCTTCATTATATTTTTATATACCTCCTTACTGCCCTTGCAGACCCTATCATACCTACTAACATACCAACAAGTACGATTAATAATGATATTTGAATAGTAAATGGCATTGGATGTACTAATCTAATAATTGGAGAAAATAATTGTCCTTTTAATGATTGATATAATGCTTGATAACCATATGTCATTGTAAGTACAGGAATAATTGATCCGATTATACCTAAAATTACACCTTCAATTATAAAAGGAAATTTTATTCTAGAATTACTAGCTCCTACTAAACGCATTATTGATATTTCTTTTTGTCTTGAAAAAATTGTTAATTTAATTGTATTAATAATTAAAAATATTGTAACTAAAATAAGTGCTAAGCCTACAACTAAAGTGATTTTTTCAACTTTATCAAATGCTTTTACAAGTTGTTCTACTATTCCTTCTCCATATGATACACTTTCTACACCTTTAATATTTTCTATTTCGTTTACTGTTTTTTTAATATCATTTATATCTTTAACTTTTAATGTATAAGTATCCATTAAAGGATTTTCACTATCATTCCATGTTGAAAGGATTTTAGATATCTCATTTTTTTCACTTTCCATTTTGTTTTTTATGTCTTGTTTTGAAGTATACTCACATGAAGAAACATCAACATTTTCAATTGCTTTAATTTTTGTTATTATTTCTTCTTCTTGTTCTTTTGTTAAACTATTATCAAAAAATGTTACTACCGTTACATCTTCTTTAATCAATGTAGCAAAATTATCTACATTTTTTGCTATTATAAGAGTAGAACCTATTATTATTAAAGTAATTGTTATACATGATATTGATGCTAAAGATAAACTAAAGTTTCTAATTACACTTTTAAAAGCATCTCTTATACTTCTTCCTATCATTCTAAAAAACTTCATCTTTATATTCCCCCTCTTTATAATCTTTTACAAGTCTACCATCTTTTAAAACTAAAACTCTTTTTTTCATTTTATTAACTATTTCATGATCGTGTGTAACCATAAGAATTGTTGTTCCTAAATCTTTATTAATCTTATCTAAAATTTCCATTATTTCCATACTAATAACGGGATCTAGATTTCCTGTAGGTTCATCACATATTAATATTTTAGGATTATTAACTATTGCTCTTGCTATTGCTACTCTTTGTTGCTCTCCACCAGACAATTTATCAGGATAAGATTTAGCTTTATGTTTTAATCCTACTTGTTCTAAAACTTCAATAACCCTTTTTCTTATGTCTTTAGTATCAGCCCCAGTTACTTCAAGAGCAAACGCTACGTTTTCATATACAGTTAATTTAGGAAGTAATTTATAATCTTGGAATACTACGCCAATTTTTCTTCTTAATTTATATACTTTAGCATTTTTTAATTTTCCTACATTAACTCCTCCAAGAATTATTTCTCCACGAGTAGGTTTTTCTTCTCTATAAAGCATTTTTATTAAAGTAGATTTTCCACTTCCACTTCCTCCGATAATGAAAACAAATTCTCCTTTTTCAATATCTAAATTCAAATCATATATTGCTCCAACTCCGTTTGGATATGTTTTAAATACATTTTTTATTGTAATTATTTTCAATCATAACACCACCTTATTTTAATATTTTTTAATTACGTTATATAATAATTATATCATTAAAATTTAATTATACCTAACTTAAGATATAAATTTCATGTATTTTTTACATTATATTTGCCATTTTTCCTTTTTTTAATAACTTATCTTGATTTCTTGTTTCATAACTATCACATACTATGACAAAAGCATTTTTATCTATATCTTTTATTATTTCTTTAATAATTATATATTCTTTCGTAGGAATAACACTCATTATTGTTTTTTGTTTACTATTTGTATATTTACCCTTAGTATTAAAAATAGTTACATCATGTTTTAATTCATGATTTAAATAATTACATATTTCTTCATACTTAGAACTAACAATAATAATTGTTTTATTTTTAGATATTCCTAGCACAATTTTATCACTTACATTTTTTTGAATAATTAATATTATAATAGCATATAAAACCTTATTAATACCAAATACTGCTCCTCCTGCTAAAACAATAATAGAATTTATAATCATATTTGATTTTGTTATTGAAGCTTTCTTTTTATTTGAAATTATTTTTGATAAAACACCATATCCTCCATTATTAAGACCTGTTTTAAAAATAATTCCATTAGATATTCCTGTTAAAATTCCAATGAATATGGATAAAAGAAGAATATCTTTATGATTTATTATAAAAATTTCATTTATTCCTGAAGTTGCTTTAATAAATAAAGGATATACTATTGTAATATAAGCCATTGCTGTTGTATCCTCTATTCCTAAAAAGCAAAAACATAAAATTAGTAAAATAAATGATTGAAAAAAGATAATTAAAGATGGTTCTAAATTTAATAAATAATTTAATATTGTAGCTATTCCACTTGTACCACCACATACAATTTCAAGAGGTAAAACAAGTAAATTATAGTTTATTGCAGAAATTAATAACCCTATAGTTAAAAGTAAATATCTTTTTATATAATTTCTTTTACTAATTGTATCAATTATATTATTTTCCATTATTCACCACCCAATACTTCATAAGCATCAACTGCAGTAAAGAAAGCATTTTTATCTATTTCATTAATACCTGCTTTTAATTTATAGTATTCTTTTGTAGGTACTACTGTAAAAAGAATTGGATTTTTTTGTTTTGAATATCCTCCTTTAGCATCAATTACAGTAACACTATGAGATAATTCATTAATTACATAATCTGATATTTCATTTGGTTTTGATGTAATTATATAAAATGCTTTAGAAGAAGATATACCAAGTAATACTTTATCAGTTAAAATACTAATTATATATAAAACAATAATAGCATACATAAACTTAGTCCATCCAAAAACAAATGCTCCTGATAAAACAATTAATCCATCTATAATAAGCATTGATGTTCCAATTGATGTTTTAGCATATTTATTCATTATTTGATTTAAAACATCTGTTCCTCCAGTCGTATATCCTGCTTTAAAAACAAGCCCTGCTCCTAGACCATATAAAACTCCTCCAACAATTGCAAGAAGTAATTGGTCGCTTGCATCAATTACCAATATTTTTCCTATATTTTCAGTCAAACTTATAAAAATAGGTAATAAAATTGAACCTACAACTGAACCTTTTGTTTTTTCTTTGCCTAAAAAGATATAACTTACAACAAGTAAAATAACTGATGATAATAAAATAAATGTTGAAGCAGATATATCAAAAAATTTTGTAACAATAATACTAATACCACTTACTCCCCCAAAAACTATATTATTTGGAAAAATGAATAAATTAAATGATACCGCACAAATAAATAGTCCTAAAAGTAAAGTTAAATATCTTTTAACTTTATGTTTTTTATAAATTTGTTTTATTATATTTTCTTTATTTTCCATAACTAACTCCTTAAATATTCTTCTATAAACATATCTAAATCACCATCTAATACTTTAGAAACATTACTTGTTTCACAAGAAGTACGATGATCTTTAACTAATGAATAAGGATGCATTACATAACTTCTTATTTGTGAACCAAATTCAATATTTTTATTATCTTGTTTTAAATTATTAAGTTTTTCTTCTTGACGTTCTATTTCAATCATTTTTAATTTATTTTTTAATATTTCAAGTGCTTTTTCTTTATTTTTTAATTGACTTCTTTCATTTTGACAAGTAACTACTATTTTAGTAGGTAAATGTGTTATTCTAACTGCAGAGTCTGTTGTATTAACACTTTGTCCTCCTGCTCCACTTGAATGGTAAACATCTATTTTTAAATCTTCATCCTTAATAACTATATCTATTTTTTCATCAAATTCAGGAGTTACATCAACTGATGCAAAAGATGTATGCCTTTTATGATTAGCATCAAATGGCGATAATCTTACAAGTCTATGAACACCTTTTTCACATTTTAAATAGCCATATGCATCTTTTCCTTCAATAGAAAGAGTACATTTTTTTATCCCAGCTTCATCCCCATCTTGATAATCTAAAACAGTAACTTTATATCCTTTTTTTTCACAATATCTAAGATACATTCTATAAAGCATCGAAGCCCAATCACAACTTTCTGTTCCTCCTGCTCCCGCATGAATTTCTAAAATACAATTTTTATGATCGTATTCATGATTTAAATAAAGTTCTAATTTTAATTCTTCTAATGAATTTTTTATATTTTCTATATCTTCTTCTACTAATTTTTGTAATTCTTCATCATTCTCATTTTTTAATAATGATAATATTTCTAAATTATTATTTATTTTTTCTTTTAAAGAACAAATATTATTAATCTCTTTTTTTAAATTATTTAATTCCGTAATTTTTTTATTTGCTAAAGAAACATCATCCCAAAAATTACTTTCTTTTGTTATTTCTTCTAATTTTTTTATTTCTTCTTCTTTTTTATCAAAGTCAAAGAGACCTCCAAAAATCATTTATTTGTTTATCAAAATTATTATAAATATTATTAATTTCTTTTATTTCCATATTTATCACTCTTTCTATACTTATATATAAATTATATTATTTTTTTTATATTTTTGCAAATAAAAAGATACAAGCAAAACTTATATCTTAATAAACTATATTATTCAGCGTTTTTATATGCTTCTAAGATAGTTTCTTCAAACATTGTACGTGTTTCAGGATTAATTGGATGTGCGATATCTCTATATCCTCCAGTAGATGTTTTTCTACTTGGCATTGCTATAAATAAGCCATTATCTCCTTCGATAATACGAATATCATGAACTGCAAAACATTCATCAAGTAATACTGATGCTATTCCTTTCATTCTTGATCCTTCTTTTTCAATTTTACGTACGTTTACTGATGTTATCTTCATCTACATATCCTCCTTTAGAAAGCATATCTTGCTTCTAATTTTATTTTATATTAATATTCTTTAAAAATCAACTATTTTTGACACATTTTACCATTAAGTATTTAAAAAAACTAGAAATTCTAGTTTTCAAAAAGTTTATTTTTATTATAGATAAATACTCCTCCAAGTAATAAAGATGTAATACTAATTATAATATAATTACTAATATTATCACTCGTTTCTGGATTTTTTATTTCCTCTTTAATAAAGAAATTAGTTATAGCATATCTATCATCATCAAAAGTAACCTTTAAAGTATATGTTCCTTTAGATAATGTTTTTAAATAATCTTCTTTTAAAGTAATAATTGTACTTCCTTCTTTTGCTGTATAATTATTTTCATCTAGTAATTCATCATTAATATATACTTTACCATTTGTTTTAAATAAATCAAATGAAGCTTCTATTTTAATAATTAAATCTTTTATTTTATTTATTCTTAAAGTTTGATTAACACCTTCAAGTACTTTATATTCATTATCATATCTAAATACAAAATCATAATTACATCTTGTATAATAATCATATCTTGTTTCATTTATAACGCCATCTTCTATACCATCATATTGTAATTTTGAACCAGTATATTTCATATGAAATCCTTTAAAAGTTTCTTCTTTTAAATTAGAAGTATTTAATATTTCAAAAGTAGCTTTATTTTCATCATTACTTCCTATTACTTTTATAATTGCTTCTTTTTCATCTTCTGTTAATAATAAGCCATCATTAACTTTTTTATAATATAATGTTTGTCCAAATTCAACAAATGTTTTCAATCCATTTGTCAATTCATTTTCATTTGAAAAATCAACAACATATTGTTTATTTTTAGTAAAGTCAATTACACCAGTTGATTTAATATCAATATAAATACTTTTAACTTCTGTATTAACAGTAACACTTGCCCTTATTAATTCAATATTTAAAACACCACTAAATTTACTTGAATCTAAATTGAAACTTTCATCTGTTGTAGATGGATAATAGTACTTTTCATTTATTTTTAACCTTACTGGTAATGTACCAGTAACTGAAGAAGTATTTTCTTTTTTTATTATAAATTTATACTCTCCCTCATTTAGATCAATTACCATATTATTTGAAATATCAGTAACTAATTCATCATTTTTAAATAACTGTATTTTACCAATTCCAGAATATTCTACATAACCATCATGAATTATGCCACTATTAAAATTTAATGTTACTTCATTTTTTTCTTCTGCATTAACATTTGGAACAAGTAGCAATAAACCAAATATAAATGTCAATAATATTTTTTTTAAGTTTTTCATAGTTTTTTCCTTTCTTACTCTTCAAATACTTTTGGTATTTCTTCTTGACTATTAAACCCACTTATAAGTTCACTGTAATTATAATCACGTACTCTATTTATCATTACATCATTTATAGGTATCAAAGTATAATCTTTTAAGATTACATACTTATATGTAAAAGTTAATACGTCATCATAATATTTAGTTAATAATTTTATTTTCATCGTAGTTGTAACATTTTTATTTAATTCTTTATCAAAATAACTAACTATTTCATAAAAACCTTTATCTGTTTTTAATATTCTTTCATTATATATTCTAATAACTTTTTCTCCCTCATAATTTCCACTCACTTTATAAATATCAGGGTATTTTTCATTGGTATAATTTAATCTATACAATATGTTATCTTTTACATAAACATAATTAGACATAAAATCATAATCGATCTTTTTACCAATAAATTCTTTAGAATATTCCCATTTTAAATAAGGACTAAGTTCATAATTAGCATTTAAATACATATCATAACTATTTCTAATTTTATTATCTGAGTTTATATCTTTAAGTGTATATAACATATCATTATAATCAATAAACCTTATATCAGAACCATAATCTGGTGTTATATTCATTGCTTTTATATCGTTTTTTATATCATATACTTTTTTATATTCAAAAATTCCTTCATCTAATTTATCAGGATTAAATATATAAATACTATTATTATTTATAAAAGCATAGTTTCTAAAACAAGTATCTTCATTTAAAACTAAATTACTTGTTATTTTTTTATAATCTGTTACTTTCTTTTTAGCATTTTTACTTGCTTCTTCTACTAATTTATCATTTGCCATATTATTCTTAGGAATAAATATAGCAAATAATGTTAATAAAACTAATATTATTCCGATTAAAATTATTTTATTATTCTTCATAACAAAACCTCCGATTACATATATTATATTTAAAAAAATTAAATATTACAATAAAATTACCATATTATTCATTGATTTTGTTGGTAAGTTTATCCTTTATAGCTATATTTATTGTATAATATAAAATGAAGGTGATTTTATGGATTTTAAAACAGCATTAAATAATTATATAAAAAAATTAAATTGTACTTCAAAAGAATTAGCAATAAAAGCTAATTTATCCGAAACCGTAATAAGTAGATATAGAAATGGATTAAGAACTCCCGGAGTTAATAAAGATGAAATTAAAAATCTTGCTAACGCTATTAGTGTTATATCTTATGAAAAAAAGATTAATTTAAATTATGATGAAGTCTTAAATTGTTTAATAGACTCTGTTAATAAAAATGATGGGTTTAATTATGATAATTTTTGTAAAAATTTTAATAGACTTTTAAACGATTTAAAAATCAATATTAAAGACATGGCTAAATATATAAATTTTGATGCATCATATATTTCAAGAATAAGATATAATAAAGCTAAACCCTCTACTCCCAGTGAATTTTGTAATAAAGTTTGCTCTTATGTTATAAACAGGTTTAATGATAATGATATCCTTATTAAATTTTTAAATTGTGATAAAAATATAAATGATAAAGCTTTATTTGATAATCTATATAATTTTTTAATTAATAATGAAAACACGATTACAGAAAGTAAATATATTAATGATTTTTTAATAAGCTTAGATGATTTTAATTTAAATGATTTTATAAAAGCAATTAAATTTGATGAACTTAAAGTACCAAATATTCCCTTTTATAAAGCTAAAACTAAATCTTATTATGGAATTGAAGAAATGAAACGTGGTGAATTAGATTTTTTTAAAGCAACTGTTTTATCTAAAGACACTGAAGATATATTTATGTGTAGTGATATGCCAATGGAAGATATGGCAGAAGATATTTCTTTTGGAAAAAAATGGATGTTTGGAATAGCTATGTGTCTTAAAAAAGGTCTACATTTAAATATAATACATAATTTAGATAGACCTTTTAACGAAATGATGTTAGGTCTTGAAAGTTGGATACCTATTTATATGACAGGAAGTGTATCTCCATATTATTTAAAAAATTATAGTAATAACGTTTATAATCATTTAAATTATACATCTGGAAGTGTTATTTTAACTGGTGAATGTATAAATTCTTATCATAATAAAGGAAAATATTATTTAACTTCTAATAGTAAAGAGATAAATTATTATAAAGAAAAAACTAAACTTTTATTAAAAAAAGCTAGTCCTCTTATGGAAATATATACAAATGATAATAAAGATGCATTTGATGAATTTTTAAAAAAGGAAAAAAATAATAAAAAAGATATGAAACGACTTTTAGCAAATTTACCTATTTTTACTATTGATGATGAGATATTAACAAAAATGTTAAAAAGAAATAAGTTAACAAATGATGAAATTAAACTAATATTAAATTATAAAAAAAATATGGAAAATACTACTTATAATATTTTAAAAAATAATACAATTGAAGACACTATATATAATAATGATTTTAATAATGATAAACCTTATTTATCACTTGAAAATATGTTTTTCAATAAAAATATATATTACACAAAAGATGAATATTTAAAGCATTTAAATTCTACTAAAAAATATTGTAAATCAAATAATAATTATAAATTAAATATCATAGATAACAAAGTTTTTAATAATATTTCAATTACCATTACAAATAATTATGTAATAATTTATAAAAATAATAATCCTCAGATTAAGTTTGTAATTAAACATAGTAAACTTGTCGATGCAATTAGTAAATTTAACCCATTAGTAATAGAAAAAAATTAGCGTTTGCTAATTTTTATATTCTTTCAATTTCATTATCTTTAAAACTTACATCTAAAAATCTTCTTGATGCTAAATAATCGCATAAATGAACGAACTTTTCATCATCTTCCTTAGGTATGGGTAAAACAATATTGCTTTTTTTATCAATATTCCATGGACCCATATGAGAACTTATAAGTCTAGCAACAGTTAAAGCATCATTTTTATTAATTATTAGATTTTTTTCATTTTCTATTATAAAGTTAGCCATATCAATAGGGTGAGAAAATTTTGTGTATTCACTTTTTTCTAATCCTTTTTTAAGTCCATCATGAAGCATAATAGCCATCCTTATCAAATCTTTTGTATGTTCATCAAAATCATACAGTGCTTTATCATTAAATAATTCTTCACAAATTTGAAGAGCAACTTTTACATGTCTTACAAGACCTCCTTCATTTAATGAAAAAGAAGGATGATATTTTCCTGTTGTTGAAGCAGGCATTTCATAAAAATAATCAGGTAATTTATTTAATAAATAAATTGTTGATTCTTTCACATTATTGTCTTTTATATTTTCTAATTCCTTTTTAAATACTTCACTTTTATTTTTCATATTACTCCTTATTATCTATAATTTAATTACACATTCTAGAACATCCGATATCACCATAAATATAATATTTTTATATCGTACTGTTCTTTTTATTAAAAATTTAAAAATATTTTATAAATATAAATATAAACAAAATTATTAAAAATATAACTAAAAATAATGTACTTAAAAAAATAGTTATTTCCCTTTTTTCTGATTCTTTTTCTTCTTTTAATATAACCCATTCCTGTAAATCTTTTTTTGAAATATAATACTTATTATTTAACTTATATAATGGTAAATCATCTTCAGCATAATACTTCATAACCATATATCTTGTGCACTTTAATTCTTTCATTACATCAACAATATTTAAATCTTTCTCTTCTGTTTTATAACCAATAATTTCTTTTGACATATATTCTATTGTTTGTTGAGATATTTGGGATATTTCTTTTATATAAGCACAATTTAACCTAGGATTGAATATTCCAAGTTTACTTATATTTTTAAATTCATTATCTGTAGAATGCATTCCCATTATATAATAAATTAATAACTGTAAAGTTTGTTTTGAATTTAATGATGAACTGCTAACTTTAAAATCCCATATTGTATCGCTTGTTAAATAATCCCCATCACCAGTATTTATTTTTGTTGTATAACCGCCTGAAAATGTAAAACCACTTTTAATCACTGGTCCATACTTATCAAAAAAATTAATACTCCTATTTACCATTATTCTTATATTATTTATTGTGGCTGAGTCAGCTTCAATTGTGTCAATATTCTTATAAGCTTTTGGCCCAACTCTATAACATACGTCATAACCAACTAATTTACAAGCACTGTATATTGATTTATCATCTAACCCTTTTATGTTTTCTAATAAATCTGATGCTACTTTAGACTCTTTTATAATATCTGCTCCATGTAATGATATTTTAAAAGCTTCTGATAGTAAATCTCCCAACATAAATCTTGTCATATAATCTACAGTTAAGCCTATTAAAGAACTGTGAATATTTTCTTCTGCTAATATCTCATTATCAGAAAACTGAACTTTATTAAATTCATTAGGATTAATAAAACCCCCATATGGTTGCTTAACATCTTTAATTATTTGAGTAACAGATGCCATATAGAAACACTCCTTTTTCCTTTTTTATAAAATTTTAATTAATAAATATTTTTTAATTACACATTCTAGAACATCCGATATCCCCATAACTTGTTTTTTTACAAGAAATGCAACATCTTTTACCATCACTTCGTGTATAACATTTTGTGCTGTAACCACTTCCTCCTGAAGATGAAGTATCATCATTATTTGCACAACTTCTTACAAGTCCAATGATAAATATAATAATTACGATAAGAATAAGAATTGCTTTAAAATCTTCTTTCTTTTTATTTAGTTTTAATGTTATAAGATTTATAGATTGATCTATTAAACCAACTAGTTTTTCCTTTGATAAATTCCAGTTTAATAGCATTTGAAGTTTTAAGCTATTATAAGAGTTTATACTTTCTTTTATTTTTGTATATTCCTCAAGCATATTTTTTAATTCTTCTTTATCATCTGTTTTTGTAACTTGTTTATTTAATTCAATTATCCTATTATAATCCTTATAAACTCTATTATATAATCTTTTATATCTATAAATTGTTTCTTTTACTTCTTTGTTTTCTTTTTGTTCTTCTAAAAATTCTATTTCTTTAGCAGGAAGTTTATATTCAATAGTAAAATTTTGTGAATGATTTTTAAGATATCTACAATTTACAAGATATAAATTATCTTTTTCATCTTTTTTAAAATTAGTAAACATTCCATAAATATATTCATCTTTTTCATATACAACAATTGGTTGATACTTAACTTTATATTTTTCGTTGTTAATCTCATCTGTTAAAATAAAACAATACTTTTCAATATCTTTATCATTTAAATCAATGATAACTCTTTTTCCTTCATCTGTCATAACAAACACACTTCCTTTAAATTTATTTTACAATAAAATAAAAAAAAATTCTACTTTTTGTAGAATATTAATTTTAATTACTTGTTTAAATACATTATAATTCTATTTTTACGTTTTCTTTTTTAGATTCTTCTATTTCAAAAAAATTTTTTTTAGTCATTTTATTATTTTTTGCTACAAGACTTATAGGAAATGATACGATTAACTGATTATATATCGAAACATTAGCATTATAACATCTTCTGGAAGCTTGAAGATGCTCTTCAACATCTACAATAGCTTTTTGTAATTCTTTAAAATTTTCATTAGCTTTTAAATCAGGATATTTTTCTACTACAATATTAACTTTTTGCATATTTTCATCCATTGCTTTATTAAGACTTGATTTTTCTATTAAAGATAAGTTTTCACGCATTTTTATAATTTTAAATAATGTTTCTTTTTCATGTTTAGTATATCCTTTAACAACTTCCACCATTTTTGTAATAACATCATACCTTTTTGTTAAAGCAATATCAATTCCAGAAAGTGCTTCTTCTATTTTTATTATAGTTCTATTTAATTTATTTAAAACCACAATATACCAAATTATAAAAATTAAAAGAATTACTCCAATTGCTATAAATATATGTTCCATATCTATGCCTCCTTCTTAAATAAATCATTATCTAAATTTAATTCATTAACAAAATCAGTAATTAATTTTATATCTTTAATAATATCTTGTTCTATTTCTTCTTCATTTATAGGGTTTAAAACATTGTATTCAAATGAATCCTCGCCATTATTAACTGCTACATGTAATTTATTTTCCATGAAAGTAAGTTTAATCGGAGCATCTAATTCTTTATAAAGTTTTTTTATTTTTTCCATAAAATGTGGTGTTAAAATATAAAATGCATCATGTTCTATTTCAGAATATATTTTAAACATTTTATTAAATTCTATATCCTCTAATTTAACTTTTTTATTATTTTTAATACGTGGTAAAGATCTTTTTATAAAATCATTACTTATTACTTGAAAGTTTGATTTAAAATTCTTATTAAAATCAAATATCATATATCTTCCTTCAAAAATTGTTTCCCATGTTATTATTTTGTTTCCATCTTTATCTTCTTCTTCATATTTTCTTTAATCATTATTAGTTATTCATTTAAACTAATAGCAAATTTAATTGCTAATAATCCAATCATTTCTTTATCGGTTAATTTATCTTTATTTCCTAAAGATCTTTTATCCCATTTTTCTGAATCTAAATTATCCGCTGCATAAAAGAATTGGAATACTTCTTTATTTCTAAATTTTGCTAAAGCTGTTATTGCAGAACATTCCATTTCAACACATATACAACCTTCTTCTTTTCTTTTTGATATTTTATTTTTTGTTTCACGATATGGTGCATCAGTAGTCCATGTTTTACCTATAATATATGAATAATTATGTTCTTTTAAAAGTTTAATAAATTCTTCTTTATATTTTGAATTAACAGTTATTTCTCTTGATGACTTTAAATAATGATAACTTGTTCCCTCATCCCTAATAGCTGAGTTAGGAATTATAATAGCTAAATCTTCTATTGACTTATCAAGCACACCACATGTTCCAAAGACAACAAGTTTTTCTAAACCCATCGCAAATACTTCTTCATATTGTACGACACACGCTGGAGCGCCTACTCTAGACAAAAATAAAACTAACTCTTCACCATCATAACATATTTTATATATTGGTAACTTACCATTACAATTTGATGATTGTAATATTTTTTCACCATTAAACCTGCTTACTAATTTATCTAATAATTTTTTTGAAAAACAAGTAACCCCTATTTTTGGAATATTTTTAAATTCATTTTCAACTTCATCTGGGTTAAACATAGAATTTTTTGTTTCATCATATTCTTCTAAAATCATTAGAATCACTTCCTTTCTAATATTGCTTAAATAATTCTAAGTATTATTTTTTTTATATTTTTTTATTTATCAAATCCATCTAATATCATACCACTTCCAAGATTAGCATCTTCCCTTGTTATGAAACCAAATCTTTCATAAAATTTTTCTTTTCCTTTTGATGCTCCCAAATAAACCCTTACATATGGATTTTCTAATTTTATTTGATTAACTTTCTCAAGTAGTTTATCCATTATTTGTGTTCCTATTTTTTTGTTTTGATACTTAGGTATTACCATAACATCATGTATGTATAAAAAGCAAATTTCATCTCCGATTAATCTTCCATATCCAATTATTTTATTATCTTCATATACCGATACTGAATAGATTGTATTTTCTAATGCTTTCTCTGATATTTTTTCATCATAACTTTCACATCCAACAGCATCATATAAATAATTAAATTCTTCAACACTATTAACATTTTCTTTTATTGAAATCATTTTTATCTCCTAAAATTTATATTTTCTTTATCATTGTTTCCATTCTTACATGATAATCTTTTTTATTATAAAATTTTTTCCCTATTTCATTATAGGCAAATACATCAACTATTACATATTCACATCCAACGGATTTAAAGTATTTTTCCATTTTATTTATTAGTTCTTTTCCTATGCCTTTACTCCTAATTTTATTTGTAACGATCAATTCTGTAATTTCTCCTCTTTTAGGACATTTATAATCTAAATAATCATATTCATCATATGGGAATATGCAACCCATGATTAAGCCAATTGCTTTATTATTTTCTACTGCCAAATAACATTTTCCATTGTTTTTATTAACTTCTTCTAAATCTAAAACTGCCATTTTTTCTCGATATTCAGGATGAACTTGATCTAAATGATCTTTATCTATTGATACAATATACTCTTCAAGTTCTGTTAATAAGTCTTTAACATCTTTTAGATATTTATCTTCATATTCTATTACTTGCATTTTCTAATCACCTCAAATACTTCAAATATAACTTTCAAAATTCTAACTATCGGGTTTATTTAATAGAACTATCATTTTTTCTTTATTACCCAATGTGTCTGATCCTACATATTCATCCACTATTTCAAAACCACATTTTTCATAGCATTTAACCGCTCTTTCGTTTCTTTTAAAAGGTCTTAGAACAATAAAGTCACATAAATAATTTTCATAAATATAATTATTAACATATTTAACAATTAGTGTTCCAATTCCTTTAGATAAGTATTTTTGTTCTCCAATAAATATATCATATTCATATATACTATCATATTTTATAAATGCTTCACTTTTCTTATCATCATATTTATATATTTGAACGAATCCTATTTTATTTTCATTATAATTTATAAAAAACAACTGTTGCTGATTTGATAATATTTTATTCTTATATTTATTTTCTATCTCTTCATATGAAAGCTTTCTTTGTTCGAACCACTTATATATAAATTCTTGACTACACCATTTATACATTAATTCATAATTTTCTTTTTTATCAGTAAATTCAATTAAATCTATTTTGTTCATCTTATCACCAACTTTCATATACAATTATATCATGAAAATATAATATGATTTTATATATACTGAACTTAGTCTATGTTAATACTATTCAGTAAATTCGCTTTTTTTAATTTTAATACCTACTACACCATATTGTTTTTGCTTTTCTACAGAATAATATTCTTCCATATCCTTAGGATTTGCTATTTCATAAGAATCATATCCTATTAATGTTTTGTCTAAGTTTTTATATAGTTCTTCAAAAGATGAAAAATAATATAAGTTTTCAATTTTAACCAACAACTTTTCATTGTTAGTTATATTAGTAAATTCTATAAAATCATTTACTTTTAATAGTTGTCTTTTTTCATCATTTAATCTCAATTCTATCGTTTTTGTTCCTTTTTTTATTTTTTCAAATGGTTTATTATTTAACTTCATTTTATGTTTCATATTTTTTACATCCTTTCATTATTTTTTATATATTTCAATTAAAGATAATATTTTTACTTAAATATTATCTTTAAAAATACTTTTTTACCTTTTTGTAAGATTAATGAATTATCTTTTAAGTCTTTATCAGTAATTATTTGTTCTACTGAACTAATTTTTTTCTGATTAAGTGATATACCATTTTGTTCTATTAGCCTTCTTGATTCTGATTTAGATGTTACTAATCCAGATTCAACAAGTAAATTTATAATGTTAATATTTAATAAGGTTTTAGATAATTCTATACTTGGCATATTTTCGGATATCCCTTTGTTACTAAATAATTCTTCTGCTGTTTTTTGGGCCTTTAAAGCCTCTTCTTCGCCATGAACTAATTTAGTTACTTCAAATGCCAATAATTTTTTAGCTTTTCTAATATCTCTTTTACATAATTCTTTAATTTCAGATATTTCCATTCTTGTAAAAAATGATAAGCTTCTTTCTACATCCTCATCAAATGAATTAATCCATGCTTGAAAAAAGTCAAATGGTGTAGTTTTATCTCTTGATACCCATAAAGTACCAGTCGCTGTTTTTCCCATTTTTTCGCCATCTGCTTTAATTAATAAAGGGCATGTCCATCCAAATAATGGATTTGTTTTTTCGCCTTCATTAAATCCTATTTTACGAGATAAATCTACTCCTGCTAAAATATTAGCCCATTGATCTGAACCACCAATTTGAAGTCTGCATCCAAATTCTTTATTTAAATGAACGAAATCAAATGCTTGCATTAACATGTATCCCATCTCTAGGAATGTTAATCCACCGTTTTCTAATCTTTTTTTGTAGCAATCAGCCGCAAGCATATTATTAACATTGAAATGAACTCCAATATCTCTCATAAAATCTACATATGTCTTATCGCAAATCCAATCTGCATTATCTACGATAATTGCTGGATTATCTCCATCAGTTCTTACAAATCTTTTTACTAATTCTTTTACTTCTTTTTTATTATGAATAACTTCTTCTTTTGACAGCATTTTTCTCATATCACTTTTTCCTGTTGGATCTCCAATTAAAGCAGTAGCACCACCTATTAATATGATTCCGTGATGTCCAAAATCTTGTAACCATCTAAACATTGTTAATGCGAAAAAGTGTCCTATATGTAAACTGTCTGCTGTAGGATCAATTCCTAAGTAGAAAGTCATAGGTTTCCCATTAACCAAATCAATAATTTCTCGTTCATGTGTAAGGTCTTTAACATAACCTCTTTCTTTTAAAATATCAAATAATTTCTTTTCCATTTTTATTTTCTCCTAAATAATTTGTATAGTTAATTAAATTACAATTATCAAAGTAATAATAATCACTATCCATACAAATCACCTCCTTAAAAATAAAAAAGAGCAAAACATCCATAAAGGACGAATTGCTCGTGGTACCACCTTTGTTTGTAATAATAGTTTATTACCTCTTATTGATAACGGATACTATCCGACTTAAAATCTTCACTTATAATTCATTACTTTAATTTTATTTGTTTCCACCAAACACAAACTCTCTATAAATTATATTAAAATAATTACTTTGAATGAATCGTTTTTTAATTAACTAAGGTCATTATACTATATTTTATTTACTTTTGTAAATATATGATATTAAATTTGTTATTTTATATCTATGATATTTTTATTTTTTAAATTGTTATATTTTTTCAAAATAATATACATTTTCTAGTAATTGTAAATTTTCAAAAATTCTTGTTTTAATAAATTTTCCACCTATATGCTTATAAAAATTATTTGATGGATTACCTTCCAAACAACCAATAACCATTTTATCAAAATTCATTAACTTTAATTCTTTAATTCCTGCTTCAATTAATTTTTTACCAAAACCATATCCTTTATATTTATTAATAATATATAAAGCATATATCTCACCACAGTTATCATCTTCAGTAACATTAGATTTCCCAACCTTTATAAATCCTACAACTTCATTATTAATTTCTAAAACATATTGATGATTTTCTTTTTTATTAAAATTATTATAAGAGTTCTGTGCCCTTACTTCTTCATTAATATATAAACTATCTAAAAATTCATCAGATACTATACCTCTATAGGTTTCATTCCAAGCAACAGTTATAACTCGAGCTACGCCAGCACAATCTTTTCTTTCTTTTTTTCTTATTTTGTAATTCATATTAACAACTCCGTTTTTTATTTAACATTTTTTTTCAAAATATTATGACTTTATCTTTATATATTTTTAATATACTAATATTTTCTTAAAAAATCATCATGTGATATTTCTAGCATATCCACAATATTATTATCTTTTATATTAAAAACATAATATTTCCCATCCATTGCTGATGCTTCATATTTATATTTGCTTTTATTTCTATATGTTTGACAAACCTGTTTCCAATTTTTTTCTTCTCCGATTATTTTTCCTTTTTCATTTATTAATGTTCCATATAACGCATTTTCTACATCATTGCTTACTATAAATAAATTATGATCTACTATTTCTATTTCATAATATTTATTAGGTACTATTATCTCTTTATCAAGTAATAAATCATACACACCAGAATACCCCGAGTCATCAAAATTTCCCCGTCTATCCCTGTTTTTATATACTACTAATTGGTTATAAAATATCATATAATCCACATCGCTATATCCAGAAATAATTAAATTATTTTTTGAATCTCTTACTTCAACTTCTACATGAAAATTTTCATTATTATTAAGATATTTTCTACAAACAAAATAATCTATATCATTAGGTATAATTACATCATTATCATTATATTCTTGATTGCTTAAACATTCAACTTCATCATATTCTAATGGAATTATTGCCTCAAATTTGCTGTTAATTAATCCCCAATGCATTTCTTTACTCCATATTTTACCATCTGGTAACTCATCATAATGCTCCCATCCGGTACCTACACACACGATATAATTTTTACCACAACATATTGGTTCAAATAAAAACTTGGGCGAACACACAACCTCTCCTTTTTCATTTTTAAATCCCCATAAACCTTCAGTTCCCATATAATCAGAATGATAGGCTAAATCAAAGTCATCAAGCTGTTTAATATTAAAAGCAATAATGTCTATTTCATCAAACATAATACCACCAACATTTCAATATATATTATATCACTTCTTTCTAAATTAGCAAAAGTAAAGAAATAAAATGATTATAATTCCAGTTTCTAATTACTCGCCACTGCCACAAGGATACTATTTTTTGAATTCACAAGACCATGAAGCTACCATCCGAGAACTCTACCAGAACGTATATAAAAACGTATGTAGAATTCTTTTTTATTATTTTATTTTTGAATTATTAATACATAAGAAAGGTTCATATATAGTTTTATAATTGTTTATTGTTTCTTCAACATCAAACCAATATACATTTGTTAACACACCATCAGATGGATCAACCTCTGTTCTTTCAAGTTTTCCACCTAGTGCTTTTAATGTTCTATCAGAACCAAGATTATTAACATCACAGTCTAACATTACTTTTTCTAATCCAAGTCTTCTTGCTTCAAGTATACCTAAATATAGATTAATTTTATTATATCCTTTTCTTCTTTCTGTAGGTCTTATTCCATAACCTATATGTCCTCCAAATTGTAACATTTTTTCATTTAAATTCCATCTAATATTAATAGTTCCTACAATTTTGTTATCACTTTCTCTTATTAGTAAAAATGTTTTTGCGGGGCATCTTTCAAACTTTTTTGAGTATTCTTCATTTTCCATATTCAAGCATCTTTCTAAAGTTTCTTCAAAAGTATAACCATCATATATTTTGTCTAATGAACCAGAACCATTTATATTAGAACCATATTCTACAAACTCATCAAGATATTCTATAATCTCGTTTTTTCTTTCTAATGATGGACTTTCAAAGTAAAATTTTTCCATTATTATCACTTCCTAATTATTAAAATACATATCCTTAGTTATTAACAATTGTTTAACAATACTATCTTGATCAAATACTTTTTCAATAACCTCTTTATCAGTATGGATAAAACCAGCTTTTTTAAATGTCTTTATTGCGTCTATTCTATCAAGAGGTACCATATCTGATAATTCATTAATATTATTTTTTTTAAATGCTATTTTTTCTAATTCTATTAAAGCTGAATAAGAGTATCCATTTCCTCTATACTTATTACTGATTAATATTCCCATTGAATGAATATCACCATCAGGATAATAATATACTTCTCCAATAGGTTCTTCTATTCCATCAACATATATATAAGCAAAATATCTATCAGGTTCTTTGTTAATCCATTTTCTATACCATTCAATCATTTCTTCATCAGTTTTTGATATAGTTCCAGTTAATTTATTATAACCTTTTAAATTAATATCAAATCCAGCATTATAATTCATAGTTTTTGGATCATTCATCCATTCTTGTCTATAATGCAAATTATTCTTTGAAGGAACATTTAAATATACTTTTTTCATTATTATCACTTCCCTTATTATTGTATTATATATACTTTATTTTAAGGTTGATTTAGATAAAAAACTTATCTAAAAAAATTGATTTATTTAGTTTTATTTTTTTCTAAAGTTAATTGTTTTTGTGCCATTGCATAGTATATACAAATCCTATATCCTGCATAGCCATACATTTTATCTAATCCCGAATAAGTATAGCCTAAATAACCCTTCTTTAATCCTAATGATTTTAAATATTTTGTTCCTAAAACAACCATATTTACTCCAATATGTTTTCCACGATAATTATGTGTTACTGTAGTACAACCAACACTACCTAATCCCTTCGCTTCAGTTTCAATACTTATAATCAAAGTTCCACACACTTCATCATTGCAAGTTGCAATCAATACTTTCTGTCTTGAATCATCAGAATATAACTTTTCATTATTATAGTATTTTGAAAAGCTTTGTTCTGCATCATCTGTACATTTTAATATTTTGGGGATATCATTTACTGTGGCGAATCTATATGTTATTCCATCAATTATATCACCAATTGATTCAGATGGAAATTCAATATTATCTAAATCAGCTCTCATGTCAAAACAATTAGCGTCTTCCCACGAATGAGAATATCCTCTTTTTGAAAAAAAATTATAAGAATCGTTACTGACATCAGCATATATTTTATCTTCTTTTAATTGTTCATTATAAGGTTTTGTCGCCATGGGAATTCCTGGCATAAGATAATTATCTCCAGCACCTATACTAACTTTATCATAACCCTTACCGATTATATATTTTTCAGAATCGCTTAATAATTTATTACCAATCCCTTTATTTCTATATTCTTCATCAACACATAACATTAGAATTGTATTTTTATGGATGATAGATACACCAATAAGCTTTCCCCTGTCATTGTTTGCTTCTATAATTTTATTCTCGGGATTATTAATTATTTCTAAGGCTTCTCTTTCATCTCTAACAATAAATGGAAAATTTCTTCTAAACATTTCATAGTATCTATTCATAATTATCACTCCCTTTTAATTAGACCATATTACCCTATTTTAAGGCTGATATGGTCTAAAAAACTTATCTAAAACTTATCTAAACGCCTTTTTTGAAGTAAAATTACCTAAAAATTGTAAGTAGTAAGAAGCTCGCAAGTCCTTTATTTATGTGGGTTTGCAGATTTATTTACCACAACAGTTTTTGTACTTTTTGCCACTTCCACAAGGTTTTTAGATTATGAGTTTTTGACAGCATTTTCTGGCTTTTGGGGGCGTCTGGGAGCTCTTTTTTGCCCTTTTTAGCTTCCAAGAGCACTCCGGAAACCTAGCAGAAGGTATCTAAAATTCAAAAATTAGTACGCTATTTTTTTATCTTTTGTAAACTCAATACTCTCTGCTGATGATCATATTCTGACATATAAATCTGTTTAAAACCTGTTCCATTTGATGATAATTCATTACTTGTAGAAAATTGTAGAAAAGTTAATTCTTGAGGAATTGCATGAAACCAAAAAGTTGATTCATTTAATTCTTCTCCAATATTTCTATATTCAGATACAGACAACTTATCCTTTAATTCAGTATATTTTTTTAATTGTGGATAAAATTGTAAAATATAATTTATCACATCTGTATGAGGTATACCTTTATTACCCGAAGTCAAGAATCTACTTAAATCTTCTTTTTCATCTTCATTAAGAAGTTCTAAATCACTATTATTTATTTCTGATAAAACATTAGCTAAATCAAAACCTCTTTTTGCTATTAGCATATATTCAAGTAACACCTTAATTTTTTTATTTGATAAGTCAAGAAGTCTTTTATTTTTTATACTATATGTAGCTTCTATGTTAAGTGGTATTTGATTAACCATACATCCTCTTGAGTAAGCCACAATATAATTATCATCAGAAATCCATTTATTCCAAAAATAATCATCTGTTTTAATATCAGATAATAAAATTTCTTTATCATCATCAATTACAGAAATAATTGTTCTTCCCTTTTTAAATATCTCTTTTACTTGTAAGTTTTCTTTAATATCAGTTATTTTTTCCATAAAACCCTCCTGTCAATATTATACCATAAACTAACCTATTTTTAGTAAAAATATTATATCCTAAAATATCAATTTACTATGTCATTTTGGCACTGGACACAATTTCATCTTTTTTTATTATTTAAATATCTATGAAACCTTATAAATAAAGGAAATACTGTAATTTTTAATCGTACAAAATTTTTGTATTTTAACCCTGTTTTTGGGTATCTAAAAATAATTTTAATATTTTGAGGTACTAAAAAAGCCTTATTTTACAAGGCTTTTACTATCTTCCACAGCAATTTTTATACTTCTTCCCGGATCCACATGAACTTTGTACTCCCATATTATCTGTATTATTTGTATTTATAATATTACCTGTATTTCAGGCTTTTCCAGACTAGGTAACATCTATATTATTTGTATTATCCGTACTATTTATATTATAAATATTTCTCTACTGTGGACAAATTGTGGACACCGTCCACATCCGTTCACTGCTAACATTATACCATATTTCAAAGTTCAATAAAATGTGCGAATTGGAAAATCATACATTTGTGTTTTTTTCTGTTCATAATTATATACTATATATTAAGATTAGTCAAACTACTGAGATTCAATTTTATATTCTATAATTTTATTTATCGTTTCAGATTTTGATATATTATCAAATGTTTGATATTTATTATTTATTTTAACAGTAGATAATCCAAGTTCTACAATTATCTTTAAAATATGTAAAACTTTAAAAATAGAACTTAAAGATTTTTATGACTCTCCATTATTTGATATGGAGAAATTGGAGTATTAAAATAAGAGGCTTGTAATAGCCTATTTTATCGTTTTATCAGGTATATTATTTTTCCTTAATTATATTTTTACTGCAAATATAAGTTACTAAGAAGTATCCTCCATAAATTGCAACAATAAATATTGCAACACCAATTATTGATGATACTAAATTAGCGGCTCCAAAGGAACTTAACAAAAAATTACAAAATTTAATTCCAAATACAGAATGTATAATTGCAACTAATAACGGAAACATAAAAAATATACCAATTTGTCTAAACAATGCTTTATTAATCATTTTTTCATCTACGCCTATTTTTCTTAGCATATTAAACTTTTCTACATTATCACTTGATTCCGATAATTCTTTAAGTGCTAGAATTGCAGCACAAGAAATTAAGAATATAATACCTAAGTATAATCCTATAAATGTAACCATTGCACCTAGTCCAATACTATTTTCTTTAATTGCCATTTTAGAATCAAAATCAATAACAGTATTATTAGAATTTTCTTTGCAAATTTCACTTAACTCTTTTTCCGAAAGATTTTTCTCATTTATATCTGTAACATTATAATTAGCAGTTAAATATTCATATTTTTTCATTGAATCATTTACTGCATTATCAGGAACAACAAAAACTCCCATATTTGAATATGTTGAATTCATTGCAATAAAACCTTCTACACAACTATCATATTTTGGTTTTAATTCCTTTTCATTTATATTAAGTATTGTATCTACCTTAAGTCCCTCATTCCTGAATTCTACATATTCTGAATAATTAGCAACAATAAAATATTCATCATCATTTAATGTATATTCTTTTAGTCCAAACAATTTTGCAATTTTGTTGTAATCACTTATCTTTACAATACTTTCCTTCTTATTGTATGGCATTAAAGGATATTTATCCTTTGCAATATCATAGTAAGATCCAATACTGGTTTTTAAGTCAATATTATCAAAGTTATAAACATCAAGTTTTACTATATCTTTAAGTTTGTTATCTACATCATAGCCTAATTTTTCAAGTGTATCATATATTGAAATTTTTGAATCTTCTATTTGTTTTTCAGAATAATGCTCATAATCAGTTACATTTATAAACTTACCAATTTGAACATCTGCTGGAGCCAATTTTTTCAAATTATTTGTCATAGATATTTTCATAGACATTGCACTCGATAGTACGCAAATCGTTATAAATAACATCAAACATATTATTGTCATCGAAAAAGTCATAGTATTTATTTTACTTGAAAACTGTCTAAGGGTGAAACTATTTAACCCTTTATAATAAGTGTTCTTCATACTTATAAATATTTTTAAAAGCAATCCCGATAAAGACCAAAACACAAAGAAAGTTGAAACAGCACCTATTCCCATAGGAACAAAAATACTATTTGCATAAGTCATTTTCTCAATACCACCAGTAACCTGATAATAAGCAAATCCTAATGCTATACAAGAAATAATAAACACTATTGTACAAAACAATGGATTTTTTAATTTTATTTTTTCAGATTTTTTGTTAGAATGCATTAAATCTATCAATTTACATTTACTAATATTTATAGTATTAAATATCATAACTACAAAATACATAATACTAAAATAAATCAAAGTTTTAATACAAGCATTTGTTGAAAATACGAATTGAAATCTAGTTAAATCTGCTTCAAACATATTAGCAACCAAAATACTCATCAATTGTGATAATAAAAAACCTATTCCTAAACCAACTACCAATGAAACTATACCTATTATTAATGTTTCAATAAATAATATTAAGGATATTTTCTTTTTGCTCATTCCAAGCGTTAAATAAACTCCAAATTCTTTATTTCTTCTTTTTATTAAGAATCTACTTGCATAAACAATTAAAAACGCTAATATTATAGATACAAACACGCTAACACCAGAAAGAATATTGGTCATAAGTTTTATTATTTCTGCTGTTGTTGATGATACCTTCATCATAACTGACTGATCATCTATTGCATTGAACACATAAAAAATCGCAACACCTAGTATCAGAGTAAAGAAATAGATGGCATAATCCTTTATACTCTTACTAATATTTTTTAATGATAACTTAAAGAGCATCGTTTAAGTCACCACCAAGTAATGTTACAACATCTATTATTTTATCAAAAAATTCTTTTCTAGAATTTGTTCCTTTAATTATTTCATTAAAAATTTTGCCATCTTTGATAAATATGACTCTTGAAGAATAACTTGCAGTAAACGCATCATGTGTCACCATAAGAATTGTTGCTTGTAATTCTTTATTCAAATAATCAAATTTTTCTAAAAGCATTTTAGCTGACTTTGAATCCAATGCACCTGTTGGTTCATCTGCAAGAATTAACTTTGGATTAGTAATTATTGCTCTTGCACTAGCGACTCTTTGCTTTTGACCTCCACTCATTTGATATGGATATTTATTAAGTACATTAACAATATCCAGTTCTTTTGCAACTTTTTTAATTCTTGTATCAATTTCTCTCGAATTCACATTTTGAATAGAAAGTGCCAAAGCAATATTTTCATAAGCAGTTAAAGTATCAAGTAAATTAAAATCTTGAAATATAAAACCTAACTCTTCCCTTCTAAACTTATTTAGACTATTTCCTCTTAATTTTGTGATATCATTACCTGCTACATAAATATGTCCAGATGTAACTTTATCAATTGTAGATATACAATTTAAAAGAGTAGTCTTTCCAGAGCCACTTGCTCCCATTATTGCAACAAATTCTCCCTTTTCAACATCAAATGATAGGTTATCAATTGCTTTTGTAAGACTAGATTTATTGCCATAATATTTTTCAATTTTATCAATTTTTAAGATATTTTCCATAATCTTTCTCCTTTCTGATTACATTGTAATATAAAAGATAGGATTAGTCGTTATTCTAATATTACAGAATATTACAATTTTGTAATATTTATTTTTATTATCCAAATCTGCATAAACTTTAATCAACTTTATAAAAATCATTTTTATAAAAGATAATTGTAATTTTTGTATATTTATGTATTTCAGATTCAATAATTATCTTATGTCCTAATTTATCGCATAATTTCTTGACAATATAAAGTCCCATACCTGTTGATTTTGCCATTATTCTACCGTTTTCACCAGTGAAAGATTTATCAAATACTCTTTTTATATCATTTTTAGGTATTCCTATTCCATTATCCCAAATAGTTAGATATACTTTATCTTTTTCATCTTTTACACTGATTTTTATTATTGGATTGTTATTATTTTTTTTATATTTAATACTATTGTTTATAATCTGATTTAATACGAACTCTAACCATTTTGAATCCGTTAAAACTTTTTCATTATGAATATCAACTTCAAGATTAACTTTGTTTTCTAATAAGTCATCTTTATTTTTTAAAGCAACATCTTTGATAATCTTCTGCAATTCAATTTCTTTGATAAGATAATCTTTCTCGGCATTTTCGCTTCGAACGAAATATAAAATTTGATCTATATAGTTATCTAACTTTCTAATTTGTTCTATATATCTCTTATCAAACATATTTTTATTGTTATGAATTAATAAAGTTAAACTTGCTACTGGAATCTTTACTTCATGAATCCACATTTCTACATATTCCTTGAAATCGGTAATACTTAAATTATATTCTTTTACATTTTCAATCATTGACTTGTTTATATCATAAAGAATTTGATAAAAAATTTCGCCATCATAAAAGTTTGGCTTCTTTAACATTTCTAAAATTAAATATTTTTTATCTAACTTATCAAGCGTATTTAATATTTTTTTGTAAAATTTGTATTTCCTGAAATAATCAAAAATAATATTAAATGTTGCAACTAAAAAAAATAAAATTGTCAATGCTATTTTCAAATCATTTTCCACTTTAAATGCGTTTAACATAAGAATAGCAATTATGAATCCAACAATTGACGCAGTTATCTGTACTGTTTTATCTAATAAATATTTTTTAAAACTCATAATAATTTATACCCTTGTCCTTTTCTTGTTTCAATTCTATTTTCAAGTCCAAAATTTTGTAATTTATTTCTCAATCTACTAATATTTACTGTTAGAGCGTTGTCATTGATAAACTCATCATTGTTCCATAAATCTGTCATTAAATCATCACGAGTTACTATTCTACCACGATTCCTTAAAAGATATGTAAAGATAATCATTTCATTTTTAGTTAGTTCTAATACCTTTTCACCTTGTTTCAATATTCCCTTTTGTGGATTAACACTAATATTATCATAAAATAAATCGTCCATATTATTATCCATTCGTTTAAATATATTTTGTATTCTCAATAATAAGATTGTTGGGTTATATGGCTTAGTAATATAATCGTCTGCACCATAAGATATAGATAAAACTTCATCTACTTCTCCTACCCTGCTCGTAACCATAATAATAGGAACATTAGATTCTTTTCTAATTTCTTTTAATAAAATTTCACCATTTTTATTAGGTAAATTAATATCCATTAAAATTAAATCAAATTTCATATTTTTTATATTTTCTTTAACATTATCAAACTCTTCTATAATTAATACTTCATACCCTGAATTTTCTAACAAAGATTTTAACTCATTTCTGATGATTTTTTCATCTTCTATAATTAATATTTTTTTCATAGTTTGTCTCCTTTCATAATTTGCTTTTTTAATCATTTATATTATATCACTTTAATTTTATAAATTATAATAATTCAGAAAATTAAATATAATTATTTTATAATTTTTTCTGCTTCAACTTTATCTAGGTTACCATATTTAATCATTTTATTTATAACTTGCCTCTGTCTTTCAATTGCTAAATTTTTATTTTGAAGTGGATTATATAAAGACGGAGCATTTGGGATTCCTGCTAGCATAATTGATTCACTATCGTTCATATCTTTTGGTAATTTATTAAAATAACCTAAACTTGCTGACTTAACAGAATAAAATCCATTGCCAAAATATGAAGTATTCAAATATAATTCTAATATTTCATTCTTATTATAGTTACTTTCTATGCTAAATGCCATAAAAATTTCTGCAACTTTCCTTACTATTTTCTTATCTTGTGTAAAATAGATATTCTTGGCTAGTTGTTGGGTAATTGTGCTTCCTCCCTCTACAAATTTCATTTTTTTTATATCATTTACAAATGCTCTTCCAATAGAAATGATATCTATCCCAAAATGTTTGTAAAATCTATGATCTTCAACTGATACAACTGCTTTTAAATAAATTTGAGGCATATCATCAATTTTTGTATAATCTTCTTTTTGCCTAATTGTTGTAATTTTATCTTTTAATGGCATTTTATTTATGGCATTCTTATACATTTGATAACCACTACAAATAAAATAACTTCCTATACAAATAAATATTAATAAAATTGTTATTGCAATCTTTTTAACTAATTTCATATAATGCTAATCCCTTCTTTACTAAAAAGTAATTTATTGCAATAATATTATCATTTTTTATCATATAAGTCGTCATTCTAATATTACTCAATATTACAATTTTGTAATATAATTTAATTATGTATCAAGGCTATTTCTTAATTTCAGAAATAACCTTTTTTATTTTAGTATATAGAATTAGTATTCCTATACTTAATTTTAAAATTGCAACTAACATACTTACTCAGCCTTAAAATAATTAAATTGAGATGATTTACTCCACTCGTATGCACTCCACATATCTGTTTGATTAGACGCTGGATCAACCATAATAACATTATTACCATTTACTCCTGTGACTGCAACCCAATGTTGATTTCCAGGTGTTGCTCCTTTTACTTCTTCCGTTACAAAATAACCTGCATTTACATATTGAGTAATTAAGGCTAATTTTTCACTTCTGCTTTTTCCTCTTAAATTGACATTACCTACATATTTAAAGTTTGGAACGACATTACTAATCGGTCCATAATATAAATTACCTCTTTCATCAAAGCCACCATTTTTATTTAATGCTTCTACAAATGTTCCCGGATTAAATGGTTCTATATTTGGTGTAGGTACTCCTGACTTTGTTATCCATTTTCTTGTTCCCTCAACTGTTGCAATTTCAAATCGGTATTCATATACCTTTCCACGTTTTCTTACGCTTACCATAGTTATCTCTCCTTCATTATAAAACTTAATGAAACGGAAAAATGCCAGCATTTCGAATGCTGACATTTTATATAACTATGTCCACAATAATTGTCCACGTAGATTTTTTATTGATTTTTATGGGGTTTCCTCGATTCTGCCCACATTATTTATGCTATGTGGACAAATCGTGGACAAATTGTCATCTATGGACAAATTTATCATTTTTTCTATTTTTAACAATTCCTTATTTTATAAGGGTTTGCGAGGTTATTTACCACAACAGTTTTTGTACTTTTTGCCACTTCCACATGGACATGGATCATTTCTACCTATTTTTTCTTTTTTTACTTTAGTATGAACTTTAGCAGTTTCATCACTTCTATTTGTACCAGTTGGTTTTACAACTTGTTTTCTTTCAACATTTTGTCTTATTTCTGCTCTTAAAAGATATAATGTTATATATTTATCAATATTTTCTAACATCTTTTCATACAAATCATAGCCTTCCATCGTATAAGCACGAAGTGGATTATCTTGTGCATATTGTCTTAAAACAATACCCTCCATTAAATGTGACATCGTAGTTATTTGTTCCATCCAATATTTATCAATAACATTTAAACTTATTACTTTTTCAAATTCATTAGTTATTTCAATTGGTAAATCTTTTATTTTATTTTCGTATTCACTTACTACTTTATCACTTAATAATGAAATTATTTCATCAACATTTTTACCTTCAAGTTCTTTTTCTTTTACCTTATTTCTTAATAAATTATTATTAATATAATCTATAATATCTTTTTTATCTTCCTCTTTTAGATTATCTTTTTCATCAAGGTGAGATTCAACAATATCAACAACATGATTTTTCATACTTTCTAGTACATCTTCATGTACGCTTTCTTTATCTAATATTTCATTTCTTTTATTATAAATACTTTCCCTTTGTGTACTTACAACATTATCATAATCTAAAATATGTTTTCTATTATCAAAATTATTTCCTTCAACTCTTTTTTGTGCTGATTCAACAGATTTACTAAACATCTTACTTCTTATAGCCATTTCATCTTGCATACCAGTTGATTCCATAATCATTTTAATTCTATCAGAACCAAACCTTCTCATAAGATCATCATCCATTGCTATATAAAATTGAGAATATCCCGGATCTCCTTGACGTCCACTTCTACCACGAAGTTGGTTATCAATTCTTCTTGATTCATGTCTTTCTGTACCAAGTACACAAAGTCCTCCAAGTTCTTTTACTCCTTCGCCTAATTTAATATCTGTTCCACGACCTGCCATATTAGTTGCAATTGTAACTGCACCTTTTTCTCCAGCTTTTGCTATTATTTCAGCTTCACGAGCATGATTTTTAGCATTTAATATTTCATGTGGAATACCTTTTTTACGAAGTAAAGTTCCTATTTCTTCACTCGTTTCAATAGCTATTGTTCCCACTAAAACTGGTTGTCCTTTTTTATGACGTTCTTCTATTTCTTTTACAATAGCATTATACTTAGCATTTTTATTAGCATAAATAAGATCTGGCATATCAATTCTTTGAACTGGTCTATTAGTAGGAATAGTAATTACATACATATTATATATATTTCTAAATTCTTCTTCTTCTGTTTTTGCAGTACCTGTCATACCACTTAATTTTTTATACATTCTAAATAAATTTTGAAATGTTATTGTAGCAAGTGTTTTTGTTTCTTGTTCAATTGCTACACCCTCTTTAGCCTCGATAGCTTGATGTAACCCTTCAGAAAATGCTCTTCCTGGCATCAATCTACCAGTAAATTGATCTACGATTATAATTTCACCATTTTGAACTACATAATCAACATCATTTTTCATAGAATAATTTGCATGCAATGCTTGATTTATAAAATGGACTAAACTAGTATTATCCATATCATATAAATTACTAATATGATAATAATTTTCAGCAAGTTTTACACCCTCATCAGTAAGATTTACTTTTTTTGTTTTTTCATCAATTATATAATCTTTTTCCTTTTTTAATGTTTTTACAAATCTATCTGCTTCGATATATAAATTTTTATTTTCTAAAGTACCTCCTGAAATAATCAAAGGAGTTCTTGCTTCATCTATTAATACAGAATCAACTTCATCTACAATAGCGAAATTAAGTGGGCGTTGTACTCTATCTTCTTTTCTAATAGCCATATTATCTCTTAAATAATCAAAACCAACTTCATTATTTGTTGTGTATAAAATATCACAAGCGTATTGTTCTTGTTTTTCTTTTGATGATAATTCTCTTAAATTTAAACCTACAGTTAAACCTAAAAACCTATGAATTTCTCCCATCCAATTACTATCACGAGTTGACAAGTATTCATTAACTGTAATTATATGAACCCCATTTCCTTCAAGAGCATTTAAATACGCAGGCATAACTGATGTTAATGTTTTACCTTCACCTGTTTTCATTTCTGCTATATTACCATAATGAATTGCTAAACCACCCAATAATTGAACTTTATATGGTCTTTCACCAATTACTCTTGCACAAGCTTCTCTAGCTGTTGCAAAAGCTTCAACTTTAATATCTTCTAAAGTTTCACCATTTTTAAGTCTTTCTTTAAACTCTACAGTTTTGTGTTTTAATTCTTCATCACTTAATTTTTTATATTCTTCTTCTAAAGCATCAATTTCTTCTACAATTTTTTCAAACCTTTTTAATTCTTTATATTCATGATCAAATACTTTAAGTATACCCATATACATCCTCCTTCATAAATACCTATAAATATATTTTATCACATAATTATATAAAAACAAAAAATAAATTCTATTTTTTGTTCTTATTTTTAATATTTTTTAATCCTAAATACTTAGGTATTTCTTTTATATTAGGAAAATCCTTTAAAGATACTGCTTTATCTATATATGTTATTATCCAACTTTCTTTATATTTTGGAAGTTTTACTTTATTAAACAAAGAAAGGGGAAACATATGAACAAGTATTGCATTTTCTACTCTTTCATTCATAAGATTATTAAAATAAGTATTACTATTAATAAGTGCTTCATATGGATGTATAAATGCATGTAATGTTGAAAATTTCTTTTTTTTCTTTAAATTTTCACTATATTTTTTATCTAAATTATCTAAAGATTCACTATACTGCCAAGCATGAGTATAAAAATCATGTAAAAGACCTGCAATGGCACAAACTCTATAATCAGCATGATGCTTTTTAGCATATTTATAAGCAAAAATTGACACTAAAAGAGAGTGCGTATACAAACTTTGCTTTTCATGATGTTTAAAATACACTCTTTTTTTAAACTCTTCATTATTTAATATATCCTTAACTATTTCATACCACGAATTAAATTCATCTTCATTTGTAAAATAGGATTTAAAATTATCATAATTTTCATTCATTTACAAATTAAATCTAAAATGACAAATATCTCCATCTTGCATTAAATACTCTTTACCTTCAATTCTAAATTTGCCATTTTCTTTCACTTTAAGTTCTGATCCTGCTTCAATTAAATCATTATAGCTTATTACTTCTGCTTTTATAAATCCTTTTTCAAAATCACTATGAATAATTCCAGCACATTCTTTAGCGTTCATTCCATCTTTATAAGTCCATGCTTTAACTTCTTTAGGTCCACATGTAAAATATGTTTTTAATCCAAGTAAATTATATGATTCTTCAATTAACTTATCTAAACCACTTTTTTCAATACCTAATTCGTTTAACATTTCTTCCTTATCACTATCTTCAAGTTCTGCAAGTTCACTTTCTATTTTAGCAGATACCACAATTACTTTTGAATTTTCACCTTTAGCATATTCTTTTAATTTTTTTACATAATCATTTTCTAATTTTATTTCATTTTCACTTATATTAGCTAAATAAATATGAGGTTTTAATGTTAAAAAGTTAAATCCTTTTATAGCAAACATTTCATCTTTTGTAAAATCTACCAATCTTAATGGAATATCCTTTTCTAAAGCTTCTTTGGCTTTAGTAAGAGCATTATATTCTAAAACAGTTTCTTTTTCTTTCGTTGTTTCTGCTTTTTTCTTTATTTTATCTATTCTATTATTTATTATTTCTAAATCTGCTAGGGCTAATTCTAAATTAATTACTTCAACATCTCTTATAGGATCAACACTTCCATCAACATGTGTTATTTCTTTATCATCAAAACATCTTACTACTTCTACAATAGCGTCGACTTCACGAATATGAGATAAAAATTTATTTCCAAGGCCTTCACCTAAAGATGCCCCTTTTACTATTCCTGCGATATCAACAAATTCAAAAGTTGCAGGTTTTAATTCTTCAGGAATATATATTTCTTCAAGATGTCCTAATCTTTCATCTGGAACTGTTACTATTCCTACATTTGGTTCAATGGTAGCAAAAGGATAATTTGCTACTAAAATATTTTTCTTTGTAATGGCATTAAATAAAGTGGACTTTCCTACATTTGGAAGTCCCACAATACCAGCTTTTAAACTCATAATTCTTCCTCCTTATTATAAACTTGGGTAAACTCCTGGGCCAAGTGGAAGTCCTATTATATACCACATTAGAATAATAAACAACCATGTTAAAGATATTCCTATAAAATATGGTACCATAATAGATAGTCCTTTTCTTATTGTAATTGGTTTTTCGTAATCTTTATTATAAATATTCATATATCCTAAATAAACAACAAAATAAGCAAGAAGTGGGGTTATACCATTAGTCATAGACTCTGCTGCTCTAAAAATAAATTGTGTAAATTGAGGAGAAATACCAAGTTGCATAAATGTAGGAACCATCGTAGATGAAAATATTACCCATTTTGATATGGAACCTGTTACAAAAATATTTGAAATTGCAATTAAGATAATTGCTACGATTATTAAAGCTGCTCCACTAAAAGGTAAACTTTGTAATATATTAGCCATAGTTGCTGCGATTACTGTTCCTATATTAGATTCTTTAAATATTGCAATAAATTGAGAAGCAAAGAATATCATAACAATGATTATTCCAAGTTCACTTAAACTTTCTTTTAATTTATTAAATAAATCTTTATCATTTTTTATTGTCTTAGCATTTATTCCATAAGCTATACCAGTTATGCCAAAAAATATACTCATCATATAAGTAAATCCATCTTGAAAATATGAATTTTTTCCAAATAATTGATCAACATAAGCGCTTTGTTTTAAATCAAGTAACATTCCTGATAAAGGAAGTCCTGGTATTATCATATATACAAATAGAATTATTACGATAATACCTACTATTTTTGCAGATTTTAAACCCTTCTTTTGTAATGCTTCTTCTTTTATTTTCTTTTCTTCTTCATATTGTAAATCAAGATATTCTATTTCTTTAGTTTGTCCCAAATCATCTCTTGTTTTAGCAACATATCTTCCTAATTTTTTTACAATAATTTTTTCAGTTATTAATGTAGCTATAAGCGCAATTAAGAAAGATGATACTATCATTATAAATAAATTAGATGTCATTCTAACATAAAATTCACTATCAATTAACCTTGCAGAGGCCTGTGTATATGGTATTAAATCTATATCAATAGATCCTACAAAGAAACTTATACTATAACCAAAAGCAACTCCTGCAAAAGCTGCTGCTATTCCTGCTAATGGATTTCTTCCATTAAATAAGAATAGTAATGCTGCTAGAGGTATTAAAAGTGCATAACCAACTTCATTAACAATACTTGAAAAAATAGACATTAATATTATTATAAAAGTTAATGTTTTTGGATTAATTTTAATTATTCTTTTTTTCATAAATGCTTGAATTAATCCTGTTTTTTCTGCTATTTTAAGACCTATTAATGTTATTATTAAAGTACTAAGTGGTGATGTACTTATAAAATTAGTTGCAGCCTTACTTATAACCATTTTCATTCCATCATAACTAAGTAAATTATTAACAGATACAAGTGTTTTTTCTAAAGCTCCTGTTGCTATATTTATATTTGAATATGTAGCAGATACATTAAACAAACTTAATATAAAACTTAAAAGAATTACACCAACAATTAATAAAACAAAACTTGTTATTGGATGTAAAGTAATTTTTTTTAATTTTCTCTTTGCCATAAGTTACTCCTCTACTATTTTTTTGATTTTTTTATTAAATTCCATTCTTGGTAACATAACTACCCTACCACAATTTATACATTTTATTTTAATATCAGCCCCAAGTCTTACTATTTCCCATAAATTTGTACCACAAGGATGCCCTTTTTTCATTATTACTTTAGTATTAATATTATAATTTTTTTCCATAAGAACCTTCTTATTTATTATAATTTATCATTTCTAATATTCTATTTAAATCTTGATTATTCTCAAAACTAATAATTAGTTTTTTATTTGCTATTTTAACTTTTGTTCCATAATATTCTGTTAATTCTTTTTCAAGAGATGTATATTCATTAGATTTAGGACTTTTAACAATTTTGTTTTTTCTTTCTATTTCATTACCACTTGATAAGGCTTCAAGTTCTCTTACACTTAAATTTTCTTCAAGTACTTTTTTAGTTAATTCATTAATTTTCTCAATATCACTAAGTTTAGATAAACATCTTGCATGTCCCATAGATAATTTATTTTCTTTTACTAACGTTAAAACATCTTCAGGTAAAGATAATATTCCAAGTAAATTTGTTATATGACTTCTACTTTTATTAACCCTTTTTGAAACTTGATCTTGTGTTAAATGAAGATTTTCCATAAGAGTTTTATACGCATTTGCTTCGTCTACAGCATTTAAATTCTCTCTTTGTAAGTTTTCTAATACCGCAATCTCCATCATTTCTTCATCAGTAAAATTTCTTACAATAGCAGGTATTGTTTCTTTTCCTGCTAATTTAGAAGCACGAAATCTTCTTTCTCCTGCGACTATTTCATAACCTTTAATACTTTTTTTAACAATAATTGGTTGGAAAACACCATGCTCTTTAATACTTTCTGCAAGTTCATTTAAACTTTCTTCGTTAAATGTCTTTCTAGGTTGATAAGGGTTAACCCTTAATTCATTTAATGGAAGTTCTTGAATTTCTTCTTCATGTACGGTTTCCATTATTTTTTCTTCTAAATTACCATAGTTGATATCTTCAATTGAAAACAATTCTTCTAAGCCCCTTCCTAGAGCTCTTCTTTTATTCTCCTCTTTCATTTTTTTCTATCACCTCTTTAGCTAAATTTAAATATGCTTCAGACCCACGAGATTTTGGATCATATGCAATAATTGGTTTTCCATGCGATGGTGCTTCAGTTAATCTAACAAGTCTTGGTATTATAGTATTATATACTTTGTCTTGAAAATACTTTCTTATTTCTTCAACTACTTCAAGCCCTAAATTTAACCTTGCATCAAACATTGTTAATAAAACTCCCTCTATTTTTAAATTAGAATTAAGATTCATTTGAGTAAACTTAACTGCTTTTAAAAGTTGTGTTATTCCTTCAAGTGCAAAATATTCACATTGTACTGGAATTATAACCGAATCCGATGCTGTTAAAGCATTCGTTGTTATTATTCCAAGTGCAGGAGGACAATCAATTATTATATAATCAAAAGAATCTTTTATTCTATCAATACTATTTTTTAATTGTTCTTGTTTTAAAAATGTATTATCAACCCTACTTTTTTCACTTATTTCTATATCTATTCCTGCTAAATTTAGGTTAGCTGGTAAAACATATAAATTTTTATATCTTGTTTTTAAAATAGCTTCTTCTATTTTACAAGTTCCATTTAAAACATTGTAAACACTTTTTTCTATATCCCCTTTATTAATACCTATTCCTGTTGTTGCGTTACATTGTGGATCTAAATCCACCATTAATACTTTTTTATCTAAAAGCGCAAGGGAAGCTGACAAATTTATACTTGTTGTTGTTTTTCCTACGCCACCTTTTTGATTAATTAATGAAATTACTTTTCCCATACCTATTTACTCCTATCTAAAATTTACGACTATTTATAGTTTACCAAAAAATACAAATTTTTTAAAGGAGTTTTATGAAAAATATAAAAATTATCAAAAAAACTATAGATATTTTCATTTTATCTATAGTTTTGCATTATTTATTTTTATCTATTCTAATAATAATTTGATATACATTATCAAAATCAAACTCTTCAGTTTCAACTTTAAACCCAAATTTTTCTGTATTTTGAACTGCTTGTCTAAAATTATTTATTGCAAACCTTAAATCATATACTTCGTTATTTGTTTTTTCTTTATTTGTTATATTTTGGTTTGAAGTATTATTATATAGATTATTATTTAAAGATTCTTCTTTATTGTTATAAGTAGGATAATCTGTTGTTTTTTCAATTTTAGAATAAGAAGGGACATCAAAAACAGGAAGATGTTCTTCTTTTATTTCTTCAGGCACAACTGGATTAATTAAATTACTATAATCTGTTGATTTTAAAGATGATAAATCTTCTTTTGATTCTTCTAAATTAAATAAGGAAGGTCTTTCTTCTTTTTCAAGTGCTTTTTTATTATTTAAATTATAATTTGCTAATATTTGCTCTATTGTTAAATTTGAAATATCTTCATTTTTCTTAGTAGGTTCTGGATTAGTAAAGAAAATACTTTTTTCTACAAAACTATCATCAAGAGGTTTAACTTTTTGTTCTTCAATTTTATTTGAAGCGCTAGTTTCAGGTTTAATATAAGGTATATTAAATTCTGGTAATTTTTCTTCGCTATTTGAAACAAATTCATTACTAACTTGATTTTTTATATTATTATCATTATTCGTAGGTTTTTCTTCTTTGTTATTTAAATTATCTAAATTAGGTAATGTAAATATTGAATCATCTTTTAACACATTTTGACCTCCTTCAGCATCTGATGACGATTTGTTACCTGTTAAAAGTGCTATTTCATCATCTAATTGTTTAACAGTCATACGATTCATTATAACTTTATTTAAAAGTTCTTTTTGCTTTGCTTTATCAGGAACATTTAATAAACTTCTGGCATGTCTTTCTGATATTTGTTCTTTTAATAAAGCATCTTGAACTGATTCATCTAAGTTTAATAATCTTATTTTATTAGCAACAGCAGATTGTGATTTTCCAAGATTATTAGCTAGTTCTTCTTGCGTCATATTATCAAGTTTTAAAATTGTATCGTATGTTCTTGCTTCTTCAATTGAAGTTAAATTTTTCCTTTGTAAATTTTCTAATAAAGCAATTTTAGCACTTTCTTTATCATCTATATTTCTTACTAATGCTGGAATAGTTTTTTTACCTGCTATTTGACTAGCTCGAAATCTTCTTTCTCCTGCGATTATTTCATATTTATCCCCTATTTTTCTTACTATTATTGGTTGAATTACTCCATGTTCTCTAATTGATAAAGCAAGTTCATTTAAAGCTTGTTCATCAAATACTTCCCTTGGTTGAAATCTATTTGGTAAAATATCATCCATTGAAAGTTCAAATACTTCTTTATCTAGGTTCATAAAAACTCCCTCTTTCTATTCTTTTATAATATAAAATCCCTATATTATCATTATACAAAATAAATTATACTTTTACAAGGGTATTTTTAAATATTTTTGTAAACTATAATTAAATTAATTATTTTATAATTGACTATTTGAAACATTTATTGTATGATTAACATGTAAGGAGGATCTATGATACAAAATTTAGGTGAAAAAGTAAAATTATTAAGAAAAAGAAGAAATTTAAAACAAGAAGATTTAGCAAATTTATTAAATTTAAGTAGGGCACAAATTTCTAATTTAGAAAAAGGAAAAAGAAATTTTAGTTTAAATCAATTAGAAAAAATATGTGAGTTTTTTAATGTTGAAATGTCTTATTTTATAATGGCAGAAACTACTGATAGCTGTATGGATTTAATTGAAAAAGCAAAGTTATTATTTGAAAGTAAAAAGTTAACAAATATTCAAAAAGAAGATTTATTTGCTTCGATTATGAAAATATATCTAGATGCGAAAGAAAGTAATTAAAATAAGATAAGTTTGGAGGGTTTATGGAAGAAAGCAAGATGCATTTAATAAATAAGTTATTTAATAATGAAACAATAAGAACAGTATGGGATAAAGAACAAGAAAAATATTATGTTAGTGTAGTGGATGTTGTTGGAGTTTTATCTGGAAGTGATAGACCAAGAAAATACTGGAGTGATTTAAAAAGAAAGTTAATTCAGGAAGGTAATGAAGTGTCCGAAAAAATCGGACAGTTGAAATTGAAATCAAAAGATGGAAAATATCGTACAACAGATATATGTGATATTGAAGAAATGTTTAGAATAATTGAATCAATCCCATCAAAAAATGCTGAACCAATTAAACAGTGGTTAGCTAAACTTGGAAGTGAAAGAATCAATGAAGTATTTGATCCTTCACTTACTGTACAAAGAGCTATTGATACTTATAGAAAAAAAGGATATCCAGAAGAATGGATAATAAGAAGAATTAAAAGTATTCAAGATAGGAAAAAACTTACTGATGTTTGGAATGAACATGGTGTAACTGAAGAAAGTGAGTATGCTATTCTTACAAATGAAATATATAGAAAGTGGTCTGGTATGACTGCTAGTGAATATAAAGCTTTTAAAGGTCTTAGGAAAGAATCATTAAGGGATAACATGAGTGATATAGAAGTTGTCCTTTCAGATTTAGGAGAAATTGCAACTAGAGAAATAACTAAAAAGAAAAATCCTATTGGTTTAAAACAAAATCTTGAGGTGGCAAGATGTGGGGGAAACATTGCATTAAATACAAGAAAAAATTTAGAAAACGAATTACAAGAAAGTATTGTTACAAATTCTAATGCTTTAAATTACCAATATATGGATGATGTATTAAAGATAGAAAATAAATAAAACACAATAAAAGCCATATTTTTACAATGGCTTTTTCTTTATTATTGAAAATTGTCTTGGATATTTGTTTGAAGTAGGGGAAGTGTGTTTTAAAATGACTATATTTCTTTCACTTTCTTCAATTGGTAATTTAAAATTAATTATTTTTTCTAAACTATAATTTAGTACTTTTAAAGCATTCTTTGCACTTTTTAATTCCTCTAAAATATTACCTTTCATAAAAACAAATAATCCATTAACTTTAGGAAGCTTACATCCAAGTTCAAGAAGAATATTTATTTTTGATACAGCTCTACTAACTACTACATCAAATGCTTCTATTTCTTTAAATTCTTCAATTCTCGAATGAACTGTTTTAATATTTTTTAATTCTAATTCTTTTATTACTAAATCAAGAAATTTTATTCTTTTTTCAAGTGAATCTACTAATGTAATAGATAAATTAGGAAATACTATTTTTAAAACTAATCCAGGAAAACCTGCTCCTGTTCCTAAATCACATATTTTTAAATTTTCTTTTAAATCTATACCTTTAAATAGGGTAAGTGAATCATAAAAGTGTTTTAAATAAACATCCTCTTCTTTTGTTATAGCAGTTAAATTAACATTATTATTATAAGATATAAGAAGTTTATAATATGTATCTAAATCTTGTTCTTGTTTAGGAGTTAATAAAATACCAAGTTTTTTTAATTCTTCTAAAAATAATTCTTTATTCATATTTTCTCCTTTTAAGTTCTATCATTAAAATAGATATATCAGCAGGATTAACACCACTTATACGCATAGCTTGACCTATTGAAGTAGGGCGTATTTTATTTAGTTTTTCTCTTGCTTCAAGAGCTAAATTTTGAATATTTAAATAATTAAAATCTTCAGGAATTGAAACATTTTCATATTCAAGCATTTTTTCTGCTTCTTTTTCTTGTTTTTTGATATATCCATCATATTTTATATTAATTTCAACTTCATCAATCACTTCAAGATCATATGATTTTGGAATAAATTCTTTTATGTCTTCATAACTTACTTCAGGTCTTTTTAAAATATCATATAAAGATATTCTATCTTTTAATGTAGGAGTATTTATGCTTTCTAAATATTCATTTGTTACTTTTTTTGGTGTAAGATAATTATTTTTTAAATAATTTATTAATTCTTCAATATTTTGTTCTTTTTCTATAAATTTATTATATTGCTCATCACTTAAAAGTCCTAATTTTTTACCATATTTAGATAATCTTAAATCAGCATTATCATTTCTTAAAAGTAAACGATATTCACTACGAGATGTTAATAAACGATATGGATCTTCTACACCTTTTGTTACAAGGTCATCTATTAATACTCCAATATAAGCTTCATTTCTTTTTAAAACTAAAGGTTCCTTATTTTCAAGTTTTAAAGATGCATTAATACCTGCGATTAAACCTTGACATGCTGCTTCTTCATAACCACTTGTCCCATTTATTTGACCTGCTGTATAAAGATTTTCAATTATTTTTGTTTCAAGACTTTGTTTTAATTGTAATGGATCAATTGCATCATATTCAATAGCATAAGCATATTTTAATATTTTAGCTTTTTCTAATCCTGGTAAAGAATGAACCATTTTTTCTTGAATATCTTCAGGCATACTTGTAGAAAATCCTTGTAAATATATATCATCGTAATATTTACTTTCTGGTTCTAAAAATAATTGATGTCTTTCTTTATCACTAAAACGAACTATTTTATCTTCAATTGAAGGACAATATCTTGGTCCAATTCCTTCAACATAACCACCATACATACTTGATTTTTCAAGATTCTCTTTTATTATTTCATGCGTAGTAGGGGTAGTATATATTAAATAACAGTCTTCTTGATTTAAAACATCATAATAAACTTTATTTAAATGTGAAAATGTAATAGGGGTAGTATCTCCAGGTTGAAGTAGGGCATTTGTATAATCTATTGTTGCTTTTTCTATTCTTGGAGGAGTTCCAGTTTTAAGTCTTTTTATTGTAAATCCTAATTTTTTTAAATTATCACTTAAAAATAATGAAGGTTTTTCCCCATGTGGACCACCCGAATGTTTACTACTTCCACGTAAAATTTGACCTTTCATATATGTTCCTGTTGTTAAAATAACACATTTTCCATATATTTCTTCACCAGTTGATAATTTTACTCCATAAATCTTATTATTTTTAATAAGTAAATCTTCAACCATTCCTTCTTTTACTGTTAAATTTTCTTGATTATTTATTGTTTTAAGCATATTTTTATGATAATCAACTTTGTCTATTTGTGCTCTTAAAGCCCAAACTGCAGGACCTTTTTTTGTATTAAGTTTTTTTATTTGAAGAATACTTTTATCAGTATTTCTTCCCATTTCCCCTCCTAAAGCGTCTATTTCACGGACAACATTTCCTTTTGCAGGACCTCCTATCGAAGGATTACATGGCGTATCTGCAATATTATTTATATTTCCTGTTATTAATAAAGTAGGGTGGTTCATTCTACTACTAGCAAGGCATGCTTCACAACCAGCATGACCTCCTCCTACAACTATTACATCATAATTCATAATTACACCTTCTTTTTTCCTTTTCGTATTATACTATTAAATATATTAAAATTCAATATTTATATAAAAAAAAGTAAAACCTAAATTTTACTTTCCTACACAAAAATCTCTAAATAAATTATCAAGAAGTTCATCAGTATATGTTTCTCCAATTATTTCTCCTAAAATAGTCCAAATATTTTTTAAATCTATTTCTATCATATCTATAGGTAAATTATTATTTAACCCTTTTTCTACATCTTCAAGAGATTTTTTAGCATCATATAATCTGTTTAATTGTTCTACATTACTTACATAATTAAAATCTTTAACATCAAGAAGTTCCATATTAAACATTTCTTTTATTTTGGAAGTTAAACTTTCTATTCCTTCGTAATTTAAAGTATTTGTATAAATAATATTATTATCTTTTATTTTAGATATATCTAATTTATTTAATAAATCATTTTTATTTATAACAATTATTCTTTTTTTATCTTTAGTTTTTTCTAAAATATCTATATCTTCAGATGTTAGGCTTTCATTATTGTTTAACACCACTATAACAAGATCTACTTCTTCAATTGTTTTAAGTGATTTTTCTACCCCAACTTGTTCTACGATATCAGTTGTTTTTCTAATTCCTGCAGTATCTATAAAATTAAGTTGTATACCATCTAATATAACACTTCCTTCAACTGTATCACGAGTTGTACCTGCAATAGAAGTTACAATTGCTTTATCTTCTTTTATTAATTTATTTAAAATACTGCTTTTTCCTACATTAGGACGTCCTATAATAGATACATTAATACCTTCTTTTATTAATTTAGAATTTTTACTATTATTAATTATTTTATCAAGTGAAATTTTTATATCATCAAGGGATTTTCTTATTTTTTCTTTTGTCATTACTTCAATATCAAGATATTCAGGATAATCAATATTTACTTCAATATTTGATATAATTGATACTAATTTTTTTCTTAATTCTTGAATTTTAGATGTTGTATTTCCTTGTAAATTAGATATTGCTATTTTTCTTGCACTTTCACTTTTTGTTGTAATTAAATCCATAATAGCACGTGATTTAGTAAAATCTATTCGACCATTTAAAAATGCTCTTTTAGTAAATTCGCCTGGTTCTGCTAATCTACAACCATTTTTAAGTAATAGTTCAAGTATTTTTTTAGTTGTAATAATACCTCCATGACAATTTATTTCTACAACATCTTCTGTTGTAAATGTTTTAGGGGATTTCATAACACTAACTAAAACTTCATCAATTACTTCATCATTATCTTTTATATAACCATATGAAATCGTATGACTTGCTTTTTTTAATAAATCTTTTGAAAATACTTTATTAACTATTTTTATAGCATCTTTTCCACTTACTCTTACTATAGCTATCGCTCCAATACCAAGACTAGTAGATATAGCTGCAATTGTATCATTCATAAATACACCTTCTTTTTCGTGCCTTAATTATATTATCTTTTTATAAAAATATCAAGTAAAACTTAAAAAAGATTACAAAATGTAACCTTCTTATTTTAGTTTTTTTGGTTTTATTACTACATATCTATTTGGTTCTTCTCCAAAACTTTCAGTATAAACATCTCTACTGTTTGCAAGTGTATTATGTACTATTCTTCTTGCATAAGAATTCATTGGATCTAAACTAACTTCAATTTTAGTTTTTCCTACAGATTTCGCAGCCATTTTAGCAATATGTTCTATTCTTTTTTGTTTAGCAAGTTTATAATCTGCAACATCAATTACAATTTTATAATTCATTTTTATATTAGTTCTTACTACTTCATTTACTAAAGTTTGAATGGCATCTAAAACAACTCCTGATTTACCAATTAATACTTCATTTTTATTACTTAAAATATTTAAATAAAATAAATCATTTCTTGTTTTAGTTTCAATATTACAATTAACACCCATATCACTAATTATATCAATTAAAAAATCTTTTATCTTTTGTGTTAATTCATCTTTTTGGTAAACTTCAATTACACACATATCAGGGTTTTCTTTTTCACTTTTATCACATATTCTTATTATTAAGTCTTCTTCCTTCATATTCATTTTTTTAAACGCTTCTTCTTTTGCCTCCACTAAATGTTGTGCTTCAAAAATTTCTTTTTTCATAATACAACTCTCCTAATAATTAATTATTTGCCCTTTTTTTTATTATATCAGTATAAACATTTTGTAAAATAGTAAATACTGATGATGTAATCCAATAAACTGCTATAGCACTAGATAGTGAGAATCCCATAATACCAATAAATATTATCATGAAATACATCATACCTTTTGTTTGCTTTTCTAATTCAGGGTTAGCAACAGATTTATTCATTTTAAATGATATAAATGTTGTAGCTACGATTAATACTAATAATATTAAATAATACCAATCACCATTTCTTAACGCTACAAGTGGGGTAGTACCCATTTGGAAAATACCTAAGAAATTTTCTTCAAATATTGCAGGAATTCTATTTATTGCTTCAAGAAAAGCAAATAAAAGTGGTATTTGTAAAAGTGCAAATATACATCCTGCCATTGGGCTTATATTATATTTTTTATAAATAGCCATCATTTCTTGTGATTTTTTCATCATAGATTCTTGATCTTGTTTATTTTCATATTTCTTTTCAAGTCTAGCAAGTTCTGGTTGAGCTTTTTTCATATTTTCAGATTGCATTGCAGTTTTTTGTGTTACAGGAAATAAAAGAATTCTTATTCCTATTGTAATTAAAATAATTGCTAGGCCAGTTGAATTAACTACTTCGCCAAGTTTTACAATTAACCATGCTAGTGGTCTAACAAAAATACTATTCCAAATACTTTCATATTTTCCTGTTACTTTCATATCTTTACAGTCAGGAAGTTTTGATATATCAACTTTATTTTCTTCATATATTTTTAACATTTCTTCACTTGTTGGCTTACATAAAATATTTTCTGTAACATTTTGTCCTGTTGTAGGACTAACTACTACTTTATTATTTTCATCTTTTAATACTTTAGTACATCCACATAACATAAATATCATAAGTATTATAATAAATATCTTCTTATTATTTTTCATCTTTCTTCTCCTTTAATTTATAAAATAAGGATATTAAATTATCTTCAAGTTCTTTATAAGATTTATTTAATGCGTCCTTTCTTATAATTATAATATAATTTTTATTATTTTCATATATATTTTTATTATTATCTATAATAGATTTTATTTGGCGTTTAAGTTTATTTCTATTAACAGCATTACACATATTTTTAACAAAAGTAATTCCAAACTTTGGTATTAAATCATTATTTACTTCTTCATTAATAATAAAATATTTATTTACATAACCATTTTTCTTATTTATTATTCTAGTAAAATCCTCTTTATTTTTTACAATATTCTTTTTTTTCATAAATTACCTCTTTATACAGAAAAACCACTTTTTACAAGTGGTATTATTTTGATAATTTTTTTCTTCCTTTAGCTCTTCTTTTATTAACAATACCTGATTTCATACGTGAGAAAAAACCATGTTTTTTTGCTTTTCTACGATTATTAGGTTGAAATGTTCCTTTTTTCATTCTTTTGCACCTCCAAACTAAATTGCCTTTTTCATTTACTAATTATATGAGAAAGTTAGGCTTTTGTCAATTAAAATTTAATTTTATGCCTTTATTTTTTCTACAATACCATTATCAATATTATAAACAACATCTGCTAAAGTATCTATATCTTCTTTTATATGAGAAGCAACAATTATTATTTTATCTTTTTTCTTTTCCTCATTTAATATTTTTCTTACCTCTTTTGCTGTTTCATTTTCTATGCCATTTAATGGCTCATCTAATACAATTAACTTTGGATCTTCCATTAAGACTTGTGCTATACCTAATTTTTGTTTTGTTCCTAATGAATATTTACTATATTTTTTATTTATTTCTTCTTTTAAGTTTAATTTTTCTATAGTATCCATTATTTCTTTATCTCCAATTTTATTTTCAATTGATGCAAGTAGTTTAAGATTTTCATATCCCGTCAAATCAGGCAAAAAATTAGGCTTTTCAATTAAACATCTTGTACTTTTAGGAAAATCATTATTTAAAATATAATTATAATTGTCTAATAAAACTTCTCCACTTGTTGGAGTATAAAATCCACATATTATTTTCAATAATACACTTTTTCCACTTCCATTTCTTCCTGTAAAGCCATATATTTTTCCACTTTCAAATGTTAAATTAATATCTTTTAATACATATACATCTTTAAACTTTTTAGATAAATTTTTTATTTCTAATTTCATAATTTTCTCCTTTATAAATTTTCAAATATTTTTTTATTTTTATTCTTAATTATTTTACTTATTATAGTAATTATTAATATTAATATAACTATCATGTAAATTATATAACATTTTAAACTCCAAATACTTTTAGGTAGCACAATAATTAAAAGTATTCCCCCTATTATAGGTAAAAATTTTGTTTTATTTAATGTAATAAATAAAATATACATTAATAAGAAAATGAATCCTACTAAAGATGTGTAAAAATAATCTGCTAACATTAAATTAATAATATTACTATCAAAAACTTTATTATTTATTAATAAAATTATAACTACTAAAACGTATTGTAATATTTTTAAAATAAAACTAAACATTAAAAATATAATTACTTTATCAATAAACCATGTTAAGATATTTGTTCTTAAAAATATATTATCTAAACTATATTTAATATCTCTTATAAATAAATCCGTTATTAAAAAAGCTATTATTCCAATATTTAGTAAATACATACATATTTCAAGCGGACCAAATCCTTTTAATATAATATTAGTTCCCATTGAAGTATTTACAATACTTATAAAAGATAAATCCATATTTACATTTATAAATGTTGTAACAATTGGAAATAGTAAAAATAATAACAAAATTCTTTTTCTTTTTTTTAACAAATACAAAATGTCAGTAAAGAAAATATATCTTATATTATTTATATTTTTATTCTTTTTTAAAATAAACTTATATAATAAAAGTGATATTATTAATAAAATTAATATATAAATACATGAATATAAAACTTCCATAGAAAATGAACTATATTTTATATTATTAAAATAACTCCAAGGAAAAATTAAAAATTTATTATAAATCATATCACTTGAACTTGAAAGTAAAAATCCCATGATAAATAATGAGTTAAATATACAAACTATTTTTGTTTTAAAATTAATATAAATTAAACTTTCAATTAGACAAAATAATAAACTTAAAATTATATATCTTCCTAAATAGAATATTAAATATAAATTGTTTGTTATATTATAGTTTTGATATAATGTATAACTTCCAGGTTCATATGTCATAAAACATTTAATTGTAAAATATATAAGAAAAAAGATAATTAAATGTAAGATATTAAATATTAAAACATTTTTTAATAATTCTTTTATGTATCTTTTTTTATTATTTAATCTTATTATATAAAAAGAAAATTCATTATCAAAAGTTGTACATATATTAAGAGTATTAATAAATAAAATTAAAAACATAAATATATTAAAAATATCGAACATAAAAGTATTAAGTATAGAAGAAGAAAATGTTGTATTAAGTCCAAGAGCAAAACTTCCATATAAACAAAGAATAATTGTTAAAATTAAAATTATTTTATATCTATCAGTTGAAGCAAAATAATTTAATATTTGATAAGTATTATGCGTTTTGTTTTTCACTGTTTTCTATTACCTCCTGCTTATTTTGATAAAATTTATATAAAATAAATGTAGATAATCCCTGCAAAATAAAGGAAACTAATAACATTTTTATTAAATTTATTTTAGTATCAGTAAAAAAGTATCCTGTTATATTAAATATTTCTTCAGAAACATTTAAATTTAAAAATTTATATAAGATAAACGCGTATATAACTACATAAATAATAATGTCTATAATTAAAAATAAGATATATCCCATAATTATAGCAAGAGTTGTATTTTTTGTTTTTTTAACACAAAATAATCCAATATTGGCATAAAAAACACTCATAAAATAAGTAATAAATAAAAATCCTATAAAATACATAAAGAAATGATTATACTTAAATTCACTATAAACCGCGATAGAGTAAACACTACTTGCTATTTTAGTATTAAATCCTGTTAATATTCCAGAAACTAACAATATTACGATAAGAGAAATAGGTATAATTAAAGAAATAGTTAATATAAATTTATATTTATCCTTTAAGTACGATTTATAACTTTGTCTTGTCAAATAATTTTTTAACATCCCACTTGAATACTCTTGATGAAGTGTTCCCACAACCATAATCATAATAAGAAGGGGAGATAAAAATTGAAGAACACTATAAGTTTCATTTTCAACAATGCTATTATAAACAGTATATAAATCAAGTTCATTTAATCTTTTATATGGGTCATTATTTTCAATAAAATATTTTAAAACACTTTCATCTTGATAATATGGTAATTGACATATAGGATGATTAATATTCTTTTTTTCATAGCAATTTTCTTTTATTGTATTATAATCATCAATAAATTTATAATATGGTTTATAAAAGTTATAAAAAGATATAACAATTAATCCTGTAATTATTAAAATTGGTATTAGTATGTATTTATTAAATTTTAATTTCATAATTCTTTACCTCATTATTTTTATATTTTTAATATATCATGGATTAAATAAATAATCAATTCATCGGAGCAATTAGTTTTTAACATTTTTAGTTAATATCTGTAGTTATTTTATAATAAAAAATTATTAATATTTAAAAATTAACAATATTTTAGTTAATAACTGCAGTTATTTTATCCTTATACAATATATATTTTAATATTTATTAACCATTGTTAACAGTTATTAACAATTTATTTATAACATAATGTTAATTAAAATAATAACTTTTTTCTTGAAATTTGTTAAAAAGTCATTTATTATATATAGACAAAGGGTTTTATATGTTGAAAACTATGTTAATAAGTTAGTTAATTTCTGTTTGGGTATTTTATTTTTTTTAATAATGTATTACAATTAAATTGACTTAAAAAATCTTATGGGGAAGGAGGTTATAATATGAATGATAGTATATGGAATAAAACATTATTAAGTATTAAAAATATTATAGATCCTCTTCCTTTTAATACATGGTTTAGTAATATTGAATTTATTGATATTCAAGATGATAAATTAAGATTATGCGTACCATATTTACTTTACAAAACGCATATTGAACAAAATTATAAAGAAATAATAATAGATAATTTTAATAACAATTCTAGTTTTAAAATTAATGATATTAACTTTATTTTAAAGGAAAATCTTAATGAAATACTTGATAAAGAAAAAGAAAAAACTGAAACTAAAGATGATGTTGATAAATATAAACCTAAAAAAGCAATTAATTCTAATTTAAATAAAAATTATACTTTTGATACATTTGTTGTAGGCGAATCAAATAAATTTGCACAAGCTGCAGCACTTGCAGTAGCAGAAAATCCTGGTAAAATGTATAATCCTTTATTTATATATGGTAACAGTGGACTTGGTAAAACTCATCTTATGCATGCAATTGGTAATTATATTGAAGAAAAACATAAAAAACGTGTCTTATATGTTACTTGTGATCAATTTCTTGAAGATTTTATGGGATTATCAAGAAAAAATAATATTAACAATAATAATTTAGATTATATGGAATTTTTTAAGAGTAAATATCGTGATATTGATGTATTAATAATAGATGATATTCAATTTCTTGGAGGAGCAACTGCATCACAACAAGAGTTTTTCCATACATTTAATAATTTGCATAACGATTCTAAGCAAATAATTGTATCATCCGATAGATCACCAGATGATTTAAAATTTCTTGAAGATAGACTTCGTACTAGATTTTGTTGGGGTTTACAAGTTGATATTGCACCACCTGAATTTGAATTAAAAGTAGCTATTATAAGAAAAAAATTAAATGGAGAAAAGTTAAAAATAAATGATGATGTTATTAACTTTATTGCTTCAAATGTTGGAAACGATGTAAGGCAACTTGAAGGTTCAATTACAAGACTTATTGCTTATTCAGTAATTATGGGTGTTAATAATCCAACTTTAGAATTTGCAATGGAAGCATTAAAAGAATTTACTAAAAAAACAAGTGGTACAGATCAAAATAATATAAGAAGAATACAAAAAAGTGTAGCAAATTTTTATAAAATATCTTATGAAGATATAAAATCTAATAAAAGGCCACCAAATATAGCCATTCCAAGACAAGTAGCAATGTATTTATGTCGTAAATTAACTAATGAATCTTTTGAAAGAATAGGAATAGAATTTGGTGGAAAAAATCACGCTACTGTAATGCATTCTTGTAATAAAATAGAAACTTCATTAAAAAGTAACATGGAATTAAAAGAAGCAATTATTCATATAGAACAAGAATTAAAATAATGTTAATATCAGTTAATAATTGTTAAAAAAAATCTTCTAAAATTATTAGTATATAAGGTTTTAAGAAGTTATTAACAGTTATTAACTGCTATAATAAAAAAAATAAATAAATAAAAGAAAGAAGGAATTTTTATGAAATTGAAAATTAGAAAAAACGTTTTATCCGAAGCATTAAATAATGTATCAAAAGCATTATCATCAAAGAATATTGTACCTATATTATCAGGTATTAAATTTAATTTAACAAAAGAAAAACTTATTTTAACCGCATCAGATAATGATATTACAATTCAAACTGAAATAGAAAAAAGTGAAGATTTAGAAATTTTAAAAACAGGAAGTATAGTAATAAAAGGTAAATATATAATTGATATTATTAGAAAATTAGATTCAGAATTTATTAATATGGAAATAGTTGATGATTATAAAGTACTTATCTATACAGAAAATAGTGAATTTAATTTAAATGGTATTGATGCTAGAGAATATCCCCCAATAGATTTAAGTTTAAATGATGATTTTATTAGTTTATCAATTAAAGATTTTAAAAATATTATAAATCAAACTAATTATGCTTCAAGTACTGATGAATCAAGAATAGTTTTAACAGGATTAAATTTAAAAACAAATAAAGAAATGCTTGAATGTAGTGCAACAGATTCTTATAGATTATCTCTTAAGAAATATAAAATGGATAAAGTATTAACAAAAGATGTTAATATTATAATTCCAAGTAGAAATTTAACTGAATTATTAAAATTATTTTTTGATGAAGATGAAGAAATATTAAATATATATATATTCAGTAATAAAATAATTTTTAAATTTAATAATATTATTTTCCAATCAAGATTAATTAATGGAAGTTATCCAAATACTGTTAATTTAATTCCAGAAGAAACATTATTTGATTTAAGAATTAACAAAAGAGAATTTTATAATATGGTTGATAGAGCATCTATATTAAATAATGATAGGGATAATAACATTATTACTTTAGAAATTAACAATAATTTGTTAAAAATTACTTCTATGTCACTTGAAATAGGTAAAGTAGAAGAAAAATTAGCAGTTAATTGTAGTGATAATATTAAAATATCATTTAGTAGTAAATATATGATGGATGCTTTAAGAACAATATCAACAGAAGATGTTATTATTAGTTTTGTAGGAGAAATAAAACCTATTTTATTAAGAGAAAGTAGTAATAATGATTTAATTGGATTAATTTTACCAATTAGAACATATTAAAATAAATTAAGACAAAATTCGACAGAAAAATATGTTACATTTTATGTGTAATATATTTTTTATATTATTATTTAGTACAGGGGGATATTATGGAATATGAAATTAATAGCGATACTTTAGCTATAATTCCTTATCAAAAAGGAAAAAGTAAAATACTTGAGTTAAATGATGAATATATTGTTGATTTAACACCATATCAAGTAATTGAGAATAGTTGTAGTTATTATGGAAGTTCATTAAATGGCAGAATGAATGGTGCAAGAAGCATTTTAGGTTCAGTTTATAAAATACCAGTGATGGTAGAAGAAACTAATAATTTAATATTTTTTCCAACAACAGCAATTGAAAATGAAAAAAATGTTTGGATAGGGTCAAATAATATTTTAAATTATGAGAAAAAAGGAAAAAATACAGTAGTAGAATGGAAAAATAATAAAAAAACTGAGTTTAATATGCCCATCTTGTCTATAGAAACTCAACTATTAAGAGTTAATAAGTTAATAACAATAACAAAACAACGAAAAAATTAATAAAAAGGGTAATTTTTTTAAAAAAAACGCCCTTTTTTGCCTTTTTTATGGTATAATTGTTATGTAAGTATAGGACTACTAGTTTTGGGAGTTGATGTTAATTTGGTAAAAAAATGAGTAAATTTTATGTATCTTGAAAAAATTAAGATAAAAAACTTTAAAAAAATAATAAATTTAGAAACTGAATTAAATAAAAATATTAATATTTTTATTGGAAACAACGCTCAAGGAAAAACTAGTATCTTAGAAAGTATATATGTTCTTGCACTTACAAAACCATCAAAATCTGTTGAAGAAAGTGAATTAATAAATAAAACAAGTGATTTTTCGTTGATAAAAGGTAATTTAAGATATGAAAAAAATCAAAAAGAAATGGAAGTTATTTTAACTAATCAAGAAAAAATATTGAAAATTAATAAAAAGGAAATAAAAAAAGTTAGTGATTATTTAACTAATTTAAATGTTATTATGTTTAGTCCTGATGATTTAGATATAATTAAAAAATCACCACTTGTAAGAAGAAATTTATTAAATATTGAATTATGTCAATTATTTTCTAATTATATGAAAGTATTAAATGAATATAATAAATTACTTAAAATAAGAAATGAATATTTAAGAAAAAATTATTTAAATATTGATAAAACATATTTTGATATAATAACAGAAAAATTAATTGATAGACTTATAATTATAAGAAATTATAGAGAAAAGTATATTGAATGTATTAATTCAAATATTGAAGTTATTTATAAAAAAATAATGAAAACAGGTAATTTAAAAGTAAATTATAATAAAAATATATCTTTTGATAACAAAGAAGAAATTATTAATTATTATAAAGATAATTATTATAATGAGGTAGATAAGAAAATGACTCTTTTTGGTATTCAAAAAGATGATTTATCTTTTTATGTTGATTCTATGGATTTAAAAGATTATGGTTCACAAGGGCAACAAAGGGTAGCCATTTTAGCATTTAAACTTGCTGAAATTAATATTTTCAAAGAAATAAAAAAAACATATCCAATTGTTCTTTTAGATGATATTTTTAGTGAACTTGATATTGAAAAAAGAAATAATTTACTTAAATTTATTAAATCAAATATTCAATTTATAATAACAACAACAGACATAAAAAATATAAGTGATAAAATTGTTGAAAAAGCAAGTATTTTTAAAATAAAAGATGGAAATATAACAAATTATGGAAGGAAGAAAAATTATGGAACAACAAAAACATTATGATTCTAGTGATATTCAAGTTCTTGAAGGACTTGAAGCAGTAAGAAAAAGACCTGGAATGTATATAGGAACAACAGATGTAAAAGGACTTCATCATCTTGTATGGGAAATAGTAGATAACTCAATAGATGAAGCTTTAGCAGGTTATTGTAAACATATTGAAATAGTAATTAATAAAGATAATTCAATTACAGTAAAAGATGATGGTAGAGGAATACCAACAGAAATACATCCTAAAACAAAAATATCTACAGTAGAAACTGTTTATACAGTATTACATGCTGGTGGTAAATTCGGAGGTGGAGGATATAAAGTATCTGGAGGACTTCATGGTGTAGGTGCCAGTGTTGTTAATGCTTTGTCAAAATGGTTAGAGGTAACTGTTTATAAAAATGGTAAAATACACTTTATAAGATTTGAAAATGGTGGACATACTGTTGAACCTTTAAAAGTAATAGGTACATGTAATGAAAATAGAACGGGAACAACTGTGACATTTAAACCAGATCCTGAGATATTTGATACGGACATATATAGTTATGAAACATTAAAAGTTCGTGTTCGTGAATTAGCATTTTTAAATAAAGGTTTATCACTTAATTTAAGAGATGATCGTGATTTAGAAGACACAACTGGTGAAACTTTCTGTTACGAAGGTGGAATTAGTGAATATGTAAGATTTATTAATAAAGATAAAACAGTATTACATGAAAATATAATTCATCTTGAAGGCGAAGAAGATGATGTTCAATTTGAAGTAGCTATGCAATATAATAACAGTTATAATGAAAATATTTATTCTTTTGTTAATAATATTAATACACATGATGGTGGAACACATGAAGAGGGTGTTAGAAGAGCATTAACAAGAATAATAAATTCTTATGCAAGAAAAACTAATATGTTAAAAGAAAAAGATGAATCTTTAACAGGAGATGATGTTAAAGAAGGATTAACAATGATTATTTCTTGTAAACATCCAAATCCTCAGTTTGAAGGGCAAACTAAAGGTCGTTTAGGAAATAGTGAAGTAAGAAAACTTGCTGATAGTGTTTTTTCAAAAGGATTTGAAAGATTTTTAATGGAAAATCCTGATGAAGCTAAAATTATTATAAATAAAGCACTACTTGCTAATAGAGCTAGAAATGCTGCAAGAAAAGCAAGAGAAATAACAAGAAAAAGTGATTTAGGAACATCTAATTTCTTTGGTAAATTATCAGATTGTAAAAGTAAAGATCCAAGTATATCTGAAATATTTATTGTCGAAGGGGATTCAGCAGGAGGTTCTGCTAAAAAAGGTAGAGATTCGATGACTCAAGCTATTCTTCCTTTAAGAGGGAAAATACTTAATGTTGAAAAAGCAAGACTTGATAAAGCATTAGGAAATGAAGAAATAAGAACAATAATAACAGCATTTGGTACAGGAATTGGTGATGAATTTGATTTATCTAAGTTAAGATATGATAAAATTATTATCATGACCGATGCCGATGTTGATGGGAGTCACATAAGAGTACTTTTATTAACTTTATTTTATAGGTTTTTTAGACCAATTGTTGAAAAGGGTCATGTATATGCAGCTCAACCACCACTTTTTAGAATTATGCATGGCAAAACAAGAAAATATGTTCTTGATGAAAAAGAAAAGGACGATTATTTAGCGTCACTTCCAGAAAATGTAAGAAATCGTGCTGAAATTGCCCGTATGAAAGGTCTTGGTGAAATGGATGCTGAAGAATTAAATGAAACAACAATGGATATCGAAAAAAGAGTATTAAGAAAAATAACTGTAGAGGATTGCATGGCAGCAGATTCAATATTCGAGAAACTTATGGGTGATGAAGTAGAACCAAGACGATTATTTATCGAAGAAAACGCTAAGTTTGTTGAAAATCTTGATATTTAGGAGGTTAATTTATGGAAAATGAAGAAAAAGCAACTGAAAATGAAATAAATAATAAAGAAAAAGATGATTATGGTGGAAAATTTCATGAACGAGATAGTCATAATATAAATGATATTGTAAATGAGGTAAAAACATCATTCTTAGATTATTCAATGAGTGTTATAACTTCACGTGCAATACCCGATTTAAGAGATGGTTTAAAACCTGTTCACCGAAGAATATTATGGAGTATGTTTGAAGAAGGAAATACTCCAGATAAACCGCATAAAAAATCTGCTACTACTGTAGGTTATGTTATGGGGCATTATCATCCACATGGTGATAGTTCAATATATGAAGCGATGGTAAGACTTGCGCAAGATTTTAACCAAAGATATATGTTGGTTGACGGGCATGGTAACTTTGGTAATATTGAAGGCGATGGTGCAGCAGCATACCGTTATACTGAAGCAAGATTATCTAAAATATCTCTAGAACTTTTAAGAGATATCAAAAAAGATACAGTTGATATGGATGATAACTTTGACGTTACAAGTAAAGAGCCAAAAGTACTTCCATCAAGGTTTCCAAATGTTTTAGTAAATGGATCAATGGGAATTGCAGTAGGTATGGCAACAAATATCCCACCACATAATTTAGGTGAAGTAATTGATGGTTGTATTGCTTATATTGATAATCCTGAAATAGATACTTTAGGTCTTATGCAACATGTTAAAGGACCTGATTTTCCAACAGGGGGTATTATTTTAGGAAACTCTGGTATTAAAAAGGCTTATGATACAGGTAGAGGGTCTATAACAATTAGAAGTAAAGCTATTATTGAAGAACATGGAAATCACAATAATATTGTTATAACGGAAGTACCATATGGCGTTAATACTTTGGAATTAAAAAACAAAGTAGGAGAACTTGTTAGGGATAAGATAATTGATGGAATATCTGATTATCACACTGATTTAAAAGATGGGGTAAAAATAACAATTACTTTAAAAAAAGATGCTAACCCACAAGTTGTACTTAATAATTTATATAAACATACTAATTTTCAAATCAGTTATGGAATTAATTTTTTAGTAATTGATGATGGAACACCAAGAACATTACCACTTAAAGATATAATTGCAAAATATATAGATCATCAAAGAATAGTTATAATAAGAAGAACGAAATTCGATCTTGATAAAGCAGAAGCAAGAGTACATATTTTAGAAGGCTATAAAATAGCGTTAGACCATTTAGATGATGTAATTAAAATAATCCGTGAATCAGAAACAGATGTTATTGCAAAAGAAGAATTAATTAAAAGATTTGGTTTTAGTGATATTCAAGTTGATGCTATACTAGAATTAAAACTTCGTCGTTTAACGGGTTTAGAAAGAGATAAAATAGAACAAGAATTAGCTGAAACTTTAAAATTAATCGAAGAATTAAAAGCAATTTTAGCTAGTCGTGAAAAGATAGATAATATAATAAAAACTGAAATGCTTGAGATAAAAGATAAATATGCAGATGAAAGAAGAACATCAATTGATATGACTGCAATTGATTATATTGAAGATGAATCGTTAATTCCTGTTGAAAACATAATGATATCTTTAACAGAAAAAGGATATATCAAACGTTTGGCCGTAAATACATATAGAACACAAAATCGTGGTGGTGTAGGAATAAAAGGAATGACAACAAATGAAGAAGATAATGTTAATAAGTTAATTACATCATCAACTCATGATGATATATTGTTCTTTAGTAATTATGGAAAAGTTTATAGAGTAAGAGGATATGAAATTCCACTTGGAAGTAGACAATCAAAAGGGTTACCAATAATTAATTTAATTCCAATAGAAAAAGAAGAAAAAATAACATCAATTATTTCAATAGATCCAAAAGAAGTTAATGATGAAAAGAATTTAGTATTTGTAACAAAATATGGTTTAGTAAAACGTACTAATATAAAAGAATTTGAGTCCATAAGAAATAATGGTAAAATAGCTATCACATTAAAAGAAGATGATGAATTAATAAATGTTAATTTAACTGATGGTACAAATGAAATAATAATTGCTGCTAATAATGGTAGAATGGTTAGATTTAATGAAAAAGAAGTTAGATTGATGGGTAGAACAGCAAGTGGTGTAAAAGGTATTGAACTTGATAATTCATATGTAATTGGAGCAGAAGTAGCAGATAGTTCAAAATTAATATTAGTTATAACAGAAAAAGGATATGGTAAAAAGACTGAAACTGATGAATATAGATTAACTCATCGTGGAGGAAAAGGAGTAAAAGCTCTTAATATTACCGATAAAAATGGTTTAATCGTTGCATTTAAATCGGTTGTTGGTGATGAAGATATAATAATTACAACTAATAGTGGTATAGTTATAAGGTTAGATGTAAATAAAATATCCACATTAAAACGTAATACACAAGGTGTAAGATTAATATCATTAAAAGATAATCAAATAGTAACTAATGTAACAGTAACAGAAAAAGAAGAACCAGAAGAAGAAATCATAGAAGAATAATAAAAGAGTGTTTATTAAAAAAACACTCTTTTTATATTTAATATTGTAATGTTCCACGTGGAACATTACTTTTTTATAAAATAATTTTGTTAATTTTTTGTTACAAATTATTTCCCGGGAAATAATTGGGTAAGATTATTGTATTAAACTGAACATTTTTCTAACTTATGAATAAAAAAATACATATTTAAAATTCATTTTCAATGTTTCACGTGGAACATTCATAATTTTATTGACTTTTAATTTGATTTAATATAATATTTAAATCGTGCAACATATATATTAGAACCAGGTCAGGACTGGAAAGTAGCAGCCTTAATAATCCCTATATGTGTGCACTTTTTTATTGGAGGTTATATGGATAAATATATGATTGAAGCAATTAAACAAGCTAAAATAGCACAAAACAAAGGAAATATCCCTGTGGGAGCAGTTATTGTTATGAATAATAAAATTATTTCAAAGGCATATAATAAAAAGAATTCAAAAAAAGTGTCTATATATCATGCGGAAATTTTAGCAATTATTAAAGCTTGTAAAAAACTAAAATCTTGGAGATTAAATGAATGTGATTTATATGTGACACTAGAGCCATGCAATATGTGTTTATCTGCAATAGGCGAATCTCGAATAAAAAACGTATATTATTTATTGAAATCTAATTATAAAGATGTAGAAACTGCAAATAAAAAAAATATTAGAATTAATAAATTGCTTGATATATATGGATATAATGAAACTTTAAGCGCTTTTTTTAAAGATAAGAGAAAGTAATGTTCCACGTGGAACATTACTTTTTTCTAAAACAGTTTTGTTAATTTTTTGTTACAAATTATTTCCCGGGAAATAATTGGGTAAGATTATTGTAATAAATAGAACATTTTCATAACTTATAGATAAAAAATAGCATTTATTTAAATAATTATATGTTTCACGTGAAACATATATAAAAATTATTAAAAATATAGTTAAATAAATAAATTTTATGATATAATTTATTTATGCTTTATTGTTAGTTAAGGGGGTGCAAAATGAGTTATCTTGCATTATATAGAAAATATAGGCCACAAACATTTGAAGAAGTTGTAGGCCAACAATATGTAACAAAAATATTGAAAAATACTATTGAAAGACATATGACATCACATGCATATTTATTTTCTGGTCCTAGAGGTACTGGTAAAACGACTATAGCAAAATTAATTGCTAAATTACTTAATTGTGAAAATCCAATAGATGATAAACCTTGTGAAAAATGTCCGAGTTGTATAGCATTTAATGAAAAAAATCATCCAGATATTATTGAAATGGATGCTGCTTCAAATAACGGTGTTGATGAGATAAGAGAAATAAGGGATAAGGTTACATTAATGCCTTCTATTTCAAAATATAAAGTATATATTATAGATGAAGTTCATATGCTTTCGATCGGAGCATTTAACGCTTTATTAAAAACCCTTGAAGAACCACCACAACATGTTGTATTTATCTTAGCTACAACCGAATTATATAAAGTTCCTGCAACTATAATATCAAGATGTCAATGCTTTAATTTTGAAAAAATAAGTGAAGATGATATTGTTAATAAATTGAAATTTATCGTAGAAAGAGAAAAAATAAAAGTAGAGGAAGAAGTTTTAAATTTAATTGCAAAATACTCTGATGGAGGACTTAGAGATGCAATTAATTTACTTGATAAATTAGCTTGTTGTTCTACTAATATTACAACAAATGATTTTTATGAAATAAAAGGAATTGTAAAAGAAGAGGAATTGTCTGATATAATTAATTATCTTGTTAAAAACGATACTAAAGAAGCATTGGATAAAATTGATTATTTAGGAAAAAAAGGAAAAAATTTTATTTTATTTACGACTGAGTTAATTGAATATTTAAAAAATATGTTAATAAGTAATAAACAATATGAAATAAACAAAAGAGATATTTTTGAAATAATAGATATTTTAAATGATACAGTTAATAATATGAAAAATAGTAGTTATCAAAAAGTATTGTTAGAGGTTTCATTTTTGAAAATTGAAGCTTTGCTAGAAAATAATAAAATTTCTGAAGAGAAAAATACTTTTTCAGAAAAGGAAATTCCTATTGAAATAAAAAAAGAAAAAAATAATAATGTTGAAAAAACAGAAATAAAAGAAGTAAATAGTCTAAACGAACAAACATTCGAATTAAATAAAATTAGAATAAATAATGCGTTAGCACTTGCTAATAAAAGTCTACTTGAAGATTTAAAAATATGTTGGATAAACTTATCTGACTATTTATATAATAAAGAATTTGGTAGTGTTGTATCATTTTTAATTGATGGTAATGTTAGAGTTGTCGGAGAAAAAGATGTAATTATATCATTTAAATATGATTCTGTATTAGAAAATGCTTTATTAAACGTGTCAAAAATTGAATCATTAATTTATTTAATTGTTAATAAAAATTATAAAGTTTCCTTTGTTTTAGATGATGAATGGGAAACAATAAAAAATAAGTTTATTTTGGATAAAAAAAATGGAATAAAATATACTTATAAAGAAGAAATATTAATTGAAAAACCAAAAGAACAAGAAAAATATGATAAAATAGAAATAGAAACAAAAGAAACAATAAAAGATGCATTAGACCTTTTTGGTCAAGATTTTGTTGAAATACAATAAAAAAGGAGAGATTAAATATGAATATGCAAGCAATTTTAAAACAAGCACAAAATATGCAAAAAGAAATTACAAATGCACAAAAAGAAATAAACGAAATGGAATTTACAGGAAAAAATGGCTTAGTTACTGTAATAGTAAAAGGAACTAGAAATATTAAAAGTATAAGAATTGAAGAAGATGAAGATATAAAAGAAGATCTATCTATTTTAGAAGATATGCTTACTATAGCTATCAATGACGCATTTAAACAAATTGATGATATTACTAATAAAAAACTTGGTAAATATGCTAATATGATGCCAGGGCTTATGTAGTTTATGTACCCAAAAACATTAAGTAATTTAATTGAATCATTTAAACTTCTTCCTGGAATTGGCGAAAAAACAGCAGAACGTCTTGCTTTTGCAGTATTGCGTTTTAGCGAAGAAGAATGTGATAAATTTAGTAAAAATATAGAAAATTCAAAAAAGAATATTCATCCATGTAAAAAATGCGGAACATTAACTGATGAAGAAGTTTGTAGTATTTGTAAAGATAAAACAAGGACAAAGGATACACTTATTGTGGTAGAAGACTCTAAAGATGTTTTCTTGTTTGAAAAAATAGGTAATTTTAAAGGATATTATCATGTTCTTGGGGGCTTAATTTCACCTCTGGATGATATTGGCCCAAATGATATTGAAATAAAGTCATTAGTTGAGAAAATAGATAAAGATAACATAAAAGAAATTATTTTAGCAATAAAATCAGGTATCGAAGCTGATACAACATCTTTATATTTAAAGAAAATTTTAGAAAATAAAAATGTATCAATTACTAAAATAGCAAGTGGTATCCCAATTGGAGGAGATTTAGATTATGTAGATTCGCTTACTTTAGAATCTGCAATAAAGAATAGAAAAGAAGTACTATAAAATATATTAATTTCATATATTTTAAGGGAGGACTATGAAAAAAATACTGAAAGTTTTAAGAGGATTTTTACTCGCACCATTTATTCTTTATATTTATAATCTAATATCATTACCTTTAAATTTAATAATTCCCATAAATATATTTTCTATTATTTTTGTGGGACTTTTAGGTATCCCAGGTTTGGTTACTATTATTGCATTTTTGTTAATTGCATAAAGAGGTAAAAATGTTAGAAGATTACAAAGAAAAACAACCATTATTTTATAATCAAGTTTCAAAAATAATAAAAAGTGATAAAATATCACATGCTTATTTAATTGAAACAAATGATTGTCCTTATGGATTTGATATTGCCATGTCTTTATCAAAATCTTTTTTGTGTCAGAAAAAAAACAATAGTCCTTGTTCTTCTTGTAATATATGCTTAAATATAGATACAAATAATTATCCTGATTTAAAAATAATCGAAGCAGATTCAAAAATGATAAAGAAAGAACAATTATTAGAATTGCAAAAAGAATTTAGCGTGAAACCACTTTATGGAAAATATTTAATTTATATAATAAAAAATGCTGAATTATTAAATAGAAGTTCAGCAAATACTATTTTAAAATTTTTAGAAGAACCAAGTCCTAACATAATAGCAATTCTTTTAACAAATAATATTTACAATTGCTTAGATACAATAATTTCAAGATGTCAGGTATTATCCTTAATAAAGGAAGAAAAAATAAATAATAATATTTTTAAAAAAATATATGAAAAAATATCTCCAAACGAAGAATTTAATCTTTTTGTTGAAAAACAAATTATAAATATAATGGAATTTTATGAAAAATTAGAAAAAGAAAAAACAAAATTAATTGCATTTTATGATGTTTTTAGTCTTACTGATAAAATTGATATCTTATTTGATATAGGAATTAAATTATATATAGATATTTTAAATTATAAATTAAAAAGAAAAATAGAATATTTTGAAAACAATATAGATATTATAAAAAATATTAGTAATTTTAATGAATTTAATGATATAATAAGAAAAATTGAAATTATTAATGATTTTCAAAAGAAATCAAGTTATAATGTAAATAAGGAATTGTTTATAAATAATTTTATTATAACTTTTTCAGGAGGTAATTTATGATAGATGTAATAGGGATAAGTTTTGCTAATTCAAATAAAATATATTATTTTAATATAAATGGTTTACCTTTGTCTAAAAAAGATGCTGTAATTGTAGAAACTGAGCGTGGAGAACAATATGGTATTGTTAAGACTAGTGTAATTAATATAGATAAATCATTACTTCAAAGTGAAGTAAAAAATGTTTTAAGAAAAGCAAATAATGAAGATGAAAAACAAAATAATACAAATTTAAAAGATTCTGTTAAGGCAATGGAAGATTGTGAGAAAATAAAAGATGAATTAGGTTTAGATATGAAAATTTTATCCGCATCTTTTACATTTGATAGAAAGCAACTTTTATTTAACTTTTTAGCAGATGATAGAGTCGATTTTCGTGAACTAGCAAAAAGACTTGCAAGTATATATAAAACAAGAATAGAACTTCGTCAAATAGGTGTTCGTGATAAAGCAAAAGAAATTGGTGGTTACGGTCAATGCGGTAGAAAGCTTTGTTGTCATGGCTTTTTAGATAATTTAAATGGTGTTTCAATAAATATGGCTAAAAATCAAAATCTAGCATTAAATCCTGAAAAAATAAACGGTGTTTGTGGAAGACTTATGTGTTGCCTAGCTTATGAAAATGAATCTTATTTTGAGTATAAAAAAGATTTGCCAAGAGTGGGTGAAGTTATAAAAACAAAAGAAGGAACTGGTAAAGTAATATACGTTGATTTATTTGCTAAAAAATATAAAATTGAAACTGAAGAAGGGCAAATAATAGATATTGAAAAATAAGAGGTGAGTTATTTTGAAACTAATCGTTGGGCTTGGAAATCCAGGTAAAGAATATGAAAATACAAGGCATAATATTGGTTTTATGGTAATAGATAATTATTTAAAAAATGAAAAGTTTAAAACTAAATTTAATGGAATGTATCTAAAGAAAGTTATAAATAATGAAGAAGTTATATTTTTAAAACCTTTATCATATATGAATTTATCTGGAGAAGTTGTTAAAAAATATGTTGATTATTTTAAAATTAATCTAAGTGATTTATTAATAATAAGTGATGATCTTGATATGCCTTGTTTTAAAATAAAACTAAAATATAAAGGTTCAAGTGGTGGTCATAACGGACTTAAAAATATAATTCAAAATATAAATACCGAAGAATTTAAAAGATTAAAAATAGGTATTTCTAATAATTTAAATATTGATACAAAATCTTATGTTTTAAGTAAATTTAATCAAGAAGAACTAGAAAAGTTACATAAAAAATTTGAAATAACGAATAATATAATTAATGATTTTATAAATTTAGATTTTGAAAAAGTAATGAGTAAATATAATGAATCGAGATGATGTTATGAATATATTTTCTAATATTATTAAAACTTATAATGAAAATAACATAGGCCTAAAAGGAATGAATTTAGGCTTTTTTTCGCTTTATTTAAATAAATTACTAAAAGAAACAGATAATGGAATAATCGTAGTTACTCCTACAATATATGAAGCTAATAAATTATATCAAAACTTTAGTGATACAAAAGATGTTTTTCTATATGAAACAGATGATGTTTTAACGAGTTTAGCAACAAGTAAAAGTCCTGAGTTGAAAGTAGAAAAATTAAATATTTTAAAAGAATCATTAAACAATAATAAAAAAATAATAATAACAGATATAAATGGTTATTTAAAAAAGTTACCAAGCATTAATGATTTTAAAAATAATATTATAAAATTAAAAATAGGAACAGATATAAATTTAAAAAATATAGTAGATAATTTATATGAAATAGGATATGAAAAAGAAACATTAGTAACAAAACCTGGAGAATTTGGATTAAGAGGATTTATTCTTGATATTTTCCCATTAAACGAAGAAAACCCAATAAGAATAGAGTTTTTTGGAGATACAATTGAAAGTATTAGATATTTTGAAGTAGAAAGTCAAAAGTCACTTGAAAATATTGATGAAATAGAAATTTATTCAATTTCTAAAACTAGCGAAAAATACTCATCATTATACGAATATTTAAATAATCCTTTAGTAATATTTAAAGATTATTCCCAAATAAAAATATCATATGAGAGAATAATGAATGATATATTTGAACTTAATATAGAAAATCCACTTTATGATATAAATGATATAGATGAAAAGAAAATAAATTACTATTTTGATTTAGATGATGATACTTCTTTAGCAAAAAAAGTTGTTAATTTAAATATTAAAAATGTTGAAAGATTTAATTCAAATGTGGAAATAATTAATAAATACTTAGAAGAAAGTTTAAAATTTAATAAAACTGTAATAATATGTTTATCCACAATTAATGTTAATAACTTTATTGAAATACTTAATATTCCATATTTATTAACAGATATTGTTAATATTAAAGAAAATAATATAAATATAGTGAAATATGATTTAAAAGAGGGTTTTATTTTAGATAATTATATATTTATAAGTGAATATGAATTATATAATAAAAAGAAAGAAACTAAAAGAAGAAAATTTAACTTTAATTTTGCTACAAGAATAAAAGATTTAAATAAACTAGAAATAGGAGATTATGTTGTTCATGATAGTCATGGTATAGGTGTTTATAATGGTATAAAAACGCTTAGTAAGAATAATATGCTACAAGATTATATTGAAGTTTTATATGCCGATAATGATAAACTTTATATTCCAGCATCAAAAATAGAATTAATTAGTAAGTATACAGGAAAAGAAGGTTATGCTCCTAAAATTAATAGTTTAAATAGTGTAGCATGGGAAAAAACAAAACAAAGAGTTAAAGAAAAAATTAGATATGAAGCTAGTAGATTATTAAAAGTTCAAGCAGAAAGAAGTTTAAAAAAAGGATTTTCTTTTAGTAAAGATAGTGAAATGCAAACACTTTTTGAAAATGAATTTATATATGAATTAACACAAGATCAAATAAAAGCAATTAATGAGATAAAAAAAGACATGGAAAGTGATTTACCAATGGATCGTATATTATGTGGAGATGTTGGTTATGGTAAAACAGAAGTTGCCTTTAGAGCAGCATTTAAAGCAATAAATGATTCAAAACAAGTTTTATATTTGTGTCCCACAACACTTTTATCTAAACAACAATATGAAAGTGCTTTAGAAAGATTTAAAAATTATCCTGTTAAAATAGGACTTCTTAATAGATTTACATCAAAAAAAGAGGAAATAAAAATCTTAAAAGAATTAGAAGAAGGCAATATTGATTTTGTTATAGGAACACATAGATTACTAAGTGATGATATTAAGCCAAAAGATTTAGGATTATTAATTATTGATGAAGAACAAAGATTTGGTGTGGCACATAAAGAAAAATTAAAAGAATTTAAATCAAATATAGATATATTAACACTTACCGCAACACCAATACCTAGAACAATGCAAATGGCAATGGTAGGTCTTAGAAATCTTTCATTAATAGAAACGCCACCTAAAAATAGGCATGCTGTTTTAACATATGTTCTAGAAGAAAATAATAAAATAATAAAAGATATAATATATAAAGAAATGTCAAGAGAAGGGCAAGTATTTATTCTTTATAATAAAGTAGAAACAATTGAAAGAAAAGTTAAAGAACTACAGTTGTTAGTGCCTGATGCTAGAATTATTTATGCTCATGGTAAACTTCCTAAAAATGAATTAGAAGATATAATGAATAAATTTATAAATAAAGAATATGATTGTTTAGTATGTACGACAATTATTGAAACAGGAATTGATATACCTAATGCTAATAGTTTAATTATTTATGATGCTTCAAACTTTGGACTTAGTCAACTTTATCAAATAAGAGGTCGTGTTGGAAGAAGTGAAAGAACTGCTTATGCTTATCTTATGTATAATAAAAATAAAACATTAACAGAAACTGCTATTAAAAGATTAAAAGTTATTAAAGAGTTTACTGAGCTTGGAAGTGGTTTTAATATAGCAGCAAGAGATCTTTCTATTCGTGGTGCAGGTGATATTTTAGGAGCAGAACAAGCCGGTTTTATCGATGCTGTTGGTATTGAACTTTATATGAAAATGCTTAACAATGAAATTAAAATATTAAAAGGAGAAAAGATAGAAGAAGAAAAAATAAAACAAACGCCATTAATCGAAGTAAATAATCATATTGATAATAATTACGTAAGTGAAGAAGAATTAAAATTAACTATTCATAAAATGATTAATAATATAATAAATATTGATTCTTACAATGATATTAAAAAAGAATTAGAAGATAGATTTGGAAGATTAGATAATAATATGATAATTTATATGAATGAGGAATTATTTGAAAGCTATTTAAGAAATCTAGAAGGTAAGATACTTATAAATAACGATTTATTTATTGAAATTGTATTTAGTAAAGAAATAAGTGAAAAAATAGACTATGAAGATTTAATAGTAACATCACTAAATATAAGTAAAGATATAATTTTTAGTTATAAAGATAATAAACTACATATAAAATTAAAAAAATATAATAAAGATAAGTCATATATAATTACTTTAAATAATTTATTAGAAAAGATGTGTTAAAAGCACATTTTTTTAAATTTAAAATGTATTTTAAATATAATTGGAAAATATTACCAATGAAAATTACCCTTTATTAATATTATAATGTATATAGAAAAATATTTATGATTTTCAAGTATAAAAATAACTTAAAAGGAAATTATAAATGTAGTAAGATGAAAGGGTGATTTTTTTGAAATCAACAGGAGTTGTAAGAAGAATAGATGATTTAGGTAGAATCGTAATTCCAAAAGAAATAAGAAAAAATATGAAAATAAAAGATGGGGAGTCTGTAGAAATATATTTAGATAGTGATAATATTATTTTAAAAAAATATTCGCCACTTGGAAACATTATGGAATTTTATAAAAGTTATGTTAATTCAATATACGAAGCTATACTAGAAAATATTATGATTGTTGATAGAGATAAAGTTGTAGCAGTAGCAGGAGATTTAAAGAAAAAATACCTAGATAAAAGCATATCTTCTAAACTAGATAATATAATTGAACAAAGAGAAGTAGTGTTAGAACCTAAATTAAGAGATTTTAATTTTATTGAAGATAAAAAAGAAACAGCTAGTTATGCAATTAGTCCTATTATTGTAAGTGGTGATGCTATCGGAGCAGTAATAATTTTTTCTTTAAATAATAATTTAGGAGAATTTGAAGAAAAAACTGTTTCAATTGCAGCTAAATTTTTAGGAAAATATATTGAAGAATAAAAAAATATGTGTTATAATTTTTACATTAATTAAATGTTGTGAGGAAAAGAGTAGATTATTATTTAATTTAAAGAGAGCTTATGTTTGGTGAAAATAAGTAATAAATATAATTGAATATGGTTTCCAAAACTGATTTATTGATATGTAAATAAATTCGTTACTCGCGTTAAGAGAAAAAGGTAATTAATATTACAAAGTAGAATGGTACCACGAAAAATTCGTTTCTATGTTTGTAATATTTTTTTTGAAAGGAAGGTATTTATGAAAGAAAAATATTATATAACAACACCAATATATTATCCAAGTGCTAATTTTCATATTGGACATTGTTATACAACAATTATTGCAGATTCAATTGCAAGGTATCAAAGATTAAAGGAAAAAGATGTATTCTTTTTAACTGGAACAGATGAACACGGTCAAAAAATAGAAAATAAAGCTAAGGAAAAAGGTGTAACTCCTAAAGAATATGTGGATGAAATTGTAGAAAATGCTAAAGATTTATGGAAAAGTTTAGGGATAAGTTATGATAAGTTTATTAGAACAACTGATGAATATCATGAAAAAGCAGTTCAAAAAATATTTGATAAATTATACGAACAAGGGGATATATATTTAGATAAATATAAAGGACTTTACTGTACGCCATGTGAATCATTTTGGACTGAAACACAACTTGTTGATGGAAAATGCCCTGATTGTGGAAGAGAAGTTTCTTTAGTAGAAGAAGAAAGTTATTTTTTTAGATTATCTAAATATCAAAAAAGAATTGAAGAACTTTATAAAACTAATCCTGAGTTTATAAAACCAGAATCAAGAAAAAATGAAATGATTAATAACTTTTTAAAACCAGGTCTTGATGATTTATGTGTATCAAGAACAACTTTTAGTTGGGGAATACCAGTTTCTTTTAATCCTAAACATGTTATTTATGTTTGGATAGATGCTTTAACTAACTATATAACTGCTCTTGGTTATTTAAGTGATGATGATAGTTTATTTAAAAAATATTGGCCAGCAGATTTACATTTAGTAGGAAAAGAAATAGTAAGATTTCATGCAATTATTTGGCCTGCTTTATTGATGGCACTTGATTTACCACTTCCAAAACAAGTATTCGGACATGGTTGGTTAAAAATAGATGGTGGAAAAATAAGTAAATCTTTAGGAAATTATAAAGATCCAAGAGAATATATTGATAAATATGGAGTAGATGCAGTTAGATATTATGCTTTAAGAGAAGTTTCATTTGGAAGTGATGGTAACTTTAGTGAGGAAGCATTAATTGCTCGAACAAATGCTGATTTAGCTAATACATTAGGTAATTTACTTAATCGAACAATAGCTATGACTAATAAATATTTTGATGGTGTTATTTCTAATTCTAAAGTAAATGAAGAAATAGATACAGAACTTATAAATAAAGCTTCTAATTTAAAATCAGTTGTAGATAAAAATATGGAAAAATTATATATAAGTGATGCTTTAGAAGAAATATTTAACTTTTTAAGAGAATGTAATAAATATATAGACGATACAACTCCTTGGGTACTTGCTAAAGAAGAAAAACTAGAAAGATTACAAACCGTTTTATATAATTTACTTGAATCAATAAGAATTTCATCAGTACTTTTAACACCATTTATGCCTACGACAACTGAAAAAATATTTAAACAATTAAATACTAATTTAAATACATATGATACATTAAATGAATTTGGTGCTTTAGAAAACAATCATAAGTTAGGTCAAATTGAAGTACTATTTAAAAGAATAGAAATAGAAAAATAATGTAAAAACAAGTGTAAATTAAATATTTACAGTTGTTTTTTTCTTGAAATTAAAATTTATTTAAGATATATTAAATTTGCAGTACTAAAAAACACTTATAAAAGGAGAATAATTATGAGAAAAATGGCAGTGTTAGTTTTAGTATTATTTATAATTGGTTTAATAACATCAATTATTCAAACAAGAAATATTTTAGATTTAGGATATTTACTTATTTTATTAGGATTTGGTATTAAATTAAAAAAAGTTGTTTAAGGGTTAATAAGGGCCTTTTTTATTTGGTAAAATTGTTGAATTTTATTATAATTGAAAATATTTTTCTAAAACTTGGAATAGAAGAAAATATAGTATATAATTAGTTCATGAGATTATTAAATAATAAGAATTGAAAGAAGGAATAAAAATGATTTTAATAGATACACATTTTCATATAGAAAAAGATAGTGATTTAGAAAAAATAGTTAATGATGCTAAAAAGGAAGATGTTTTATATTTAATTTTAGGTGGTAATTCTAAAGAAGATAATTTATTAAATATAAAAGCATGTAAAAATTATAATAATATTTATTTAACTTTGGGATATCATCCTGATTGTACTGATAGCTATACTCTTGAAGACTTAATTCTTTTAGAAAAACAAATAATAGAAAATAAAGATAAATTAGTAGCTATTGGAGAAATAGGATTAGATTATCATTATACTAAAAAGAATAAGGAAAAACAAAAAGAATTATTTATAAAACAAATACAACTAGCTAATAAATATAACTTACCAATTGTTATTCATTCAAGGGATGCTGTTAAAGATACAATTGATATACTTAAAAATTATAAATCTTTTGGTGTAATACATTGTTTTAGTGAAAGTAAAGAAGTAGCAAATGAATATATAAAATTAGGATATAAGTTAGGAATTGGAGGAGTATTAACATTTAAAAATAGTAATTTAAAGGACGTTATTAAAGATATACCATTAGAAAATATAGTTCTTGAAACAGATAGCCCTTTTTTATCTCCAATAAGAGGCAGTGTAAACGAACCTAAAAATATAAAATTAATTGCAGAATGTCTAAGTAATATAAAAAATATAACTATTAGTGAAGTTGCAAAAAAAACAACCGATAATGTTTGTAAAGTATTTAATATTATGTAAAAAAAAGTATAAAAATTTAAAAAATCTATTGCGTTTAAATTCAAAATAAGATAATATTATTATTGTAAAGGAGGTTAAACAAAATGATGGAAGAAAATAATTCTAAAAAAGTATTGTTATCTGTATTAGGAGTTGCTATTTTAGTAGTAACAGTAGTAGGTGTTTCATTTGCTGCATTTAGTTTTGCAAATACACCATCTACTAATAATTCAATTACAACAGGTACTATTACTATGAGTTTTAGTGAAGAAACTGCTGGAATTAGTATTACTAATGCAGACCCAGTAGCAGATGCAACTGCTAAAGTTGATAAAACTGCTAATCATTATTTTGATTTTACTGTATCAAGAAAAACTGATGCAGCACTAAAAGTTCCTTATGAAATTAGTATTTCTGAAGGATCTATGGGTGAAGGTGAAACAAAATTACCTACAAAATATGTTACAGTTTATTTAACTAAAGTTAACGGTGAAACTGAAACTGCAGTAGTTGAACCTACAAAACTTAGTACACTTATTGTTGATAGTAACAAATCAAACTTAAATAAAACTACAGCATATAAGTTATATGAAGTAAATGATGCAGCTACTACACATACTGGAACTGCTGAAAACTACAGATTAAGAATGTGGGTTAATACTGATGCTCAATTTACAACAGATGGAGCTAATGATACATTAAACTCAAATACAAAATATGCTTATAGATTAACTGTAAATGTAAATTCTCAAGTTAATGCTTTAGGTAAATAATAAGAAAGGAGAAATAAAAAAATGGCTGAAAATAAAAAGACATTACTTTTTAGTGTTTTAGGTGTTATCCTTTTATTAGTTGTTGTAATTGGTGTAAGTTATGCAATGTATACATTCAGTGCACAAGGTTCTAAAGTTAATCAAATTACTACTGGTACAATTTCAGTAAGTTATGAAGAAACTAGTACAATATCTTTAACTAACGCTTATCCTTCAACAGATGCTACTGGATCTGCTGTTACAGGACACGATTTAGTATTTACAGTTACTGGTTCAATTACTGGTTCTACAAGCGTTAAATATGATTTAGCATTAGCTAATATTACTCCAGGTAAAACTTTAACTGCTGAACATATTAAATTTAACCTTAAAAAAGGAGATACTTATCTTATTGGTACTGCTAATACTGGTGTAACAGTTGCTAGTCGTGCTACTGAAAAAGGAACTCTTATAACTACTGGTTATTTATTAGACACAGATACATTAACATCAACAAAAACAGGAGCTACTTATACTTTAAGAGCATGGGTTGCTGACACTTATAAATTACCACAAGGTGCTAACACAACTTCTGAAGATGGTAAAACTCAAACTAATGCTTCAACTGCTGAAACATTTAAGTTTGGTGTAGAAATTAAAGCAGCAGCTTAATAATACTAAAAACAATACAAAAAAATGTTTAATCTAAAAACAGTAAATAATTACTGTTTTTTTCATTTTTTTTCACTTTTAGGTTTTAATTTTTTATAATTTATGGTATTCTATTTATAGTAAGATAGTAAGTCTTTTGAAAGGATGTTGTTATATGGAACATTTAGACGATGAAGAAAATATTACAATTATTAAAGATAGTTTAAATAACGAAGAATTGAAAGTAGCAGATAAAGTAGCAGATGAAATATTACAAAAAGAAGAACAGGAACAAAAAAGGCTATTATTATTTGTACTTATTTTTGTTTTATTAACATTATTTGTATCTTTTGCAGGCTTTTCTTTGTTTAAAATAAAACAAGGTAGTAATAATAATATTATAAATGCTGGAGCAGTAGCGTTTTCATACAGTGAAAGAACTAATGCGATAAGTATGATAAATACATATCCGATGACTGATGAAGTTGGAAAGAAATTATCTGGTATTGGAGAATATTTTGAATTTACAATATCAACAAGAATTGAATCTGCTAAAATTAGTAATATTACTTATGAAATAACGCTAACACCAATTGAAAATGAAAATACTTTAGATGAAAAATATGTAAGAGTTTATCTTGAAGAAGATGGAAAAGCAGTATTAGTAAATAAAAATGAAGTTAATTCATTTAATAAACTTCCAAATAGTAACTTAACAACAAGAAATAAAAGTTCAAAACAATTATACAAGAAAACAGTTTCAGGAAAAACTTTATCAACATATAAATTTAGAATGTGGGTTGATGAAGATTATAATGTTGATAATGTATCAAGAACTTTTAAATGTTATTTATATGTAGATGCATATTAAAATATAAAAGAATAGAAAAGGGTAAATATTATGAAAAACTTTTTAAAAAAATTATCTAAAATAATTTCGAATATTTTATTTTGGATATTAATGGGTGTAATTATATTATTGGTTTTTTATATTGTAACAATTAAAATATATGCAAAACAAAATAGACTGGATGAAATTAAGTTTAATATGTATACAATACTAACTACAAGTATGGAAAAAACAATAATGGCAGGAGATGTCGTTGTTGATTATAAAAATAAAGATAATATATATGAACTTGGCGATATAATTACTTTTTATTCTAACCGTGGAAATGGGCAAATAACTATCACGCATAGAATAATTGATATAAAAATAGAAAATGGTAAATATTTTTATTCAACAAAAGGAGATAACAATAATACTGCTGATACGCATTATGTAAGTCAAGATGATGTTATTGGTAAAGTTATATTTGTTATTCCTAAGGTTGGTTTTATTCAAGAATTTATATTAAGTAAAGTAGGATGGATAGTAGTTATAGTAATACCATGTGTTGGTATAGTAGTATATGATTTATTGAAAGTATTAAAAATAGCATTTAATAAAAAGAAACAACCTAAACTTAGTAAGAAAAAATTAAAAGCAAAAGAAGAATTAGATAAATATTTAAATAATGTAGATGATTCTATTGAAGTATTAGAAAGTGGTGATTCAAGTGACACAGAAATCCTTTAATGATAATTATTTATATACAGAAGAAATTAGTCCAAATGAATTAAATGAATATAAAGAAAAAGATAAAAACAAGAAATATATTTTATTTATTTTAATTATATTGTTAACAGTATTATTGGGTATGTTTATTGGATATTTGTTATCAAAACATTATAATAAAATAAATGATAACACAATACATCAAGGAGATTTACTTGGAATATATCAAAATGAAAACTTTACTAACTATATTGAAAATATAAAAGTATATAATAGTTATGATAATTCAAATAAATATAAATTTTATGTTAGAAATGATAACGAATATGAAATAACTTATAAACTTACGATAAATGACATAAAGCTTGATAATAATGAAAAAATGGTTAATAGGAAAAATTTAAATTATTCTGTATTTAAAAATGATGTTAAAATAAAAGAAGGAAAATTAAGTAACTTAAAAAACAATGTATTAGTAATCACTTCAATTGGATTAAAAACTGTAGATAATTATGAAATATTGATTTGGGGCAATTCTAATGCAAGTGGATATTATAATTATGAAGTTGTAATAAAAAAATAAATAAAAAGGGATGATAAAGATGAAAGATTATTTTAAAGAAATATTTGAATTATTTGCCAATTGTCTTATGATTTTAACTTTAGCTTTAAGTGCACATCTACTTTTAAGTAATGTTTATCACTATATTGAAGTAAATAAATCATATAATTATAACCTTAATGAAAGTAAAACTTATATATCTTTTAAAGAAAATGTAAAAGAAATAGAAAATAATATTAATAAGGTTGATGTAGATAATATTAAAGATATAAATAGAAGAATGACAGCATTAACTTATAAATCTAAAACAGAACAATGTTTAAATGAAATTAAAACAAGTGATTTTTATAATTTAGAAAAAAATTCATTTAAACCAGCAGATATTTATGATTATAATAAAACTTTTAGTTCTAAAATTAATTCTTATTGTACGCTTTTATTAGAAGCAGAAGTAACAGATGCAATTAATAAATACAATATAAAAGTTAATGGTTATGATGCTGTTAAAAATAATTTAATAAGAGCAAGGGATGATCTTAGTACTGATGCATTAAGGTTAGAAAATAGACTTTTATTTAATAGTTCTTATTTTTGGACGACAGATACTGTTAGAAATACAATATATAATTATACTTCTGATGTATTCTTTACAAACTTATCCAATTATAGTAGATTAACTAGTGTTATTGAAGAATCTTCCATTTGGTATGTAAATGAGTTTGGGGGTAATAGATAATGAATAAAGTTTTATCAAAAATGTTTGAATTTTTAAAAATAATACTTTTTATTTTAGCAATAATGGCTATTTTATTTGGTATTTTATCTACTTACAGTAGATTAGAAAAAAGTTTACTTGATGCTATTAGTGTTTTTATACCATTTATTTTATTATTAGTTATATATATAGTTAATCTTATTAGAAGAGATAGTAAAATTAATGACAATTTACTTTTAAATTTTGTAAGTTGTATTGTATTTGCTGCAATAATTGTATTTGGAGTAAGAGCTAAATTAGATACAAATATGGTTTTATATCATAAATATGGTATAAATTACAATCCATCTTTCTTTTCAGATAATTTAACTTTTGTTGTATCTATGTTATATTGTTTAATAGTAAGTAACTTTTTCTTAATTGTAGCATCAGTTTTAGGTAAAGAAAAAAAGAAAAATAAATATCAAATATATGATATGAAAAACAGTTTACCTGAAGAAATATTTGATGAAAAAGAAGTAGTTAAACAAAATTTAGAATTGCCTAAAGAAGAAACGGAAGAAGAATTATAAAATAGAAGTTTTAAATTTCTATTTTTTTTGTTATAATCTTATTGTGATGTGTTATGGAAATAAAAAATTTTAAATTTAAGAAAAAATATGGTCAAAACTTTTTAATTGATAGTAATATTACTAATAAAATAGCTAATGTAATAAAAGATAAAACAAATTCTTTAGTTATTGAAATAGGATGTGGAGATGGAAGATTAACAAAACAGTTATGTAATTATTATGATAAGGTTTTATGTTATGAGATAGATGAAGAAGTTATTCCTTATTTAAAAGATAATTTAAAAACTTTTAATAATTATAATGTTATTCTTGGAGATTTTTTAAAAAGAGATGTAAATTCTGATATAAAGTCTTTTAAATATGATAAATTGTATGTTGTTGCTAATTTACCATATTATATAACTACTCCTATTATTGAAAAGATAATATCTAGTAATATAAACCCTGATATTTTAGTTTTTATGGTTCAAAAAGAAGTTGGAGATAGATTAAGTGCTAAGGTGGGAACAAAAGAATATAGTTCATTATCTGTTTATTTGAATTATTATTATGATATAAAAAAAGAGTTTATTGTAAAAAGAAATTGTTTTTTACCTAGCCCTAATGTTGATAGTGTTGTAGTATCTTTTAAAAAGAAAGATAAAATGTTAGAAGTTTATGATGAAAAGTTATTTTTTAAACTTGTTAGAGATAGCTTTAAATTTAAAAGAAAAAACATTAGAAACAATTTAAAAGAATATAATTTAGTTGTTATAGAAAAAGTTTTAAAAAAATATAATTTTGACTTAAATGTAAGAGCAGAAGCAATAAGTATTGATATATTTGTTGATATTGCTAATAATTTAGTTTTATATGAAAAAGAAAAATGATATTTATAAAAAACAAAGCATATAATTTATGGGAGATGATTATATGCTTTTTAATGTAGGAGATTATGTTACTAGAGAATCTTATAATAACGATACTGTTTTTAAAATAATAGAAATAAAAGATAGTATAGCTATACTTCAAGGAGTAAATATAAGATTAATCGCTGATTCTAATATAAGTGATTTAGTTTTATGTGAAAAATGTAAAGAAGATTTAGAAACTGATGATAGTAAACTTTTAGAAAGAATGGATTCTTTTAATAAATTAAATAGAGATGAATATTTTTATTTACCTGGTAAAGTTCTTCATATTGATGCAGATAAAGAATATTTAGATAGATGTATGAATTTTTATAAAAAAATGAATGTTTTATCTTATGGAATTGTAATGAAGGAAAAAGATGTTTCTTCTAATATTTATAAATATTTAAATGAAATTAAACCCGATATTTTAGTAGTAACAGGACATGATGCTTATAATAGTAAAGATTATGATGATTATAAAAATAATAATAATTATAAAAATAGTATGAATTTTATTAATGCCGTTAGAAATGCAAGAAAATATGAAAAAGATCAAGAAAAACTTATAATAATCGCAGGAGCTTGTCAATCAAATTATGAAGAACTTATAAAATCAGGAGCAAATTTTGCCTCAAGCCCTAAAAGAATTAATATTCATGCTTTAGATCCTGCTATTGTAGCGTCTAGTATAAGTTTATCAGATAAAGGAAAGCCTATTGATTTAATTGGTATTTTGGATAAAACAAAATATGGTGCTTCAGGCATTGGGGGAATTATAACTAATGGTACGATGTATGTGGGGTATCCTAGATGAATATAACAAAGATAAAAAACATGTTAGAAGAAAATGCATCTAAAAATGTTAGGTTTAAATTTAATGGTAATAGGAATCAAACTGAAGAGTTTAATGGTAAAATAATAAATACATATAAGTATTTATTTGTTGTTAAACCAAATGATACAGGGATAAAAAGATCATTTACTTATACTGATATATTAATAGGAAATTTAGAAATACATTTTGAAGATTAGAAAAAATATTGTATAATGAAAGAAGAAGGGATTTGATATTATGTCTTTTTCTACAGAAATTAAAAATGAAGTTTGTTCTTTAAAATTATCAAGGGTAGAAAATATATCTTTTTTATCAGGGTTTGTTAGAAATAATAAATTAGAAGATGTTAATAAAATATCACTTGTAACAGAAAATCCTAAGATAATTAGATATTTATATAATTTATTTAAAGAAATATATGGTGTTTCTCCTTTGATTGAAAAGGGAAAAAGTAATAACTTTAATAAAAATACTTATTATAATTTGGTAATAGATAATAATGCTAATTTTATTTTAAAAGACATCATGTTAATTGATGAAAATAATAAGATACTTGATAAACCAAAGTCATATATAACAGATACAGAAGATTTAAAAAGAGCTTATTTAAGGGGAGTATTTTTAGCATGTGGAAGTATTAATGATCCTAAAAAATTGGGATATCATATGGAGTTTTTTATAGATAATAAAAGTGAAGCGTCTTTTGTTTCTAATATTTTAAATGATTTTTATATTAATAATAAAATGTTAGCTAGAGATAATAATTATATGGTATATGTTAAAGAATCTGAAAAAATAGGGGATTTTTTAAGAATTATTTCTGCTAATGTAGCATTATTATATTTTGAAGATATAAGAATATATAGAGATCACAAAAATATGACTAATAGACTTAATAATTGTGAACAAGCAAATGTTGATAAAATAGTATCTTCTGCTCAAAAACAATTAAATGATATAAAAAAATTAGAAGATGTAATTGGTTTTGATTTATTGGATGAGAAATTACAAGAAGTAATTATTTATAGGAAAAAATATCCGGATGTTTCTTTAAATGATTTAAGTATAATAATGACAGAAGAAACAAATAAAACAATAACAAAATCAGGTTTAAATCATAGATTTAGAAAGATTCAAGAAATGGCAAAAAAACTAGATGACAAATAAAATACATGTTAGTAAAACATGTATTTATTTTATGAATAAATTATCTAAATTTTTCTTTGGAAGTAAAAATTTCATATTTTTTTCAATATTAATTTCATAATCATTTGTTAAATCTTTATATTTTTCTCCATCGATAGTCCAGTTATTTTTTGGTTTATCATAGAATTTTATTTTTATATTTTTCCCTGTATAACTATATATTCCAGGAATTTTAGTTATATCATTTTTAACTAACATAATTAAAGATCTAACTAAATCTTTTCTTCTTGATATATTACAAAATATTATTTCAAATTTATCATCATCTAATTTAACATTTTTATAAATATTATTAAATCCTGCGATATGATTAGCATTTGATATAAGAATTAAAGAGAAAAGTCCTCTTTCTTTCACGCCATCAATTTCATATTCAATATCATAAAGTTTTGTTATTTGAAAAAACTCTTTAAATCCATTTATTAAATAAGCGAGATGCCCTAAACTTTTCTTTAACTTTCTTTCTGTTTCATAGGGTACGTTTATAAATTTACCAAAACCTGCGACATAAATAAATGGTTGATCATTAATTAAACCAATATCCATTTGTTTTACGGTACCATTTAAAATATCTTTTACGGATTTTACAATATTTTTATTCATTCCAAGCATTGTTCCTATATCGTTTGTTGTACCAACAGGTATATGTGATAAAAGAAGTTTATCTTTTCTTTGATAATTTCCTGTTACAATTTCGTTAAAAGTTCCATCTCCACCGATAGATAAAACTAAATCACATGTTTTAATTTTTTTTACAATACTTGTGGCATCGCCTTGATTTTCTGTAATATGCAATGTTACTTCATAATCATACTTTTTAATTAACTCTATAATTGTATCAATTTCTTTTTTTTTAATACCCTTACCGCTTTCTAAATTACAAATTAAATGGCAAGTTTTCATAAAATATCACTTCCTTTTCAGTGCAACTTTAATATAACATAAATGGTTTAAAAAGACAATAAAGTTCTATTTTAAATAATCTTACATATACTTAAATGGAGGAAAATATATGGATAAAATGTTAGAAATATCTAGTGTTAGTCAAAATCATGGAATTAGTATTAACGAAAGAAAAAGTATTTACATAACGGGAGTATTAAAAATTGATAATTTTGATGAAGAAGAATTTCTTCTTGAAACTAATATGGGTTATCTTGTAATAAAAGGAACCAACCTTGAAATAGTAAGACTTGATACAAAAGATGGAATTGTATCTATAAAGGGAAATTTTATAAGTATGACATATATTGATGAACTAAAAAAAGCAAATAAGGAATCAAGTGTATTTAATAAATTATTTAAATGAGTTTAAATTTTCAAATCTATACATCACTTTTCTCATTTTCATATGGGCTTATTTATGCAATGTTTTTTAATATATTTTATAGATTTTTGGTCTATAAAAAATTATTTTATAAAATAATATATAATAGTATTTTTACAATATTGTTTACCATTTTATATATTATTTTACTTACAAAAATAAATAAAGGAATAATTCATATTTATTTGCTTTTAATATTTTTAATTAGTTTTTTGCTAGGAAATAAACTTTTTAACAAATTAAGATGTAAACTTTAATAAATTTTTGTCTAATTTGTTGAAGTTTTTTTTCTTGTTTGTTACAATATAGTATGAATAAATGTATAGAAAGGAAAAAATTTATGGCTAAGAAAAGTATTAGTAAGAGTAATAAAGTTAGAAAAAAAAGACTTATTTTCTTTGGATTAATCTGCCTTGTTGTAAATTTTTATGTATTTTATTCGGTGTTTAATGTGTTAAAACAAGTTTATGATAAGAAAAAAGAAAAAGTTGAACTTAGTACTAAACTTGTTAATCTTCAAGAAGAAGAAGAGGCATTAAAAGTACAAGTTAATAAATTAAAAGACCCTGATTATATTGCAAAATATGCAAGGGAAAAGTTTTTTTACTCTAAAAAAGGAGAATATATTATTAGAATAGAATAATAACATAATAATATTTGTTATTATTTTTTATAATAAAGAGGTAATTTATGGATGATGTTAAAGATTATTTAAAAAAATTAATAAAACAAGATGATGTAGTTGTAATTGGGTGTTCTGGGGGACCTGATTCTATTTGTTTATTTGATATTCTTAAAAATTTACAAAAGGAAATTGATTTTTCACTTATTTGTGCGCATGTTAATCATAATGTAAGAAAAGAAAGTAAAAATGAGCAAATATTTATGGAAAAATATTGTTTAAAAAATAAAATTCCGTTTGAAACTATGACAATTACAAAATATAGTGATGACAATTTTGAAAATGAGGCTAGAACAATTAGATATAAATATTTTGATGATTTAATGAAAAAATATAATGGGACATATCTTATGACTGCTCATCATGGTGATGATTTAATTGAAACAATTCTTATGAAGATTGTAAGAGGTTCTTCAATTTCAGGTTACAGTGGCTTTAGTAAAGAAGTAGATAAAAGTTCTTATAAAATAATAAGACCTTTAATTAGTGTTACTAAAGAAGATATATTAAATTATAATAAAAAGCATAAATTAAATTATTTTATAGATAAAACAAATTTTGATAATTTTCATACAAGAAATAGATATCGTAAAGTAGTTCTTCCTTTTTTAAAGAAAGAAGATAAAAATGTTCATGAAAAGTTTTTAAAGTATAGTAAAACTTTGCAAATGTATAATGAATATATTAATAAAGAAACAACTAAAATAATAAAGAAGGTAGTTAAAGATAACAAACTTGATATTGAAAAATATAAAAAACTAGATGATGTAATTAAAAATAGAGTTATTTATTTTATGTTAGAAGAAAAATATAGTGATGATTTAATTCTTTTAAATGATAAACATGTTAATATTATTAATAATCTTATTTATTCTTCAAGACCAAATAGTTATGTATATTTACCTAATAATGTTAAGGTTGTAAGAAGTTATAATGATTTAATAATTAAGGAAGTAACTGAAGAAGTAGATAGTTATGAATTAGAAATAGGGGAAAAAAATAGTAAAGTTGTTTTACCTAATGGTAAAGTAATCGAAGTGGTTGAAGAAAGTGAAATTAATGATAATAATTATGCAAGATTGAATAAAGAAGATTTGGTTTTTCCTTTACATATAAGGACAAGAAAAGTTGGAGATAAAATGTATGTTAAGGGAATGAATAAACAAAAAAAGGTTAAAGATATATTTATAAATAGTAAAATACCTTTATCAAAAAGAGATATCTGGCCTATTGTTGTGGATTCAAAAGATAAAGTAGTGTGGATACCTGGAATAAAAAAATCTAAATTTGATATTCCAAAAAATAAAAAATGTGATATAATATTAAGGTATTATTAACAAGGAGGTTTTTTAATGAATAAAAAAGATATTAAAAGAAGTATATTTTCATATGTTTTTGCATTGGCAGTTCTAATATGTTTATATTATGCATTTGTATCATTTAGAAATGTTAACAATCAATTATCATATGATGAATTTATGTCTAATTTAAATAAAGGTACTATTGAAAAATTAGAAATAACACCAAGTATGAGTGGTCAAGTTTACATTTTACAAGGTAAATTAAAAGATTATAAAGATAATGAAATGTTTACTTTAAAAGCACCATTGTCAGAAAAAGTTATAAGTGATATTTTAAGTGCAAGTGAAAGTGATAATTTTAAGCTTAAAGTAAATAAAGATCCTGAGGGTAGTTCATTTTTACTTATGTTACTTAATTTTTTACCTTATGCTTTAATTATTGGAGTAACATTGTTTTTCTTGAATAAACAAGTTGGAGGAGCTAATAAATCATTTGATTTTGGAAAAAGTAAAGCAAAACTTCAGACTGATAAAAATAAAGTTACATTTGATAATGTTGCAGGTTTAGTTGAAGAAAAACAAGAGGTTAAAGAACTTATTGATTTTTTAAAAAATCCAAGAAAATTTCAAAAATTAGGAGCTAGAATACCAAAAGGAGTACTTCTTGTAGGGCCTCCAGGAACTGGTAAAACTTTGCTTGCTAAAGCTGTAGCAGGAGAAGCAAATGTACCATTTTATTACATAAGCGGTTCTGATTTTGTTGAATTATTCGTTGGGGTTGGAGCAAGTCGTGTTCGTGATATGTTTAAACAAGCAAAACAAACGGCACCATGTTTAATTTTTATTGATGAAATAGATGCTGTTGGTCGTCAAAGAGGTACAGGTTTAGGTGGAGGACATGATGAAAGGGAACAAACTTTAAACCAATTATTAACTGAAATGGATGGATTTGGTGCTAATGAAGGAATTATTATAATCGCAGCAACAAATAGACCAGATGTTTTAGACCCAGCTCTTCTTCGTCCAGGAAGATTTGATAGACAAGTAACTGTATCTTTACCAGATGTTAGAGAAAGGGAAGCAATATTAAAAGTACATGCTAAAAATAAAATATTAGGGAAAGATGTTAATTTAAAATTCCTTGCTAAAAGAACTTCAGGTTTTTCAGGAGCAGATCTAGAAAACTTACTTAATGAAGCAGCACTTCTTGCTGTTAGAAAAAATAAAAGTGAAATTAATATGAGTGATGTTGATGAAGCACATGATCGTGTTTTAATGGGACCAGCTAAAACAACAAGACAACCTAGTGAAAAAGATAAAAAAATTACAGCTTATCATGAAGCAGGTCATGTTGTTGCAGGATTAAAACAAGAAAATTCTAATATAGTTCAAAAAGTTACAATTATACCTCGTGGTATGGCTGGAGGATATACAAATATTCAAAATGAAGAAGAAAAATTCCATGTAACCAAAAAAGAACTTTTAGAAACAATAACAACCCTTTTAGCAGGCCGTGGAAGTGAAGAATTAATGTTCAAAGATATTACAACGGGAGCATCAAATGATATTGAAAGAGCTACAAAAATAGCAAGAGCAATGGTTACTGAATATGGTATGAGTGATCTTGGACCTATTCAACTAGAACAAAATGAGTCAAGTGTATTTTTAGGTAGAGATTATAATAAATCAAGGAATTCATCAGATCAAGTTGCATATGAAATAGATCAAGAAATAAGAAAAATTATTGATTCATGTTATGAAAAAACAAAAAAGATTCTTTTAGAAAATAAAGAACTTTTGGATTTAGTAGCAGAAAACTTAATGAAATATGAAACTTTAACTCAAGAACAAATAGAGTATTTAGTAGAACATAAAAAAATGCCTCAAGATGAATATGATTTAGAAGAATTAAAAACTTTAGCAAAAGAACAAGGTATTAAAGGTTATACTAAAATGAGTAAAGAAGAATTAGTTTCAAAATTAAATAAATAAAAGTATGAATTTCATACTTTTTTTGATAAAATAATTGTATAGAAAAGAGTGGTTTTATGGTAAAAATAGGAAATATTGAAATTAATAGTAAAGTTGTTTTAGCACCAATGGCAGGCATTTCTAACAGTGCTTTTAGAAGAATATGTAAAAGTATGGGAGCCGATCTTGTCTATGCAGAAATGGTTAGTGATAAAGCTATTTATTATAATAATAAAAAAACTATTGATATGCTTTATATGACTGATTATGAAAGGCCCATAGCACAACAAATATTTGGAAGTGATATTACTAGCTTTGTTGCGGCAGCAAAATATATTGAAGAAACTATGCACCCTGATATTATTGATATAAATATGGGATGTCCCGTTCCTAAAGTTGCTTTAAAAGCTCAAGCAGGAAGTGCTTTGTTAAAAAATCCTGAAAAAATAAAAGAAATAGTAAAAGCTGTTGTTAATTCTGTTAGTTGTCCTGTAACCGTTAAAATAAGAAGTGGTTGGGACGAAAAAAGTATTAATGCAGTTGAAGTTGCAAAAATTGTTGAAGAAGCTGGTGCTAGTGCTATTGCTATTCACGCAAGAACAAGAAGTCAAGGTTATTCAGGTAAAGCTGATTATAATATAATAAAACAAGTAAAACAAGCAGTAAGTATTCCTGTAATAGGAAATGGTGATGTTAAAACTTGTTTTGACGCTAAAAGAATGTTAGATGAAACTAATTGTGATCTTGTTATGGTAGGACGTGGTCTTCTTGGGAATCCGTGGTTAATTAAAGAAATAAATGAGTATTTAGAAAATGGTGTTGTAATAGATAAACCAACAGATATCGAAAAGATTGATATGTGTTTAAAACATTTAAGTTTACTTGAAGAATTTGAATGTGAGAAACAAGCAGTTCTTGAAATAAGAAGTCATGTTGGCTGGTATTTAAAAGGAATAAAAAATGCTAATTTAGTTAAACAAAATATTTTTAAAACAAAAAATATAAATGAAATAAAAAGAATGTTAAATGAACTAAAGGATAGTTTAAAATAACGTTAAAATTTATTGTTTAGTAATAAATTAAAAAAAATATAGATTTAACAAGAAAGTTGTGTTAAAATATGTGTAGTTAAAAAAGGAGTAATTATATGAGAGAATTTACAGAACAAGAATTAGTTAGAAGAGAAAAGGCAGAAAAAATTAAATCTATGGGTCTTGATCCATTTGGAGAAAGATTTGATAGAACAGGTTATGCTAAAGAAATAAACGAAAAATATAAGGATATTCCACATGATGATTTTGAAAATATTAATGATATTTATACTGTAGCAGGAAGAATAATGTTTATAAGGAAAATGGGAAAAGCATCTTTCTTTACTATTCAAGATAAAACAGGAAAACTTCAAATATATATTTCGGTAAACGATATTGGGGAAGACAAGTATGATTTATTTAAATCAGCTGATATTGGAGATATTGTTGGAGTAACAGGACGTGTTATGAAAACAAGAACTGGGGAAGTAACATTAAAATGTTTAGAATATACACATCTTGTAAAGGCTCTAAAACCATTACCAGAAAAGTTCCATGGTCTTACTGATATTGAAGAAAGATATCGAAGAAGATATGTTGATTTAATAATGAATGAAGAAAGTAAAAATATTGCTTTTATGCGTCCAAGAATAATAAGATGTATTCAAAATTTTATGGATAGTCGTGGCTTTGTTGAAGTTGAAACGCCTGTTTTAAGTAATTTACTTACAGGAGCAAGTGCTAGACCATTTATTACCCATCATAATGCACAAGATATAGATATGTATTTAAGAATAGCTCTTGAACTTCCTTTAAAAAGACTTTTAGTTGGTGGTATGGAAGCTGTTTATGAAATAGGTAGAGTATTTAGAAATGAGGGAATGGATCCAAAACATGATCCACAATTTACTTTAATGGAAGCATATCTTGCTTATTCTGATCTTGAAGGAATGATGGATTTAACAGAAAATATGTTTAAAACTATTGCTAAGGATGTATGTTGTAAAGATGTATTTAATTGGTGCGGTAATGAAATAAATATTGCAGGTAATTGGCAAAGAATTAGTATGACTGATGCAATTAAAAATATTACAGGAATTGATTTTAAAAAAGATATGACTTTGGAAGAAGCACTTGATTTAGCTAAACAACATCATATAGAAGTACAAAATCATGAAATGACTGTTGGTCATATTATTAATTTATTTTTTGAAAAATATGTTGAAGAAACATTAATTCAACCAACTTTCTTATACGGACATCCTGTTGAAATTTCACCACTTACAAAAAGAAATAAAGAAGATTCAAGATTTGTTGATAGATTTGAATTATTTATCGGAGGTAAAGAGTTTGCTAATGCTTATACTGAACTTAATGACCCAATTGATCAACTAGAAAGATTTGAAGAACAATTAAAAGAAAAAGATTTAGGAAATGAAGAAGCAAATGATATCGATATGGATTTCGTTGAAGCCTTAGAATATGGTATGCCCCCAGCAGGAGGTATTGGATACGGAATTGATAGATTATGTATGTTATTTACAGAACAAGAATCTATTCGTGATGTAATATTATTTCCTACAATGAAAAACAGATAATGTTTAAAGAATTGTTAAAATTACAATTCTTTTTCTTTTTTATTTACTCTTTAAAATAATATGATACACTAGACCTATACTTAAGTATTAATAAAAATAGGGAGGAATTTATGAAACAAATAGTTTTTGCTAGTAATAATAAGGGGAAAATTAATGAGGTAAAAGCCATATTAAAAGATTATGATATTTTATCAATAAGTGATATGGAAAAAATGCTTAATAAAAAAATTATTGTAACTGAAAATGGAAAAACTTTTAAAGCAAATGCTTTGGAAAAAACAATATCTTTATATAATCAAATAGGAGATAATTACTTATGTGTTGGGGATGATTCTGGTATTTCAATAGATTATTTAAATGGGTTTCCTGGCGTTTATACTGCTAGATGGTTAGATAAAGATGATCATTTTAAGAATTTAGAATTATTAAAAAAACTTAAGGGGGTTTTAAAAGAAAAAAGGACTTGTCATTATACAACAGTTATTGCATTAAAAGGAAAAAATATTATTAAAACATTTGAATATACTTTGGATGGTGTAATTAGTGATAGTCCTAGAGGAGAAAATGGTTTTGGTTTTGATGAAATATTTGAACTTTCAAATGGGTTAACTTTAAGCGAAATAAAATTAAAAGAAAAAGTAAAAATTAGTCCAAGAAAAAAGGCTCTTATGATGATTAAAATGTATTTAGATGAAAAAAATTAATGTTTTTTCCTTTTTTTTGCAAAAAATTTAGGTGAAATGAAAAAATTTCAATATAACATATATAGAGGGTAAAAATAAAACCTTCTAAAAATATAAAAAGAAAGGAGGATATTATGGGCTATTTAAAGACAATTAAAAAATATCTTGATGATTATACGATAGAAGAAAAACAAAGATATTATAATAAAATGCTTGATGATATTAAAGTTAAGTATAATATTGGAAAAGTTATTGTGGACGCTCAAGGGTGGAAATATAATAGTAATTATGGAAATAGGCTAATTAAAGAGTGGAGCAAAGATTTGATTAAACAATATGGTTCATATTTTTCAGTTGAAAAATTAAAAAATATGCGTACTATTTATTTAAAACTAGATGAAGATTATAATAATTCTAATTATTTAAATTTTGATTTTTTTCTTCTTGAAACTATAATTATTCCAGAAATGAAAGAAAATATGCAATAAAATAAGGGTTTTGTGTGAAAATTATGTAAAAATACTTCCTTTTTTTCTTTCTTAGTGTCATAATTAATATAAGGAGGAAAAATATGAAAAAACACACATTATTTAAAATACTTGGAATTATGATTCTAGCATATTGTATTTTAACTTGGGTACTACCTGCTAAATATTATTATGGTGGTGGTTTACAAGATCTAGGAAGATATCAAATTGGACTTTTTAGTATATTTAATATACCGGTAACAACATTTGGATATTTTGCTAGTGTATTTGTTTTCATTTTAGTAGTAGGAGGATTTTATGCTCTTTTAGAAGAAACTGGTTTTTATAAAAAAGCGTTAGATACTTTAGCTAAGAAAATGAATAATAAAAAATTATGGTTAGCTATTATAACTGTAGTTATTGCTATTATATCTTCAGTAGCAGGATTAGAAGTGGCAACATTTGCTTTCTTTCCATTCTTAATATCTTTATTATTAGTAATGGGATTTAGTAAAATGACTGCACTTACATCTGTTTTAGGTGCTACTATTGTAGGTATGTTTGGTTCTACTTATTCTTATACAATGTATGGAGTAGTTAATAGTATTTTAGGACTAACTTTAAAAGATGGAATAATTGTAAAATTAATTCTATTTGTTCTAGCTTTAACTTTATTATTATTATTAATTTTACTTCCATTACAAATAAAAGAAAGTAAAACTAAGGATAAGAAAAAAGATATAAAAGCTAAAAAAGAACAAATTAAAGGAAAAGTAAAAGATGAAGTAAAAGAAGTAGATGCTTTAATTTCTAGTATTTCTAGCGAAATAAAGTATAAAGGATGTAAAAAAGTATGGCCTATTTATTTAATCTTAGGTTTAGTTTTATTAGTATTTATACTTGGAACATTAAACTTCAAAGAAGCATTTGGTGTTGCTGTATTTGATAATATTAATACTTGGATAAATAATTTTACAATTTTTAATTTTCCAATATTAAAGAAATTGTTTGGAGGATTTACTGTATTTGGTACATGGTTTGGTCCAGAAAAGTATATTCATTATTCAACAACATTAATTATTTTTGCATTAATACTTTGTTTAATTTATAAGATTAAGGTAAATGCTATTGTTGAAAAAACTATTGTTGGGGTAAAAAAATATTTACCAATTGGAGTTTTAGTAGTTATGAGTTATGCTTTACTTGTAATTGTAAGTTCATATCCAATTTATTTAACAGTAGGAGAAAAACTTATTGGAATAACTCCAACATTTAATACTCTTACTTATGGAACTTTCACAGTTTTAGGAAGTCCACTTTATGTAGATATTTATTATTATCCACAATATGTGTTACAATTCTTACAAGGAAGTATCGGACAAGCTAGTTTTAAACAAGCTTTAAGTATTTTATTTGTAAGTTTATATAGTGCAGTTATGCTAGTTGCACCTACAAGTGTTTTATTACTTTCTACATTACAATTAACTGAAACAAGTTATAAAGAATGGTTAAAAACTATTTGGAAGTTGTTTGTAGGATTAGTAATTATTTCATTAATTGTAATTACAATATTTACAATAATTTAAATATAAAAGTTCACTAATTTATGTGAACTTTTACTTTGTTTCAATAATTTTATCAATAATACCATATTCTAAAGCATCGTTACTAGTTAAAAAGTAATCTCTTTCTGTATCATTTTGAATTTTTTCTAATGGTCTATTAGTATTTTTAGCTAATATGGTATTTAATTTATCTTTTAATTTTAAAATATGTTCTGCCGCTATTTTTATTTCAGTTGCTTGACCTTGTGCTCCACCTAGTGGTTGATGAATCATAACTTCAGCGTTAGGAAGAGCATATCTTTTGCCTTTTTTTCCACTTGATAAAATAAATGCAGCCATGGAAGCAGCTATTCCTATACAAATTGTAGAAACATCACTTTTAATAAAATTCATCGTATCATATATAGCCATACCACTTGTTATAACACCACCTGGTGAATTAATATAAAGACTAATATCTTCATGGTTTTCACTGTCTAAAAATAATAACTGTGCCACAATACTATTGGCTAAGTTATCATTTATTTCTCCGTTTAAAATAATAATTCTATCTTTTAAAAGTCTTGAATATATGTCATAACATCTTTCGTTTTGTCCTTCTTTTTCAATTACTGTAGGTATTATATTAATAAAAATCGCCTCCATTAATAAAATAAGCAAAAAGTTTAAAAATATTCGTACTAAATTCTTACAATATGTGATAAAATAAAATAGAAAGGATAAAAGGTGATAATATGGATTTTGTAAATGTTAAGATTAATGATAAAACTTACATATATAAAAAAGGTACAACAATTGAAGAAGTTAGTAGACAATTTAGTATTAATTATAAATATCCAATACTTATTTCTTATGTTGATAATAGACTTGTTGAATTAAATAAAGTCCTTGAAAAAGATTGTAGTTTATCCTTTATTGACTGTAGTTCAAGAACAGGTTCAAGAATATATGTTAAAGGTTTAATATTTTTACTTATGTGTGCTATTAAAGAACTTTATGGATACAATTATTCTTTTAAAGTATGTCATTCGATTGATAAAGGAGTAAGAATTAGATGTTTATTTGATTTAACTGAAGAAAAATTAGAAGAAATAAAGAATAAAATGATTGAACTTGTTAATTTGAATTTACCAATTAAAAAATGTATAGTAAAAAGAAAAGAAGCAATTAATTATTTTAAACAAACTACTAATACTTCTGTTGCCAATAATTATTATTATACAACTTCTAATTATGTAACATTATATAAGTTAAATAATATGTATGGTTATTTTTATTCACAAATGCCTATCAATACAAGAGTTTTTAAATCTTTTACTTTAAAATATTTAGGAAATAATGAGTTTGTATTACAATATCCAACTTTAAATGGTGAAATACCATCTTATGTCGAACATAAAAAAATAACGGAAGCATTTAATAAGAATTATAAAAGTGCTAAAAAGTTAAATATATTTACATCTAGTGATATTAATAGAATAATAGCAGAAGGTAAAATTAATGATATTATTACATTAAATGAAGTTATTGCTAATAATGAACTTCTTGATTTGGCAAGACAAATTGCAGAACAAAGTTCACGTGTTAAAGTTGTTTTAATCGCCGGACCTTCTTCATCTGGAAAAACAACAACTTCAAGAAAGTTATCAATGTTTTTAAATACTTTTGGTTTAAATCCTAAACCTATATCATTAGATGATTATTTTTTACCAAGAGAAGAAACACCAAAGTTACCAAATGGTGATTATGATTTTGAATCTCTTAGAGCAATAGATATAGATTTATTTAATAATCAATTAAAAAAATTATTAAATAACGAAGAAGTAATAATTCCTACGTTTAATTTTAAAACTGGTATCCCAGAGTTTAACAAAAGTTTAAAGTTAAATGATAATGATATAATAATAATCGAAGGACTTCATTGTTTAAATGAAGAACTTACAAAATCTATTCCAAAGGAAAATAAATATAAAGTTTATGTTTCTCCTTTAACAGATTTAAATGTGGATAATTATAATATGGTATCTACAAGTGATAATAGATTACTTAGAAGAATGGTAAGAGATAACAGAACAAGAGGTTATTCTGCAGAATATACAATAAAAACATGGAGTAGAGTAAGAGATGGTGAAGAAAAATATGTTTTTCCATATCAAGAAGAAGCAGATTTTGTTGTTAACAGTGCTTTAATATATGAAATTGGAGCATTAAGACAATATGCTGAACCACTTCTTTATAATATAGATATTAATTCACCATATTATGAAGAAGCAAGAAGATTACTTAGATTTTTAAATATGTTTTTAGTGGTTCCTACAGAAAATATACCAAAAGAATCAATATTAAGAGAATTTATCGGGGGAAGTTATTTTGAATAAAGAAAGGAAATATAATTATGAAAGTAGCAATTAATGGATTTGGAAGAATAGGAAGGATAGTATTTAGTTTACTTGAAGAAGTAGATAATGTTGAAGTTGTAGCAATAAATGACCTAACAAGTGCAAAAGAGTTGGCTTATTTATTAAAATATGATTCAGTACATAGAAAAAATAATTATGTTATAAGTTATGATGAAGATTATTTATTGATAAATAATAAAAAGGTAAAAGTTTTTAAAGAACTTGATCCTGCGATGTTACCATGGAAAGAATTAGAAGTTGATTATGTTTTGGAATGTACTGGTAAATTTACTAAAGAAGAACTTGCTTTGAAGCATATTGAAGCAGGAGCAAGAAAAGTAATAGTAAGTGCTCCATGCAAAGGCAATGTTAAAACTATTGTATATAATGTAAATGAAAATATTTTAAATAAAGATGATTTAATAATTAGTGCCGCTAGTTGTACCACTAACTGTTTGGCACCAGTATTAAAGGTTTTAGATGATGAATTTAAAGTTGTGATGGGTTTTATGACTACTATTCATGCATATACAAACGATCAAGTAATACTTGATGTTTCACATAAAAAAGGAATTGAATCAAGAAGAGGAAGGGCAGCTGCTTTAAATATTATTCCAACAGAAACAGGTGCTGCTAGTGCAATTGGTAAAGTAATTCCTTCGCTTGAAGGTAGATTAAGTGGTTCAGCAATGAGGGTTCCTGTAGGAGATGGATCTGTTATTGATTTAACATTAGAATTATCTAAAAAAGTAACAAAAGAAGAAATTAATAGTGTTTTTAAAGAAAAGGTAAATGAAACGCTTAACTATACGGAAGATCCAATTGTATCAAGTGATGTTATTGGATGTCCTTGTGGAGCTTTAGTGGATGGCTTATTAACAGATATATTGGAAAAAGATGATAAAACGCTTGTTAAAGTAGTGGCATGGTATGATAATGAACTTGGATATTCTAGTCAAATGGTAAGACTAATTTCTTATATGAGTGATAATAATATGTAATATAATAGTAGGAAATATAGAAAAAAGAATTTATTATAAAAAAGAAGATATCTAGAAAATAATTTATTTATTTTTTAATATTTTCTTTTCTTTTTGTAATAATTTGTTGTTTAAAAAATCAAATTTATTTTCATTATATACATAGAATATTAATGGGAGGCGTAAATATGTTTTCAAAATATGAAGAACAAGCTAAAAAAGTATTGGTTAATATGAAGCAAGAGATGATTGGTCTTAAACATCCTTATATAGGAAGTGAACATTTATTATTATCACTTTTAAAATATGGAGAAAAAAGTATTAAAGATAAATTAAAAAATCATGGAATTACTTATGATATATTTAAAAATGAGCTTATTAAAATAGTAGGTATTGGAAAAGAAAGTAATGATTTTTATTTATATACACCACTTTTAAGAAATATTCTTGAAACGGTTAATTATAATGTAGAAGAAAACAATAAAGAATATGCAACATGTGAGGATTTACTTCTTGGAATTTTAGAAGAGGGAGAAGGTGTTGCTATTAGAATAATGCTTGGAATGAACATAAATATAGATGATTTATATGAGGATTTTTATGTTAGTCCTTTAAAAAAAAGTTCTAAAGAAAAATTACTTGTTGAAAGTTATGGTGTTGATTTAACCTTGCGTGCTAAAGAAGGAGAATTAGACCCTGTTGTAGATCGAGATGATGAAATAAAACGTCTTATTGAGATCTTATCAAGAAGAACAAAAAATAATCCAATTTTAATTGGAGAAGCAGGAGTTGGTAAAACAGCAGTTGTGGAAGGTCTTGCTAAGTTAATTGTAGAAAATAAAGTGCCTACTTTAAAAAATAAAAAAATAATAAGTGTTTCTATGGCTAATTTAGTAGCAGGTACAAAATATCGTGGAGAGTTTGAAGAACGTCTTGGGAAGATAATAAACGAACTTGAAAATACAAATGAAATAATCTTATTTATTGATGAAATCCATACTTTAGTGGGAGCAGGTGGTGCAGAAGGCGCGATTGATGCTTCAAATATTTTAAAACCCGCTTTAGCAAGAGGTAAAATAAAAATAATCGGTGCTACAACAACTGATGAGTATAAAGAATTTATTGAAAAAGATAAAGCTTTAGATAGAAGATTTCAAAAAATAGAAATAAAAGAACCTAGTATTAAAACGACAATTAATATTTTAAATAAATTAACATCAATTTACGAAAAATATCATAATGTAAAAATTTCTAATGATATTGTAGAAAAAATAGTATATTATTCTGAAAAATATATTTATGATAGGAAATTCCCTGACAAAGCTATTGATATATTAGACGAAGTATGCTCTAAAGTATCTACAAGTGATACTAAAAAATATAAAGAGTATGAAAATATAAATAATGAACTTAATATAACTAAAAATTTAAAAAATACATCTATTGTAAATAATAAATTTAGTGATGCTTTTTTATATAAACAAAAAGAAATGATGCTTGAATCAAAACTTAATGAATTGGAACTTAAAAATATCAATAAATCTTATTTGAAAACTGTTACTCTTAAAGATGTAAAAGAAGTTGTTGAACAAAAAACTAAAATACCTATTTATGAAGGTAATAAAACTTCTTCAATAAAAAATATAATTACACTTTTAAATAAGAAAATAATAGGGCAAGATGATGCGATTAATAGTTTATATGAAATAACTAAAAAAATAAGATATGGGTATAAAAATAATAATCTTCCTTATTCTATTCTTTTTGTAGGTAAAAGTGGCGTAGGAAAAACATATCTTGCTAAAGAATATGCTAATCTTTTATATGGTAAAGATAATTTTATTAGATTAGATATGAGTGAATATAAAGAAGCTCATTCAATAAGTAAATTAATTGGTAGTCCAGCAGGATATGTTGGATATAATGATAATAAAAATATTTTCGAAGAAATTAGAAATAAACCATATTCAGTTATTTTACTTGATGAAATAGAAAAATGTAGTTCTAATATTCTTGATTTATTTTTACAAATATTAGATGAAGGGAAAGTTAAAGATTCTAAAGGAAATATAATAAGATTTGATAATACTATTATAATAATGACATCAAATGTTGGAAGTGATCAAAAACATGTTGGTTTTAACCATAAAGAAAATGATTATTCTTTTTCTTTGAAATCTTATTTTGGTATACCTTTTTTAAATAGAATTAATAAAACAATATATTTTAATTCAATTACTGAAGAAGTTATTGATAAGATTATAAACAAAGAGCTTAATAATATAAGAGAGTTTTATAAAGAAAAAAACATAAAGTTTACTTTAAGTAAAAAAGCGTTTGATGATATTAAAAATTTATGTGAATATGAAATATATGGTGCTAGAAAGGTAAAAAAAGTAATAAATGATTATTTGGAAAGTAAACTTATAGATAAAATAATCGAAGGAAATAATAATATAAAAATAATGTCTTTAAAAACAGAGGTAAGATAAATTTTATCATGTCTTTTATGGACATGTTTTTTTTGTTGTGATATAATAATGCCATATAAAAAGAGTTTATTCAATAAAATTAAATGGAGGTGTTTTATGAGAATATATAATACATTAACTAAAAAAGTTGAAGAATTTATTCCACATAATGATAAGAATGTTACAATGTATACATGTGGACCAACTGTTTATAATTATGCTCATATAGGAAATTTAAGAACTTATTTATTTGAAGATTTTTTAGAAAGAGGTCTTAATTATCTTGGATATAATGTAAAAAGAGTGATGAATATAACAGATGTTGGTCATATTGTGCATGATGCTGATATTGGTGAAGACAAAATGAGTAATAGTGCTAAAAAAGAAGGAAAAACAGCACAAGAAATAGCAGAATTTTATACTAAAAAGTTTTTAGAAGATTTAGCTAAATTAAATATTAAAAAACCGGAAATAATTGAAAAAGCAACTTCTCATATAAATGATTATATAAAAGTAATTGAAACGTTACTAGAAAAAGGGTATGCTTATCAAGCTGGTGGAAATATATATTTTGATATATCTAAAATGCCTAATTATTATCAACTATCAGGAAGAACTGAAGAAAATCAAAAAATTGCAGTAAGAGATGATGTAACTCATGATTTATATAAGAAAAATCCTTATGATTTTGTTTTATGGTTTACAAAAAGTAAGTTTGAAGATCAAGAACAAAAATGGGATAGTCCATGGGGAGTTGGTTATCCTGGATGGCATATTGAATGTTCAACACTTGCAAATCTTTATTTAGGAGAATATTTAGATTTACATTGTGGAGGAGTAGATTTAATTTTTCCACATCACACTAATGAAATAGCCCAAAGTGAAGCTTACTTCGGTCATAAATGGTGTAATTATTGGGTTCATGGAGAATATTTAAATGATGAAACTGGTAAAATGAGTAAAAGTAAGGGAGATTTTTTAACTTTATCTTTTCTTGAAAGTAAAAAATATTTACCGCTTGCATATAGATATTTCTGTTTAGGAAGTCATTATAGAAAACAATTAACTTTTTCATATGATGCTTTAAATCAAGCACAAAATACATATATGAAATTAAAAAACAAAATTTTATCATTAAAAGATGATGGAAATATTATAGATAATCAAGTAAAGGTTTATGAAGAAAAATTTAAAGATGCGATTAATAATGATTTAAATACATCTTTAATGTTAACATTAGTATATGAAGTGTTAAAAGATAAAAACTTAAATGATAAGACAAAAAAAGAAATAATAAAGTCATTTGATAAAGTTTTAGGGCTTGATTTATTAAAAAAGGAAGAAATAAAACTTGAGATTGATGAAAAATATATTTTAGATAAAATTGAAGAAAGAAAAAAAGCTAAAGAAAATAAAGATTATCTTCTAGCAGATAAAATTAGGGAAGAATTATTAAATAAAAATATAAGATTAATAGATACAAAAGACAATACAACATATGAAATTATAAATCTATAGAAAGGAAAGTTTATGATTTATTATATAATATTAGCAGTAATAAGTACGGTATCAATTGCAACATACTTATATATAGAAAAAATTTCTAAAAGTTTTAGAAATACTTATTTAACAAAGAGGTTAAGTGGTTTTGATGTTGTTAAATATATATTGGATAAAAATGATATAGATAATATATATATTGTAGAAAAGAAAAGTACAGTTACGAATGAATATGATGTTGAACATAATGTTGTAAGACTTGATAGTAAAACTTTTAATGGTGAAAGTATATTTTATGCAGTAAAGGCTGCATTTATAAGTGGATATGTGTTAGAAAAAGATAAAACTATACCTAAACTTTACAATATTTTTGATAAAATTATTTACTTTGGTTCTATTTTTGGTATACTTTCTACAATTATTGGTACTTTAATTTGGAAACAACTATTTTATATTGGAGTAACAGTTTTATTACTTATTTTTATAATTGAAGTTATAAGTTTAATATTTGAAGTTAAAAATGCTTCTTCAACTTATGAATTAATTAAAGAGGAAAAATTAGCAAATAAAAAAGAACTAGAAAATATAAGAGTAATCTTAAATGTTTATAGATTAAATAAACTTTCAGGAATTGTTTACAGTATAATAAATCTTAAAAAGGAAATAAGTTAGTCATGGAATATAATTCTTTAGTTTTAGCATACATTGGAGATGCAATATATGAGGTTTTAGTTAGAAAACATTTAATTGATAAAGGTTTTATAAAAGTTAATGATTTACAAAAAGAAGCTTTAAATTACGTAAGTGCTAAAAATCAAGCTTTATTTTTAAAAGAACTTCTTAATAATGATTTTTTCACTACTTATGAAATAGAAATAATAAAAAGAGCAAGAAATACAAAAACGCATTCTAAACCTAAAAACTGTGATATTTTAACATATAAACATGCAACAGCGTTAGAAAGTGTTTTTGGTTATTTATATATGAATAATAAATACGATAGAATAAAAGAAATATTTGATTATATAGAGAAAATAAAAGAGGTAATATTATGTTAGTATATGGAAAAAATAGTTGTGAAGAAATATTAAAACAAGAAAAAAATATAAAAAGAGTATATTTAGAAAGAAATTTTAAAGATAGAGTAATTACTGATCTTATAGAAAAATTAAAAATAAAACCTATATTTTTAACAAAATATGAACTTGATGATTTATGTGAAGGAAATCATCAAGGTATTGTTATCGAAGCTTTAGAATATGAATATGCTGATATAGATGAAATAATAAATGAAAATGGTTTTATAGTTATGCTCGATCATTTGGAAGATACACATAATTTTGGTGCGATTATAAGGACATGTGAAGCAGCAGGAGTTGATGGTATAATTATTCCAAAAGATAGAAGTGTAAGTGTTAATTCTACGGTTATGAAAACTAGTAGTGGCGCAGCAGTTAATGTTAAAATATGTATGGTTACGAATTTAGTTCAAACAATTAATTATTTAAAAGAAAAAGGGTATTGGATTTATGCTTCATCCATGGATGGAACAAATTATACTAATGAAGATTACAAAACATCAACATGTATAATTATAGGAAATGAAGGTAAAGGGGTAAGTGAGCTTGTAAAAAAATCGGCGGATTTTATCGTGTCAATTCCAATGATAGGAAAAATAAATAGTCTTAATGCTTCAGTAGCAGCAGGAATATTTATATATGAGGTTGTAAGACAAAGAAGTAACTAAGGAGGTTTTTGTGGATTATAAAGAAAATGATAATGAATTAATATATTTAATAAAGGAAGATAATGAAGAAGCATTTGATATGCTTTTTAACAAATACAAACCATTGATGATTAAATTTTCCAATAAATACAAATATAAATATGAAATGGATGATATGTTACAAGAATGTAGATTAGGTTTTTGTAAAGCTATTGAAACTTATGATGAAACAAAAAGTGTTCTTTTTTCAACTTATTTATATCGTTGCATAGAAAAAAGTGTATTAACATATTTAAAGCAAATGAATTGTAAAAATAATAAACCATTAATTGATTATGTTAATATTGATTCTTTGCCAACAAAATATATTGCATATTGTAAAACGCCTTATGATGAATTAGAAGAAAAAGAATATATTAGTTTTATAAGAAATTTTATTAATGACCTTGAATTTGATGAAGCAATTGTCTTTGAATTAAAATTAAATGGTTATAGTTATCAAGTAATTGGGGATATTTTAGATATGTCTAAAAAGAAAGTTGATAATATTTTAGCAAAAACAAGAAGAAATTTTAAAAAATATGTTTTGAATAATGAAGTTATGTGATATAATCTTTATGATAGGGTACTAAGCAGGTGAAAGGTATGAATAATGTTTTGTCTTTAAGGGATTATATTAATAATAGAGATAGTCTAAGTGATGATGTTAAAGCAAAGACTTTTTGTCGTTTAATGAAAAAGGTTGTTGAAACAATTGAAAAGGAAGAAAGAAATTTAATAAAAATAAATATTGATGATATTAAAATAAATATCGATACAGGAGAAATAATTCTTTCTAATGATTTATTTGGAACAGATAGTTATTTAGATAAAACAATTGCTAATTTTAATACAGGAATTAGTTTAATGGCAGAAAGAAAATCTAGCAAAGAACACAAAACAGTATCATTTGCTCTTATGATTTTAGGGTGGTATTATAATCCAAATGGAACAAGCATTCCAAGTGATATTGAAGTTTTAGAAAATTTTGATATGTATATGGAAAAAGTACCAGAATGGTTAAGAGATTATTTTATTAAAGTTTTTAGAAATATGAATTATGATTTATCTTTTAGTACTTATTATGATGAAAATTTTACTGGTAAAATTAAAAAAGATGTCGAAAAAGCATTTAGTGAATATAATTTAACAGATGAACAATATGAAAAAATATATAAAATATTAATGAAAGATACAAATAAAAGAATAAAAGAGGGTGTAAAAAATGTTTAAAGATGGTGAACAACAAGTATTAGATACTTATGAAGATGTATTAAATGAATTAAAAGAAAATATTACTAGAGATGTGAAACCGGTTGTAGAAAATAATCCTGTTGATAATTCTTATTTTTTCACAAATGAAAATGTAGGTCAACAACAGGAACAAAGTAAAGGTATGACAAGGGTTCTTACAATGGATAATATGCCTAAAATGGAAAGTGATAATAAAGATGAACCTGGGAATCAAGTAGAATACTATTATGGTGGAACATCTTCACTTGATAAGGGAGCATTTTCTAATACATTAATAATCGCAGCAGTACTTGCTTTAATAGCAATAGTAGTTGTTGTAACATTATCAATATTAAAATATATAAATAATTTTTAATATTTAGAAGGGTGGTTTTATGGAGCTTAAAATAGTTATAATTGTAGTAGTTGTATTACTTTTAATTCTTTTTTTAATCTATAATTATTTAGTAAAATTAAGTAATAGATGTAATAATGCATGGAGTAATATAGATAATCAATTAAAAAGAAGAATAGATTTAATACCAAATTTAGTTGATGTAACAAAAGGATATGCTAAACATGAAAGTGAAACTTTAATTAAAGTGGTAAATGAAAGAAACAAAGTACAAGATATGTCTTCTTTAGCAAAAGAAGAAGATAAAATAAGTAGTAGTGTTAAGTCTTTATTTGCTGTTGCAGAAAATTATCCTGATTTAAAAGCAAATAAATTATTTCAAAATTTACAGGTTGAACTTGTAGGTACAGAAGATAAAATAGCATTTGCAAGACAATTTTATAATGATTGTGTGCAAAAATATAACACTGCTATTATGATGTTTCCAACAAATATGTTTGCTAAATTGTTAAAATATGATAAAAAAGAATATTTTAAAATAGAAGAAAAAGATAAAGAGTTAGGGAAAATAAGCTTATGATGTTTGAAAGCATATCTAAAAATAAAGTAAAGACATTTTTTATAATAGTAGTATTTGCTTGTTTTATCGCAGCACTTATTTATTTTATTTCACTGTGGTTATTTGAAGATTCTTATATAGCAATAGCAATAGCATTTATTTTAGCACTTATTTCTTCTTTAATATCATATTTTACATGTGATAAAATGGTTTTATCATTAAATGGGGCAAGAGTGGCAACAAAAACTGAATTTTTACAGCTTAATGAAATACTCGAAGGACTTTGTATCGCAGCAAATTTACCGCTTCCAAAGTTATATGTTATTGAAAGTAATGCTTTAAATGCATTTGCTACAGGAAGAAACCCTAAAAATAGTGTTATTTGTGTAACAACTGCGTTGATAGAGAAATTAGATAAGAATGAAATTGAAGGTGTTTTAGCACACGAACTTTCACATATTAAAAACTATGATATATTATTATCTACAGTTGCTATTGTAATGGTAGGTTTAGTAAGTATTCTAGCAGATTTTTTTAGACATGGTTTTTATAGAAATAATAATGATGATGATGATAGTAATCCATTACTTATGCTTGTAGGGCTAATTTTTATAATATTATCGCCAATATTTGCTAATCTTTTAAATTTAATGATTTCAAGAAATAGGGAGTATTTAGCAGATGCAACGGCAGTATCATTAACAAGAAATAATGAAGGATTAATAAAGGCACTTCAAAAAATAAGTGATGATACAAATGTATTAAAAACAGCAAATGAAACATGCTCATCATTATATATAAGTGATCCATTTAAAAAGAAAAAAGAAAAAGACTCAATATTTAGTACACATCCAAGTATAGCTAATAGGATAGAAAGATTAAGAAATATCAAGTAAAATTGGTATTTTTTTCATAAAGTACTTGAAAAATCATATAATTATTTGGTATAATACAAGCCGAGTGAGTATTAATTGCTCCTTTCTTCTTAAAAAAAGAAGACATAGTCCAAAAGGAGGTGTAAGAAACATGAATAATTATGAATTAATGTTTATTGTTAGACCTACACTTGATGAAGCTTCAATAAAGAAAGTTTATGAAGATATGCAAAATGTAGTTACTAAATCAAAAGGTAAAATACTTTCATCAAAAGAAATGGGTCAAAAAGAACTTGCTTACGAAATAGAAGGTTATAAAAAAGGTTATTATTTTCTATTAGTAGTAGAAGCAAACAAAGAAACAGTTGCAGAATTTAATCGTATTGCAAATGTTAATGAAAATGTTATTCGTCATTTAATAATTAAACAAGAAAATTAATAAGAGGTAATTTATGAATAAGGTATTTTTAATAGGAAGATTAGTTAGAGATCCAGAACTTAGATATACTGGAACGAATATTCCTGTAGCGACTTTTTCAATTGCAGTAAATAGAAATTACGCTAATGCTGCGGGAGAAAGAGAAGCTGATTTTATTAACATTGTTGTTTGGAGAAAACAAGCAGAAAATGTTAAAAATTATGTAAAACAAGGAAGTCAAGTAGCTATTGATGGAAAAATTCAAACAAGAACTTATGATGATCAAAACGGTCAAAAAAGATATATTACTGAAGTAGTAGCGGATAACATTCAATTTTTAGATACAAAAGCTGCTGCTGAAAGAAGACAAACAGCATCATCTAATAGTTATAATGATGTAAATCCATATAGTTTTTCACCTGAAATGGATGTTCCTACAAGTGATTTAAAAGATGATCCATTTAAAGATTTCGGTGAAGAAATTAAAGTTGAAGATAATGACTTACCATTCTAAAAAGGAGGATAATTATGGCAGAATTTTATAGAAAAAAGAAAAAAGTATGTTATTTATGTACTGGAAAAACTTTTGATTATAAAGATGTAGATATACTAAAAAAATATATAAATGATAAAGGTAAAATACTACCAAGACGTGTTACTGGAGCTTGCGCTAAACATCAAAGATATATCGCAGCTCAAATTAAAAGAGCACGTGCTATCGCATTATTACCATATACAAAATAATTGTTATTAACAAAAAAGTTAATAACTTTTTTTATTTAGAAAATGACATCTTTAAATAAATGTAGTATAATATTAACAAGTGAGGTTTATTATGAAAATAAAAGAACTAAAAAAAACATTAAAAAAAGAAATATTATCTTGTAATCATGTTTATATAATAGGACATAATTATATAGATTTAGATGCATATGGTGCAATGGTAGGAATATCTAAAATAGTAGAAAAGTTTAATAAAAAGTATACTTTTATTATAAATGATAATGAAATAGAATTAAGTGTTAATAATGCTATTAACAAGTTAAATAATAAAAATTATATTGAAAAAGAAGTTAAAGACTTTAATAAGTCACTTTTAGTGGTTGTAGATACTAATAAAGGTAAATTATTATCTTGTAAAGATGTCTTAGATAAATTTAATCAAATAATAGTAATAGATCATCATAATATAACAGAGGAAACATTAAATATAAATAATTTATTTAATGATTCTAATTATTCAAGTACATGTGAAATAATAACTGAACTTTTAAGAAGTTTTAAAATAAATTTAACTCCAAAAGAAGCAACAGTAATATTATCTGGAATAGTTTTAGATACTAATAATTTTATATTAAAATCAACAAAAAGAACATTTTATAACTCATATTTTTTACTTAATAAAGGGGCTTCTACAATTGAAGTACAATATTTACTTAAACAAGATTTAAATAAATTTATTACTAGACAAAAAATGTTAACAAATGTAATTATTAAAAATAATATTGCAATTGCATGTGGCGTTGAAAAAGAACTTTATAGAAGAGAAGATTTAGCTAAAATAGCAGATACACTTTTATTATTTAATAATATTTCTTCATCATTTGTTATTGCATATTTAGAAAAAGATGTAGTAGGTATAAGTGGTCGTAATTTAAATAAAGTTAATGTAGGAGAAATACTTACTAAATTAGGCGGTGGAGGTAATGAATATGAAGCTGCTTGTAATATAAAAGGGAAAAATATTAAAGAGGTTAAAAAAGAATTAATTGAGATATTAAAATAGGGAGGAAATATGGAAGTTATTTTTATTAAAGATTTAAAAAATCAAGGAAAAAAAGGCGAAATAAAAGAAGTAAAAGATGGTTATGCTAAAAACTTTTTAATTAAAAATGGTTATGCTGTTATGAAAAATGAAAAAAGTTTAAGTGAATTAAAAAGAAGTTTAAATAATGAAAAAAAGCTAGATGAAGAAAATAGAATTAAAGCAAATAAATTAAAAGAAAATTTAGAAAAAGAAATATATAAGTTTAAAGTAAAAACAGGGGAAAATGATAAAGTATTTGGAAGTGTATCTATTAAACAAATAAAAGAAAAATTAGACGAAAAATATGATATATCTAAAAATCAAATTATGTTAGATAATCCTTTAACATCACTTGGATATCACAAAGTATGTATAAACTTATATAAAGATATAAATGCTATTATAAATATAGAATTAACAAAATAAATAGTTAGGAAGTGGATTTATGAATAAAGAAATACCTAATAATATTGAAGCAGAACAATCTGTTATTGGAGCTATGTTTTTATCAAAGTATGCTTTACAAAAAGCAACAGAAAGTTTAAGTAGTGAAAGTTTTTTTCTTGATAAACATGGTAAAATATTTGATTGTATTAAAGATTTGTATTCAAAAAATATAGCAGTTGATATTACTACTGTAGCAGATGAATTAAAAACACGAAAAATATTAAATGAAGTTGGAGGAATAGAATATTTAACAGAAATACTTGATATAACTCCAACAGCAGGTAATGTTGATTATTATATTCAAATAGTAGAAGATAAAAGTATTTTAAGAAATTTAATAGAAAAAGCAACAGAAATAGTTACACTTGGTTATAATAATAAAACAAGTGTTAATGAAACGCTTGATGAAGCAGAAAGTAAAATTTTAAATGTAATAAAAAATAGAAAATCAACTGAATTTAGATCTATGCCTGAAGTATTAACTTCAGTTCAAAAACAACTTGAAACTTTAGCAGAAAATAAAGGTAAAATAAGTGGTTTATCTTCAGGATATTATGAAGTGGACAAAATAACAAATGGTTTTCATAAAAATGAACTTATTATTTTAGCAGCTCGTCCTGCGATGGGAAAAACTGCTCTTGGATTAAATTTTGCAACAAATGCAGCGATTAATTCAGGAAAATCAGTAATAATATTTACTCTTGAAATGCCTGCGGAACAAATAGTTATGCGTATGATAAGTTCAATAGGTCAAATTGAGTCATCTAAACTCCAAAATGGCAATTTACAAAATGATGATTGGAAAAGGGTTAATGAAGCAATTAGTCAACTTGGGGAATTAAATATATATATAGATGATTCAGCAGGGGTGTCAATTGGAGATATTCGTGCTAAATCAAGAAGAATAGCAAGTTTAGATAATAATTTAGGTATGATTGTAATAGATTACTTAACATTAATCGGGGGAGCTAATAGATATGCTGGAAATAGACAACAAGAAGTATCAGAAATTTCAAGATCATTAAAAACTCTTGCGCTTGAACTTCATGTTCCTATTTTATGTTTAGCTCAACTTTCGAGAACACCAGAACTTCGTGAAGATAAAAGACCTATTTTAAGCGATTTAAGAGAATCAGGTTCAATCGAACAAGATGCTGATATTGTAGCATTTATTTATCGTGATGATTACTATCATCCAGAATCTAAAATAGATGATAATATGAGTAAAACAGAAATAATTATAAGGAAAAACAGAAGTGGTAGAATAGGTACTGCAGAAGTACTATTTAAGAAAAACACAACATCATTTTTAAATTATAAAAATGATACTAAAGAATAAAGAAGGTGAAAAATTTGAAAAAAACTAGTTTAATATTAACAATATTAGTAGCTATTGTGATTAGTTTTTTAGGAGTTAAATTAAATAATTTTTCAAATAAATATTATGAAGCACATGAGGTTTATCGTGTATATTTGGAAGGTAAATCAATTGGATTAATTAATTCTAAAAAAAATCTTGAAAAGCTAATTGATAAAGAACAAGAGAAAATAAAATTACAATATAATGTTGATAAAGTATATATTCCTAAGGGATTAGAAATACAAAAAGAAACAACATATAGTAATAAAATTAAAAAAGAAGAAGATATATATGATGTTTTAAAAGATAAAGAACCCTTTACAATTGAAGGTTATAAAGTAACAATATCAACTAAAAAAATAATTCTTGATGAACAGCAAGAAGATAAAAAAGAAGAAGAAATTACTAATTATATTTATCTTTTAGATAAAAAAGTTTTAGATGATGCTGTTGATCAAACAGTAAAAACTTTTATTAGTGAAGAGGATTATGAAAATTATAAATTAGATAAGCAAAAACAAGTTGAAGAAGGAAAAGAAGGTAAAATAATTTCAAGCATTTATTTAAAAGATAAAATAACAATAAAAAAAGATTATATTTCAGTTAATGAAAATATTTTTACAAATAGTAAAGAACTTGCTAATTATTTACTTTTTGGAACAACTGATAATTTAAAAAAATATATTGTTAAATCAGGAGATACTGTTAGTACTATAGCAGATAATAATAAATTAAGTGTTAATGAATTTTTAATTGCTAATAAAGATATAAATAGTGAAAATACACTTTTATATGCTGGAAAAGAAGTAGTTGTGGATACAATAAAACCTATTATTACTTTAGTAGAAGAAACAAAAGAACAAGTTTTACAAGAAAAAGAATATAAAACAGAAGTTGTTGAAGATTCCAATTATTATGTTGGATATACAAATATAGTTCAAAATGGTGTTCCAGGGGAAGAACTTGTAACAAGAAGTATTAAAAAAGAAAATGGAAAAATACTTGATGTTGTAAACATTAGCACTGTAGAAACAAAAGCTCCAATAAACCGTATTGTTAAAACAGGAAGTAGAACACAGTTTGTTATAGGTAATACAGGTATTTGGATTTGGCCAACAAAATCAGGTTATGTAATAACAACTTATTTCGGACATGATAATGGACTTGGATATTATAGATATCATAGTGCAATTGATATCGCAGGGCTTGGATGTAACTCGCCAATATATGCTGCGAATGATGGAACAGTAATAGCATCAAGATATCATACAAGCTTAGGTAATTATGTAGAAATAGATCATAATAATGGTTATAAAACTTTATATGCACATATGTCAAAACTTTATGTAAAAAAAGGGCAAGGAATAGAAATGGGACAAGTTATTGGTCTAATGGGTGATACAGGGTATTCCTTTGGATGTCACCTTCACTTTCAAACTAAATATAATAACCAAGTATTTGATCCATTAACTTTATATAGATGAAAGTAACTGTAATATCAAGTGGTTCTAAAGGTAACTCTACACTTGTTGAAACAAAATCTAAAAATATTTTAATTGATGCAGGTATATCAAGTAAAGAAATAAAAAAAAGATTAAATAAAGATATAAATATAGATTTACTTTTTATAACTCATGCTCATATTGATCATATTAAAGGGTTAAAATCAGTTTATAAAGAATTTAAACCCACTGTATTTACGAGAAATGAAGAGGTTATAGAAAAAAATATATGTGATATTACATATTTTGATAAACCATATATTTTAGATGATTTAGAAGTATCATATTTTAATCTTTCTCATGATAGCGATTGTATTGGAATTAAAATAAAAGAAAATAATAAAGAGTTAGTATATATAACAGATACAGGTTATATAAATAAAAAAATATTAACAACTATTGTTAATAAAGATATGTACATAATAGAAAGTAACCATGATGTAAAACTTCTTATGAATGGTAAATACCCATTTTTCTTACAACAAAGAATATTAAGCGATAAAGGACATTTATCTAATAAGGATTGTTCAAGATACTTAAGCACTTTAATTGGAAATAAAACAAAATATATTGTATTAGCTCACTTAAGCGAAGAAAATAATACAAAAGAACTTGCAAGTTTTGAATTAAATAAAATGTTAGAAAAAAATAATTTTAATATAAAGAAAACATATATTGCTAAACAAGATGAAAGTTTAGAAACAATTGAGGTATAAGATGATAAAAATAATATGTTTAGGAAAAATAAAAGAAAACTATTTTAACTTGGCTATTGAAGAATATAAAAAAAGATTAAATAAGTATACAAAATTAGAAATAATTGAATTAAATGATGAAAAAGATGATGATATAAAATCTTGTTTACAAAAAGAAAAAGATAATATTTTAAATCATATTAAAGAAAAAGATAATTTAGTTATTTTAGATATATTAGGAACTGAATATACAAGTGTAGAATTTTCTAAATTTTTAGAAAAAGAGTTAACTACAAACAGTAATATAACTTTCTTAATTGGATCTTCTAATGGTTTAAGTGATGAAATAAAAAAACTTACTAATAAAAAAATATCTTTTTCTAAATTAACTTTTCCACATCAATTATTTAGAATAATATTATTAGAACAAATTTATCGTGGGTTTAAAATAATAAATAACGAAAGTTATCATAAATAAAACATTTAATCATAAGACTAAATGTTTTTATTTTACATAATTTATTAACCGTGGTATACTTATTACAGGTGATTTTATGCTAAATTTAAACAATATAAGTCATATATTATTAATTGTCTTAACATGTTTTCTATTTACATTATGCATAACTTTTTATGTTAAAAAAATAGCAAGACATATTGGAGCAATGGATATGCCAGATGCAAGGAAAGTTCATACTAAACCTATGCCAAGACTTGGAGGCTTAGGAATATTTTTAGGTTTTTTATTTGGTTATATGTTATTTGGAGTTCAAAGTATACAAATGAATTCAATATTAATAGGTAGTTTTATAATAGTTTTAACAGGGGTTATTGATGATATAAAACCTTTGGAAGCTAAAACAAAGTTAATCGGACAAATTTTAGCAGCATGTGTAATAATTTTTTATGGAAATATTTTGTTAAATGAAATAACAATATTTGGAATATATGTTAACTTTGGAATATTTACTTATCCTCTTACAATTATATTTGTTTTAGCTTGTATAAATATAATTAATCTAATTGATGGATTAGACGGTTTATCAAGTGGAACATGTTCGATATTTTATTTAACAATTGGAGTAATTGCTTTTATGAGTTCTAATTTAAACTCATTACATATAACTTTAGCATTTATAATGTTAGGATCAACTTTAGGCTTTTTATATCATAATTTTTATCCTGCAACTATATTTTCAGGAGATTCAGGAAGTATGTTTCAAGGGTTTATGATAGCTACTATATCGCTTTTAGGATTTAAAACTGCTACTATGGTATCATTTTTTGTACCAATATTAATATTAGGTATTCCAATACTTGATACATTATTTGCTATAATAAGAAGAGCAATAAAACATCAACCTATATATTTACCTGATAAAAGTCACTTACATCATCAATTATTAAAACTTGGTTTAAGTCATAGAAATACAGTTTTAGCAATTTATGCTATGAATTTACTTTTTGCCATTTCATCAATAATTTATTTTTTAAATGATAAAGTTTTAGGCAAGTATATTTATTTAGCTATACTTGTATTAATAATTTGGCTAGTAACAAAAACAAGTATAGTCGCAGATAAAAAAGATAAAAAGGAATCAAAAAAAGATAATAAATAGTTAACTCTATTTATTTTTTTTGGGCTTATGGTACAATAATTTTGAAATTTTATGGCAAAAATTACCAAAAAACGCTAAAAAATGCTAAAAAAATGAAATTTGCGTTTCCTTTGCGCATAAAATTTTTAAATATGTTGTATAATGAAGGAGTGATGTATATGAAAGAGTTTTGTAAATGGTTAGGAGTTAGTGAGAAGTTTGCTAAATTAGTGATTTGTTTATTTGTGGTAATGGCTTTTTTGATAGTAACTAATAGTATGTTAGAAAGCGTAGGGTTGCCGTATTATAAGTTAACTATTGAAAATTTATCAAAGATAGATTATCCAAAGGTGTTTGAATATATATTTGCTTGGATAATCACTTTACTAGATTTTTACACGGTTATATTTTTAATATTTCCGATTAAAGATTTCGAAAATATATTTAAATATTCAATTCTTTATTTGATATTAAATATAATTGTGTTTAACTTATTTGGTAATGGCGTATTACAAATATTTATTTTGTCGTTTATGATAATGTTTGGTTATCTGTATTCAAATAAAAATAAGAAATATATTTTGTATGGAATTATTGGGTATATTCTATCTTTAATGGTTCAGTATATTTGTTATTTATATAAAATAAGATTTATAGATTTTACAACAATTAATACTCTTAACAAGATGCTTGTATCTTTAGATTATGTATTATTAATGTTTATAATTATTCTTGTTAAAGAAATTATTATAAAAAATAAAAAGAAAAAGGACTAAAAAAGGAAGGGTTGGCTTATGAGTGGTTGTAGATATTGGTTTCCTTCATTTAAGAAGGAAGAAAGCTTTGCTAAAAAACTTGCAGCAAAGATTATTAAATAGTTTAGCTATTTAAAGTAGAATTTAATATTTAAGGGCCAATTAAATTCTATGAAAGAAGGTGGTTTGTTTTGGATGAAAAAGAAAATAAAAAAATAGAAATTAATGAAATTAAAGATAATGAAAAAAAGAAAAGAAAGCATAAAGATGGGATTTGGTTTGCTGATACGGCAAATATAGAAAATTTTGCAGTTGCCAATGCGGATAAAACGAGGCAACTTATAGAAAATATAATTTTCTATGGAATAACTGTACCAATTCAACTTATACAAACAATAGGAGTTGTAGTCATTGCAGTATTTAATGATGCTTTTCCGGAACTTGCATTTTTCCTTATTGGATTTTTCTTCACAAGGAGTTTTTTGGGAGAAACGTTTCACTTACATTCTACAGTAATGTGTACCACATTTACTTGGACTTCATTTTTTATAATTACAGCGTTAGTTCCAAGTATATATATTAGTGTATTTTTATGTATAATATTAGGCTGTTTAATGGCAGCATATATGCATTATATTGTAGTAAAGGATGAGGTGAAATGCCAAAAAGACTAAATATAGGAACAATTATATTCCCCTCAAGTGAAGAAAAAATAATGGAATTATGTGAATCGAAGAAGTTAATTGGTTATGAAACAGAGATAATTGTTAGAATTTATTGGCACAAACAAAGCTTAAATTATATAGCGGATTATATGGAATTTGATAAATATGGAAAACCACAAAAGCATTATTCGGTTAGAAGTATTAATAATTTTCATAAAGAAGCATTTAAAAAACTTTTAAAATAGTGTTAAACTATTTTTAATTTCTTATTAGAACTTTAGAAAGGAAATCATATTATGATAAGATATGTTATAGTTAGTAGTAAGGAAGAGAATATTAAGGGGTATAAACAAATTATAGATAAAGAAATGATGGGACATGATATTTGTTATAGATATTGTATTTTTAATAATAATGATAAAAGACTTAAAAGTTATTGTAGTCTTAAAAATACATCAAGTGTTTTTATAATAGATAATGATGATGAAGTAAACAGTTTAGAAGTAATAGAAACTATTAGAAGCGAATATAAAATGTATTTTTCTTTTATTGTTATTATTGATAAAAATGGTGTTTTAAGCTATGAAAAAATTAAAAAGGAAAACAGTTTTATGATAGATTTATTAGAAGAAGATGAATTTAGTAGATTAAAGTACGATGTTAGATATATTTATAACTCAACATTAACAAGAAAGAAGATCTTAACTGTTATATTTGATAGTCAAATATATAATTTGGCGTATGAAGATATTTTATATATTGAAAAGGAAAGAAATAGTAAAAAAAGCATAATTCATACTAAAACAGATATTGTGTATACTACTAAAACTTTAACAGATCTTGAAGATTTGCTTGATGAAAGATTCTTTAGGACGCATCAAAGTGCGATAATTAATTTAGATAATGTTAAAATGATTGACCCTAGTAAAAATTATCTTTTATTTAATAATGATGAAAAGTGTTTTTATCTTTCACGAGATAAAAAGAAGAAACTAAAAGAGTTATGTGACGAACAGGGTTTGATAAGTACAAAATAAGGAATTTTTAAAAAAATTTCCTTATTTTTTGTTATTATAGTATTGCGCGCAAGAGATTATAAGTAGAAAAGAGGTGTAATTATGAAAGGCTTTGTAAAATGGTTCAACAATGAAAAAGGTTTCGGTTTCATTGAATATAAACCAAATGAAGATGTGTTTGTTCATTATTCTGCAATTGATGCTGAAGGTTATAAATCACTTAAAGAAGGCGATTATGTAGAATTCAAATTAATTGAAACAGGTAAAGGACTTCAAGCATTAAATGTTCGTGTTATAAAAGAATTTGCGACTGTTAATAACTAAATCACTTATAAAGTGATTTTTTATTTGTTGACATAATGAATTAAAAATAATATGATTAATGTGGGGCATAAAACTAAAACTAACATATATTAACTTTGAAAGGAAGTACTTATGAAACAAATAAAAATAAAGGGCAAAAATAAACTAACTGGAACAATAAGGATAAGTGGAGCAAAAAATGCTGCTGTTGCACTTATACCAGCCGCTATATTAAGTGATGAAGATGTAACAATTTGTAATGTTCCAGAAATATCAGATATAAATTCACTAGAAGAAATATTAAGATATTTGGATGTTAAATTTAGTCGTGCTACAGAATCGATTATAATTAATCCTAAAGATATGACAAATAAAGAAATACCAGAAGATATTTCAAGAAAGCTTCGTGCTTCTTATTATTTTATGGGGGCATTATTAAGTAAATATAAAAAAGTGGAAATGTATTTTCCGGGTGGATGTAATATTGGAAGTAGACCTATTAATCTTCATCTTGATGGATTTAAAAAACTTGGTGCAACAGTGATTGAAGAAAATGATAAATATACGATTGAAGCCAAAAAACTTATTGGAACAAAAATAGATTTAGAAATAGCTAGTGTAGGAGCTACAATTAATATAATTTTAGCAGCAACTAAAGCTAAAGGAACAACAACAATTACTAATGCAGCATGTGAACCTGAAATCAAAAATGTTTGTGATTTATTAAATAGTATGGGTGCTAAAATAACTGGTGCAGGGACAAATACAATTAAAATTAAAGGAGTAACTAAATTAAAAAAAGGATATGTTGAAGTAATTCCGGATAGAATAGAAGCAGGGACATATATAATAATAGGATCTTTAATTGGAGAAAACTTAAAAATAGATAATATAATTCCAGAACATTTAAAAGCTTTAACTACTAAACTTCTTGAATCTAATGCTAATATTGAGATAGGAAGAGATTATGTTTTAGCTTCATCTTCAAATGATTTAAAAAGTGTTGATGTTGAAACATATTATTTTCCAGGTTTTCCAACAGATTTACAACAACCTTTTTCGGTTTATTTAACACAAACTAAAGGTACATCAATTTTAAAAGAAACTATATATGAAAATAGATTTATGCATGTACCATATTTAAATAGAATGGGAGCTAATATAAAAGTAGATGGGAAAGAGTTAAAAATAAAAGGAAAAACACAACTTGAAGGTAAAATGGTAGCTTCAACAGATTTAAGAGGTGGAGCTGCGATGATAGTAGCGGGTTTAATTGCAAAAGGGACAACAACGATTAATGATGTAGAACACATTTTAAGAGGATATGAAGGAATTGTTGAAAAATTATCGCTTGTTGGAGCAAAAATAGAAATAAGAGAAATATAATAAAAAGTTATAAAAACACTTGTCAAAGCAATAAATATTTGTTACAATACTTAAGAAATTAATTACTATGAAAAAGAAATTTTCATGGCGAATAGAAAGGTAAGGATAAAAAAATGAAAAAAGGAATACATAAAGAATTTAAAGATACAAAGTTTATTTGTGCTTGTGGAGAAACATTTACTTTAAAATCAAATAAAGATGAAATGCACATTGATGTTTGTTCTAAATGTCATCCTGCTTATACAGGAAAACAAAATGCTACTACTGTTAAAGGAAATGTAGACAAATTTAATAAAAAATATGGAATTAAAAAAGCTTAATGCTTTTTTTTCTTTGTTATTTAATGTATAATATATTAAGAGGTGAAGATGTATGAAAATATGTTTAGGTTCAGATCATAGAGGATATAAACTAAAAGAAATAATGAAAGTTTATTTACAAGAAAAAGGTTATGAAATAATTGATGTTGGAACTAAAAACTTTGATAGAGTAGATTTTCCAGATTATTGCTTTTCACTTTGCCAAAAAGTTGTAAATAAAGATGCTGAAATAGGAATATTATTTTGTGGAACAGGAATAGGTATGTCTATAGCGGCAAATAAAGTAAAAGGAATTTATTGTGCTAGAATAACAAATGTAAAAGAAGCTAAACTTGCCAAAGAACATAATGATGCTAATGTTATAGCACTAAGTGGTAATATATGTCCTTTTAAAGCAAAAAAAATGGTTATGAAATTTTTAAAAGAAAAACCTCTTGATGATCCAGTTTATAGTGAAAGAATAGAAAAAATCAAACAATATGAGGAAAAGTAATGAAAGTTAAATTAATTGTTTATTTAGTAGTTACAATTCTTGTAATAATTGGTCTTGATTCTATTAATATTAATAATATTTTTAAAAAAAATAAAGTATTTCAAGCAAGATTATTCTATCTTTTATTAATAACAGCATTAGTATATTTAGTAACAAATTTTATTTTTGAATTTACATCAATTTAAAAAAATGTATAAAACCTCATTAATTGGTAAAACTTTTAATGAGGTGATTTTATGTTTGGAAAAAAGTTTAGACCATTTGTTATACCAAGTATTTATGTTTTATTAGTAGTTTTATTTGCATTATTTGGAATTTTATTGAATGAATCATTAAAGGTTGTTGAAAATAAAGATGAAAGTAATTTGACATATGTATCATATGAAGTATTATTTGATTATGCTATTCCTACGATAAATGAGGAAAATAATACAATTATTAGACCGTATAATGATGAAAATGTTACAATAGGTAAATATTATTATGATTTAAATGATGAAAAAACACAAGAAAATGCTATTATATATTATGAAAATACTTATATGCAAAATATAGGGGTTGATTATGTAAAAGAAGATATTTTTAAAGTAGTTTCAATTTTATCAGGAGAAGTTATTTCTGTTACAGATAATGATATAGTTGGAAAGACAGTAAAAGTTAGACATAATGATAAGCTAATTAGCATATATCAAAGTCTTGGAGAAGTAGCTGTTAAAGAACATGATAAAATAAAACAAGGTGATGTCATTGGTACAAGTGGTACTAATGAAATTAATAGTGCACTTAAAAATCATTTGCATTTTGAACTTGTTATAAATGGTGTTTATGTTAATCCTGAAAAATATTATACTAAAACAGTTGGAGAGTTTTAAAATATGTTTAATAAAGATATAGGAATTGATTTAGGAACTGTAAATATTTTAATTTATGTTAAGGGTCAAGGAATAGTACTTAGTGAACCAAGTGTTGTTGTTGTAGATGAAGAAACAAAACGACCTATTGCTTTTGGTAAGGAAGCTTTTGATATGCTTGGTAGAACACCGGGTAAAATTAAAGTTATCAAACCAATGAAAGATGGGGTTATTGCAGATTTTGAAACAACTGAGATGCTACTTGACTATATTCTTCGTAAGCTTAAGATAAAAGGAAGCATGTTTAAACCAAGGATTTTAATATGTTGTCCTGCTAATATAACAGAAGTTGAAAAATCAGCAATTAAAGATGCTGCTGAAAGAATTGGAGCTAAAAAAGTATTTATTGAAGAAGAACCAAAAGTTGCTGCAATAGGAGCAGGACTTGACATATCAAAACCTTTTGGTAATATGGTTGTTGACATAGGAGGAGGTACAACTGATATTGCAGTACTTTCTTTAGGAAATATTGTAACTAGTTCTTCAATAAAAACAGCAGGTAATACTTTTGATGAAGAAATAATAAATTATATTAAAAATAAATATAAGCTTTTAATTGGAGAAAAAACTGCTGAAAAAATAAAAATAGAAATTGGTACAGTTAAAAATGGTAATAAAAAAGAAAAATTAGAGGTAAAAGGCCGTGATTTAGTTGGAGGACTTCCTAAAACAATAACAATATCAAGTGATGAAGTTTGTGAAGCACTAACATCAAGTATAAATAAAATAATAGATATGGTAAAAATTGTTTTAGAACAAACACCACCCGAACTTTCTGCCGATATAATAGAAAAAGGCATTGTTTTAACTGGAGGAGGAGCTCTTCTTAAAAATCTTCCTGAACTAATGCAAGAAAAACTAAATGTTCCTGTATATATAGCAAATGAACCCTTAGTATGTGTAGCAGAAGGAACAGGTATAATTTTAAATAATTTACATTATATAGTTTAATAAAGAATATTTTTATAAAATCAATAATATAATAAAGTGTTATTGATTTTTTTGTTATTTAATTATATAATACCTAATTACAAGAAGTTTTATAATACTTTTTTTATTTTAAAATATATTATAAAGATGAATTGTTTAATAAGATATTAAAAGAAAGTACTACAAATTATTTAATATAAAATGTTAAAAATAAGGAACTTTTAACATAAATAAAAATATAATAATTATTAGTACTATTGAAATAGGAGGGAAAATTTATGAATAAAGAAATATTAACACTCGAAGGAGTTACACGTATTAAAAATTTTACTGATAAAAAAGTAATCGAAGCTAATAGATTTAGTCAAGAAATAATAACAGATGGTGAAATAATAGAAAAAGGAGAACAAAGAATAAGTCCTTTTGCAGATGAAAATAAAAAATATATGGAAAAAATAAGTGAAGTTTCAAAAAGAGGAGCCTATGAATTAATAAAGCATGATTATAGCATTGAAAAGGCAACTTATATAATTAAAATATATTATGAAAATTTAAGATATATGGATTATTTTGGAGAAATAAAAGATGTTGAAGTATATATGGATGATGTAAATTCTAAAGAAACATTAAAAAAAGTAAGAGATATTCTTGATTACAAAGTAAAAATGAAAAAAGAAAAATATTATATAGATAATGAGTTATTAAATAAAGTTACTGAAGAACCAGTAAAATTTATAAGAGAAAGAGCAAATCAATAAAAAATTATTGATTTTTTTGTTTTACTATGTTAAACTTGGAACTTTGAAAAGGAGGGATTTTAGTGAATATATTAAATCTTATATCAGTATTTATTATAAAAATTATAGATAATGTATTATCTACAAGTAAAACATTATTAATTCAAAAAAATAAAGCTTTTCTAGCAGGATTTTCAGTTTCTATTTCACAAGTAATATTTTATAAGTTAATTAATGCTGTTACTGAAGGTGGAGATTTAACTATGTATATAATAAGTATTGCAAGTGGATTTGGTACTTATTTAGCAATATATATAAGCAATAAATTTTCTAAAGATAGATTATTTGTTAATGTTATTTTATCAGATAATAAAGAAGCTATGATGGAATTAAGAGAGTTTTTAATAGAAAATAAAATAAATAACTTAACAACAGATGGTTATACTAAAGACTTTAAAAAAACTTTGGCAATAACAGCATATGTTGAAACAAAAGAAAAAAGTAAATTATTAGATAAATATCTTGAAAATAGTAATATTAAATTTAAAAGAATAATTCAAAACAAGTAGGTATAGACAAAAAAAGCATTTTGTATTATAATTTACCTGGGGTTGATTTGGGTTCGACATTTGTAAAATGGTTTAGATGGCAAGTAGTAGGTATGCTTTAAATCCAAAATAAAAATAACTGGAAACAGAAATCAATTAGCTTTCGCATAGTATAATGAAAGCGCTTCTTCTATTTTCTTTCCTGTGGAAGATATTAGAGGCTCATTTTAGCAGGATATAAAGTAGTTTTGTCTTAGGATTACTTCGAATTTTATAAGACTTACTAATTATAAGGTTTGTTGGTAACTATTTTAATTAGGAAACTTTATTATCAACTAAACTTGTAGAAGTCTAAATTTGTTTACTTATGGACAGGGGTTCAATTCCCCTCAACTCCACCAAATTGTTATTTACTAATTTTTTTATTTACTTTTGCTATGGGGTATAATTTAATTAAAGAATAATTTTAAAAGTGATATATTCTATAAAAAAGTCATATAATTAAAAAGATGATAGAAAAAGCAGAATAAAAACGACTTTTTGACATTATCAATAATTTATGCTATTATTAGTATGTAAGCAAGAAAACTTGCATAAAATAAAAAAGAGGAACATTCAATTCTGTAAGTGAATGTCGCCTCTAAAAAACTTAGTATTGACACTCAATCAGAGATGAAAGAGTGTCATATTTTTATTGCTATTACCAATAAGGTAAGGAGTAATAAAATGATAGCAATAAGACGAAAGAATTTTATTATAAAAGTTCTTTTTTTCATTGTATCCCTCCTTTCTTTCTCAAGATTGGAGGACGACACTCACATCAAATGTTCCTGTTAAAATTATATAATAAGTAAATACGTAAAACAAGCAAACAGATGAAAATTTTTGTTATATCCGTATCAAATTGATATTTACTGCTTTTTTATTTACTTTTGCTATGAAATATGATATAATGTAGTCATATGAAAGGGATGATCTTAAAAATGAATATGAATTTAAATTATTATGATGCTTGTTATAAAATTTGTGCTTTAAGTACAATATTAAATTCAAGTAAGGAAAATGTAGTTGCTATAAATGATAATTTAATAGCTAAAACTAAGTTTACTCTTCATGATGGTCTTGGTGCTTGGTCTAATTTTCAAATAGTATTTTTTAGAGATGGAAAGATAATAGAAGAAGTAACTTTTGATAACAACGCTGATAAAGCTTTAAAACTTCAAAGAAAATTATTGAGTGATAATTACGCTATGGAACTTAGATTACAAGCTATGGAAAATTTAACACCTAGTTTATTAGCAAAATTTTTAAAAGACAAGCCAATGTTAACTTCAACTGAAATGGCTAGTGTAATAACTAAAGCAGATGAAATGGAAGCATCAGTATTAGAACAAACTAATCAAAAACACAGATAAAAATATTGTGATGTAAAAAGTAAAAGCAAATATGAAAAGTGTTTGCTTTTTATATAATTATAATAAATATTACTTAATATAACTATAAGGAACAATTATTTGAAATTCTCCTTGTGAATATGGAGCAACTTGATAATAATTAAACAATAATAAGATTCCATCTTTTGTAAAAACAAAGTTTTTAAAATTATCTTTAATAGGTTTAGTTCCCTCATACATCATACTTGTTACAGTTATTTTAGGATTATTTATTAAATTTATTCTTGATATTTTAGAGAATATATCTAAAATATCTTTATTTTTTTCTAAAAGGTTTTCTATCTTAATAAAACTATTGGTTCTTTTATCATAATTAATTGTAACAATTTCGTGATTAGGATGAGCGCCTCCAGTAAAATATTCAATATAAAAAACAAAAGAAACATAATCGTTATAATAAAAATCTTTGAAATCAATAATTAAAGTATATTCCATATCAATTTGGATATCTTTATTAGGTAAATTGTTTTTAAAATCTTTCATATAATTATTAACAATTTTTGTAATTTCTTCATTTAATTTTTTATATCCTGTAAGAGGATAATTAATTTTTATATCATAATTATCAGTTTTTTCATTAAAATTACCATTATTATTAACATAAACTGTTGATAAGTCATTGCTTTTTCTAAAAATTAAATAGATATTAACAAAAATTGTCAATATAATTAAAATAAATATAATCTTTTTCATATTAAAATATATGATTAAATGATATAATAATATTATAAAAAGGAGGATATTTATGAAAAAAATATATTTAATTATTCTATTATGTTTATTTCTTCTTGTGGGATGTGGAAACAAAAAAACTTATGAAATTAATATAGCATTAAAAGGAGAAGATTCTTCATATAAGTGGGAATATCAAGGAAATCTTGATAAAACATTTGAATTAAAAAAAGAAGAACAAATTACAAATGAGGATAATACAAAAACATATATTTATAAGTTAGAACCTTTAAAAGAAGGAACAACTTCGATAGCTTTTAAATATAAAAATGGGGAAAATGTTTTATATTTAATAAAATATGATATAGAAGTTTCTAAAGATTTAAGCGCAAAAGTTTTGAATGTTGAAACTAATTATGATAATGTTGAACAAGAAATAACAATAAATGAGATTAAATAATTGTAATTGCATTTTTTCTATTTTATAGTTATAATATTTTAAAAAAGAAAGGATGATTTATATGGAACTTTTAGATGGTAAAAAAGTAAAATTAGAAATATTAGAAAACTTAAAGGAAGAATTAAAAAGTTTAGAAAGAAAATTGGGACTTGTTGTAATTCAAATTGGGGAAGATCCTGCTAGCTGTGTATATGTAAATCAAAAACAAAAAATGGCTGAAAAAGTAGGATATGATTTTTACCATATAAAATTGGATGAAGATGTTAGTGAAAAAGAAGTTTTAGATTTAATTGATAGTTTTAATGAAGATCCAAATGTTGATGGTATTTTAGTACAAATGCCTCTTCCTAGAAAGTTTAATTCTAAATTAATTCAAAACAGAGTAAATCCTTTAAAAGATGTTGATGGTTTAAATGATATTAATGCTGGAAGACTTACTCACAATGTTGAATGTTTAACACCATGTACGCCACTTGGAATAATAGATATTTTAAAATATTATAATATTGATATCGAAAGAAAGAATGTTGTTGTGGTAGGAAGAAGTGACTTGGTAGGAAAACCAATGGCAAGTTTAATGCTTAATAATAATGCAACAGTTACTATTTGTCATTCAAAGACATCTAATTTAAAAGAATTTACAACAATGGCTGATATTTTAGTTGTTGCAGTAGGAAAAAAAGATCTTATAACTGAAGATATGGTAAAACCTGGAGCGGTAGTAATAGATGTTGGTATGAATAGAGTAGATAATAAATTATATGGAGATGTTGACTTTGAAAATGTTAGCAAGAAAGCTAGTTATATAACACCAGTTCCTGGGGGAGTTGGTCAAATGACTGTAGCAGAACTAGGATGTAATGTTTACAAAGCATATAAATTAAGAAGAAAGTAATTTCTTCTTTTTAAAAAGAATTATGTATAAAAAAATTTATGTTGAAATAACAAATGCTTGTAATTTAAGTTGTGATTTTTGTATTAAAAATCAAAGGGAACTTAAATTTATGAGTGAAAAAGAATTTAAAATAATTTTAGAAAAATTAAAAAATCATACTAAATATTTATATTTTCATGTTCTTGGGGAACCTCTTATGCACCCTAAAATTAATGAATTTATTAATTTAGCAAGTTTATCTTATAAAGTTAATATTACAACAAATGGATATTTAATAGAAAAAATTAAAAATAATAAGAATATAAGACAATTAAATATATCACTTCATAGTTATAATTCTAAATATAATATTAATTTAGATGATTATTTAAATCATATTTTTGAAGTAGTGGATACTTTAGAAAATACATTTATTTCTTATAGATTATGGGTTGATTCTAGTAATGTGGATAAAGTATTAAATAAATTAAATGAAAAATATAATACATCATTATCTAAAAATAGTTTAAAAAAGAATAATAAATTAAAAGATAATATTTATTTAAATAAAGAAGAAGAATTTATATGGCCTAGTATGAATAATAATTATTATAATGAAAATGGTAAGTGTTATGGGTTAATAGATCATATAGGAGTTTTAGTAGATGGGACAATTATACCATGTTGTTTAGATACTTTAGGTATAATAAATTTAGGTAATATATTTAAAGATGATATTTCATCTTTAAAAGATAATAAATTGTGTAATGAAATGATTAGGGGTTTTAAAAATAATAAAAAAGTTCATGAATTGTGTAAAAAATGTAAATTTTTATAGTATATTTTTATAAATGTTGATACAATAAGATAAAGGTTGGTGAAATTTATGGATAAAAGATTAGAAGAGGCACTTGAATTAGAAAAAGAAAGACAAAAAGATAATATTGAGTTAATTGCAAGTGAAAATTATGTAAGTAAAGATGTTTTAAAATTACAAGGAAGTATTCTTACAAATAAATATGCAGAAGGATATCCTGGAAAAAGATATTATGGTGGATGTCAATATGTCGATATATTTGAAAATATTGCAAGAGAATATGCATGCAAATTATTTGATTGTAAGTTTGCTAATGTTCAACCTCATTGTGGTAGTAGCGCTAATATGGCTGTATATCGTGCGTTATTAAACCATGGTGATAAAGTTTTAGGAATGGATTTATCTAATGGAGGGCATTTAACTCACGGACATAAATTAAGTTTTAGCGGTCAAGATTATGATATTATTTCTTATAGTGTTGATCCTGTTAGTGAAAAAATTGATTATGATGCTTTAGAAAAAATAGCCATGGAAGAAAGACCTAAAATGATAATAGCAGGAGCCAGTGCTTATCCTAGAATAATTGATTTTAAAAAATTTAGAGAAGTTGCTGATAAATGTGGAGCTTATTTAATGGTTGATATGGCTCATATTGCAGGTCTAGTAGCAGCAAAACTTCATCCAAGTCCATTTCCTTATGCTGATGTTGTAACAACAACAACACATAAAACTCTTCGTGGCCCTCGTGGAGGAATGATTTTAACAAATGATGAAGAATTAGCTAAAAAAATAGATAAAACAGTTTTCCCTGGTATTCAAGGAGGACCTTTAATGCATGTAATCGGTGCTAAAGCTCAGTCTTTTTATGAAGCTTTACAGCCTGAGTTTACTACTTATGCTAAGCAAATAATATCTAATGCTAAAGCAATGGAGGAAAAGTTTAAAGAAAGTAATGTAAAACTTGTTTCAAATGGAACAGATAATCATCTTTTACTTGTAGATGTTAAATCTAGTTTTAATGTTACTGGTAAAGAAGCAGAAAAAATACTTGATGAAATTCATATAACTTGTAATAAAAATACAATTCCAAATGATCCTGAAAAACCAATGGTTACAAGTGGTATAAGAATAGGAACACCTGCGATGACTACAAGAGGATTTAAAGAAGATGAGTTTAAAGAAGTGGCAAGTATTATAATTGATGCTTTAAGTAACAAAGATGATGAGGAAAGATTAAAAGAACTTGATACAAAAGTTTTAAAATTAACAAGAAAGTTTGAAATGAAATAAAAGAAGTTAACCAAAATTAACTTCTTTTTCGTTGAGGATTTTTATTCATAATAGTATAATCTTCATAACAATTTATATATTTTTTTATGTTTGTATTTAAATTACGACAAACTAATATATTTTCATATTTGTCTTCAATAATATAAAAATTTTTCTTATAAACAATAAAATCTTTAAGTGTAGCAATTTCTTTATCCTTTGTTGTTTCTTCATTATTAATATTATTGTTTTTAATAATTGTATTAACAATATTATCAGGAATAATATCTATAACATCTATTTCTTCTAAATCATTAATATTTTTTAAATTTCCATATATAATTTGATAATTATTATATTTATAATGTTTATTATCTTCATGTAAGTCATTAAATGATACATCAAATAATGTTATTTTATTTTTTTTACTTTTAATTATTAGATAGTAATTATCTTCTTTTGTTTTTATTATTGTTCCTTTCTTAAGAAGAAGATTTTTATATTTTTTATAGATTTCAGTACCTTTTAAATCGTTTAGATTAACATATTTATCTTTAATCATATTAGTCAATATATTTTCCATATCATTATCTTTTAATTTAAAAAAGTAATTTAATATATTTTGATCTTTTAATTTAACAAATTTATATTTAAATATTGAAGATTTATTTATATTATAAATAGATTTATCTATTTTATATGAATGTGGTAATAGCTTCCCTTTATAACTTGTACCTTCTAATGCTATATAATTTTTTTCATCATTATTTACACTAATTATTAAATAAGGCCTTTTTTCATGACCTTTTAAAACATGCTTTAACTCTTCATCATTAAGTGGCATATTAGCCCAAATAACATCTCCTGTTTCATAATGATAAGGATTAAAACTTGTATAGTCTTTTTGTAAGTGATTTAGGAAAAATTGTAATATTTTCATATAAAATCCTTCTTTCGTAGAGTTATTTTAGCAAAACCGTATTAAAAATACAATAAAATAGTTAAAAAATATTGACTTTTTCATAATATGTAATGTATAATACAACTTGTAAAAAAGGAAAGAGATGTATAAATCCACCTGATATGCTTAAAGTAGCTATAGGTAAAAAGCCAAAAAAAATATTTATATTTTTATTATGGTTTAAGGATAGAATGCATTTCGCATTCTTTTTATATTATATGTGGAGGTGTTTTGTATCGCAAAAAATAGTAATGATTTGTTATGCAACGAACAAATTAAAGTTAGTCAAGTTTTAGTTATTGGTCCAAATGGAGAACAAATGGGAGTTAAAAATATTAATGATGCTTTAACTATAGCTAGTTATGCAGGATTAGATTTAGTACTTATTAATAGTAATAGTGAACCTAATGTTTGTAAAATTATGGATTATAACAAATTCAAGTATGAAAAAGCAAAAAAACAAAAAGAAGCATTAAAAAAACAAAAAGCTTCAAATATGGAACTTAAAGAATATCGTCTTTCACCTGTTATTGATGTTGGTGATTTTGATACAAAAGTTAGGAATGCATCAAAGTATTTAGAAAAAGGACATAAAGTTAAGTTATCTATAAGATTTAAAGGAAGACAAATTGCACATCCAGAGCTAGCAGAGGAAGTTTTAAATAAATTTGCTTCGCGTGTTGAATCTTTTGCAATTGTTGAGCAAAAAGCAAAACTTGAAGGTAGAAATATGACTATGTTACTTGCACCAAACACAAGTAAATAATAAGGAGGAAATTATGGCAAAAAATAAGTTAAAAACGCATAAAGCTACTAGAAAAGTGTTAAATATAAGACAAAGTGGTAGTATAACAAAACAAGTTGCAGGAAATAATCACCAAACTGGTGGAAAAACTCCAGCACAAAAAAGAAATAAAAGAAGTAAAACAGAATTAAGTAATTCAGATTACAAAAGATTTAAAAATGTAATTTAATATTTAGTAAGGAGGAAAAAACATGACAAGAGTAAAAAATAGTGTAGCAACACGTGCTAGAAGAAAAAAAGTTTTAAAAAGAGCTAAAGGTTACTTTGGAAGTAAACATAGATTATTTAAAACAGCACAAGAACAAGTTATGCATTCAGAAAGATATGCATTCCGTGATCGTAAACAAAAGAAAAGAGATTTTAGAAAATTATGGATAACAAGAATTAATGCAGGATGTAGAGAAAATGGAATTAGTTATTCAAGATTTATCGATGGATTAAATAAAGCAGGAGTAGAAGTTAATAGAAAAATGCTTTCTGAACTTGCTATTTATGACAAAGAAGCATTTGCTAATTTAGTAAAAGTAGCAAAAGAAGGTAAAGTAGTTGTTAAACCTGTTAAAAAAGAAACTACAAAAAAAGAAGCACCAAAAACTAGTGCTAAAAAAGAAACAAAAACAAAATAATCATTCTAAAGAATTTTAATATCAAGTGTCTTTAATGATGATATTATTTCGAATTTAGAAGAAGAAAAAACGAAGGAGGAAAAAACATGACAGTAGTGTCAATGAATTATTTATTAGAAGCAGGTGTTCATTTCGGACACCAAAGAAGAAGATGGAATCCAAAAATGAAAGAATATATATATACATCAAGAGATGATATATATATAATAGATTTACAAAAAACATCAAAATTAATCGAAGAAGCTTATGAAGCTTTAAAACAAATTGTAGAACAAGGTGGTACAGTTTTATTTGTAGGTACTAAAAAACAAGCTCAAGAAGCTATGCAAGAAAGTGCTGAAAGAACTGGAATGTACTATGTTACAGAAAGATGGTTAGGAGGAACTTTAACTAATTTTAAAACAATTAGAAGTAGAGTAAAATTCCTTGAAGATATTGAAAAAATGGAACAAGATGGTACATTTGACGCATTACCTAAAAAAGAAGTAATTAAACTTAAAAAAGAATATGAAAAATTAAATCGTAATTTATGTGGAATTAGAGAAATGAAAAAATTACCACAAGCAATAGTAATTGTAGATCCAAGAATTGAAGAAACTGCAATTAAAGAAGCAAGAAAATTAAATATACCAGTATTTGGAATTGTAGATACAAATTGTGATCCTGATATGGTTGATTATGTTATTCCTGCTAATGATGATGCTGTTAGAAGTGTTAAATTAGTAATTGGTGCTTTAGCTAATGCTATTGCAGAAGTTAATGGTAAAGAAGTAATTAATTATATTAGTGCAGAAGATGCAAAAGAAAATTTAAAAACAGATATGAAAGAACTTCTTGAAGATACTAAAGCTTTAACAAAAGAAGTAACTAAGAAAGTTGTTAAAGAATTAGAAGAAAAACATCATGAAGTAAAAAAAGAAGTTAAAGAAAAACAAGAAGAAGTAAAAAAAGAAATAAAAGCTAAAAAAGTTGAAGTAGTTAAAAAAGTTAAAGAAGCTGTAGAAAAGAAAGTTGAAAAAAGTTTAAATGATTTAACTTTAGTTGAACTTAAAGAAATGGCTAAAGAAAAAGGTGTTAAAGGTTATAGCACTATGAAAAAACAAGATTTAGTTGAAGCTTTAAAATAATTAAGGAGGAATGTTATGTTTACTGCTCAAGATGTAAAAAATCTAAGAGAAAAAACAGGAGCTGGAATGCTTGATTGTAAAAAAGCTCTTGATGAAACAAAAGGAAATATTGAAGAAGCTATTAATTGGCTTCGCGAAAAAGGTATTTCTAAAGCTTTAAAAAAAGCAGAAAGAATCGCAGCAGAAGGTTTAAGTGAAGCAGTTTCTAATGATACTAATGCAGTTATTATTGAAGTAAACTGTGAAACAGATTTCGTTGCAAGAAATGAAGAATTTAAAACATTAATTAATACTATAGCAAATGCTATTTTAAATAATGAAGTAAAAACAATGGAAGATGCTAATAAATTAGTGGTAGATAATGAAACAATTGAAGAAAAAATTGTAGCGTTTACTGCTAAAATTGGAGAAAAGATTAGTTTTAGAAGATTTGAAAAATTAGCAAAAACAGAAAGTCAAGAATTTGGTATTTATTCTCATATGGGAGGAAAAATAACTTCTGTTGTAGTTATCGAAGGTAATAATCATGAAGTAGCTAAAGATATTGCTATGCATGTTGCAGCAATGAATCCAAGTTATTTAGTAAGTAGCGATATTCCTGAAGATGTATTAAATAAAGAAAGAGAAATTATTAAAGAACAATCTATGAATGAAGGAAAACCAGCTGAAATAGCAGAAAAAATGGTTGAAGGAAGAATTAGAAAGTTCTTTAAAGAAGTTTGTTTAGTAGAACAAGAATTTATTAAAGATCCATCTTTATCTGTAGGAAATTATGCTAAAAACAATAATTGTTCTATTGTTAAAATGGTAAGATATGAAGTAGGCGAAGGAATTGAAAAAAGAAATGATGACTTTGCAACTGAAGTAATGAACCAAATTAATGGATAATAAAGTGTAGATATAATTGTCTACATTTTTTATATTCTAAATAAATTAAGTAAAATTATTGCTTTTTTTCTTAATTTTTTAGTATAATTATTATAGAAATTATTTTAAGGAGAAAAACATGAATAAAGATTATATATTTTTAACAAAAGAAAAAATGAATAAAGCTATTGAAAATATGGAAGAAAGATTATCTACAATAAGAGCAGGAAGAGCAAATCCTAATATGCTTGATAATGTTTATGTTTCTTATTATGGAACGCCAACGCAAATAAAACAACTTGCAACAATATCAGTTCCTGAAGCTAGACAAATAAATATTAAACCATTTGATAAAAGTATTCTTGGTGCGATAGAAAAAGCTATATTTGAAGCTAATCTTGGTATAACACCAAATAATAATGGAGAAAGTGTATTTATAACAATTCCGCCTTTGACAGAAGAAAGAAGAAGAGAACTTGTTAAACAAACAAAAGAGTATGCTGAAGATGGAAGAATAGCTATAAGAAATATAAGAAGAGATATATTGGATGAACTTAAAAAAGATGGTTTAAGTGAAGATGTTTCTAAAAATATTGAAGAAAAAATTCAAGAAGTAGTAAATGAATATAATAAAAAAGTTGAACTAATAATAAAAGAAAAAGATAATGAATTAATGAATATTTAAGACTTAATAAGTCTTTTTCTTTTACTAAATTTTAAAATAACCTTTTCTAAAGTGAAATAAAATGATAGAATAATTAGTGCAGTAAAAAATTAAATTTCAGGAGGATTATATAAGTGGCAGAATTAAAAGTTTTAGACAAAAATATTTCTTATTTCAAAGTAAATAATGAAGATTATATTTCTATAACAGATATGCTAAAATCAAAAGATGGCAACTTTTTTGTAACAGACTGGTTAAGAAATAGAAACACAATTGAATTTTTAGGAATATGGGAAGAAATACATAATCCAAATTTTAATTATGGCGAATTTGCCATAATTAAAAGTAAGGCAGGTCTTAATAGTTATAAAATAAGTGTTAAAGAATGGGTAGAAAAAACAAATGCTATTGGTATAATGTCAAAGGCAGGAAGATATGGTGGAACTTATGCACATAAAGATATAGCGTTTGAATTTGGAATGTGGATAAGTCCTAAGTTTAAAATATTATTAATTAAAGAATTTGAAAGATTAAAAAAAGAAGAACAACAAAAAATTGGGTGGAACGCTAAAAGGGAATTATCTAAGATAAATTATAAAATTCATACTAATGCAATAAAAGAAAATTTAATACCAAGTGAATTAACAAAAGAACAAAGAAATTATATATATGCCGAAGAGGCTGATGTATTAAATATGGCTTTGTTTGGGGTAACCACTAAAGAATGGAAAATAAAAAATCCTAATCTTGATGGAAACATAAGAGATTATGCAAGTATTAATGAATTGATATGTTTAGCAAATTTAGAAAATCTTAATTCAGTATTTATAAATGATGGATTATCTCAGTTTGAAAGGATTACTAGATTAAATAAAATAGCAATATCACAAATGAAAACATTGTGTATGGTTGATAATAAAATATTAAAGACTGAAAAAGAAAATGAATTAATGAATATTTAAGACTTAATAAGTCTTTTTCTTTTACTAAATTTTAAAATAACCTTTTCTAAAGTGAAATAAAATGTTAAAATGTTTATTGTAGGATGGTGTTAATATGAAAAAGACGGTAAGAGATTTTTCATTAGATTTTAAAACGATTATATTAAGATGTGATTTAAATGTAACTATAAAAGATAATATAATAGTAGATGATACAAGAATTAAAGAAAGTTTAGAAACGATTAAATATATATTAGAACATAATGCAAAAGTAGTAATATTATCACATTTAGGTAAAGTTAAAACAGAAGAAGATAAAGAAAAAAACAATTTAAAAATAGTATGTGATAGATTAAATTATTATTTAGATAATAAAATAACTTTTGTGGAATATGATGAAGATGTTAAAAAAGTAATCGCAGCTACACCTTATAAAAAAGGAATTCTTCTTCAAAACACAAGATATTTTGATTTAGATAATAAAAAAGAAAGTAATTGTGATGAAGAATTATCTAAATATTTTGCAAGTCTTGGAGATATTTTTATAAATGATGCTTTTGGACTTATTCATAGATGTCATGCTTCTAATGTAGGTATTAGTAAATTACTTCCATCTGGTATAGGATTTTTAATGGAAAAAGAATTAAGTCATTTAGACATGCTTGATAACCCAACAAGACCTTTTTGTGTTATTATGGGAGGAGCTAAAGTAAGTGATAAAATTGAAGTTATTAATAGTTTAATAGATAAAGTTGATAAATTATTTATCGGGGGAGCAATGTGTTTTACTTTCTTAAAAAGTAGAAATATAGATGTTGGAAACTCTTTGGTAGAAAACCATCTTTTAGAATATTGTTCTAATTTACTTGATAAATATTTATCTATTCTTTCATTCTTTTCTAAGTTTTCTACCTGTACACTCATTGTATTTCTATTCCTCCTTAATTAGGCAAAATGCATGAGAGCATTTTTACGCACTCTAATCTATAGTATATAATATGGAAAGTCATATGTAAATAGGCGAATTTGAAAAAATTTAACGAGAAAAACAGTCCCTGGAAGCCGGCATTTGCATACCAGGCCTTCAGAGACTGTTCTTACCTAACCCCAGATTTCGGTCAAAAGATTATTTCTGACCAGACATCTGTTCTTCCTGTCTGCGGATCATCTGACGAACCATTTCACCGCCGATAGAACCTGCTTCTGCAGATGTTAAATCACCGTTATAACCGCTCTTCAGATTTACGCCGAGTTCGCCTGCTACTTCCATTTTGAATTTATCCATAGCATCCTTTGCCTGTGGCACTTCCATACGGCTTCCGTTAGATCCTGTTCCTGTTGAATTAGACATATCTTTCACCTCCAAATAATTTTGAATAAGTATCGCTGACTTATTCTGATACTATTATCTGCCGACTTCAAAATTTTATGATGGAAATTTCTAGGTGGTTTGGATATACTGTAAGCAAAGGATGTTTACAATATTTTTCAAAATCATAATTCCTCATAAATCCACATTGCGCAAAACATTTACTGTTCTTTGGGAAATTTGAAGATAAAAAAGATTTTTTTGGTTTTGGCAATAGTTTCGGCGATTCCAGAAGAAAACGGTAGGATGATTTGGACGTTTTTGCGAGCATAGCGTGGACAGAAATCAACGGTCCTCGCCCTTGGCGAGTTTTGATTTCTGTCCGCAAATAAACGGCGCAGAAAAAACGTTCAAATCGACGTGTTTTTGTTGGAACGCCGAAACACCTTGCCAAATGCAAAATCCTTTTTATAATTAATATTGCCACATTCGAAATGAAATTTTGAAAGGAAAAAATATATGGAAATTGAAAGAAAGTATTTGATTGACAAACTGCCCTTCGATGTGACGGTCTATCCAAGTCATGAAATTGAACAGGCCTATTTGAATACGGAGCCGGTCGTTCGGGTCCGCCGTCAGGATGAGACCTATTACCTG
>ERZ827423.35-NODE-35-length-180424-cov-7.003482_pt1 | contig 180424 bp, 157 predicted proteins | sample MGYA00519775_ERZ827423 | MGnify/ENA primary metagenome ERZ827423 (study PRJEB31778, sample SAMEA3449296) | human gut metagenome | biome: human gut; feature: human-associated habitat; material: faeces | place: United Kingdom | collected 2010/2012 ... | reverse complement strand
GTTCGGCAAGATCCGCCTTCACGACAAGATCATTATACCACTGCGAGTAGTTCTCGCTGCGTTTCGTTAAGTCTTTAAGCTCTTTTGCCATTGCGTTATTGTTAAATTTTCTGCAAATATAGTGAAAGTCGAGTGCAGAGACAAACGAAAACGGAGTTTTCAGGTTTGGCTATGCCGAGACGCAGCCGCAGCCACCACCTCGTCTTGAGGGTGATGTGCCGTGATGCCACCCTAATATGTCAATTTTCCTTCGGAAGCGAGACCGATGAGCGTCTTTCCCGGCACGAGATATATTTCCAGACGGCGGTTGCGCTGACGGTTGGATATGGAATTATTTAAAAATAACGGCTCCGACGCGCCCATGGCATACGGAATGATATAGTCGGTATCGGTAGCGTTGCTCTCGAACCAGTCCAAAACGGCAAGGACGCGGCTGCTTGTCAAAGCGTCGGTATAAGCCGCCGTGCCGGTATCGTCACTGTGCATCACAAGCATCATCCTGTGCATGTCGGGCACTCTCAGGAACTGGGCGAACGAGCGCAATTGTTTCCCGGCCTTAGGGGCAAGCACGGTGTCATTCGGACTGAACAAATCATCGCACTGTATGGTAGCTATCACGACCTCTCCCCCACGCATAGTCTCGACATTGTAGCCAGCAGCAACAAGTTTACGAGCCTGCACAAGCTGGTAAGCCTTCACTACTTCTTTCACATCGTCTGGCACTACCGGCACAGACAGATTTTCATCCAAAGTCAGCTCATACAACTGCTCCAATGTGTAATCCTGCTGCACTGCAGTCTTCCTTGATTTTCTTTTGGGGGCATCCTCCTTTTGGTTTTGTAGCGAATCTGCAGGCTCTTTCCGATCTTTATTGCCTTTAAAAAAATTCTTAACGGCAGTTATGCCCCTCTGAAAAACATTGTCCTGAGCCATCGCCACGTTAGCGGGAGCCAACAACACAGCAGTCAGAACAACGCATATATATTTGATTTGTCTCATTATTTACAAATTAATACTATCTTCATACTCTAATTCCAACCTGACAACCTTGCGCAACACCTCATCATCGCCGAAGCAGCGTACACCTCTCCTTTTCAACGTTTTTCCGACAAATCCCAGCAATTCATCCTCGCTAAAATCGTCATCACCGTCGAGATTGTCGAGATTGAAAAATCCTTTTTGCTCATAAAAATCGAAAATGGCGTCGATTACCGACAAAATGTCTTTCCGTCCACAAACGGAATTATCGCCAAGCCCCGACAATATGAAATCGACCGCTTTGTTCTCGTCATAATATGCACTTTCCGACAACTCTTCCATTTTCTACTTTATATCGTGCTAAATTATAAAAAATTAAAGGCAGCGGCAAAAGCCACAACAGTAAGTTTGAAATTTTAGCAATCTTTAGTTTAATTGAAACGACACCATACCCTCCGGCAAATCCATTACGATTTTACGTTCCGACTCGTCGATTTCCATAATCAAGTCATCAGCCACAGGTACATACACATCAGTGCCATCGCAATCCACGACAAACAACACATTGGCGGTAGAATCATCCACATCGACAATACTGCCGATTCGCCCGTCCATAGTATCGTATATGTCAAATCCTACCAAATAATCGCAATACACCTCCTCTTCTTCCTTATACTCAGACCTCAGCACATAAATTTCCTTGTTCGAGAATCGTTTGGCCGCATTCTCGTCATCCACGCCGTCAATCGACACAAGCACCGTACCATATCCCTTTTGCCGCAAACCTGTCACAAAGAAAGGGACATAAATTCCGTCCATACAGCATATCAAAGTGGAAAAACGGCATAAATCGTCAGCCAAGAAACCGACCTCGGCCGAAATCTCGCCTTTCACGCCATGAGGCTTCTTGAACTGTCCGATAGCGATTATTTCGTTTTCACGAATCATAAGCCGGAGCTATTTGCGTTTTTTGTTTTTCTTCCCGCCCCCGTTTTGCTGCGTCAGTTCCTTGAAATCAGGCAAATGGCATACCGCTGGGTCAAGCTGAATCCTACCGTGCGAATAAAATGCCAAATCCTTAAAGATTTTCTCATCATCCACACCGTCCTTATTGACGGCAAGAAGCTGCTTCTTCATATGGCCTGCCAGCATCATCACCAATTGGCCACGCTCCTCGCCCTCCGGCATATCCGCTGCTATGTCTATCAACTTTTCAAGAATCTTGCCATAATGACGGAAACGCATAGGGGTGAGCCTGTAAGGAATCGGTTCCGGCTTCGAATGCAGGTTCTCCGGCTTTATGACCTCACAAGGATAATCAATGTCAAGCTTGAAATCAGACATTATCGCAATCTGATTCCAAAGCATCTTATTGAAATCGTCGACATCTTTCTGATTGGAGAAAAGATTACTCATAATGTCGACTATCGCATATGCGCACCTTGTGCGCTCTTCCCTGTCGGGGATAGTCATGCAGTAATCGACCATCTGCTGCACGTTCCTGCCATATTCAGGCAGCACCAGTTTTTCTCTCTGTGTATTGTAATCCAACATAATTCCTTTTTATAAAATATTTTTCTTAGGCGTAGTAGCTTGGAACTTCTTCAAATATTTAGGAGTGGAATAAGCCACGTCGATGAAATCTTTCTCGCGGAATGCTTTCTCCGACAATGCTATCATATCCACAGCGTTAAGCTGCACACCATATATGAATTCCGCATTAGGATGCTTTATCACCTCGCGCACTTTGTCTGCGCCGTTACCCATAAACAGCATCTTATGCTTTTCGAGCAAATCGTGGAACGAATCGCCGTCGATTATCATCGGCTGCGGAGACAAAATCTCATTCAAAGCCAAATCATATACTCCGGTAAACACTTCCATACGGCGCGCGTCAATCATCGGAACGAACAACTCATCCTCGCCGACAAACCGTGAAAACATAACGGCAACACTCAGTATCTTCAACGTATCCACGCCTATCAGCGGCAAGCCCAGACCGAAACAAAGACCTTTTGCTTCAGAAAGCCCTATTCGCAGACCGGTGTATGAACCGGGTCCTATGCTGACGGCTACCGCGTCAAGCTTTATTTCGCACTGCTTGGCATAGTCCAACGCGTCTTTCACATACCCGCCAAGCACAGCCGCATGGTTGCGCCCCTTATAGTCGGCATTGCTGAATTTCATCTCGCCGTCCTGCGAAAGGCATACGGAACATACGTCGGTAGCTGTCTCTATATTTAATATCGCCGCCATAGTCAAAACAAATCTGATGATTGCGTGCAAAATTACAAAAATCTCCGCATTAAATAGCCCGGTTTCGATTATCTTTGTGATACAAAAGAAATTATTTATGGAAAACGACAAAGACAATCCAGATCCGCTTAAAGTGATTTTCAACTACAACAATGTGTTTTTCAGTTTCTTCTACGACGACACAGCCGCCTGCATACACCGGTCGCGCGATTTCGCAATCAACTATGTGTATTCCGGTGAAATGGTACTCGAAGACGGAAACAAAAAAATCCACATCGGAAAAGGTGAATGCGTGTTCATTCCACGCGACCATCACATCACTCTGTATAAAAAGCCTCTCGAAGGCGAGCGTTATAGCGGAATATTCCTTAATTTCTCACGCAATTTCCTCCGTGAGATGTATTCAAAATTCTACCAGTCAAAAATTCCGGCCGACACCCCCAAGCTTGGCCAAGGAGCAATAAAACTGCCCGACACGGCCGAGTTCACAAGCTTGTTCTCATCAATGATACCCTACTTCGACTCCAAAGTCAAGCCACAGGACGATTTGATGCATCTCAAGCTTCAAGAGGGATTGCTTGCACTGCTGCATATCGACAAGCGTTTTGCCCCGACACTGTTCGACTTCAACGAGCCGTGGAAAATCGACATCATCGATTTTATGGACAAGAACTATATGTATGAGTTTTCCGTAGAAGAGCTTGCCCACTATACAGGCCGCAGCCTTGCTACATTCAAGCGCGATTTCAAGAAAGTGAGCGACCTCACACCCGAGAAATGGCTCATCCGTAAACGGCTCGAAGTGGCTTACGCAATGATGAAAGAAGGCGGAAAGAAGATAGTGGATGTATATACAAAAGTAGGATTCAAGAACCAATCGCATTTCTCCACCGCGTTCAAGAAGCAATATGGCATTGCCCCTACCGCAGTGGCAGCATCATAAGAAATTGGACTTTTCAGCAACGACAATTGAGCCTCACAGCAATTATGCCGCGAGGCTTTTCCAGTAATTTTGCATTATCAATATGAATACACGGAGAGAATTCCGTATGGCTGAGATACTCATTCTAATAAACGGCATAATTATGAAACTCAAAGTAAAGCACCTGCTACTGGCTTCAATAATCGGATTATGCAGTCCGGTGTGCGCCATAGCACAAAACAACACGAACAAGTTTATGGAAGAAAAATTAAATCTTACGCAAGAGTGGGACAAGGTATTCCCGCAAAGCGACAAAGTGAGCCACTCGAAAATCACTTTCCACAACCGCTACGGCATAACGCTTGCCGCCGATTTGTACGTTCCGGAAAACGCACGCGGAAAACTGCCGGCAATAGCCGTGTGCGGTCCGTTCGGAGCAGTCAAAGAGCAGTCATCAGGACTCTATGCGCAGACGTTGGCAGAAAGAGGATTCATCACAATAGCTTTCGACCCGTCGTTCACGGGCGAGAGCGGAGGAGAACCCCGGTATGTGGCATCGCCAGACATCAACACCGAGGATTTCTGTGCGGCTGTAGACTATCTGTCGACCCGCGACGATGTGAACCCTGAACAAATCGGGATACTCGGAATATGCGGCTGGGGAGGAATGGCTGTCAATGCCGCAGCCATCGATACACGCATTAAAGCGACAGTAGCGGCGACAATGTACGACATGAGCCGTGTGACCGCCAACGGATATTTCGATGAAGCGGACAATGCCGACGCACGCCATACGATGCGCCGACAACTCAATGCCCAGCGCACTGAAGACTACCGCAACGGCACGTATGCCCTTGCCGGAGGATTGCCTGAGAAAGTGGCCGACGACGCCCCTCAATATCTGAAAGACTACTTCGCATACTACAAGACACCGAGAGGCTACCACAAACGCTCACTTAATTCAAACGGCGGATGGAACATGACATCTTCCCTCTCATTCCTGAACATGCCTATTCTGACTTATGCCGATGAAATCCGCAGCGCGGTACTCCTCATCCACGGAGAGAATGCGCATTCGCGCTATTTCAGCGAAAGCACCTACAAGAAACTTAAAGGCGACAACAAAGAGCTGCTCATCATACCGGGTGCGGTACACACCGATTTATACGACAATTTCGACAAGATACCGTTCGACAAAATCGAGGCGTTCTACCGTGAATATATGAAATAAGCAATCTTTCATACAGCCGTTAATACGCGCCATCAAGCAAGACGCGTGTTAACGGCTTTTTTATGCCGATTAACATTTGCCTCTACACACAAGTTTGCGTATCTTTGCAAGGCAAATATGAACACACTGCTGACTATAATCCATGGCCTTGCCATAGGCATATTAGTGTCAGCCCCGATGGGGCCGATAGGTATGCTGTGCATACAGCGCACCCTTAATAAAGGAAGAAGGTCAGGACTATATACAGGCATAGGGGCAGCCTTGTCGGATTTCATATATGCCCTTCTTGCCGGGCTCGGAATGTCGATAATCATCGACTTTGTGGAAGATAATGAAGCGCAATTGCAGCTTGTAGGCAGTATCGTGCTTTTAGGTTTCGGAATCTACATAGCGAGAAAGAACCCGGCAAAAGTGCTGAAAGCGCGGAGAAGGGGCAAGCAGAAGAAAGATTCGATGCAGGATATGCTGACAGGCTTCCTGTTCACATTCTCCAACCCGCTCATCCTGTTCCTCATAATCGGATTATACGCGCGGTTCAATTTCCCGGCCGCCGATTTCACGTGGGCCGACTATCTCTGCGGATTTCTCTCAATCATAATCGGAGCATTGGCTTGGTGGTTCACAATCACATATTTCGTCAACAAAGTGAGAGGCCATTTCAACGTGAGAAGCATGTGGCTCATCAACATAATCATAGGCAGCCTTATCTGCCTTATGTCGGTAATAGGGTTTATAATGTCGTTAATGGATTTGCTATGAAAACTAAACGGATAAGCATCCCGCTCATAGAAAGACTTGACAATATGGGCATTGCTGAAGTGGGAGAAACGCTTTATACTGAAGCCCCGAAATTCGCCATCAACAGCGTGAACTGGAAAGAGCAATTCCCCTACCACCCCATAACGGCATTTGCCGCCGCCCACAGCCGGGAATATATTTATGTGGATTTCTTCACACGTTGCAACTACCTGCGCGCCGTAAACTACAAGAACAATTCGCCGGTAAGTCAGGACAGTTGCGTGGAATTTTTCCTGCAAGTGCCGGGAAGCGACGAATATTGGAACTTTGAATTCAACTGCATAGGCACTGTCAATGCCTCGCACCGCAAAGAGCGTAACAATCCCCACCGGCTGACCGATGATGAAATATCCCGGATAAAACGTTACGCCTCGTGTGGCAACAGTCCGTTCCAAGAATTGGAAGGGCTGTTCAACTGGTCGCTCACAATCGGCATCCCTTTCAGCCTTATCGGCATAGAGAATCCTGAATTTCCAGTCGAGATAAAAGGCAACTTCTACAAATGCGCCTCGGCAACGAGCATGCCCCACTATCTTAGCTGGGCACCGATAAAAACCGAGAAACCCGACTTCCACCGCCCGGAATTCTTCGGAAAAATCGTGCTGGAATAATAGTTTAGAGTGGAAATAAGCCCTACAAATTATTGGTGTCCTCCAAAAAATCAGGAGGATAGTTGCATTGTGTTCATTCAAAGAGGCTTAATATGCCTCTGCGTGAAGCGGGCTTGACTTTGGGGATAATAGAGCCTCGTGGGGGTTGCGTTTGTGGCACAGTCGCTTCAAGCTCGACCTCCACGAGGCCGATGCTTTTGTGTACCTTTTTACCCACGGCCAAGGCCGTGGGTTACGCATCAAAAGCCCCCACGGGGCTGGCATTGCCAGTAAATTGCAACATATTTATGCCTACCCAAACCATATTTAGCGGACACCAATAATAAATAAAAAAAGCCTGTGACTCAACAAAATCACAGGCTTTTCTTTTTTATATTCCCCTGAAAGGTCAGCGTACGGCTACCTTCACGGATTTGCCGGCCGCGCGGACAATATAGAGACCGCTTGCCAAATCAATCTGCGAACCGTCGCCTACGGTCTGCGCCATTACCAAACGGCCGTCAACAGAATAGACCTCGGCCACGCCATTGAATCCGTCAACTTTGACAGCACCTGCCACGCCATATACGCTTACAGCACCGCTATCCAAGCCTGCAACGCCACCGTTCTCACGCTCCTTACCTGTAAAAGACACAGAAATAGGCATTGTAGAAGAATCAGTAATTGGCCAAGCCATATACCAAGTTACATCTATTGTCAACGTCATTGTTCCGTCATACAAACGGGTTCCGCTAATATCAACGCTTGCATGAATCCATTGTTCCTCAGGAAAACTTTGCGCCAATGTAATATGATCCACAGAACCGGCAACATCAATGGTTCCGTCACCGTTATCATCGGTGAAAGTTACATTCGGAACAACAATATCTCCTAATAGAATAGGGTCTGTGCCAGGCTTAATTGACAACGAAAAATCAGCAAGAACCAATTCGTATACATTGCTTGCGTCTCCTTCCTCAAGGGATATAGAAACAGCTTTTCCCGTTGTAATAGGGACATCATTCATGCTAATGCTCACCTCACCATCATAGTAAGTGATATCTCCTTTCACACGCATCTGACCATAGGCAGATGTAGCAAACGCACATAACACGCATAATAACAAAGTGTAAATTTTCTTCATACTCAATCTATTTTGATAATTCTAATATTCAAAATTTATGGGCAAAGATACTGCAAGATATAATAACGTTCAGCTTACTTAACAATCTTTATGATTCGCCACAGACATAAGAATGCCAATAACGCGGAGCAAGCAATTGCGGCAACCAACAGCCCGGCATCGACTAAAACCACCACGGCCGCAGAAACCACAAAGGCGACAGCAGTCAACACCGTAGCCGACAACGATATGGAAAAACGATATTTCCGGAAATACACACCCCCTACGATTATGCAATAGAGAAAATACCATACTATATTAGAAACACCCAGCCCTGTCAATCCCCAATAATGATAGAACACTACATTCAAAACAAAGCCGAACACCGCACTCGCCGTCTCCATCATAAGGTACATCCTGCCGTCGCCTTTGGCCAGCACCACAAAGGCCATACACCACGAATAAGCCCTGAAGAAAGTGCCAACGATAGCCCACGAAATATAATGCACAATCACATTGAACTCGCCCGAATAGAGAACCGACACCATAAACTCTCTCAACAGCACGAACAATGCGACAATCGGCAACAGTACCAGCACCGATATGTTGATTTCCTGCGAAACGAACACCCGCATACGCATACGGCTGCCGTGAACGCGGGCCAACCGGGGATAGTATTCCATACCTATCGCCGTGAATATCAGTCCCACGTATTTATTGACCAACGTGTATCCCGCCTGAAAGAACCCGACCTCAGCCGTACCGGCCGTGCGGTTGAGATAGACGGAGAAAGCGTAGGAGAACAACGTGGTGATGAATCCGCTTAATGTGAGGAAGATGCCCAGTTTCACAAATTCTTTCCCCTCCGTGAAAGCCTCTTTAGCCGAAAGCCTTATATGCTCGTAATCCTTATGGCGGAAAATCCACGTGAAAAGCAATAGCATGGCCTGATATACCACAATCGACGTGACAATGCTGTCAATCCCCCAGAAATAGAACAAAGGTATGGAGACTACAAGACCTGCCGCGACGCCCCACACCGAAGCGTGAGCAAGCCGGCGCAACGCCGAGACACCCTGCAAAATAGTCTGCTCGCCGTTGACCAGCCCATAGAACATCAGCACGCACGAAAGCAGTATGAAATCCCACGTGCGTGAATACGAACCGAATGTGAAATCGCTCAACAGAGGGGCAATTGCAATCATCACCGCCGCGCCGAATATGCTTACGAACCACGACCACCGCTTTATGACGGCAATCACCCTGCCCAGACGCAACGCGTCGCGCGACTCGGTGGCGACAGCCACATCGCGCACGGCACTGTTGCGGATGCCCAGCGACGTAATCGAGGAAACCATCTCGGCGGCATTGTTGAACAACGAAAACAAACCGATACCGGCAGGTCCTATCCACACGGCAACAAGCTTGGTACGGACAATGGCACACAGAATGTTGGCGACCTGCACGCCGCCAAACAGTCCCATCGCCTTCACGATGGTGCGCGATATGCCACCTCCCCGCTTCACGTCAGATAATCATTTCATAAATATTATAGGCCACTCCCCGGGCTCCCAACCCTGTCTTCGTCTCTATAAGATTAGCATTAAGATACAATCCGTCATTTTCATTCGACGTGCCGAAATCGAAACAGGATTTTCCTTTGTATTCCTCTGTAATCAGATGATAGAATAAATAATTCATCGCGCCTATAGCAAATCCTGTCTCATCAGCCGACGAATATTGCGCATGCACCCAGTCACCCTCCTCATACATCACAGCACCGGCAACCATCCGGCCATCCAGCGACGCGGAATAAAGCCTTATGTTTTCCGGGAAACGGCTGTGCAACAACTCTATTTCCGGCAACGAATGCACCGGCTTCGCGCCATAGCGGTTATCAAGATTTGCCGTAATTATCCGCCAAAAAGCCGGATAATCCTCAGAAGGTTCGATTATCACGCCATTTTGCAATGCTTTTGCCACATTGCGCTTCGTGCGCCTGTCGAAAGGAATATCCTTGCCCGACATTACAGTTGACGACATATTAGTGACCAAAATGCGGGCATTATGACGGAACAGGGCATACAAATCCTCCTCGGCAGGATATTTATGGTAGATATGCGGGATAGCCTTATAAACAAGGCGCTTTATGCCACAATCACGGAGAAACTCCATCATCGCACCGAAAACATCAAGCATCGTGTTGGCATTGAAATGCTTCAGCGGCATAAGCCAGCCTCCGAAAGTAAGGCCCTGATGCGAATAAAGCGTTTCGCCGGCAATATTCGCCGGAAGCAGAGCCAGCAACCGGCCGCCGTCGAAAGCCATCAGCGAGAAATCGCTGAAACGGTCGGAATGGTAGTCCATATAATCACGGTAATGCAGGAATGTGGCATTTTTCGACAAAGCCACGAAACCGTCCCATAAAGGCTTGTCCGCCGGAGCATATCGTCTGATAGTAATCATCACAACCTTATTTTTTCTTCAACCATTGTTCAGGATTAAGTTTCTCGCGCTCCTTACGTATCTCGAAATGCAACAGGGCGCGGTTCTCGTCGTCGATGTCGGTAAACACTTTGCCGAGCGTCTGTCCCGCCTCCACCTTGTCGCCGGTCTTTACGCTTATGTCGGCAAGCCCGGCATATATGGTCAGATAATTGCCGTGCCGGAGCATGATAATGTTATTATAGCCCGGCTGGCGGAATATCGCAGACACTTTCCCGGAGAACACGGCACGCGCCTCCGCCCCTTGGGCTGCCTCAATGTCTACTCCCGGATTGTCGGTCTCCACATAGCGCAATTCCGGATGCTTCTGCCGTCCGAACCCGCGGATTATGCGGCATTCGCCGGTCACAGGATAAGGCAACTTGCCCTTATTGCCCGCGAAGCTGCCGGAAAGCTTGAATTCCTCGTTATCCATCGTGTAACGCTCTTTCTTCTTCTCTTCTTCACGCTTCCTTGCCTCCTCGCGCTCCTTGGCAATCTTCTCCTCCTGCTCGCGCAATTCTTTCTGACGCTTCTCTATCTCTTTCTGACGCTTCTTCAATTCCTCCTTGCGCTTTTTCTCGGCCTGTTTCTGCTCCTCTTTGCGCAATTTCTCCAATTCCTTCGCCTGCTCTTCCTTCTCCTTGCGTATGCGTTCTTCCTCGGCCTTGCGCGCCTCTTCCGCCTTACGCGCTTTCTCGGCTTCCTCCGCCTTGCGCTTCTCGGCCTCGGCTCTCGCACGCTCGGCCGCTATGCGCTCCTGCTCGGCGATAAGGCGTTCCAACTGCTCGTCCAGCGCGCGTGCTTCCGCCTCTTTCTCACGCAACACTTGCTGCAACTCCGCGCCTTCCTCCTTCAGCGAAGCCACTATGCGGGACTGCTCCATACGCTTTTTCTCAAGGCTCAGCCTTGTGGCATTTATAGTGTCGGCGGCCTTCCGCTTTTCATCCTGCAACGCTTCCAACTGACGTTTCTCCTCCTCCAAGCGGGCAACCACCTTGCGTATTTCCTCCGTCTGATGTTCACGCCAGCGGGAAAACTCCTTCAGATAACGCATACGCCTGTATGCCTGATGGAATGATTCGGAAGAGAAAAGAAACATCAGGCTATTGCCGGAGGAACGATGGCTACGCATCTTTTTTATCGCCGTAAGGTAATTGTCGCGCAACTTGGCAAGCAAAGAATCGTTACGGGCAATTTCCCGGTTAACCACTGTGATTTTAATATTAATCTCGGCAATCTGCTTGTTCAACGAAGCAATGTCTTCCTGATAGCCCTTTATGTCGGCCGCGATACGGTCGAGCGCACGCAACGAGCGGCGCGTGTTCGATTTATTTTGGTCAAGTTTCTTAGACGTTTCTGATATTTCCTTTTGCATCGACTGCTTCTGCCGTTCAATGTCTTTTACAGAAGGAGTCTGAGCCAAAGAACAGAAGAAAGCCCCTATCAAAAAACAACATATAACTTTTTTCATCTTCCGCATAATACTATTGCTGTGAAATCAATTTCATTATGTCGCTGAAAGCATACCGCCGCGCGCCGGAAGGCACCGTGACAGAATCCGAAACGCCATTATCCCATTTCACAGACTTATAATTCAACTCAAAAAAAGCATTGGCTCCGGCCAACGGTATATCCGACTTAACGGAAGTCGCAATCCTGCCATTTTCCGTAACCTTGAATCCGCTGAAATTCACAGAATAAGCCGCGCCGTTACTTTTTAGCGACATGTTGAAATGTCTTATATTGTATCCGTCCATATCAAAGCCGTACTCCATCACTTCCGGCTGCCGCTTCGGCAATATGGAATATCCGCCATCCTCATCGGGCACGGCTTCAAAATCATCGCGGTTTTCTTCGCAAAGCGCCCCTCCGCCTATCAGGAACGGATAAGAGAGCAACAGGCTCTGCAAAGCTGGCACATCAAGATAGTCGCCCAATACGTTACCGACATATTCTTTCATATACGCCTTGTGATACTTATCGACGACAGTCACGGTATCGCCCTCAAAGTAAATCTTGCCCATCTCGATTCCAAGAATAGGGCGGATGGAGATAGAAACAGACTTGTCCTTGATCATACGCACAACCACGGCACTTTTCAAGCTGCTTCCCATCCCTACTGTCATATTTCCAGAAATAATAACATCAGTCCACTCAGGACTGCCTGCTATAATCTCACTAATATCCGGAATATCAGATTTTTCTGAAACAGCGCTTGTCTCCTCCGATTCTTCATAGAAATCATCCATAGATACCGCTTTGTTAGAGCGGCAAGAGACCATGACAGAAACCAATCCGGCAAACAGCAATAATCTGACAACAGAAATCCTACTCATAGAAATACGTCTTATTTTCAACCTTGCGTTTCAACAATTCCGATTCAGGATTCAAATCCAAGGCTTTTTTCCATTCACGGAGAGCCCCTTCCGGGTCGCCGTTCATAAAAAGGATGTCGCCATAGTGCTCGAACATCTCTGCCGACGGGTCGTCATCGCCATTTTCCGACATAGCACGCTCGATATATTCCAAAGCCTGCTTGTAATCGCGCTTCAGGAAGCAAATCCAAGCGTACGTGTCGAGAAACGAGACATTTTCAGGGTCAGCGTCCACTGCAAGCTTCGACATCCGCTCCGCCTTTTCCAAATCTCCCCCCGCAATGCAAAGCGAATAAGCATAATTGTTAAGAGCCAGATAATTATTCGGCGACAATTCTATCGCCTTTTCATAATAGCCGAAAGCCGACCGCGAGTCTCCGAGTTTATTATAAACTTCCGCCATACCGGAATATATGTCCGACTCATTGACAATATGCACATCCTTGTTCTTTTCCAAAAGAAGCTGATAAGTAGCAAGACTTTTTTCGTAATCTTCCGACTGGAAATATGCCGTCGCCATTATCTGGTATACCGACAGCTCATCGGGATTATACGACAATGCCTTATCCCCCGCTTCCACCGCTTTTTGCGGCTCATCGACATATATATATAACCACATAAGCCGTTCCCAGCTCTTCACATCAGTAGGATTTATGTCCAAGGCATAGGAAAGTTGCTCGGCCGCTTCTTTATAATCGCGCTTGAACGTAAGGTAATCGCAATAGAGTTTCAATATGTCGCCCTCATGCGGATGCTGTCCGATGACCACCTTAAACATATTATCGACACGCGCGGAGGAATCGTTTTCCTCTATGCACTGGCGGATGTAATTGGTAAGTATCCTTATTTTCACATCCACATCAAGATTCTTGTTTACAATCGCCGAATTGATTTCCCTCTCATAGTTCAGGGAATCCCCCTTATTGCTATAGACATTAGCCTTTGAAAGATACACATATCCGTTGTCAGGCTCTATTTTCTGTGCCTTGTCATAATACACCATAGCACTGTCGGCATCCGCAAGCTGCATGAACACATCCCCCATAAGCATATTATACGAAAAATTGCGCGGGGCATCTTTCAACAGCGAGCGTCCTTCGGAAAGAGCGGCCGCAGTGTCATTAAGAGCCAGCATATATCCTATCTTACGCACCGAAATCGCACTCGAACGCCCTTCGGAACGCTCAAGCGAATCGTAAGCCGCTATGGCTTTCTGCAACTCGCCCTTACCGGCATATCCGTCGGCAAGCAACGGATAGACCTGCACTTTGCCCGGGTCAATGCTCAAAAGCTTCTCCCACACGGCAATGGCCTCATCCTTTTTTCCTGCCTGATTGCACACAAGGGCATACAGATAATTCTCATAAAAATCTTCAGGATGACTGTCAAAATGCGACTTCATCAAGCGCAACCCTTCCTCCACTTTCGTAGCTTGCTGATTGTCGAACATCAACAAGGCATAGCCATAATAATAAGCAATTATGGAGTTGCCGGGGTCAAGCTCGTATGCACGCTGTATCAAATCGTAGAACGAGGCATTGTCGCCTTCCACCCTCTTCACCAACGCTTCCATATACAGCACTTCCGCCTTTCTCACATCCGAAGCGGAATCCGTTGTCTTCCTGCCCGGATAAGCAGGCATCACCATTGCGGCAAGAAACGAAGCCACAAATATATACTTTAAAACTGTCTGCATTTTTTCACCGCTATTTCATTCCCGTATGCCCGAAACCGCCAGTACTGCGTCCGCTTTCCGAAAGACTGCCGGACAATTCCCACTCAACCGTAGAATGCCGCGCCACGACCATCTGGCATATACGCTCTCCATGGTTGACAACAAACGGCTCGGAAGACAGGTTAACCAATATCACACATATCTCGCCACGGTAGTCGGCATCGATAGTCCCCGGAGAATTGAGAACTGTTATTCCTTTTTTCAACGCCAGCCCACTACGCGGACGTATCTGGCACTCATAACCTTCCGGCAGCTCCATAAACAGTCCGGTAGGAATCAGTTTGCGCTCAAGCGGCTGCAATGTGACAGGCGACGGCAAATTCGCCCTCACATCCATTCCCGCAGAGAAAAGAGTGCTATATTGTGGCAATTCATTATCCGATTTATTGATTATTTTGACTTTAACTCTATCCATAATCTTTCAAATTCAAATATTTCTGCGAAAATAACTAAACTATACTTAAACCGCATAGCGGTTAAACAAATTTAACCACTATGCGGCATTTACATTCAGTTGCCATACGGTCAACCCCTCTGGTAGAGGTAACGCTTAATCGACCTTTTAGGAGTCTTTTCGAATTCTTCCGTATAAATTTTCACCCCGGCCACCTGTGAATAGGAAGGCAATTCCTGATTCAGATTGACGATGTTATCATTCATAATTCTCTCAATATCGGCATTTCCAAGCGACTGCTGCCGCGCCAATTCAAAATCAGGATACACAAGAGCGACGATTTTGCCATCATCAGAAACCACAATCGACTCGCAGACGTAAGGCATATTATTGAGTTTCTGCTCGATTTCTTCCGGATATATGTTCTGCCCTGAAGGTCCGAGAATCATATTCTTGTTGCGGCCGCGTATATAAATGAACCCGTCACTGTCCATACAACATAAGTCGCCGGTATAAAGCCAGCCTCCGCGCAATGACTCTTTCGTGGCTTCGTCATTTTTATAATAACCGAGCATCACATTATCACCCTTCACTTTCAATTCCCCGGCCACATTCTCAGGATCGGCAGATTCCACCACCGCCGTAATGCCATCGACCACCTTTCCGCACGAGCCCATACGGTTTTCCTCATGCCCGGCATACGAAATGAGCGGCGCACACTCCGTCATGCCATAGCCTACTGTATATGGGAACTCTATACGTCGCAGGAACTTCTCCACATCCTTATTCAAAGCCGCACCGCCAATGATAATCTCATTAAGATTACCTCCGAATGTCTCATTGAGTTTAGCCTTTATCTTTCCAAGAAGATGGTCGTTGACAAAAGGCATAGTCATCAGCAGCTTCATATAAGGTTTCTCCAGCAGCGGGAACACCTTTGTCTTTATGATTTTCTCAAGAATCAACGGGACAGTAACTATCAACCGTGGCTTGACTTTAGCAAAAGCCTCGATTATTATCTTCGGGGAAGGTATGCGTGTAAGGAAATATATATGGCATCCTTTAGAGAAAGGATGCATCATCTCAATCACTAATCCAAGCATATGGGCAAGCGGAAGCATACATATCAAGCCGTCGCCCGGACCAAGGAAAGTAAGCTTATCGAGAGCAAAATTGATGTTCGACTCTATCGCCCGGTAAGGAATCATCACCCCTTTCGAAAAGCCCGTAGAGCCCGATGTGTAGCTCAACACAGCCAACGAATCCCTGTCGAACTCGCCATATACGACATCCTCTTTGGTGAACCGTTCCGGATAGCGGTTGCCGAACAGAGCGTTCAGGGTCTTGCGGGCCTCCGTTATAGCCTCGTCGCGCGACAAAAGCAAACTATAATCGGCTATATTAAAAACCCCTTCGATATAGGGCATATTGTCGGCATCAAGATTTTCCCAAATAGAGCTGTCGGCAAAAAGCAATTTAGCCTCCGAATGGTTGATTATATGCAACATATTATCAGGTTTGAACTCATGGAGAATAGGCACAGCCACCGCCCCATAAGTCAATACAGCCAAAAACGCAACCGACCACTGCGTACCATTCTTGCCACAAATGGCAATCTTGTCACCCCTGACTATGCCAGCTTTATCAAACAACAGATGCAATTTTGCTATTTTCCGTGCCACATCCCTATATTGCAGGGAAATACCATTAAAATCGGTCATAGCCAACTCTTCCCAATTTTTCCGGATTGCATGCTCTATTATCTTATTTATATGCTGTCCCATAGCCGTAAGTTTTTAATTAATTCCACACTTTACTATATAAACACACCACAAGGGTATATTTGTTCACACGCCAAGACGATTAACCGCCATTCTAAGCTCTGTAAGCCTTTCAAGCAAGCCTCCAATCTTTTCAAGAGGAAGCATATTGGCACCGTCAGATTTAGCGACAGAAGGATTCTGATGCGTTTCCATGAACAAGCCGTCGGCACCGGCCGCAATGCCACATCGCGCAAGTGTCTCTATCAAGTGCGGAAGCCCTCCTGTCACACCCGCAGTCTGATTGGGCTGCTGGAGCGAATGCGTCACATCGAGTATCACCGGCGCATAATGCCTCATAACCGGAAATCCACGAAAATCCACAATCAAATCCTGATAACCAAACGTAGTGCCACGCTCCGTTATCGCGACATCATCATTACCGGCATCCCTCACTTTCTGAACGGCAAACTGCATAGCCTCCGGCGACAGGAACTGCCCTTTCTTGATATTCACCATCTTACCGGTCTTTGCCGCAGCTACAAGCAAGTCCGTCTGACGACACAAAAACGCAGGAATCTGGAGCACATCCACATATTCAGCCGCCATCGCAGCCTCTTCCGGTGTATGTATGTCTGTGACAACAGGAATATTGAAAGTATCCTTTACTTTTTTCAATATCTCCAACGCCTTTATGTCGCCGATTCCGGTAAACGAATCAATGCGTGAACGGTTAGCCTTGCGGTAGCTGCCTTTGAACACGTATGGGATATCCAGCTTCTTGGCTATTTCCAAAACATGTCCCGCAATATCCATAGCCATATCTTCACCCTCTATCACGCAAGGGCCGGCAAGGAGAAAGAAATTACCTGTTTTTGACGATTTGAGTTGTTCTATCATATTACAATTGATTTATAGCATGTATGGCAGCACAGGCAAACACGCCGGCCGTCTCTGTCCGCAAGCGGCTTTCGCCTAAACTTACAGGAATGAATCCGGCACTTATAGCCGACCTTATCTCGTCCTTGCTGAAATCGCCCTCTGGTCCTATCATGACAAGCACGTCACCGCCTTTATTGTATTCTTTCACGAAATCGCGTCTTTCTATCTCACGGTCGCAATATGCGATGAAACGTTGCCCGGAAAACGCCTTATTTATCACTTCATTAACAGGCGTCAATCCGTCTATCGCAGGCAACACCGTTTTCAACGACTGTTTCATCGCTGAAACGGCTATCTTATGCAAGCGTTCCGTCTTAAGAACTTTCCTTTCAGAATAACGGCAAGCTATCGGGATTATACGGTCAACCCCCATCTCCACAACTTTCTCGACCATCCATTCCAGCCGGTCGATGTTCTTTGTAGGAGCAATGGCCACGGTTATCCCACAGCCCCAATGCGACGGAATATACCGCTTGCTGACAATATTCACTGCACACCGTTTGGCATTCGCTTCACTCAACTCACAGACAAACAGATTTCCATTCCCGTCGACAATCTCGATTTCCGAGCCTTCAGCCAATCGAAGGACACGGACGCAATGCTTCGCCTCATCTTCCGGCAAAACGCCTGTCACTTCAATATCAGGAGCAAAGAACCTGTGCATAATCAAGCTTCTTTGCGTTTATCTTTGAAAACTAAAGCAAACAGAACTGCGACAACCAAAGCGTAAGCCGAGAAAATAAGCCAAGATGTCTGCCAGCCGTCTGTCTGCGGGACAGCAGAATTGAAATCAACAAACCGGTTGATTACAGCCTGCGCGCTAAGCGTACCCACAGTAGCTCCGATTCCGTTTGTCATGATGACAAACAATCCCTGCGCGCTGGAACGCACGCTTATGTCTGTCTCCTTGTCGACAAACAGCGACCCCGACACATTGAAGAAATCAAAGGCAACGCCATACACAATCATCGAAAGGACAAACATCCATACTCCAGCACCCGGATCTCCGAACCCGAACAAACCGAACCTCAGAACCCATGCGACCATGGCTATCAGCATCACCCGCTTTATCCCGTAACGGCTCAAGACAAAAGGTATCAAAAGAATGCACAAAGCCTCGGAAATCTGGGATAAGGAAATCAGTATGTTGGCATGCTGCACCCCGAATGTATCGGCATACTCCGGTATTGCCTCGAAACTGGTTATATAAGGATTGGCGAAGCCATTCGTTATCTGTAACGATATGCCAAGAAGCATCGAGAATATGAAGAATATAGCCATCCGCTTCTGCTTGAACAGCAAAAACGCCTTCAAACCCAAAGCCTCGACTACTGATTTAGAATTTCCACCTTTAGATACAGGACAAGAAGGTAGAGTCAAAGCATATAATCCAAGCAAAATGCCTACTGTGCCACAAGCGAAGAATTGGCCGTAATTGTCCTGCAATCCAAGCAAATCAACCGTCCACATCATACAAATGAATCCGATAGTGCCAAGCGTCCGGATAGGAGGGAATGCCTTTACCGTATCGAGCCCGACTTTCTCAAGCGAAGTATATGCAACCGAATTCGACAATGCCAAAGTAGGCATATAAAATGCGACACTGACTGAATACAGCGCAAACAAGCACCCGAAACTTGCATCCGAGCCTTCAACCATTCCATAATATCCGGCACTTATCATAAATGCAGCTGCTATTATATGGCTTATGCTCAACAATCGTTGCGCCGGAATCCAACGGTCGGCGATTATGCCGAGCAACGCCGGCATAAACAATGAAACGATTCCCTGCATGGCATAGAAAAGCCCGATGTTCTCACCCATTTCTATACGTCCGAGATAAGTTCCCATCGACGTAAGATAAGCGCCCCACACGGCAAATTGCAGGAAATTCATCACTGCCAGTCTTATACGAATATGTCCCATTTCTTCTGTTTTTAAATTTATGATATTTGGATTTTATTCAATCAATTCATTTTTCTGCATTTTGCGCCTTTTTCTCATCAATCACCTTCTTGATTTCAGCCGCCCGCTCATACTCTTCTTTCACGATGCTCGACTGCAGCATCTTTTCCAGTTCAGGTATGGCAAAACGAGTCAAAGGCACAGTTTCCATCCCTTCCGGCACAGAAACAGTCTCGTCGGCAACAATAGTATCGTCACCTGTAACCGAGAATCCTGTGTTTTGAAGGATTTCGCTTGTTGTATATATAGGAGTTTTTGTCCGTAAAGCTATCGCTATGGCATCCGATGTGCGTGAATCTATCCTTACATCCCTTTCTCCATCAGAGAATGTAATCTCCGAATAAAATACTCCCCTCTGGAATTTATAAATGAACACCTCTTTCACAACAATCCCGAAAGCATGGGTCATAGTGTGAAACACATCGTGAATCAACGGACGAGGCAACTGCACATTCTCCAGCTTGGCGGCAATGGATTGCGCTTCCGCCGCTCCGATTACCACAGGAATACGGAACTTTCCGCCTTCCTCCGCAAGAATCAACGCGTATGCCCCTGACTGTATCTGGTTGTATGTGACTCCCAGCACCCTGAGTTTCACTTTCTTCTCATCCATAGCCCTATCTATTAATTTTCTGTCCGGTTATCACCCCGCTGCCATAACACAGATGCCCTTCAGCATCATAAATAACGGCAAACTGCCCCGGAGCGATTCCCTGCACTTTATTCTCTGACTCAATCATATATTCCGAACCGCCCAAATGCACGAGCTTAGCTTTCATAAACTCAGGCGTATGACGGTTCTTAAACATAATTTCAACCGGCACCGTAACGTTTTCCCACGGATTTCCGGAAATGAAATGCATCTCGTCAATATGGATGGTTTTTCCATATTGCTTGTCGGTGTCGTAACCGTTGCTGACATATATCGTGTTATCAGCAACGTTTTTCTTCACTACATACCACGGCCCGCCACTCAGGCCAAGCCCTTTCCGCTGCCCGATAGTATGAAACCAGTACCCTTTATGCTCCCCTATTTTCTTTCCGGTCTCTATCTCTATGATATTGCCCTTCTTCTCTCCGAGATGACGGCGGATAAAATCATTATAATTAATTTTACCAAGGAAACAAATTCCTTGACTGTCCTTACGGTAGGCGTTAGGCAACTTAGACTCTACCGCAATGCGCCTTACCTCACTTTTAGGCAACGAACCTATAGGAAACATCAGATGCGACAATTGCCCATAACTGATTTGCGCAAGGAAATCAGTCTGGTCCTTGACCCGGTCGACCGCCGTAGCAAGATAAATTTTCCTATCGACTACATCCGTAGTGGCATAGTGCCCGGTTGCCGTCTTGTCGAAATCCTTGCCCCACCGCTGCTCGAAATAGCCGAACTTTATCATCTTGTTGCACATCATATCCGGATTAGGCGTAAGCCCTGCCTTCACAGTACGCAACGCATACTCCATCACATTGTCCCAATACTCCTGATGCAACGAGACCACCTCAAGCGGCAATCCGTATTTATGCGCGATAGCCGTACACATTTCTATATCCTCTTCGGCAGAACAGTCACCTTCATCCGTATCCATACCGATACGTATATAGAATAACGTCAGATTGTGGCCTTCCTCTTTCAGCTTATGCACGACGACGGCACTGTCGACACCTCCGGATATTAAAACGGCTATATTCATCTATTATATATTCTTCAATTCGTTCAAATTATTCTTATTGGCAAAATAGAGCGACAACAAATAATCGACAGATATTTTACCCGGCCCGGCCAGCACTATGAAGAAAAACATTCCAACAAACATGATAGGCACATAGCCCATCTGCATACTTGCAAACACACCTGACTGCGTAACCTGCTGGGCAGAAAGGTCGATAATGTTGCCATCCAGCAAATAATATTCGGCGGCCACCATCGAAATCATCGGCGGCACGGCCGCTATACGCGTAATAAAACCGAAAATCACCAATGCAGAGAACAGCAATTCGATGACAATCATAACTACAAGCGTCATTTCCGAACCCATCCCGAACATACTTGGAAATATTTCCGAGAAAAAATCGTAATTTGCCATCTGGCGTATACCGAACTGCATAAACAATATCCCGGCGAACATCCGCATAAAGAACCGGGCAAGATTGCCATAGGAACGGTATGCCCCGATTATGAAAAACTTTCTGATTTTACGGTTCATATTATCAATTTTTCATTAAACGCCAAGCGAATTGCCCAATTGAGCCATCAAAGAAAGCACCTGCTCTATAGCCGGACTCTTCGCTATGATTTTCTTATCCGCGCCAAGCAAATAAACCGACGGCTGGAGACGAAGGTCGTAAACACGTTCCATATCCGGCACCATTGCCGTGTACCACAACGCGTCATCGCCACTCTTGTCCTTAGTCCTGTTGGAATAGATTGAAACGACATTCACCGCACCATTCTTTATAAGCCTTCCAGTAACGACATCAGTGCTTAAACGCAATTTGTAAATCGAAGTATCAAAATCCCCGTCGACATTGAATATCAAGACAGTGTATTGCGACTGCAACGAATGCAATGCCGCACCTGCGCCACCCTTTGAGACAGGCATATCACCAAAAACAGAATTGATTCGGGAGTTGTTGATTTTCGCCGCATTCTCCTGCAACACGTTCTTCAAGCCGTCATCCACTTTCTTGTTATCAATCAGATGGCGGGCAAAAATCAGATAGACATCGTCACTGCAAAACTGCGACATAGGATTATATACCTCAGAATCGAGAAAACCGGCCACCGTCCTGAGATTAGCTTCATTCTTTGCCACCTTGTCAACGAATTTCTTTACTGCCTTGTCAACCTCGTCGACATCGGCAAGCGGGAAAAACGAAAGAAAATCCGTAAAAGTCTCACGGAACGATTCGATATTGGTTATCTCCTCCTTATCCAGCTTGCACTCGTCCCACAAACGATTTATCATGAAATTAGAACGCATATTGACTTTCGTCAACTGGTCCGGAACCTGAGGATATTCAAATAACGGCTCTGCAGCATTCCCTGCAAAAGGAAGCGCCAACGCCACACAACAAGCTATACTGATAAAAACACGTTTCATATCACAATCTTAAAAAACATAGCCGATAAGGCTTATATTGTCGCAAAGATAGTGCAAATCGAGAGCAAAAACAACATCTTTTAGATTTGTTATAGCTTGGGCGAGCTTCATTGAAAAAATAAGGCAAGCTCTTTTTTATATGACAGGCTTACACTATCTTTGCACCACTATATTTATTGAGATGGGCGAAGAAAAACAGCTTTTCATATTCTGCGGATGCAACGGCGCTGGAAAAACTACGGCCTCATACACGATGCTGCCAGAAGTGCTCCACTGCAAGGAATTCGTCAATGCCGACGAAATTGCCAAAGGATTGTCGCCGTTCAACCCGGAAAGGGTGGCCATCGACGCAGGAAAACTGATGCTCATCAGAATGAACGAGCTTCTCAAAAACGATGTGACTTTCGCTTTTGAGACGACATTGGCGACACGCACCTATACGCGCCTCATAGAACGGGCGCAAGAAAAAGGCTACAAAGTGACCCTGCTGTTTTTCTGGCTCAATTCGCCGGAACTTGCCGTACAAAGAGTGGCACAACGGGTGCGCGAAGGCGGGCACAACATTAAAGAAGAGGTAATACGCCGCCGCTACGATTCAGGAATCAACAACCTGTTCAACATATACATGAACTGCGTTGACTACTGGATTCTGATAGACAACAGCCAAAACCCGAGGACGATTGTGGCTGAAGGCGGAAAAGACATAAGAACCAACATCCATCATACGGATTTATTTAAAACGATTGAAGAAAATGTCAGATAAAGAAAGCGTTGAACTCAGCCAAAAACTACATTACGGATTGGCATTAGCGGAACAAAAAATGCTCCAAGAAAAGGTCGTGAAAGACGAACCTTTGATTGAGGGTACGCCAAACGGAGAAATAAAAGTAGTCGACGCGCGCGAAGTGCTTGACAAAATAACAAACAACGAAAAAAATTGACTGAAATATCCAACGACCTCGCCGAACTGCTCAACCGGGAAGCGGCGAGAATCAACACCCCGGAATTCATCAGTAGCGACCCGGTGCAATTCCCCCGCCAGTTCAGCCTACTGCAAGACATAGAAATAGCCGCCCTGCTGTCGGCTACGATAGCATGGGGCAACCGCAAGATGATTTGCAATAATTGCCGCAAGATGCTACGGCTTATGGACAACCAGCCATATAACTATGTACTCGACCGCGGCTATGAAGACATTACCGAGAGATTCAACATCCACCGCACTTTCTTCTCCGACGACTTCGTTTATTTCATGCGCGGACTTCACCGGATATATACCACATACGGCTCACTCGACGAATTTGCAAAACGCAACGGAGTAGCCGGCAATGCCGAGCCATCATGGGAATTGGTAAGGCTTATGAACATCGAATTCGAGACTGCCAATGAAGGCATAAAAAATAGCCGATGCCTTCCCGGAGGACTCGACAAAACAGCTTTAAAACGCATAAACATGGCTTTAAGATGGCTTGTCAGGGACGACGGCATAGTAGATATGGGCGTATGGAAAAGCCTGAAACCATCGCAACTGTTCATCCCTTTAGATGTACACGTAGGCAACACCGCCCGCAGTCTCGGCATGCTGGAGCGCAAAGCCAACGACAAGCGTTCCGTGCTTGAGATCACGTCAATGCTACGCAAATTGCGTCCTGACGACCCGGTGTTCTACGACTATGCCCTTTTCGGCATAGGAGTAGGCAACAAATACACCGGAAACCAATCGCCCTTGGTATGAAAAGCCAACGAAACCAACCAATATAATTGCACATTTCAATAAGGCATACCCCGCCATAGAAAAAACAAAAAAATAAAATCAGGTAAGCTTAATTATTTTTTCTTCCGCATACACTATCTTTGCAGCATCTAAATTTTCAATAGGTATGTCAACACTAAGATTCAAGGTCGTGGAAGAAGCCTACGGCAGAAAAGCCGTACCGGTGGAAATCCCGAAAGAAAGACCGTCAGAGTACTATGCAAAGTATGTGTTCAACCGCGCGCAGATGTACAGTTACCTTGACCGGAGCACCTACATTGCGTTGGTAAACGCCATCGACAACAAAAAATCACTTGGAAGAGAGCTTGCCGACAACGTGGCAAAGGGAATGAAGCAATGGGCTATGGACAATGGCGCACGCGACTACTCTCACTGGTTCCACCCTTTAACGGACGGTACTGCCGAAAAGCACGACGGATTCATTGAGCACAACGGCAAAGGCGGAGTAATAGAGGAGTTTTCCGGGAAGTTGCTCGTCCAGCAAGAGCCTGACGCATCAAGTTTCCCTAACGGAGGCATCCGAAACACCTTCGAGGCACGTGGATATTCGGCATGGGACATATCGTCACCGGCATTCATTATGGGTCATACACTATGTATTCCCACCATTTTCATTTCTTACACCGGAGAATCCCTCGACTATAAGACGCCTCTGTTACGTGCACTAAATGCAGTCGACAAAGCCGGCACAGCCGTGGCACGATATTTCGACGAGAACGTGAAACACGTAATTTCATATCTCGGATGGGAACAGGAATATTTCTTAGTAGACAAGGCCCTTTATGCCGCGCGTCCCGACCTTGTGATGACCGGACGAACGCTTATGGGACACGAAAGCGCAAAGAACCAGCAGCTTGAAGACCACTACTTCGGCTCTATACCATCACGTGTGGAGGCATTCATGCTCGATTTGGAAATAGAATGCCACAAACTCGGCATACCGGCAAAGACACGCCACAACGAGGTTGCCCCGAACCAGTTCGAGCTGGCACCGATATATGAAGAGACCAACCTTGCCAACGACCATAACCTACTGCTTATGTCATTGATAAGCGAAGTGGCAAACCGCCATAATTTCCAAGTGCTATTGCACGAGAAACCATTTAAAGGCGTAAACGGCTCAGGCAAGCATAACAATTGGAGCTTAGGCACAGACACCGGGACAATGCTTTTCAGTCCGGGAAAGACCCCCAAGGACAATCTGCAGTTCATGACATTCCTCGCCAACGTGATGGCAGCTGTCAACCATTTCAACGGATTGCTCAAGGCATCCATCTCGTCGGCCACAAACGAGCACCGTCTTGGAGCGAACGAAGCACCGCCCGCAATCATCTCGATGTTCTTGGGACGCCAAATCACGGAAGCTATCGACCAGCTCGTCAACACTGACGACGACACGATTAATTTTGCCCGCAAATCAGGAATGAAAATCGAGAATGTCACACAGATTCCTGAATTGCTGATAGACAATACCGACCGCAACCGCACTTCTCCCTTTGCGTTCACAGGCAACCGCTTTGAGTTCCGTGCAATAGGCTCTTCCGCAAATTGCGCGTCGGCAATGATTGCATTGAACGCGGCTGTAGCCGACCAATTGAACCAATTCAAGACAGAAGTGGACGGAAGAATCGCGGCGGGCGAAGAAAAAGAGAAAGCGATAGTCAATGTCATCAAGCGGCTGTTTGTCGAGAACAAGGCTATCCATTTCGACGGCAACGGCTATAGCGACGAATGGAAAGCCGAAGCCGAACGCCGCGGTCTTGACTGCGAGTCAAGCGTACCTAAAATATTCGACGCTTATCTCTCGGAAGAAAGCATCGAGATGTTCAAGCGGACCGGTGTCTTCAACGAAGTGGAACTAAAAGCCCGCAACGAAGTGAAATGGGAGATGTACACGAAAAAGCTGCAAATCGAGGCACGTGTCCTCGGCGACCTTGCAATCAACCACATCATTCCTGTTGCCACCCGCTACCAGTCGCTTTTGCTCGACAACGTAATGAAAATCAATGCCATCTACGGTGACGGCGGTTCCGAGATGGCCGAGCAGGAAAAAGAGACCATCTCGAAAATAGCTCATCACATGTTTGTCATCAAAGACGTGACCGCAAAGATGGTGAACGCCCGGAAAGCGGCAAACAAAATCGAATGCGAGCGTGAAAAGGCCATCGCATACCACGACACGGTGAAACCCTGTCTGTCGGAAATACGCTATCACATCGACAAGCTCGAGTTGATGGTGGACAACGAAATGTGGCCTCTGCCAAAATACCGGGAACTGTTGTTCATACGATAGGAAAAATCCACAGATGGAACAGATAAAACACGAATGCGGTGTAGTCATGATACGGTTGCTGAAACCGCTTGACTACTACCGCAAAAAATATGGTGCCTATACCTATGGATTAGGCAAGCTGTACCTGATGATGGAAAAGCAGCACAACCGCGGACAGGAAGCCGCCGGAATAGGCTGCGTGAAACTGAATGCCGAACCCGGGCACGAATACATCAACCGTGAACGCGCACTCGGCACCGGTGCCATACAGGAAATCTTCGAAAAAGTCAACCGCGAGGTAGACACAGCTCTACGCAATGGCGGCACCGCTTACGAAGAAATCCCATATATCGGAGAACTGTATATGGGACATCTGCGCTACAGCACAACGGGACGCAGCGGAATGTCGTATGTGCATCCTTTCCTGCGGCGCAACAACTGGCGGTCGCGCAACCTTCTGCTGTGCGGAAATTTCAATATGACAAACGTAGACGAGATATTCCGTCACGTGGTCGGCGAAGGACAGCATCCGCGAATCTATTCCGACACGTTCATGATTCTCGAACAGCTCGGACATGCGCTTGACAAGGAACACGACCGGCTTTATTCGCTATACAAAAACGACACGACTGACGGAGCAGAGCTTGCCCGCAAGATAGAGGACAATCTCGACCTGCGCAACATACTGCGCGGAAACGCCAACCTGTGGGACGGAGGATTCGTGATTTGCGGGATGACCGGCTCCGGCGATATGTTCGCATTGCGCGACAGCAACGGAATACGCCCGGCTTTCTACTATCACGACGACGAAATAGTGGTTGTGGCATCCGAACGACCAGTGATACAGACCGTGATGAACGTCGGCTTCGACGACGTTAAGGAACTTACTCCGGGCTCCGCGCTGATTGTCAGCAAAAACGGCAGTCTGCACATCGACGACATTCTCGGCGAGGGAATGAACCAACGCTGCTCGTTCGAGCGCATTTATTTCTCAAGAGGAAGCGACAAGGACATTTACGCCGAACGCAAGGCCTTGGGACATCACGTTGCCGGCGATGTTATGGAAGCCATAGGCCGTGATTTGGACAACACCGTCCTGTCGTTCATCCCGAACACTGCTGAAGTGGCGTTCTACGGAATGATGGAAGGCTTGGGAGAATACCTTGTGGCGGAAAAATCCGAAAAGATAAAAAAGCTCGACAACAACGACCCTGTATATGCGGAAAAACTCAACCGCATCGTTTCACGTCACCTTCGTTGCGAGAAAATCGCGATAAAGGACATAAAGCTGCGAACGTTCATCGCAGAAGGGGCTGCGCGCGACGACCTTGCCGCCCACGTCTACGACGTGACCTACGGAGTGGTCCGGCCGACCGACAATCTCGTGGTAATCGACGACAGCATTGTGCGCGGCACGACTCTGAAACAATCCATTCTGAATATGCTCGGCCGTCTGAATCCTAAGAAGATAGTCGTAGTGTCGTCGTCGCCACAAGTGCGCTACCCCGACTGCTACGGAATCGACATGTCGCGGATGAGCGAGTTCATCGCTTTCAAAGCCGCGATAGAATTGCTGAAAGAGCGCGGGATGCAGCGAACGATTGACGACGTGTATCACGACTGTCTGCACCAGCTGGAATTGCCTGTGTCAGAAATGCGCAACGCCGTGAAAGGCATCTACGCGCCGTTCTCCGACAAGGAAATATCCGCAAAGATGGCGCAGATGCTGAAACCCGATGGGCTGACTGCCGATGTGGAGATAATCTACCAGACATTGGAGGGGCTTCACAAGGCCATACCGTCATGCCCCGGCGACTGGTACTTCTCCGGCGACTACCCCACCCCCGGCGGCAACCGCGTTGTGAACCGCGCTTTCGTCAACTACTATGAGGGCAACCCCGACAAACGGTAATGCAATGTTGAGGGTTTAGGGTTTAGCGTTTAGTGTTGAGGGTTGAGAGATAAAAAGAGAGCGGCAGGGTTTGTGACTCTGCCGCTCTCTGCTTTGTTTGCAATTCAATCTTTGCCCGAAACACTTAGCAAGCTAACACAGTAACAAAGCGGGTAGGCTGTCCGTCGGACGGTCTACCCGCTTCGTCATACAAAGATTCGACCTTAGAAGTCGAGCTTTGCTTTGTCTTTTACCGGGTTGCGGTACATTATCTTGCCTTCAAGATATTCCTGCGTAGCGATGAGAGCCGGTTTCGGCAATTTCTCGTAGTAACGCGAGATTTCTATCTGCTCCCTGTTTTCGGAAACTTCCTCAAGATTGTCGTTAAGCGTGGCAAACTCCTGAAGCTTCTTTTCAAGATCATGTTTCATTTCAACGGCAATCTGATTAGCACGTTTAGCGATAATGCAGACAGTTTCATAAACGTTGCCGGTGTCCTCCGACAGCTTAATCACATCGCGTGTTACCGTGTTCAACGGTGCATTTGACCTTTTGTAATCCATTTCTCTAAGATTAATTATTTTAAACGGTTTCTCTATTTTTCTAATCTTTCACGTAGCGCTCAGCTATTTTATAAATGTTGTCGGCCTCCTTACGGTATTTGCCGTCAGGATAATCGTTGATGAACGAGTAGTACTCGTCGATAACCGAGCGGAAACGCTCCTCTTTCTTTTCCTGCACACTTTGGTATGCCTCTTGGAATTTCGATTTGAGGATTATCATCTGGAGCTGTTCCTTATATTTCGTATAAGGATAATTCTTCAACGCATTGGTGGCCACAATCACGGCACTGTTGTAATTGTTGCCAAGATAGTTGCCTAAATTATAGTATAGCTGCGCATTGTCGATTTCTTTCTGCACCAATTTGTCCTGCAACTCGAAAATAGCGTTCTGGGCAATGGCCGCACGGTCGCTGTTGGGATGATAGTCGAGAAATTTCTGCAACTCCTCGATGGCCTTATATGTCTCGGTCTGGTCGAGCTGCGGCTCGGGAGAATCGAGATAGCAGCCATAACCGGAATAGAACCGCGCAAGCTCCGTGTACTTGCCTTTCGGGTAATGCGTGTAATAAGTCTTGAAATAAGAGCTTGCCGTAAGGTAATCCTTATTCTCGTAATAGCTCAATCCGAGCAGATAAAGCGACTCCTCGGCCTTGTCGGTACCTTTAAGCACTTTCACCACGTCCTCGAGCAACGTGGCGGCCTGCACATACTTACGCTCCTCGAACGCTTTTTTCGCATATTCAAACTTATAGTTGGCATCAGTGCTTTTCAGCACCTTGTTATATTCCCCGCATCCTGTGAGGACAACCGCCAACGCCAATATCGTCAATATATTTTTCCGCATTTTTCCGTAAAGCATATATTTAAGCACGCAAATTTACGAGTTTATTATGGTTTGGCAAAAAATAAGCAGGTCAAATCGGCTGTTAATGATATAATCTTAACATTTAACGGCATATTAACCGAATTTCCGGACAATTCCTGCCATACCCGCCATGCTGTAAGCCAACTGTTTGTGATAAATTGTAAGCATTCCACGAAATTTTTAACTATTTTTGGGTACAACATTTAAACTAATTGCCTACATTTGTTGGACTATAAAACAAACTTACATACCATAATCCAAAAAGCTATGAATGTAGAGAAAATTCTATCAGATCTTGAGGCTAAGCACCCGGGTGAGAAAGAGTACTTACAAGCAGTCAAAGAAGTCTTGCTTTCCGTAAAAGACGTTTACGAACAGCATCCTGAGTTCGAAAGTGCCAAAATCGTTGAAAGGATGGTCGAGCCTGACCGTATTTTCACTTTCCGCGTATTATGGCAGGACGACAAAGGCGAAGTACAGACAAACATCGGCTACCGCGTACAGTTCAACAACGCTATCGGCCCGTACAAGGGAGGTATCCGTTTCCACGCTTCGGTAAACCTGTCGATACTTAAATTCTTAGGATTCGAGCAAACATTCAAGAACGCCCTTACGACACTTCCGATGGGTGGTGCGAAAGGCGGTTCGGATTTCAGCCCGCGCGGCAAATCCGACCGTGAAATCATGCGTTTCTGCCAAGCGTTTATGCTTGAGCTATGGCGCAACCTCGGCCCGGATCAGGACGTTCCGGCCGGCGACATCGGCGTAGGCGGACGCGAGGTAGGCTATATGTACGGAATGTACAAGAAACTCTCGCGCGAATGCACCGGCACGTTCACAGGCAAAGGGCTCGACTTCGGAGGCTCGCGCATACGTCCGGAAGCTACCGGCTACGGCGCCCTGTATTTCGTACAGAATATGCTGCACCGCCGCGGCGAGGACATCAAAGGCAAGACAGTAGCCATTTCAGGTTTCGGCAACGTGGCTTGGGGAGCGGCTTTGAAGGCCACCCAGCTCGGAGCTAAAGTAGTTACCATATCAGGTCCTGACGGCTATGTATACGACCCTGACGGCATAAGCGGCGAAAAGATAGACTATATGCTCGAGCTTCGCGCTTCAGGCAACGACGTGGTAGAGCCATACGTAGAGAAATTCCCGGGCGCGCAGTTCTTCGCAGGCAAGAAGCCGTGGGAGCGCAAGGTTGACATCGCTTTGCCATGCGCGACACAGAACGAAGTCAACAAGGAAGATGCCGAAATGCTTGTCGCAAACAAAGTACATATCGTTGCGGAAGTTTCCAATATGGGCTGCACACCGGAAGCTATCGACACATTCATCGACAACCGCGTAATCTACGCTCCGGGCAAGGCCGTGAATGCGGGTGGCGTGGCAACTTCAGGCTTGGAAATGAGCCAGAACGCGATGCACCTCACTTGGACGGAAGCCGAAGTCGACGAACGTCTGCACCAGATTATGCGCGACATCCACGAGCAGTGCGTGAAATACGGCACTCAACCAGACGGCTACATCAACTATATGAAGGGAGCGAACATCGCCGGCTTCATGAAAGTTGCCCACGCAATGATGGGACAAGGTTGGATTTAATCATATCCTATCACTTACATAAAAAAGGATGAACGCCAAACTGCGCTCATCCTTTTTCATAGAATCTTCAAATTATTTATCCTAAAGCCCTTTCATTTTTTTGACAGGTCCAACATAAAACTTTACAGGTGATTTGATTTTAAACACTAAAACCTTTTCAAGATATAAATCGTCCTCACACCCAGTCCAAACTTTTTCAACAGCGTCATCATAATGTATATTTTTAATATTTTCCACATAAAAATCATTTTCAATAACTTTCTCCTCAGCACTATTTCCTATACTATATGATATATAATTAGAAAATTTGACTGGAGAATCCTCAATATTGAAAGTCAATTCATACGGTTTGTTTTTTGATGGATATTCCGAAAATTCACACTCCCTATAAGGCAAACTCATAATAGGGTATTCGGCAATTATTTTAGACGAATGAGGAGGAATTGCAACCACAGGTTTCTCAACAAAAGTGATAGATTGCGATGACGAAACAACCGTTTCTTTTGATAAAGAATTAGACACACTTCCTCGTATCTTAGGATTCAAAAAATTCCAATTATTCCAATACCCATGAACAGTCCCCATTGTAGAACCCGACACAGACAAAGACGAACCAGACGCTGACGAAATTCTTCTCCCATGAAAATAATCGTACGCCAGCCCATTCATTATATAAAAAGAATTAGCTAAATTCACATACACTATGCTGTCTGTATTGTTTGTAAATATAAATCCAGAATCGCCACCATCGCTCCAAAAATCATATGAAACTTGACAGTCTGAATTTTGGAAGACATAAGCGCCACTTGAATTTTTATTCAAAGTGCTTGACACCGTACAAACCTGATAATAAATAGAAGGATTACAAGAACACAGGCACAAAAAGCCTAAACAAATTAAAAAACTTTTTTTCATATTACACAATTTTAGTCCGCCAAACTCCCCTAGAACGGACATAAAAACAAATAAAGCGCAGGAGTCTGTATCCATTGCTCATTCACACTCTTAGAGGCTCTCGCATTGCCCATCATCGCAGAACGAGCAATGCAGAAGCCTACGCTAATATTTTATCCTTATAACATTCAAGTAGGATAAAAATCAACTATAGCACCTGTCATTGCCTCATTCTTGGCGATGATAAAGAATTTGCGAGATTCCTAAGAGCCAAGAAAAAGCGCAAGATAAACGCTTATTATAACACAGCCATCTATATCAATGTCTGCAATACAAAATTAATAACATTTTCAGGAAATAGCGTTAACTTTGCGACAAAATTAGCGATATGGAAGAACCGTTGTTCTCAATAATAACAATAACATTCAACGCCGAAAAAGAACTGCCGCCTACGCTCGACAGCGTAAGCCGCCAGACATTCCACGGCTTCGAGTATATGATAATCGACGGCAAATCGAGCGACAACACCGTAAAAATCGCTCAAGGGAGCGGAATCCGCATGACAATGATATCAGAACCCGACAAGGGGCTTTACGACGCCATGAACAAAGGCATGCGGAAAGCCAAAGGAAAATACCTGATATTCCTCAACGCCGGTGACGCTTTCCACTCACCGGAGACATTGTCGGAGATTGCGACAACGGCCGAAGCCAACGGTTATCCCGACATCGTGTACGGCCAGACCCAATTGGTCAACTCCTCGCGCGAGTTCGTTGGGATGCGCCATCTTTCCGCCCCCAAGCATCTTACATTCAAAAGTTTCAGCCGTGGTATGCTCGTATGCCATCAGGCCTTCGTAGTGAAGCGCGAGATTGCCGGATCATACGACCTGCGCTACCGCTTCTCAGCCGACTATGAATGGTGCCTGCGATGCCTGAAAAAAATGAAAAGCAGCGCATATACAGGTACAACCCTGATAGACTACCTGACGGACGGCCTGACGGAGAAAAACCACAAAGCATCGCTGAAAGAACGCTACCGCATAATGTGCGACTATTACGGCACAGTCCCCACCATCATACGGCACATAGGATTCTTTTTCCGAAATCTGCGCCGAAAATTTTAGGGCATTACCGCGATTTGAATTATTTTTACGGCATAAACTTAAAACCAATAAAATCAATCGTATGAAGTACTTATTTTATTCACTTATCACTATTGTTGTAGTACTGCTTTGCGGAATCACCGTAAAAGCACAGAAAAACAAAGTCACAACAACCAACGACGCAACCATACTGCACGCTTGGTGTTGGTCGTTCAACACTATCCGCGAAAATATGAAAGACATTGCCGACGCAGGATACACCTACGTGCAGACATCGCCGGCCAACACTTGCTTCGTAGGCGAAAACGGAGGGATGCAGATATTCGGCGACGGCAAATGGTACTACCACTACCAGCCCATAGCATGGCGGATAGGCAACTACCAGCTCGGCAACCGCGACGAGTTCAAAGCAATGTGCGACGAGGCAAAAAAATATGGCGTAAAGATATTGGTAGACGTTCTGCCTAACCACACGGCATTCGACACTACGGCCGTACTGCCCGAATTCATCGAGGCCGTAGGAGGGCGCGACAACCTCTACCACGCCAACGGATTTAACGAAATAAAAGACTACAACGACCGCTACCAATGCACCACAGGCGCAATGGGAGGACTGCCGGACGTGAACACCGAGAACCCTGACTTCCAATATTATTTCATGACCTATATCAACGATTTGATAGCCTGCGGCGCAAACGGATTCCGCTACGACACGGCAAAACACATAGGACTTCCTTCCGACCCGCTCGACGCCAAATCGAAGCAGAACGACTTTTGGGATGTGGCCATGGGACGCAAACCCATAAAAGGAATCACCCTTGCCAATAAAGACAATCTTTTCATCTATGGAGAAGTGCTGCAAGACAAAAACGTGAAAGAAAAAGAATATGCCGAATATTTCGGCATGTGCGCAAGCAACTACGGGCACTCCATACGCCAAATAATAAGCAACCGCAAGACATCGGCAAAGCAAGTGAGCAATTGGGAGCATACAGTATCGCCCGAGAAACTCACCACGTGGGTAGAGTCGCACGACACATATTGCAACGCCAACGAATCGGCATCGCTCACCGACACGCAAATACGCTTGGGATGGGCGATAATCACCGCCCGGCAGAATGGCACTCCGCTGTTCTATTCACGCCCTGACGGAAGCACGCGCGACAACTATTGGGGCAACAACCGCATAGGGGCTAAAGGCAACGACGAGTTCAAACACCCGGAAGTGGTAGCCGTCAACAAATTCCGCAAGGCAATGCACGGACAGCTTGAAAAGATAAAAGTATCGGCAGACGGAACAATCGTGGAAATCAACCGCGGCAACAAAGGAGCGGTAATCGTGAATCTCAGCCAAGAACCGGCACAGCTCTCGATGAAAACAACGCTTGCCGACGGAACATACAAAGACCGTGTATACGGAAACACTTTCACCGTAGAAAAAGGAATAATAAAATCCTCACTCCAACCGGAAACATCCTACGTGATATATTAAAGACACAACAACAAGTAAGGGGCGGCAAATAACCGCCCCTTACTTGTTGTATATACCAAAAGAAACTATCCTCCGAAATTGTCGTAACGGATGCTTTCCTCATCCACGCCGAGGCTGTCGAGCATAGCCACAACCGCCTTGCTCATCGGACCCGGACCGCACATATAATACTCTATATCCTCCGGAGCGTCGTGGAATTTCAAATAAGTGTCATACATCACCTGATGCACGAAACCAGCCTTGTATTCCACCCCTGCGGCATCGGCAGCAGGGTCAGGACGGTCGAGAGCCAAATGGAACGAGAAATTCGTGAACTCCTTCTGAAGCTCCAAGAAATCGTTAAGATAGAACACCTCATTCAAAGCCCTTGCCCCATAGAAATACGACATCTTGCGGTCGGTTGTATGCAGAGTCTTGGTCATGTGCATGATTTGCGAGCGCAACGGAGCCATACCGGCACCACCACCTACCCATATCATCTCTTTCTTCGAATCGAAATTAGGATGGAAATCACCGTAAGGCCCGCTCATCATCACCTTGTCGCCCGGCTTCAACGTGAAAATGTACGACGAAGCTATGCCCGGCATAACGTCCTGAAAACCGACCTGAGGCTTAGGCTTGAAAGGCGGGGTGGCGATGCGCACCGTAAGCATTATGCGGTCGCCCTCTGCAGGATAATTGGCCATCGAATAAGCACGGATGGTCTCCTCTTCGTTCTTGCATTTCAAACCGAACAGACCGAACTTCTCCCACGTCGGAAGATATTCTTTACCAATAAGTTCCTTATCAATATCCTTGTCATAATCCATCGAATATTTCGGAATTTTAATCTGCGCGTACGACCCCGGAACGAAATCCATATGCTCGCCCGGAGGCAATGCCACGATAAATTCCTTGATAAACGTAGCGACATTCTTATTGGAAATCACCTCGCATTCCCATTCCTTGACACCGAGTACCGACTCCGGCACAAGAATCTTCATATCGTTCTTTACCTTCACCTGACACCCCAAATGCCAATCGTTGTTAAGCTCCTTGCGGGAGAAATGCACCTTCTCGGTAGGCAAAGCCTCGCTGCCCCCCTCGACAATACGCACACGGCACTGTCCGCAACTGCCTCCGCCACCGCATGCCGACGGGAGGAAAATCCTGTCATTGGCAAGCGTCGAAAGCAACGAGCCGCCGGTAGGCACCTCCACCGTCTCTTTATCGTTAATGTTAATCTTGACATTGCCCGAAGGCACCAAATATTTCTTGGCCACAAGCAAAATCACCACCAGCAACAAGGCAAGCACAAAGAAAAGCAATGTACCCACCGCTATCGTAAGATTGTTGGCTGTCATTAATATCTCCATAAACTTCCGCTCCTAAATTTTAATACCGAGAAAACTCATAAACGCAATTCCCATCAATCCGGTTATGATAAAAGTAATACCAATCCCGCGCAAAGGCTTAGGCACATTGGAATACGACAGACGTTCCCTGATTGCCGCAAGGCAGACAATGGCAAGCAACCATCCGAGACCGGAACCCGCGCCATAGATAGTGGCTGTGGCCACCGAACCGAAATCGCGCTGCTGCATAAACAGCGAGCAACCGAGGATGGCACAGTTGACAGCAATCAACGGCAAAAATATTCCCAACGAGGCATAAAGGCTCGGCGAGAACTTCTCGACAGCCATCTCCACCAATTGCGTAGCCGAGGCTATGACGGCAATGAACAGAATCAGGCTCAAGAAGCTCAAATCGACAGAAGCCAATTCCGGACTAATCCACGCCAACGCTCCCGGACGGAGAAAATACATTTCCAACACATAGTCGATAGGCAAAGTGATTACCAACATGAATGTCACGGCAATGCCCAGACCGAAAGCGGTCTTCACATTTTTCGACACAGCAAGATATGAGCACATTCCGAGGAAATATGCAAATATCATATTGTCGATGAATATCGAACGTACAAATAAATTCAGATTTTCCATAACTCCTACGTGTGTTATCAGTTAGCCTCCTGTAAATCCTTATTGTGGGCACGGTGAGCCCAGATGATGCAAGCCACCGTAATCAATGCCATCGGCGGAAGAATCATCAGGCCGTTGTTCTCATATCCGGCATTATAAAGCCACTGCGGCACTACCTGACAGCCAAGCAATGTGCCCGACCCGAGCAATTCCCTGATTGTAGCCACGATTACAAGGATTATTCCATATCCAAGGCCGTTGCCGATTCCGTCGAGGAACGACGGCCACGGCTTGTTGGCAAGGGCGAAAGCCTCCAGACGGCCCATCAGTATACAGTTGGTTATAATCAACCCGACAAACACGGAAAGCTGCTTGCTCACCTCATAGTTGTAAGCTTTCAGCACCTGATCGACTATAATGACCAACGCCGCCACTACCACAAGCTGCACTATGATTCGGATGCTGTTTGGAATAGTGTTGCGCATAAACGATATGATAACATTTGAAAACGCCGTGACAGCCGTAACCGAAATGCCCATCACTATGGCAGGCTCAAGCTTCGCCGTAACGGCAAGCGAAGAACATATTCCCAGAATCTGCACAAGCACGGGGTTGTCCTTCGACAGCGGATTGAACAATACGGCCTTATTTTTCTTACTAAGCATATATCATACTATTTTTTATTGTTCTGCAAATCACTTAAAAAAGCCGAATAGCACGACAAGCATGAAAACAGCATCGACTGGACGCCCTTGCTAGTAATCGTACCCCCGGAAATGGCATCTACATAATCCTCTCCATTGGCCGGCTTCTGCCCTTTCTTCAATACGGCTACCGACTTGAAACTGCCGTCCTTGAACAGCTGCTTGCCTTTAAATTGTCCGGCAAAACCCTCGGTGGCAATCTCCGCTCCCAATCCCGGTGTCTCGCCCTGATGCGAGAAATACGCGCCATAGACCGTGCAACCGTCATCGTCGACAGAGACATAGCCCCAAATCGGTCCCCAAAGGCCTGTACCATAAACCGGCAATATATATTTTGTAGAATTGTCGATATTGCATACAAATACCGGCAACTGGCGTTCTGACGGCTCTTTTTTCACCTCGTTGGCGACATTCACATCAAAGGCCTTGCCTTCCTGCCGCTCACCTTTGCTGTTAATAACGTATTCATCAACAACATACTTCCCATACAGCTCTATCGCATTCGTCTCGTCAGAAACGACACGAATGGAACTAAGCATCTGCTGCATCTTGTCAATCCGTATATTGTCGTTCTGCTTAGGCTTAAGCGTCAAAGAAACCCAAGCCAACGCCGCACCGACAACACACACTATGACAGCAGTGTAAACGATTGTATATAAATTACCTTGCCTGTTCATTTTTCATCACTTGTTTAGCACGGCGCATCCTGCGGCGCACGTTGGATTCAACAACACAATAATCTATAAGCGGGGCAAAAGCATTCATCAACAGCACGGCCAACATCGCCCCCTCAGGATAACCGGTGTTATAAATTCTAATAAGCATAGCCATCACACCTACAAGAAAACCGTAAATATAGCGGCCGGTATTGGTATGGGCGGCAGTCACCGGGTCGGTGGCCATAAACACCGCCGCAAACGCAAACCCTCCGAGACACAGATGCTCGACCGGGCTTATAAGCGAGCCCGGATAAGTCGCGCCCGGGAACATATTGGCTATCCAGCACATAACGAAACCTCCGGCAAACACCGAAAGAATTATACGCCAATTAGCGACACCTGTAAACAAAAGCACCGCTGCCCCTATCAGTATGAACAATGTGGATGTCTCCCCAATCGAGCCGGGAATGAGCCCCAAAAACTCCTGCCACAGCGTGACCGGCTCTCCGGTTATTCCGGTCAACTGCAAATCACCGCCGACATGCGCGGCAATCTGCCCGAGCGGAGTAGCACCTGAATAAGCATTGACAACCGAGCCTTCACCAAGCCCGAATATAGGAGAAGAAGCCACAAACACATTGTCGCCCGACATTTTTGACGGATAAGCAAAAAACAGGAATGCGCGCGTCATCAAAGCCACATTGAAAATGTTCATTCCTGTGCCGCCGAACACTTCCTTTACGAAAATCACCGAAAAAGCCGTAGCTACGGCAATCATCCATACAGGAGTCTCTACCGGACAAATCATCGGAATCAGTATTCCCGACACAAGAAAACCTTCCTGAATCTCATGCTTGCGAATCTGCGCCGAAGCGAACTCTATGCCCAAGCCAACGACGTATGCCGTGACTATCTTCGGCAATACGGCCAGAAATCCATAGAAAAACGACTCCCAAAACGGTGGATTAGCAAAGCCCACCGACAAATACCGCTGATAACCGACATTGTACATCCCAAACAGCAGAGCGGGAATGAGCGCAAAGACAACGATTATCATCGTACGCTTAGAATCGTTGCTGTCGTGGATATGCACGCCCGAGCGGGATGTGGAATCCGGAGTGAACAGGAACGATTCAAAACCGTCATATACCGACTTGAAAGAATGCAACTTTCCGTCGGGCATAAAATTCGGCTTTATCCTTTCCAGATATTTCTTAACAAACTGTTTCACCGTGAATATTTTTAATTCATTTCTTTCCTTAAATAATCAAGTCCCTCACGCACGATTTTCTGAAGCTCCAGCTTTGACGTGTCGATGAATTCACACAAGGCAAAATCCTCCGGAGCGACCTCATATATGCCGAGCTGCTCCATCTTGTCGATGTCCTTTGCCAATATGGCCTTTATCAGATATTCCGAATATATGTCCATCGGAAGCACTTTGTCGTATTCGCCAGCCATTATTATAGACCGTTCCGAACCGTTGATTTTAGCGTCGAAATGGTACTTTTTAGCCTTCCCCTCAAGCCAAGAAAAGAAGCAATGGCTGAAGCTGTATTTCTTTGGACTCAAAGAAGCCCATCCCATAAATTCCGACTCATGCGAATTTTCAGGAATCACGGTTACCTGCCTGAACGGGAAATGCAAATATCCGTCGATATTTTCCTTCACTCCGGTAAGCACATTGCCCGATATTATGCGGCACTTCTCCGACGGCAGCGTAAGATTATCCTCAAGCAAGGCTTCCAAAGGCATACCCGCCACCGCGTTAAACGACACCGGAGACTTGACACACTCCCCTGTCACCGCCGTGACGCACGAGAAATCGACAAATCCTTTCGTGAACAAATGCCCTATCCTGACCACCGTATCGGCATCGAGCGTCCAGACCACCTCGCCCTTATTTACAGGCTTTATATTGGCAATCTGCACTCCGGCATTCCCGGCAGGATGCGGACCTTTGACAACAAATGTCTCCGAATACGGCGTTTCCACTACCGAATCTTCCCTGCAACACACATACACCTTTCCCTGAGTCAGCTTAGCAAGAATAGCTACACCTTTTTCAAAGAAAGGAGCATTATTATTTAATAAGGTATAAGGCGAAGCAAGCGGCGCACTGTCGAACGCCGTAATAAAGACATCACGCGGCACGGCATCCGTATCCGGGACAATGTCATAAGGGCGCTGGCGCATAAACGCCCACAACCCCGAACGTTGCAACGTGTGCCTTACCGTCTCCGCGTCGCCCGCACCTACATCAAACATAAAATGCCCGCCGGAACAGTCGGCCTCGATTTCTACCCGCAAGATTTTTCTGCGCTCGCCACGCACCACCTTCGCCACCGTACCAGCCACGGGAGAAACGATAGCGACATTCTCATTATTCTTATCGTATAACACCATTTCTCCGGCACGGACAGCATCTCCCTCTTTTTTTGCAAGCTTAGGCACTATACCATAATAATCATCCGGAAAGACAGCATAACGCCCCGCGGCGGAAAGCGTTCCGGGAATGCCGTCCGGCACTTCCCCGATAAGACGCAAATCAAGGCCTTTCCTTATTTTGACTACATTCGTCATAGTATGGCTATGTTTAAAATCCATTTATAAAACACCCCCAAAATTACTATAAATTTATGTTATACGACAGCTTTTCAGAACAAAGTTTCCGCCATTGGTTAAAATTCATCTGCAAAGCTATAAAAAAGGTGATAAAACAGTAAAAAAGATATAACGTGTTTTGGATATATAAAATTAATATGATATTTTTGCCCTACATTTTATAGGAAGATTTCTTCTACAGTAGTAGTTGCGTAAAATGTTGTTGCCGCGTCCAACCACATTCAAGCACAAATAATAGAAGCAAACCCGCATATAATGGAAAGATAAATTATTAACTAATAACTAACTATTTTTTAATAACAAAATTTTCAAAATTTAATTATGGAAGCTCAAAAGCCTAACACTCCACAAAAACCTGTGGCAGCAAAGTCGAAAACTGAAGCTACGCACAAAGTGCGCGGTATTAAGAACGCCTTCTTGGTGATCTTATGCTGTTTTGTAATTGCAGTATTGCTGTTCATTTTCTGGTTCGGTGACGCATCTCACTTTGAAAACGGACACCCGATTGACCTCGTAGGTACAATCTACAAAGGCGGTGTAATCGTGCCTATCATCCAAACATTGCTCTTGACCGTTATCGTGCTCTCCGTAGAGCGCAGCATCGCAATGCACAGCGCAAAGGGTACAGGCAGCATCAGCAAATTCGTTGCCAACGTGAAAGTTGCTCTTCAGAAGAACGACATCGAAGGCGCACAGAAACTCTGCGCAAAACAGAAAGGCAGCGTTGCAGCCGTTGTTTCGGCAGCATTGGTGAAATACAAAGAAATGGACCAGAACACAGTCCTGACTAAAGAGCAGAAACTTACTTCTCTCCAGCAGTCAATCGAAGAGGCTACGGCGTTGGAAATGCCTTCATTGCAACAGAACCTGCCGATTGTCGCTACAATGACCACTCTTGGTACACTTGTCGGACTTCTCGGTACTGTGATTGGTATGATCCGTTCATTCCAGGCATTGTCCGCTTCAGGTGCTCCTGACTCTACCGAACTTTCTGCCGGTATTTCCGAGGCACTTGTCAACACAGCATTCGGTATCTGTACTGGTGCATTCGCTGTAATTTCTTACAACTTCTTCACTAACAAGATTGATAACCTTACTTACGCAATCGACGAAATCGGTTTCTCAATCGTACAAACATTCTCTGCAACTCACTAATTCTGTAACAAGGTAAATTTAATAATATGGGAAGAGTAAAAATCAAAAGGAAGAGTACCCTCATCGACATGACGGCGATGAGTGACGTTACTGTACTTTTGCTTACATTCTTCATGTTGACATCTACCTTCTTGCAGAAAGAACCGGTGATTGTGAATACACCGTCTTCAGTATCGGAGATCAAGGTTCCGACATCAGAATTGGTAACAATCCTTGTTGACCAGGAACGCCGTGTATTCATATCCATCGCAGGTTCTCAGGACAGTACATGGTCAAGTGAGCGTGTACGCAAAGATGTGTTGATTCGCGCAGCGAACCTTTACAACGAGACTCATAAGAACAAAATCGAATTTACGCAGCAACAAGTAAACACGTTTGCAAAAATCAATATGTTCGGCTATCCTCTCGCAAGCCTTGGCGAGTTCCTCGACCAACCGCAATCGAAGCAGGACGAGCTTGTCGACCCATCGAAAAACCCCAATGCGGGAATTCCTATCGACAGCAACAAAGACTTGACAAAGCCGAACGAATTCCAGATTTGGATGAACGCAATTTACAATGTTTCGCGTGACGTTACCGACAAAGACGGCAAATCTTTCGAATCAGCAATCAAGAAAGGCGAGGGAATTGCCATCAAGGCCGATAAGGAAACGCCTTATGAGGTGGTTCACGTTGTAATGGACAACCTGCAGACATTGAAGATGAATAGATTTAGTTTAATGACCGCATTAAAGTCGGAAGAGGAATAATTATATGGCACAGATAGAAACAGGTGGCGGTGACGGCAAGAAAGGCAAGGGCCGCCAGAAAAAGATGCAAATCCATGTCGACTTCACTCCGATGGTTGACATGAACATGTTGCTGATTACGTTCTTCATGCTCTGTACCACTATGATTAAGTCCCAGACTTTGCAAATAAGTCTTCCGACCAACGAGAAAGTGGATCAGGCTGAACAGAACAAAGTTAAACAGTCCGAAGCTATTACGATAATCGTCGATTCAGAACGCGACGAACCAGATGGAACGAAGCCGGGCCGAGTAAAGAAAGACTATGTCTACTACTACGAAGGCAAACCGGGCGGTGAAATCGGTATCGTGGACAATGACGGTAACGGCATACTCGACAACAACAACCTGAAAGAAATCGAATTCCTTGGCAATGCCAACGGCAAGGCACAAGGCATCCGCGCAATCCTCCGCGATCGCAACAAACAGGTTGTAGAGAAAGTCGACAAGCTGAAAGAAGAATGGCGCGCCAAGAAAATCACTGATGAACAATATCAGGAGACGGCTAAGCAATATAGAAATGACTCTACATTGAAACGCCCGACCGTAATCATCAAAGCCACGGCAGCCGCATCGTATGAAGCTTTGGTCAACGCCCTTGACGAGATGCAGATTAACAGTATAAGCAAATACCAGATTGACAACTTGAACGCAAGTGACTCTGCCCTTTTGCTTGACTACCTTAAGACACATCCTCGCAAATAAAGATGAATTGATCAATATTTATTAACGCTAAAAAGAAAAATCAGATATGGCAAAAGATGTAGATCTTTCATCAAAAGAATGGTGTGACCTTATATTTGAAGGTAAGAATAAGGACTTCGGCGCATACCAGCTCCGCAAGCATTCCGACGGACGCCACAATAAAGCGATGCTTTATGTGATAATCGGTGTCATCGCAATCGGACTGATTCTGAGCGCAGTCAACTTCGCATTGGAACGCGCTGCCGCCCAAATCACCGACGAGGCGAGCCAAGAGCTTGTCACAGTGGATATGGGTGAGCAGGAAGAGGAAGAACCGGAAGAAGAGATGGTACAAATCGAGGAAGAAAAGCCGGAAGTACTTCCGGAGGAAATCCTCAACACCATCAAAGTTACGGAGCTTCAGATTGCCGACGATGACGAAGTAACCGCTGAAGACGAAATCAAATCACAGGACGAATTGCAAGAGACACAGACTGCATTCGGTCAGGCAAATGTCGACAAAGGTACCGACGACTTGAACGTCGTACGTACTCTCAAAGACGAGGTAATCGTCGAGGAGAAGAAACCGGAACCTGAGAAGGTGTTTACCGCCGTTGAACAGATGCCGCAATTCCCCGGTGGCGACGCAGAGTTGATGAAGTGGCTTAACAAGAACATCAAATACCCGACAATGGCAATGGAGAACAACATCCAAGGACAGGTCGTAGTACAATTCGTTGTAACGAAGACCGGTGCCGTTGGCGAGGTTAAGGTGGTACGCAGCGTGGACAAAGACCTCGACCGCGAGGCAGTACGCGTCTGCAAGTCGCTCCCGAAATTCATCCCGGGTAAGATGAACGGACAGGCAGTGAACGTGTGGTACACGCTTCCGGTCCGCTTCAAGCTCCAAGGATTGAACTAATCGTCAAAAATCTTGATACAAAAAACCGTGCAGCCGGCCGCTGCACGGTTTTTTTATTATAAACTATGCGCTGTCATGGAGTTTTTATAAAATGCACAAACCCATTATGGTTGCACAATTTTCATACTGATATTTATGTAAATACAGCGCCAGCCAGCAAGATGCTACAATAAATGTATATACACTTTTTGTTGCAACAATTTTTGTAATCACATTTTATGTATTATATTTGTATTGAAAATCAAAAATGGAACGTTATGGAAACTCCGTTTATATTTGGAAAGATTGCTACCGAGAAGAATTTTACTGACCGTGAGAAAGAAACAGCCGACCTGGTTCAGAACTTTATGTCGTTAATCAACACGATTATTATTTCTCCTCGTCGCTGGGGTAAAAGTTCGCTTGTAAATAAGGCAGCAAAGTTAGCGATGGCGCAAGACAGCAACCTCCGAATCTGTCATATCGACCTTTTCAATGTGCGTAGCGAAGAGCATTTCTATTCGCTGCTCGCTCAAAAGGTAATTGCCGCCACTTCCACAAAATGGGAGGAAGCAATCGAGAGCGCGAAGAGCTTCTTTTCGCATCTTGTTCCCAAGATTTCAATCGGTACAGACTCCACCAATGAGGTCTCAATCGACTTTGATTGGGAGGAGGTAAAACGCAATCCTGATGAAGTGCTCGATCTTGCCGAAAAGATTGCCAAGAAGAAAGGCCTGAAAATCGTAATTTGCGTAGACGAGTTCCAAAATATCGCGGAATTTACAGACCCAGACTATTTCCAGAAAAAATTGCGTTCACATTGGCAGCTGCACCAGAGTGTGGCCTATTGTCTCTATGGCAGCAAGCGCCACATGATGATGGAAGTGTTTACCGACTCATCCAAACCATTCTACAAGTTCGGCAACCTGATGTTTCTCAATAAGATTGAGACGCCTTGCCTCGTGGAGTTTTTCAAGAGTCGTTTCACTGATACTGGCAAAAATATAGACGATGAAGCAAGCCATTTGATTGCAAAGCTCGTAGACAATCATCCATACTACGCACAGCAGTTGGCACAGCTTTCATGGCTAAGGACAAAAGATGTATGTACCGTTGAAATCGTACGTGAGGCACACACAGCGTTGGTGGAGCAGTTAAGTCTGTTGTTTGTAACAATCACCGAAACACTGACCACACAGCAACTGAACTACCTCAAGGCCCTTATTGCGGGCGAGAAGGCCATCAGTTCGACCGAAGTGATGCATCGTTATCAAATCTCTTCAACAACCTCAATATCCCGCTCAAAGGCTGCCCTTATCAAGAATGACATATTGGATAATCAGGCCGGTGAAATCTCGTTTCAGGATCCGATTTATGCCTATTGGTTGAAAACTGAGTATTTCGCAAACTAATAAGACTATTAATAAGTATAACAAATAATAAGAGTACAGACGGCAGAATCGAACTGCCGCCTACTTTTTTACCATATAAAAAATGCTTCCTTTGAGGCGGCATGGCTGCCGCACAATTGTAACCCCACGCAAGCGGAGCCGACGGCGGAACGCAGCTTGGGGTGCGGGCTGCATCTATCCCTACCGGCCGCATAGCGGCCGCACTCGTAGCGCAGTAGTCACATACCTGCTCCGAAAGGCTTCCTGCCTATCCTGAACCAGCGTAATATGAAGGGTTACCGGCGAAATAGCAACCGGTAACCCTTAAATTTTGGTTTTACCGCAAAGCGGCAAAACATCCGCTATGCCTCGTTGGCCATTTTCTTGTTTTCGGCGAGCTGCTCCTTGCTGAGAAGGGAGTTCATCTCCTTCACTACCGCCTGTATGCCTTCGTTGAATTCCTTGAGCAATTCCTTGTAGCAATTCTTGAAATAGGCGGTATGAGCCTTGCGGTATGCCTTACGGTCGCCGCCGAACGACACAATGCAAGTCTTGTCGAAACCGACAGACACATTGTCGATTTTCTCGGTAAGCAGCACAATCAAATCGTCGAGCACCTTATTTGCCTTGTTCTCGTCGATATTATCATAATAGTTGAGGATGAAAACTGTCTCACCGGCAACGTCGGCTGCCATATTCTTCATGTACTTTTTTAAATCTCTTTTAGTAGCCATAGTAATATTAATATTTAGAATTATAACCTGTTCAATACCGTCTCGACCAAATGCTCCATAGAACCGTGGTAGTCCGTCTCCGCCGTATTGGAAATGCGTCCGGCGATTATGGCGCATATCGTAACCGCCTTATGCCCCATCAGCTTTGCCAGCCCCTGAAGCATAGCGCTCTCCATCTCGAAGTTGGTCAATTTCCTGCCCTTGTACTCAAAGCTGTGCAGCAACTCCTTATAGCGGCTTTCAGCAAGGTGTAGCCGCAATTCGCGTCCCTGCGGGCCATAGAAACCGTTGGCCGTAATCGTCACGCCAAGATGCATTTCCGGAGTGGCGATCCTGCCGACGAGCTCCGCATCGGCATCCACCACATACGGATGATTCCATAGCGGCTTCCACTCGCATTGGCGGATAAATTCATCTTCGAACTCAATGTCGCGGAACTTCTCGGAATCACGATAGAAATGGAAAGCCCCGTCAATGCCAAGCGCCTTTTCCGCTACCACCATAGAGCCTACCGGAATATCCTCCTGTATACTTCCCGAAGAACCAAGACGCACCATCGTAAGCTGGCGGAAGTCTTTCCGCACAGAGCGGGCGGCAAAATCAATATTGGCAAGGGCATCCAACTCATTGACAACAATATCTATATTGTCCGCCCCTATCCCATGGGAAACGCACATTATAGGCTTTCCGCGATAAATACCGCAAATCGTATGGAACTCACGGTTGCTCACTTCTGCCGTTTTTTCATCGAAAAACGAGGCCACCATATCCACCCTCGCCGGGTCACCGACAAGAATAATGTTGTCACAAAGCATCTCCGGCTTTATATGCAGATGGAATATCGAATTATCATCATTGATAATCAATTCCGAAGGAGCTATCTTTCTTTCCATACCGTCAGTATTATTTTAGATTTATAAAGGTAGTCAAAAAAACGAAGAATGAGAGCGGTGCGGACGTTAATAATTATTTAACGCCGTCAAATCGCTTCTCAGAAATCAAACGGAAGACTTGCGACGCAACCCTACGGAGATTGGAGCGAGCATTTTCAGGAAGCATAGATTCTTCTTTGGAAACCACACCCGGCACTATCGGGAAAACCGACAAGAAACCGGCCGCATTAAGAGCGTCACAATCAGAGACATCAGCCGTAAAGGCCACTACCGGGACACCCTGCCTGCGCGCGGCATTGCAAATGCCATACGGCGTTTTTCCCAGCAATGTGGTTTTATCCATACGCCCCTCGCCCGTCACCACATAATCGGAATCGGCAATAATTCCGTCAAAACCAATAGTATCCAGCACCGCATCAATCCCACAGACAGCTTTTGCACCAAGCACGGCACACAGTCCGCCGGCAATTCCACCGGCAGCCCCGGCGTATTTCAAGGCCCGAACATCCACGCCGGACACATCTTGCAATACCGCGGCAAAAGAACGTAAACCAGCGTCAAGACTATGCACATCATCGGCATCAGCCCCTTTCTGCGGGGCAAAGACATACGCAGCGCCATTCTCTCCATAAAACGCCGCATCGACATCGCACAACAACGAGAAACGGCACTCCGGCAAGCCGGAAACGGCTAAAGAATCATCTATCCGGCTAACGGCAGCAAGATTTTTACCGGAAGGAAACAACACCTTCCCATCCCTGTCGAAGAAACGGTATCCCAAGCCTGCAAGAATCCCCGCGGCGGCATCGTTAGTGGCACTTCCTCCAAGCCCTATCATAAATTTACGATACCCGAATCCAATGGCACATCTAATCAGTTCCCCAGTCCCTATAGAAGTGGTTTCCAACGGATTCCTATCATGCTCATCGAGCAATGCCAATCCTGAAGCGGATGCCACGTCGAGAACTACAGTATCGCCGTTTATCACTCCATACCGTGCTGCGACAGGCTTGCCAAGAGGTCCGGAAACCGTCGTTTCCACCCAAAAACCGCGCCGCGCTTTTACCAATGCATCTGCCGTACCATCGCCACCATCAGCAACCGGTACGCACACCACATCACAACCGGGCACAGCATCCAATATACCCTGCCTGACCGCCCCGGCCACTTCCGAAGAAGAAAGCGACCCCTTGAACTTATCAGAAGCCACCACCACTTTCATAATTCACCAAAGCCATGGGAATAACAAAAGTATCCAAATAGATTTTATAGTGACGCAAGGTAGCGTTCGGCATCTATGGCAGCCTTGCACCCCATACCGGCGGATGTGATTGCCTGCCGGTAGATAGGATCGGCCACGTCGCCGGCGGCGAACACTCCGGGCACGTTGGTTGCCGTCGTAGCCCCCTGCGTTTTTATATATCCTTGTTCGTCAAGCTCGATAAAATCCTTGAATACGTCAGTATTCGGCTTATGCCCGATAGCGAGGAAGAATCCGTCGATTTTTATGTCGAACAATTCTTCTTTGTCAGTCCCTTTATAGCGCACCAATTTTGCCCCTTCAACGCCATTGTCGCCAAACAATCCTACGGTATTTGTATTGAACAGCACCTCTATCTTTTCATTGTCGAAAACACGCTTTTGCATCACTTTCGATGCCCGCAGATAGTCCTTGCGAACAATCATATACACTTTCGAGGCAAGATTGCTAAGATAGATTGCCTCCTCACACGCAGTGTCGCCACCACCGACTACGGCCACCGTCTTTTTGCGGTAGAAAAAGCCGTCGCATGTGGCACACGCCGAAACGCCCATCCCGGCATATTTCTTTTCGTCGGCAAGTCCAAGATATTTAGCAGAAGCACCGGTAGCAATAATTACAGTATCGGCTTCTATCGTGTTGCCATTGTCGGTCACCGCCATCAACGGCTTTCCACTGAAGTCGACCTTGACTATTTCGTCATTCATAACCTCGGTGCCGAACCGTAAAGCCTGTTTCTTCAGGTCTTCCATCATGTCCGGGCCCGACACGCCTTCCGGATAACCGGGAAAATTCTCCACTTCCGTAGTTATAGTCAATTGGCCTCCGGGCTGCATACCCTCGCAAACGACGGGATTAAGATTCGCGCGCGACGCATATATGGCCGCCGTATATCCGGCAGGGCCGGAACCTATTATCAGGCATTTCGTCTTTATTGTATCCATCTTGGTTTTATTATTATCGTAAGTCAATGACCGGAGTACCGGCCGGAACAAGATTTTTCTCGAACATAAATGTAGAAGCCGGATAATTCGCCCCGCCTTTGGTATGGCTAAGGACAATTATGACCGCCGTACCGTCGGAAAGCGAAAACACAATCTTTACAGGCAAATACGTGCGGCGGCTTATCGTAAGCCGTACGGATTTAATATCCGAACCGCTTTCTTTCGGGAAAAGGTCAACTTCATGGTTTCCCGCAGTAGCCGACTTCACCTGTCGCGAGGTAAAAGTGCTGCGGAAACCGCTTATGATAGCATACGGATTGACCATCTGCAATTCCTCCGCCGTAGGCTCAGTAATATTCACCTCCCCGCTCATAGGAGAATAGCTCCAAAGGATTTTGCCGTCATACCAACAGCGCAAATCATTGGAAACCATACGGAATTTCTCGCCCTGCATGATAATCGCCCCTTCCGTCACCCCTTGGTCGGTCGTTATGGCATAATGAGCCGACAATCCTTTCACCGCCTTATACGTAGCGATTACTTTATCTATTATTTTCTGTGAATTGTCGGCAGCAATAACATTTACCACCGGCAAAATCAATAAAAGGCACAATAGCATTATTTTCCTATACATACTCACTTGTTCTGATTTAGAATATTTTCCAATCCGTAAGCGTCGACAAGTACCTGACGCGGCTTACCCCCGACAGCCGGCCCGACAATCCCCGCCGCCTCCATCTGGTCCATCAATTTTCCGGCACGGTTATAGCCGATAGAATAACGCCGCTGCAATGATGATGTCGATGCCGTATTTCCCGAACTGACGACAAACTCGGCCGCCTCGTCGAACAATGGGTCACGGTCGGTGAAACTTCCGAATCCGCCACCATTACCGCTGCCGCCTTCCGCCTGTTCAGGCACAAATTTAGGCAACTCATAAGGATGGTCGAAACCGACCTGATTACTGATATAATCCACAATAGCCTCGACTTCAGGTGTATCTACAAAAGCACACTGCACACGTGTCAGTTGGTTATCGTATGTAATCAGCATATCTCCCCTTCCGATTAACTGCTGTGCCCCGGAGCGGTCAAGGATGGTGCGGCTGTCGACCATCTGCGTCACACGGAACGCAATACGTCCTGGACAATTCGCCTTAATCACACCGGTAATGATGTCGGTCGACGGACGCTGTGTTGCAAGAATCATGTGTATGCCTACGGCACGTGCCTTCTGCGTTATGCGCGCGATAGGCATTTCCACCTCCTTGCGCCCTATATTCATTATCAAGTCGGCAAGCTCGTCGATTACGACCACTATATAAGGCAAGAACTTATGCCCTTTCTCCGGATTCAACCGACGTGCTACAAACTTTTTATTATAATCCTCGATATTACGCTCATGCGCGTCGTTGAGCAGCAACAAACGGTCTTCCATTTCCTGAACAAGCGAATTCAATGTGGCCACCGCCTTGTTCATATTCGTGATGATGGCATCCTCCTCGCCTTCCATTTGCGCGATATAGTGATATTCGAGCGGAGCATACATACTGAATTCCACCATTTTAGGATCAATCATCACAAATTTCAGCTCCGACGGATGTTTCTTATAAAGCAACGATGTAATGATTGCGTTCAACCCCACCGATTTACCCATACCTGTAGCACCAGCCACCAAAATATGCGGCATCTTGGCAAGGTCGGCTATGAACACATCATTCGAGATGGTGCATCCCATCGCTATAGGCAGTTTATAATTGCATTCCTGAAACTTTTTCGACTCGATAATCGACCGCATCGAAACCGTCTGTTTTTCCTTATTAGGCACTTCTATACCAATTGTGCCCTTACCGGGGATAGGTGCAATTATACGGATTCCAAGCGCGGCAAGCGAAAGGGCTATGTCATCCTCCAGTACTTTGATTTTTGAGATTCTTACCCCTTCCGCAGGTATTATCTCATAAAGAGTCACCGTAGGCCCCACACTTACTTTAATACTTTTTATCTCTATTCCATAATCGCCAAGAGTCTTAGTGATTCTTGCCTTGTTTTCCTCCTGCTCCTGAATATCGACACTTATCGTATTGTTTTTCGCCTCATGCAGCAAAGTCGAAGGCGGGAATTTAAACCGCGACAATTCCGCCGTCGGGTCGAAAGGCTTTTCCATTACGGAATCGGCTTTCTCAATCGGCTTCAGCGTCACATCCTCTGATTCAGACGACGTTTCTTCTACGTCTTCAACCCTGACGCCGCTTGATTCCGGCACAATATCGGCCGCATCGTCATCCACATCATTATCCTGCGCAAATTCCTCATCACTCTCCTGACCGCCAAACTGTATGTCCTCCACACGGATCTTTTCGCTAACCGGCTTAGGAGCGGCGGCAGCCATCACTTTTCCGCCAAAAGTATGGCGGGCTTCCTCTTCTTCCCTGCGCTTGGCTTCCATCTGGACAGCACGCCGTTTCTCCACAAATTCACAGTATCCGCGATAAATCCGCTTCAATGAATTTATGCACAAAGCCACAAGTATAGATATAAGAAATATATTGAAAAATATAGCGCCATATATACCCGCTACACTTATCATAAACTCATTGAGATACTTGCCGTGCTCACCCCCAAGCGGAAAAAACGAACCGCCGTAAAGAGTAACCAAGCCCACGACACTCGAAACAGTCACAGTAGCGACAAGGCATATAACGATTGTCGACGACATTCTCAGCCGGTATTTGCCGATAAGGTGCAATCCGATAACAGCAATAAGATAAATCAGGAAAAAAGCCCCTACTCCGAATCCTCTGTTAAACAGCAAATCAGCTATCGAAGCACCGAACGGTCCTCCATCATTGCGTATCCCGCTATTCCTCGCATTTTCTATTATGCCATTAGCATCCACCAAACTTTGGTCGGCCGCGCCATTCACAAAATATGAAATGCTCGACAACAACAGCAATGCGGCAAAAAGCAGGCAACCGATGCCGGCTACCCCCTTAACCCTCTCATCCTTAAAAAAAGAAAGTATCTTTATAGATGACTGCTTTTTATCCTTGCTATCGGCAACAACACTCTGCTCATTCACGATTCCAGCATCACCGGTATCGGTAATCTCATCTTCTTTATTGCCGTAAGTCGGTATGAATTGATTGTTAAATTTTAATCCCACTTCTATCTATTTTTCAAATTCTTATTATCATTTTTTATTCCAAAAATGTTTTGTAAAGATAATCAAAACGGTGAACAGTTCCAAACGTCCCAAGAGCATCAGTGCGGACATCGTCCATTTTCCCACATCGGAAATAGCAGCAAAAGAGCTGCCGGACACACCATACCCAAGCCCGATGTTGCTCAAAGCGGAAACCGACATGAACAACGAGTCGAAAAACGACACGCCCGTCTCCGCAAGAATGGCCGTGCCGATAAATATCAGCACAACATAAACAAGCAAAAATGTATTGGTTTTAGACACCAGTTCCGGTTGCAAAACTTTTCCGTTTACCCTCACTGTCTTAACCGTATTCGGATGGATTATCTTATACAGCTCATTCCTAAAATGCCTTACCGATACCACCAGCCTGTCGATTTTGAAACCGCCCGCTGTAGAGCCGGCACACGAACCCACAACCATTATCGCCAATATGACAATTATAGCAAGCCCCTGCCAGTCCAGATAATCAGAACCGACAAATCCCGTAGTAGTAATAGTGGTTACCACTTGAAACACCGTATCTATCACAAGGCTTTGCAAATCCGGATAGTTGCCGGTCAGCCAAAGCCTGACAGCAATTATAACGACAGCCCCTACGACAATGTAAGCATACCATCTGAAAGTGTCATTCCGGAACAATGCCTTTGGCCTGCCTATCACCACATAATACAGCAGTCCGAAATTAGCACCTGATAAAAACATGAAAATTGACAATACGATTTTCACATAATCGGAATTGTAAGCCTCTATGCTCGCGTTCTTGGTGGAAAATCCACCGGTTGCTATCGCCGAGAAAGCATGGCAGACAGAATCGAACAGATTCATCGGTCCCATCCATAGCAACACGATAAGTATCGTGTTCAGTAAGAAATAGATTCCCCATAAGCTCTTTGCCGTATGGCTTATACGGGGACGCACCTTGTCATGTGTTATACCGGTAACCTCGGCGTTAAAAAGCTGGATACCGCTTTTCTTATTAAGCATCGGTATAACCGCAAGCGTAAAAAGGATGATACCCATTCCACCCACGAAATGAGTGATTGCCCGCCACATCAAAATGCCGTGCGACACATCTTCAACCGACGCTATCGCCGAAACACCTGTCGTAGTGAAACCCGACATCGTCTCGAAATAGGCGGACGCAACATCAAGATTAGCACTTCCAAAAACAAATGGCAACATCCCGAACAGAGAAAACAACACCCATACCAAAGCCGTCAGCAATATACCCTCGCGCTTGCCCATATCGTTGTCGCGCGATTTTGTCAACGCCATAAGAAGCAACCCGCAACCTGCTGTCACCGCTATGGACAGCCAAAAGCTGACGGCCTCGTCAAACTCCGAATAGAAATAACATACAGCCAACGGTATCAGCATGAACCCCGACTCTATCAGCAGCAAAAGTCCGAGTATACGGAATATCACATTGAAGTTAATATTTCCTTTGCGTGGAAAAAGCATAGTTTCTGCTAATTGAATATTTTTTCTATTTTATGGATTGCTCCGGAAAGACAAAATACAAGCACATGGTCACCGGCCATTATCTGCGTATGCCCGTCGACAAGCATGCCCTTGCCGTCACGTATAAGTCCGCCGATTGTCATGTCTTTTGAAAGCTTTAAATCCTTCACGCAAGCCCTCGTGACTTTAGCACCTTCCTTCACCACCATTTCTGCCACCTCTGCATCTGTCAAGGCGAGGCATTTCGCATTAGATGAGTCAAAATCAAGCAGAATCTGGAATATTTGGCTCGAAGCAAGCAACTTTTTATTAATTACCGTTCCGATGTTCAAGTTCTCTGCGGCGGCTATGAACTGTATGTTCTCAACTTCCGCTATCGTCTTCGACACCCCCGATTCTTTAGCCGTAAGGCATGCAAGAATGTTAGTCTCTGAGCTGTCGGTAAGAGCTATAAAGGTATCATAATTTGCTATACCCTCCTCCTTAAGCAAATCAAGGTCGCGGGCATCGCCATTGACAACAGAACAATTTGACGGCAACTGTGTCACAAGCTTCAGGCACTTCTCCCTGTCTGTCTCTATTATCTTTATATCGTATGAGTCGTCGAGCATATTGACCAAACGCACGGCAATTCTACTTCCGCCCATTATAAGTATCTTCTTTATATTAACCGGACGCTTGCCGCACAAATCTATTATTTTCCCGATATTTTCTTTCTGCGTGGTGAAATACACAATATCACCGGCTTCGAGATGGTCGCTACCGCGTGGAATTATGGTCTCATGCCTGCGCCGTATGGCCGAGACATGGAATGGATGCCCGCTTTGAGCGAGATCCTTCAGTTGCAGATTGATGATTTTTGCATTCTCGCGCAGTTTAACGCCTGTAAGCAACAACTCTCCGTTATAAAGTTCAAACCAGTTACGTGCCCAAGAATGACGCATGGCCGACATGATTTCCATAGAGGCAAAATACTCAGGATAAATCAAGTCATCGACCCCGATACTTCTAAAATACGGCTTATAATCCGTTTTCATGAACTCATAGTTGTCGATTCGCGCCACAGTCTTCCTCGCCCCAAGATTCTTAGCCATCGAGCATGAAACGATGTTGCGTGTCTCGAACGGAGTCACCGCTATATACAAATCAGCACTACTTATATTAGCTTCTTTCAGAATCTTGAAAGCAGTAGTACGCCCTGTCATTGTCATCAAATTATAATTCGAGTCGAGTGCCTGCAATTTTGACTCATCCGGATCAATCAGAATCACGTCCTGCCCTTCGGCCGACAACAACTTTGCAAGGTGTGTGCCTACTTCACCGGCTCCAGCTATTACAATTTTCATTTCAGCATTTTTAAAATCTTGTCCTTTATACTGTCCTTATCAATCCCACATATAGCTGCCAATTGCGCGACTGTACCTTGTTTCACGAAGTTGTCGGGGATACCAATCCGCTCTACCTTAGGCGAAAATCCGTGGTCACTCATCCAATCCACAATCGCCGACCCAAATCCGCCATTGACAGCCCCGTCTTCCACTGTAATTATCTTATCGAATTTCTTTCCTATTTCAGCGAGCAAATCAGCATCGAGAGGTTTAAGAAACACCATATCATAGTGGGCGATGCTCAAACCGGCAGTTTTTTCCACTTCGTCTATAGCTTTTGCGGCCACATTGCCTATAGTGCCTATCGAAAGGACGGCAAGCGACTCGCCGCCCCTAAGCATTCTTCCTTTGCCGACTGGCATTTCACACATACTGTTACACCAATCAACATTTTCACATTTGCCGCGAGGATAACGTATGGCAAAAGGCCCATAATCATGCAATTGCGACGTATACATCAGATTCCGCAGACAATGCTCGTCAATCGGAGCCGACACTATCATATTAGGAATGCTACGCAAATAGCACAAATCGAACACGCCATGGTGCGTCGCCCCGTCCTCGCCGACCAATCCTGCACGGTCAATACAAAAAGTCACTGGCAACTGTTGCAACGCCACATCATGAATTATCTCATCATACCCTCTTTGCAAAAAGGAGGAATAGATGCAACAGAAAGGCTTGGCTCCGTCCTTTGCCAGCCCGCCTGCAAAAGTGACTGCATGCCCTTCCGAGATGCCAACATCAAAAGTCCTTTCCGGAAAAGCTTGCTGCATGAACGTCATCGAGCAGCCTGTCGGCATAGCCGCCGTAATGCCTACGATTTTAGGATTGGCTTCAGCAAGTTCCACCAATGTCTTGCCGAAAACATCCTGATATTTCAACCGTCCGTCATCGGGCGACTTCACTATTTCTCCGGTCTCTTTATTGAATTTCCCCGGAGCATGCCACGTACACGGATCTTTCTCCGCAGGAGCATACCCTTTACCTTTCACAGTACGGAAATGGAGGATACGCGGCCCTTCCATATCCTTAATGTCGCTGAATACGCGCACAATACGCTCTATATCATGTCCGTCATACGGCCCGAAATAACGGATATTCAGGCCTTCGAATATGTTTTGCTGTTTTGAGATAAGCGATTTAAGACTGTTGTTGAACCTCAGTATCACTCCCCTGTGGCGTTCATCGATAAGATGCAACTTTTTCAACAGCTTGTAAGCACGGTAGCGGAATGTATTATAGCTCTTCGAAGTGGTAAGATTAACCAACGACTTATTAAGCGCGCCCACATTATGGTCTATCGACATATCATTGTCGTTAAGCACAATCAGCAAATTGCTCTTATTAGCCGCCGCATTGTTCAAGCCTTCAAAAGCCAATCCGCCGGCAATAGAAGCGTCGCCGATAACAGCAATGACATTACGTCTCGGAATGTCACCATTGATAATAGAGGCTGTCGCCATGCCAAGAGCCGCGGAAATGGAATTAGAGGCGTGCCCTGCTATGAAATTGTCATACTCGCTTTCTTCCGGGTTAGGAAATCCGCTCAATCCATTCAATTTTCTTATCGTAGGGAACTTGTCCCTCCGTCCGGTAAGAATCTTATGTCCGTAGGCCTGATGCCCTACATCCCACACTATGCGGTCGTAAGGAGTGTTGAAAACATAATGCAATGCTACCGTAAGCTCCACAGCGCCCATACTCGACGCAAAATGACCGGGATTTTCCGAAAGCACATCAATCATATATTTTCTCAACTCCGCGCACACCTGCGGCAACTGGCTTACATCAAGCTTCCGTAAGTCATCCGGACTGTCGATTTTAGATAAAAGAGGATAGTCCTGCGAATTGATTTTATTATCCTGTTCCAAAACCAAATCTCCTTTCATTATTTGTCGTATCGTCCTTGCTTATATTTCTTATATAACGGCACAAAAACGATTATTCCGGAAGCGATTATGGAAAACACTACCATAAAATCGACCTTTCTGCTCATCAACAGCACTATGCACAAACCTATCCACAATAGAATAAGGCATACAAACCTGAATATGGCATATCCTTTCATCGCTTCTTATTTTTTGCAAAGATACAGCAAATCGAGTGCAGAACAATCAAACTTGTTTGAAATTGTTATGCCGAGATGCAGCGTATCTTATGTAAAGATGCAAATCGAGTGCAGAACAATCAAACTTGTTTGAAATTGTTATGCCGATTTGCACTATCTTTGCCCCACATAACGTCACACTACAATGGATAATTATATATTTTCGATAGAAATGCAAGTACGCGATTACGAGCTCGACGCTGAAGGAATAGTCAACAACGCCAACTACTTGCACTATTTGGAACATACCCGCCATCAATTCTGCACGCAAAACGGAATATCGTTCGCCGAGATGCAAGAACGAGGCATCATTCCCGTACTCAACAAAGTAGAGCTAGAATACAAGACACCTCTCCGAAGCGGCGACTCGTTTGTCAGCAAACTCAACCTCGAGCGGAAAGGAGCGAGATTCGTGTTCTACCAAGACATATTCAAGCCTGACGGAACTATGGTCGTCAAAGCGGTAGTGAGTTGCGTATGTCTGTCGGGAGGGAAACTCGACCGGGGGGATATGCTTGCAGATATTTTCAAGAAATTCTTATAACACGCCATGTCCGGACTGCCGTCGATATATCAAATAGCATTTTCTTCGTTGAAAGGCATTTCAATCGAAACCGCCAACGAAATACTTTCCGACGTCGGCACGGAAGAAAATTTCTTCCGGATGAGCGACATCGACTTGCAGAAACTTTCCGGGACAAACAACAGAATCTTTGACGACACCTACCGCTCGGGACTTTTGGAAAATGCCCGGAAAGAGCAAGAATTCATCACCAATAAAAACATAGGTACTTACTATTTCAGAGACGAAAATTTCCCGGTCAGACTGCAAAACGCTCCCGATGCGCCCCTGCTAATCTATTCCGCAGGCCGATGCGACCTCAACGCTAAAAAGATGGTGAGCATCGTCGGGACACGCCATGCCACAATCTACGGGGCAAACCTATGCCGGGATTTAGTCTCCAGTCTTAAAGACAAAATCGGGAGCGACATTATCATTGTCAGCGGATTAGCTTACGGCATAGATGTCACAGCCCATCTTGCCGCATTGGAATCCGGACTGCGTACCGTAGCTGTGATGGCTCACGGACTGGATATGATTTATCCCGCGCAACACCGCCAGACCGCCGCCGACATCATAAAAGAAGGCGGAGCCGTAATCACCGAATATCCGTCACGCACACGCATCCACCGGTCGAATTTTCTTGCGCGCAACCGCATCATCGCAGCACTTTCCGACTGCACCGTGGTCGTGGAATCGGCACGGAAAGGCGGCGCATTAGTCACGGCCAACATTGCGGCAAGCTACGGCCGCGACGTTTTCGCATTCCCGGGACGCACTAACGACGAATACTCCGAGGGATGCAACACACTGATAACAAAAAACGTAGCGGCACTCATCACATCCGCCGACGATATGATAGACCTGATGTGCTGGGAACGGATAAACAGCAAGCCTGTGCAGCAGGAACTTTTCATAAAGCTCGACAGTAACGAGCAAATGATTTACGACCGGCTGTCTGCCAACGGCACAGCAAGTGTCAACGAATTAAGCTTGACAGTTAAAATCCCGGTACACAAGCTGCTGAGCATCCTCGTAGATATGGAATTCCGCGGAATAATCCAATCCCTTCCCGGCAACCGCTACGCCCTCGCCCGCCCTATTTAATCAACACTTTTGCAGAACGTACAGCCGTGTCAGAAATCAACGAAACCACGTAGACACCCGGCGACAGACCGGCCGTCGAAAGCACCGCCTCACTCTCTCCCGACAATTTCACAGCATCGGTAACCATCCCCTTTGCGTCTGTCAGCTCGGCACGGCGGTAGCAGTCGCAGTCAACCGACACCCGCAGCCAACCGTCGCCCTGAGAAACCTGCAAGCCATAATCAACAGCTTCTGTTTTGTTAATTCCGCTGAAACTGTCAACCCGAGCGTCATACTCGAACCTGTCCGGATTGCCGTTATACAAATCTTCTACCGCACGCACATAAGACAATTTCCCCCTGAAACATACAGAACACGACATGAAAGCGTCCGTCGGCGACAAAAGGTCACCATGATGTCCGGAAGATACCGGGCCAAGCCCTTCCACTATCTCAAGACCGCCATAGCCTGTTATCCTTTTCCTGTATTTCCCGGCCACCTTTACATAATCCACGCTTGCCACCCGGTTCGCATCTTCCATATGTTGCGGGTCACCATTGTATACCTCTCCTACATCTGCATTGAAATCGTATAGAAGCATCTCCGTCGGCTGCTCTACTACGTGTCCTGTCGGCTCTTTCAGCAAAATGCAATAAACTTTTCTGTCTTCCTCTCGCACATATCCTGCCAAATCACGGTCTTCGTCTACATTCAAATAAGCGGAGCGGTAACACTTTACATAATCATTACCATCAATAGTTGCATTACCAGACATTGTTATCCTGAACCTGCCCTCTATGCCATAATAACCGTACAGCCATTCGTAGCCCCATTCCACGCCCTCGCGCACTATGGGCACGTATTCATAGTCTTCTGGCTCTTCCGCAGCCGTCTTCACACGTTGCTGCGCAACCACACCGAACGCGCAGCCTACGATTACAAAAATAAGCGCACTCTTTTTCATATTATTCGTAGTTTAAGTTTAACATAGATCCTTTTTCCAGATCGAAATTTTCTCACAACGTCTTTTCAGTGTTACAAATTAATTCATAGAATCGTCATACAGCGGTTCTTCGAGCAAGAAAGCACAAGGCTTGAACCATTCACAAGCGGCACATTGTACCCATAATTTTATTATGGCAACAAAATTCGTTCTAATGAACGGACAAAATTACACGTTAAATATAAACAATCTTTTTTCTAATAGCAAGTTTTGACAAAAGATTTTCACAAAATATTTAATTTCAGCAAACATACGGCAAACATTGCCCGAAATAACGTGAATCAGAACTCGCGTCGAATACAATCAACGCTGTTTGGCAAGCTCTATTATTTCAAGGTCGCGTATGTCGCTGCCGTCGATTTTCAGGCGGACAAGCGTGCGGACAGCCTGCCATCCGTAGACACCAGCCGCGCCGGGATTGATATGCAGCAACTGCAGCTGGCGGTCGTAAATCACTTTCAGAATATGGCTGTGACCGGCAACAAAAATTTTCGGGCGGCGTGTCTCCAGTCTGAATTTTATTCCGGGCGCATATTTCCCCGGATAGCCGCCTATATGGGTCATCATCACTTTGACATCCTCTGTCATCCACTCCTGCATGGTACCGAAACGCAGACGGAAACCTGCGCCGTCGATATTTCCGGCAACGGCACGCACGACCGGCGCTACCGATTCAAGGCGGTCGATTATCTCGTCGGAGCCAATGTCGCCGGCATGCCAAATCTCGTCGCAACCGGCAAAATGCTCCGCATAGCGGTCGTCCCAATATCCGTGAGTATCCGATAGAATGCCTATTTTCTTCATAACCGTTTCAATATAATGCCTGAACCATCTTCGCTTTTGCAGGGATGCCCTTACGAAGATTGACCCGCAATGCCTCCCAAGCTATCCCGAACACAAAGCTATGCACCGAATGGCGCACGCTGATATTGTTTTCCCAAACCGTGGTAAACTCATTGCGGTAACCCAACCGCAACGATGCCGTCCCGATGTGCAAATCCACGGTCACCGTATTGTCCATATCGAAACGGTTTTTCCACCATCCGAAATTCACGGCATCCTTATAATTGCCCAAATACATCTCGAAAAACGACTGGTCGTAATCAGGCAGATAAAACACCCCTGCCACAGGAATCTCAGGCTGATAGCGCGCCGTAACCGGCAGGTTGCCGATTTTAAACGAGTAGACAGCCATCCCCGTAACACCCACATTAAAATATATCTGCGGCGAGCATACGTTATTCGAATTGCGGGGGTCGTAGGTCACGCCGCCATTGAATCCGGCCACGCCTCCCGCATAGAAATCCAATCCCGGCAACGGATGCGCGTCAAGTCTGCGCATCAGTCCATAGCCGACATCGGCAAGCAAAGTGTGCCGCGTATTATTTCCTGAAGGATTCTGGATATTATCGTATGATATGGCAGCTTCTACCCGGCCTATCCATTTCTCCGGAGAGAATTTCGCCGCCCGCACGAACTCCGTGCGTATTTCCATCCGCTTGCCTTCATACCATAATTGGCTCAAGTAAGTATCGGCACTCCTGTTCTTTCCGAAATTGAACATCACGGAAATATCGGCCGGACGCGACACGGCAGAATCGGCAGGCTCAGAAGCATCCGCACCGACAGCAAACACGGCAACCATCGCGGCAACAACCGCGCGTATCAATCTGATGCCGCCCAACCCTTTAATCCAATTCATCCGTATCAAAGAGACGCATCTGCCCTGTAAGCTCATCGCGCACATCATTCTGGTTAATCACATCATCGGCCTCGACCGTGTCAGCGTCAATGTCGACCGGCGGCTGTTCTTCTTCGTCCTCAGGCACCTCCCGCGGCTCTATCTCCTCGATAGTCCCTACCTCGAAAGTTGTAACGCGCTTGCCTTTTGCCTTATAACTCTTGACACCGATATATTCCTCAGCGTCTATGACCAACGGCTCGCGGAATGCGTCAGCCCCAGCAAACGTGACCTTAATACGCGGATACTTCGCGTCAGAAAGCAAATACAACTTCGAATCAGTATTCTCGCCGATAAAACTCTGCTTCTTTGCCACCGGCTCGAAAACAAAACGCTTGACGTACGGATAGCCTTGTTCCGCATCATAAAGCACGGCTGTCCACACCAATCCTTCACGATATTTCTCTATGCGCAAAATATTGTCCTCATAATGGTTTCCGGCATCGAATGTCGACGTATAATACTCACCGCTCTTAAGCACCACCAAAATACGGTCGTTGGAATTGAACTCGCCAAGCGATTCCCCCCTGCCGTCATAGTTCAGGCGCAGAACGTCAGGGTCAAACCATACCTCACGCCCTCCCAATGTAGATACACCCTTTTCTTTCAACGATATGCGGTGAACCTCGTTTTTAGTAACCATATTTCCTAACGAGCCTTTCCCCTTGATGGCTATATCGGCAAAATCCACATCGAACTGCAATTTCTTCAACCGCGGCTTGTCCTTGAGCGTGACGCGCAATGTTTCCGCCTCTCCGTTGGGATTGACAGAGAACCACCATATTTTAGACCCTTTCAGCCCTTGTGTCATATCATACTCCTTGTCGCGGGTAACACCGGTCACAGCAAAACGCTTCATATACACTGTACCGCCCTTACCGTTCTGATATACAAGATTATAAATGGTACGCACATCATTGCGCTTAAACACATTTAGATACAATATGTTCTTCCCTACATAAAGCTTGTCGGCCACCTTCACAATCTTGTACTTACCGTCCTTATAGAATATGATAATGTCGTCGATGTCGGAGCAATTGCATACAAACTCGTCTTTTTTCAACCCGGTTCCGATGAAGCCGTCCTCCCGGTTGATATACAGCTTTTCATTCGCTTCCGCTACCTTCGCAGCCTCTATGTTGTCGAAATTGCGTATTGTAGTACGCCGCTGATGCGCCGCTCCGTATTTCCGCTTCAAGTTCTCGTACCATCTGATTGCATATTCCACCAAATGCTCAAGATTCTCATTGATAGCCGAAATCTTGTCTTTGAGCGAAGCTATGTACTCATCAGCCTTGTCGCTGTTGAATTTCAAGATACGTCCCATCTTTATATCGAAAAGACGCACAATGTCGTCGCGCTTCACCTCGCGTACAAACGTCGGCTTGAACGGCTCCAGACGCTTGTCGATATGAGCCACCGCCTCGTCTATATTGCGGCTCTGCTCGTACTCCTTATCCTTATATATCCGTTGCTCTATGAATATCCTTTCCAGCGAAGCGAACATCAGACTTTCCAACAGTTCGCCGCGCTGTATCTCCAACTCACGGCGAAGCAAATCCTTCGTGTCGTCAACACTGCGGCGCAACACGTCGCTTACATTAAGGAAATGCGGCTTACGGTCGGAAATCACACAACAATTAGGCGATATGCTGACTTCGCAATCCGTGAAAGCATACAAAGCATCAATGGCACGGTCGCTCGACGTTCCGGGAATCAGATGCACGATTATATCGGCATGCTCTGCCGTATTGTCATCCACCCGGCGGATTTTTATCTTTCCTTTTTCCTGAGCCTTTATGATAGAATCGATAAGCGTGCCAGTAGTCTTGCCGTACGGTATGTCGGTTATCTCAAGCGTCTTGTTGTCTATCTTGTCAATCTTGGCGCGCACCCTCACGGAGCCGCCACGCCCGCCATCGTTGTATTTCGACACGTCAATATAGCCGCCCGTAGGGAAATCGGGATACAAAGCAAAATCCGCCCCGCGGAGATAAGCCACGGCCGCGTCGAGAATCTCGTTGAAATTGTGCGGCAGTATCTTCGACGACAAGCCGACCGCGATGCCTTCCGCCCCTTGGGCAAGCAATAAGGGGAACTTAACAGGCAAAGTCATAGGCTCCGGCTTACGGCCGTCGTACGAAACAGTCCAGTCCGTAGTTTTCGGATTGAACACCGTTTCAAGTGCGAACTCAGACAACCGGGCTTCTATGTAACGCGGAGCCGCCGCGCTGTCGCCCGTAAGGATATTACCCCAGTTTCCCTGACACTCTATAAGCAAGTCTTTTTGTCCAAGCTGCACAAGCGCATCGCCAATAGAAGCATCGCCATGCGGGTGATACTGCATAGTATTTCCCACTATATTGGCGACCTTATTGAAACGTCCGTCGTCAAGCTCCTTCATCGAATGGAGTATACGCCGCTGCACAGGCTTCAAGCCGTCCTGTATATGAGGCACGGCACGCTCAAGAATTACATACGACGCATAATCAAGAAACCAATTCTGGTACATTCCCGACAGATGGGTATTCTTTTCTTTCGGAACCACGTACGACGAATGAGCCTCCTCTCCGGCAGCCTCATTCGCCATATCTTCGATATTTTCGTTTTCTTCTATCATACCAACTAATAAAATCAGGCATCCCTACGCCTCTTTGTCGTTAAAAAAGCGTGTTATTTACCAATTATATACAATTCGGGATTTTTGCCCTCGCAAAAATAAGAATAAAATCGAAAAAAATCATTTACTTTGCACCTTAAAATATTGAAACGGTATGCAAAGACTCTATTAAATTGCGTACCCAATGGACAAACGAACAAAAATATTATTACGAATATGGCTCAGGAAGATTTATTCAAAAAGATTGTAGCCCACGCCAAAGAATATGGCTTTGTATTCCCGTCAAGCGAAATCTACGACGGACTTTCCGCAGTTTATGACTACGGACAAAACGGTGTGGAATTGAAAAACAACATCAAACGATACTGGTGGGACGCGATGACCCAACTCAATGAAAACATCGTCGGGCTGGATTCAGCCATCTTCATGCACCCGACTATTTGGAAAGCTTCGGGACACGTCGATGCGTTCAACGACCCGTTGATTGACAACCGCGACTCGAAGAAACGCTACCGCGCCGATGTGCTCATCGAAGATGAAATCGCAAAATACGACGACAAAATAAACAAGGAAGTAGCTAAGGCCGCCAAAAAATTCGGCGACTCTTTCGACGAGAAACTCTACCGCGAGACAAATCCCCGCGTACAGGAACATCTTGCAAAGCGCAACGAGCTTCACGAACGCTACTCGAAGGCGATGAACGACATGAACCTTGAGGAACTGCGCCAGATAATCCTCGACTACGACATAGTATGCCCTATCTCCGGGACAAAGAACTGGACAGAGGTGCGCCAGTTCAACCTTATGTTCTCAACCGAGATGGGAAGCACCTCGGAAGGCTCGATGAAAGTGTATCTGCGCCCGGAAACGGCACAAGGAATCTTCGTCAACTTCCTCAACGTGCAGAAGACAGGCCGTATGCGCATACCGTTCGGAATCGCGCAGATTGGAAAGGCATTCCGCAACGAGATTGTAGCGCGCCAGTTCATCTTCCGCATGCGCGAATTCGAGCAGATGGAAATGCAGTTCTTCGTCCGGCCGGGTGAAGAATTGAAATGGTTCGCTAAATGGAAAGAGACACGCCTGAAATGGCACAAGGCTCTCGGACTGGGCGACGAGAAATACCGCTACCACGACCACGAGAAGCTCGCCCACTACGCCAATGCGGCGACCGACATCGAATTCCTCATGCCGTTCGGATTCAAGGAAGTGGAAGGCATACACTCACGCACAAACTTCGACCTCGGCAACCACGAGAAATTCTCCGGAAAGAAGATACAATACTTCGACCCGGAACTGAACCAATCATATACACCGTATGTCATAGAGACATCAATCGGCGTTGACCGTATGTTCCTCTCCGTATTCGCTTCATCATACGAAGAAGAGAAACTGGAAAACGGCGAGACGCGCGTAGTGCTGCATCTGCCTGCTCCGCTCGCCCCGATAAAAGCGGCGATTATGCCGCTCGTACGCAAAGACGGACTTCCTGAAAAAGCACAGGAGCTTGTCGATGCACTTAAATTCGATTTCAAAGTGCAATACGACGAAAAAGATTCCATCGGCAAACGCTACCGCCGTCAGGACGCAATCGGAACGCCGTTCTGCATCACCGTCGACCATCAGACATTGGAAGACGGCACAGTGACAATCCGCCACCGCGATTCAATGCAACAGGAACGCATCCCGGCATCGGAAGTGGCATCGGTGCTCGACAAGGAAGTAAGCATGAAAGAGTTGCTTAAAAAATTAGTTTAAGATATGAAACTAAGAAACAGAATAGCAGCGTTAGCGACAGCCATAATGGCTGTCGCCACGCTCAGTTCGTGCAACTACAACTCTCTTGTCGAGAAAGAGCAGACCGTAGAGCAATCGTGGGCGGAAGTAGAGACTCAGTACCAGCGCAGAGCCGACCTGATTCCGAATCTTGTCAACACGGTGAAAGGTTATGCCGAACACGAGTCAAAGACACTCGAAAGCGTAGTTGCTGCACGTGCAAAAGCCACATCAATCACTCTCTCCGCAGATGATTTGACAGAGGAAAACCTCGCAAAATACCAACAGGCGCAAGGCGAATTGTCGGGCGCATTGAAATCGCTGCTCGCAGTCACGGAATCGTATCCCAACCTGAAGGCGAACGAGAACTTCCGCGACCTGCAAGTGCAGCTTGAAGGAACAGAGAACCGCATATCCACGGCCCGTACACGCTATACACAAGCCGTAAAAGACTACAACACTGCGATAAAGAAATTCCCTACGGTAATCTATGCAGGATGGTTCGGATTCGAGGAAAAACCTCAATTCAAGGCAGAAGCGGGTGCAGAAAAAGCCCCGGAAGTAAACTTTAACGAGTAAAAAAATGAAGAAATTACCTATATTACTGTGCATTTCGGCATTGATAGCCATAGTGTCGTCGTGCAAGCTCGACCCGGAAGAGGACGCATGGGAATACTATGAGGACTGGCGCAACGAAAACCAGACGTGGTTGCAACAGCAGGCAGCACGCACAAATGACGACGGCACTCCCTACTACAAGACTGTGGTTCCGGACTGGGATGCCGGAGCATACGTACTCATCCACTATTTCAACGACCGTAATGCCACGGCCGGCAACTTGTCGCCGCTGTACACCTCCACAGTCGACATTAAGTATAAAGGGCAATTGTACAACGACGTTACATTCGACTCCTCGTACACACAAACCGCATACGGAGACAGCATCTACCGCTCGCAAGTAAGCAACTTTGTAAGCGGATTTGCGATGGCAATGATGGACATGCACGTAGGCGACTCGTGCGAGGTGCTGATACCCTACCAGCAAGGCTACGGCTCTACCGGCTCATATTTGGGTGAAGTGCCAATCTATCCATACTCCAACCTGAAATTCCACATCAAATTAGTGGACATACCCGGATACGAAAAACCGGCAAGATAACATTGTGCCGTGATACAGAAGCGGATTATAAACATAATCACCGCATTAATGCTGTTGCCGTGGCTGCAATCCTGCCACGACATAAGGGAATATGCCGACAACCCGGAAGGTAATTTCGAGGCACTGTGGACTATACTCGACGAGCATTATTGCTTTTTCAAATACAAATACATTGACTGGACGGAAGTAAAAGCCCGTTATCAGAAAAAAATCAGCCCCGCAATGACCGACGAGGAGCTGTTCCGCGTCTGTTCCGAAATGCTGATGGAACTGAAAGACGGACATACCAACCTCAGTTCCCCTTTCGATGTGTCGCGCTATTGGATATGGGAACAATACCCAGCCAACTACGACGACCGTCTCGTAAAAGAGCATTATCTTGGATTCGACTACCGCACGGCATCGGGAATCGACTACCAGATACTGCAAAACAACTACGGATATATGTACTACGGCTCTTTCTCCTCTACAATAGGAGAAGGCAACCTCGACAATATACTTGCTTACCTCGCAGCTTCTGACGGTCTTATAATCGACGTGCGCGACAACGGCGGAGGCTTGCTGACCAATGTCGAGACCCTCGTGGCACGATTCATCGACGAGAGGATTCTTGCCGGATACATCTCGCACAAGACCGGCCCCGGGCACGAAGAATTTTCCGAACCGTATCCTTATTACATAGAACCTGCAAAATCACGGATACACTACAACAAGCCGATCGTGGTGCTTTGCAACCGCGCCACATTCAGCGCGGCCAACAATTTCGTATCAATCATGAAAAGCATACCAGGTGTAAAAATCATCGGCGACACGACAGGCGGAGGATGCGGACTGCCGTTCACTTCCGAATTGCCTAACGGATGGAGCATACGCTTCAGCGCAGCCCCCATTTACGACAGCGAAGGCAACCTTACCGAGTACGGCGTCGAGCCTTCCGAAGGATGCAAGACCGACATCACCGATACCGACAAACTCGCCGGTAAAGACACCATCCTTGAGCTTGCATTCCAAACACTTGATTCAATGCAACAGGGCTAAAAATAGCCGCCCAAGCCCATTTAACAATAATTAAACAAAAAAAATCGGGATATTGTAAACATTATCCTGCACATATTGTTTTATCATTAAAAGCGACCAAGTATCTACTTAATTAAACACACAAATAAGAAGAGAGCTAAACAACTAATTTATTAATCTCTAATTTTTCGATTATGAAGAAATTATTACTGACAGCGATGGCTGTCCTGATGGCCATACCAGCCATCAACGCACAGGAGACCGTGACAGAAGGAAACGCACAACCCGCACCCGAACCAATCTACACACATTCTTGGCGCGACAATTGGTACATCCAGTTAGGTGCCGGAGCACAAATGCCGCTATTTGAGAAGAATCCCGGTAACAGCAACTTCGATTTTGACAAGACAACCGCCGTATACGAAGCAGCTGTAGGACATTGGTTCTCTCCATGGTTCGGATTCCGCTTCCGCGGACAAGGCGGAAGACTGCATTGGGACAACACCGGATGGAACAAGATGAGCTATGCAAATTTCGGGCTTGACCTTACTTGGGACATGTTCAACAGCATAGGCGGTGTAAATGACAAACGCGTATTCAGCATCATTCCATACTTAGGTGTAGGTACGTCTTACGCATGGGATTACAACAACGGTGGCAACATCCTTGACAACGACGGTAACCCGATGGACCACCAATGGGTTGTCAACGGCACATTCGGCATGGAATTCCGTTTCCGCACAAGCAAACGCGTAGATTTGTATATCGACGCGCGGATGACAGCCACGGCCGACAACATAAACAATGTGGCTTGGAAAACCGGCGTAGACCCGATATTCTCTCTCACCGGCGGTCTGAAAATCAACCTCGGCAAAGAGGGACGGCATGCCACTAAATACGAACCCTACGATTGCTCTGGCGAAATCAAGGCTCTCAACGACCGCATAAACGCCATGCGCAACGAACTCAACCAAAAAGATGCACGCTTACGCGCAGCAGAATCACAATTACCTTGCCCTGAAGTGAAAGAGCGACCGGTAGTCGAACAGAAAGCAGCAGCTGAATGGCAACCGGCCGTAAGATTCCGCATCAACTCCGCGACCGTATCCGCCAACGACAAAGTGACGCTCTACGATGTAGCTAAATATATGAACGAAAATCAAGATGTAAAAGCTATAATCAAGGGATATGCTGACAAAGACACAGGTACAGAAGAGTACAACAGGCAACTGTCTGAGAAACGTGCCAATGCTGTCAAGGACATAATTGTCGGTCACGGAGTAGATGAAAGCCGCCTGTCAATTGAAGGTTTAGGCGACAGTGCCCAACCATATTCCGACAACAATAACTGGAATCGTGTTGTACTGATCGAATTCGAATAACACCATAAACACACAACACAAAATTTGCAGGGTGGAGAAGCATTTCCCCACCCTGTTTTCATATCCCGCTATTTGTCTGTTTTAATCATATTTAACGGAAACTTTTACCCCCCACACAAATTGAACTATTTTTGTCACAAAAACTTATCTATTAACTACAAAAGTTGCGCCCGGCACAAATAAGGGCATATCACAATGGGAAAAATTGTACTCACTGCCGCATTGGGAATAGCGACACTTATGGCATCGGCAGCAATCAAGCCGACAGAAATCAACACTTTTACTGGCGAACTCGATGGATACGTTTACGAAACAAACAATCCTTATTTGGTTGAATACTTTATGCAAGACAATCAGGAGGATTACACGTACAACATCTACAACAGCAATCTTGAGAAAGTATGGAGCTATACAGGCTACATTGAATCCCTCATCAACTATTCAATGGACACCGATACTGACGGCGACGATTTCACATTCTCCCAATACCTGTTCAACAACGATGATGAGTTCGAATTTTTCTTGCAAAAAGAGCGTCCCGCATCGAATCCTGAATACGAAGGACAGACAGAAATCTACGGTTTCCAACTCATGCAGAGCAATGGGAACGCCATTATCGACTTGGATTTTGACCAGCCGTTAAATGGCGGAAGCAGCATAAACTTTTACACATACCAACTCGGAAACGGCAAACTAATACTTGAACTTAATTACTATCATAACGGCGACCATTACATACGCTATATGTACGACCCTGCACAAGCTGGAGCCGTGCAATTGATTTCCAAAGGGCAGATGAAAGCGTACCCTAACCCCGTGAAAGCCGGCGATATGTTCAGAATCAGCGGAGTAAAAGGCATCACAGGAGCAACCGTAACAGTCAACCGTATGGACGGCTCTTTGGTCAACGCCTTCATATGCGACGCCACAGTAGCGGAGATACCGACAGGCGGAATGTCAGACGGCATGTATCTCTACACCGTTACCCGCAACGGCAAAGTGCTCGCGTCCGGGAAAATCGTCGTGGAATAATAGCACAACACTCATAACAACGACGGCCATCACACTTACTGGGGAGCGTGATGGCCGTCGTTGCACAATTTGTTACAACTTATTGGTGTATGCTAAAAATGAGGACATTTGTTTTATGGGATGCAAGGTAGTCTATTTACCAGCAATACCAGCCCCGTGGGGGCTGTTGATGCGTAACCCGCCGCCTTGGCGGTGGGGAAAAGGCATACAAAATCGGCCTCATAGAGGTCGCGCCCGTGGACAGGCTGTCCACCCCAAGCCGCGCTCCGCCACAGCTCCGCTTGCATGGGGCAATTCCGGAGCCTCCACAAGGCTCTCTTATCCTCAAAGGTAAGCCCATCACGCAGTTGTTCTGCTCTCGATTTGCATCTTTCCATAAGATAGGCTGCATCTCGGCATAACAATTCCAAACAAGTTTGGTTGTTCTGCTCTCGATTTGCACTATCTTTGCAAACAAAAACGACAATAAAATGACAGAACTGGTAAAAGCAAAACTCAACGATTCCGCCGCCATGCGGTGGACTGCCCTGCTGTTGCTCGCAATGGCAATGTTTTTCGGATATATCTTTATGGATATACTCTCCCCTATCAAAGACTTGATGCAATCCACGCGCGGTTGGGACTCTACAGCGTTCGGGACAATGCAAGGCTCAGAAACATTCCTCAACGTATTCGTATTCTTCCTGATTTTCGCAGGCATAATCCTCGACAAGATGGGCGTACGGTTCACTGCAGTACTGTCAGGAGCCGTAATGCTCGTCGGCGCGACAATCAAATGGTATGCCGTAACCGACTCTTTTCAAGGAAGCAGTCTCGAAACTTGGTTCAACAACAATCTGAACTACATACCGGGATTCGACGAGTTGGGAATCTCTCCGTTCTATGAAGGCATGCCGGCATCGGCCAAATTGGCGGCAATCGGATTCATGGTGTTCGGCTGCGGCGTGGAAATGGCGGGAATCACCGTATCACGTGGAATTGTGAAATGGTTCAAAGGCCACGAGATGGCATTGGCCATGGGCTCTGAAATGGCACTGGCTCGGCTCGGCGTAGCCACCTGTATGATTTTTTCTCCAGTATTCGCGCGCCTCGGCGGCGACATCGACGTATCGCGCTCAGTGGCTTTCGGCGTTGTACTGCTAATGATTGCCCTGATAATGTTCATCACATATTTCTTCATGGACAGGAAACTTGACCGCCAGACAGGAGAAGAAGAGGAAAAAGACGACCCATTTAAAATCAGCGACATCGGCAACATATTGCGCAGCAGCGGTTTCTGGTTGGTAGCACTTCTTTGCGTGCTCTACTACTCTGCAATATTCCCGTTCCAGAAATATGCGGTCAATATGCTGCAATGCAATCTTACATTTACTGAAGTTCCCGCCGGCTCATTCTGGGCAGGCAACACTGTCACCGTAATACAATACGTGATTATGCTCATAGTGGCAGGGGCTTCGTTCGCAAGCAATTTCTCCAAGACAAAGACAATGAGATACGGAATGCTGGCACTGGCCGTAGTGTCGCTCGTGGCATTCTGCTATATGGGATATATGCGCCAAAGCGCAGAGACGGTGTTCGCGGTGTTCCCATTGCTGGCAGTGGGAATAACGCCTATCTTAGGAAAATATGTAGACCATAAGGGTAAGGCCGCATCAATGCTGATTATCGGTTCATTGCTGCTGATTGCCTGCCACCTGACCTTCGCCTTCATCCTTCCTGAACTAAAAGGCAACGCCGTAGGAGGAGTAATCCTTGCCTACCTCACCATTCTCGTATTAGGGGCAAGTTTCTCGCTTGTACCGGCATCACTGTGGCCGAGCGTCCCGAAACTTGTCGACGCAAAAATCATCGGAAGCGCATACGCGCTGATATTCTGGATTCAGAACATCGGGTTATGGCTTTTCCCGCTTCTTATAGGAAAAGTGCTCGACAAGACAAACTCACAGCTTGTGGCCGACATGCAAAACGGCTTGATAACGGCCGAGGAGGCGGCTGTGTCCTACGACTACACCGCTCCGCTCGTGATGCTTGCATGCCTTGGAGCCGCCGCGCTTGTCCTTGGCTTCGTTCTCAAATTCATCGACAAGAAAAAAGGCTACGGACTTGAATTGCCGAATATTACAGAATAATATAAATTAACAGCTAATACTCCATATTATTTTTTTCAAAGCGCATTCCGAATTTCGGAAATATTTCCGTAAATTTGTAAAAGCATATTTATGATATGCCTGATAATACCAACCATTTTAAAACCATAACGAAATGAAAAAGTACAACTTTTACGCCGGACCGTCGATCCTGAGCCAGTACACAATCAAAAACACCGCCGACGCGGTATTGAATTTCAACGGCACAGGGCTTTCAATCCTTGAAATATCACACAGAAGCAAGGAGTTCCAAGCAGTAATCGACGAAGCTAATGCCTTAGTGAAAGAGCTTCTTGATATTCCTTCAGGCTACGAAGTACTGTTCCTCGGCGGAGGAGCAAGCCTGCAATTCTGCATGATACCATACAATTTTCTCTGCAAGAAAGCGGCATACGTTGATTCAGGAGTATGGGCAAACAAGGCAATCAAGGAAGCTAAGCTATTTGGCGAGGTAGAAGTAGTAGCTTCTTCAAAGGAGGCCAACTACACGTTTGTACCTAAAAATTATACAATCCCCGCGGATGCCGACTATCTGCATATAACGACAAATAACACCATCTATGGTACTGAATTGCGCAAGGACATCGACTCGCCAATCCCGCTGATTGCCGATATGTCGAGCGATATATTCTCGCGTAAGATTGATGTGTCGAAATACGACGCAATCTATGCCGGAGCACAGAAAAACCTTGCGCCATCGGGCGTGACGCTAATCATAGTGAAAGAATCCGCACTCGGAAAAGCCGACCGTGTAATCCCTACTATGCTCGACTACCGCACGCACGTCAGCAAAGGCTCGATGTTCAACACGCCCCCGGTATTGCCTATCTACTCCGCGCTACAGACACTAAAATGGTATAAGGAGCAAGGCGGCGTAGAGGCGATGGAAAAGCTCGATAAAGAGAAAGCGGAAAAACTGTACGACGCAATCGACAACAGCAAAATTTTCGTAGGCACAGCAAATCCGGAAGACCGCTCTATCATGAACGTATGCTTCGTGATGAAACCCGAATACGCCGAATTGGAAAAACAATTCATCGACTTTGCTACCGAGAAAGGCATTGTCGGAATAAAAGGACACCGTTCGGTTGGCGGATTCCGCGCGTCAATCTACAATGCAATGCCGCTCGAAGGCGTAGAATACCTAATCAACGCAATGAAGGAGTTCGAACAAAAATTATAACAGCTATGAAGATTTTAGTTGCGACAGAAAAACCATTTGCGGCAATTGCCGTAGAAGGCATCAGAAAGGCGATTGAAGAATCAGGCAATGAGCTCGTTCTGCTTGAGAAAGGCACGAAAGACGACCTGATAAAAGCTGTGGCCGACGCCGAAGGGCTTATAGTGAGAAGCGACATTGTAGATACGGCTGTTCTCGATGCCGGAAAGAAACTGAAAGTAATCGTGCGCGCCGGCGCAGGTGTCGACAATATCGACCTCGCTGCTGCAAAAGAACGTGGAATATGTGTGATGAATACTCCGGGACAAAATTCCAATGCCGTAGCCGAACTGGTTTTCGGCATGCTCGTCACTATGATACGCAACCGCTATAACGGCACATCCGGCACAGAGCTGAAAGGAAAGACGCTCGGCATACACGCATACGGACAAGTCGGCCGCAATGTGGCACGTATAGCAAAAGGGTTCGGAATGGAAGTGTCGGCACTCGACCCTTTCGTGAAAGACGAAGTGATGGCAGCCGATAATGTAAAGCCTATACACAGCATAGAAGAGCTATACAAAAACAACCAATACGTATCGCTTCATATACCGGCTACAAGCGAGACACGCAAATCGGTAGGAAAATCGTTGGTGACTCTTATGCCGAAGAACGGCATTCTCGTCAATACGGCCAGAAAAGAAATCATCGACGAGGAAAGTCTTGCGGAAGCCTTGCGCGAACGTCAGGATTTACGCTACATAGCGGATGTAAAGCCAGACATTACCGATAAGTTCGCAGAGGAGTTCGGCGACCGCGTGCTGTTCACTCCAAAGAAAATGGGAGCACAGACAGCCGAGGCCAACATAAACGCCGGCATAGCTGCCGCAAACCAAGTCATAGCTTTCCTGAAAGACGGCTGGAACAAATATCAGGTAAACAAATAATACGACAAAAAATCATAGCAATTAAGAAAGTCCCGGCGAATCACATTGCCGGGACTTTCTCAATTGTTGATTTACCAAACTAAATCACCCAAGTCTCTATAGTATGTGCTTTTATAATAGCCGGAGAATTATAGCCGTCCATCCACATTCCATATTTGATATCTTTACCAGTACGGTTAAGAACAACAACCACCAATGTATTATCAGGGTTCAAATATGCCACCGTTTCTAATTGCGAACGATTTGAGGAAGCCGCAACTCTCACGGCACCGGGCTTTATAAACTTAGAAAAATGCCCTATATACCAATAAGCGTATGTATAGTGCAATTCTCCAGTTTCCACATCGGCATGCACAGGAGCAAAACAATAATTATTCAAATGATTTGGTCCTCCGGTCATATCAAGAAGGATGTTCCAATCTGTCCATCCCATCACACCAGAGCGCAAATCGTTCAAAATATTAGTAGCATAATGCTCCCCACGGCTGACATCATACAACTTATCCTTGTCGAAAAAAGCCAAGCAGCCTTCTGTAAAAATCAGATTCAAGTCAGGAAATGCCGCCTTTGTCAATTGCACATTGTCATAAAGAGGCTCGCCAGCCCAGTTCTCATACCAATGCACACCGGCACCCCAGACATATTTGGCCGCTTCCGGATCGTTCATAATTACTGAAACATACTGATATATCAAATCACGGTTATGATCCCATATCATGATTTTCTTATCGTCCATCCCAGCCCTATGCAATGCCGGCCCGAGATAGTCTTTAAGGAAAACACGCGCCTCGTCGGCATCATACTGACAGGCCTCCCATGCGGTCGCAGCCATTGATTCGTTTTGAATCGACAATCCCCATATAGGTATATTGCGCTTCTCATACTCCTGAATAAACCGGACATAATATTCTGCCCATACCGGATAATATTCCTTCAGCAAATGTCCGCCGGCAAGCATCGATTTATTAGTCTTCATCCATGCAGGAGGCGACCATGGCGCAAAAAACAACAGGAAATCATTGCCAACTTTACGCATCACTTCTTTAATCAAAGGAATACGGTACTTTTCATCGTGCGAGACATCGAAGCTCTCAAGGCTATTGTCGCCCTCTTCTATATAGATATAATTATCCGAAGAAAAATCACAGCTGTTCATATGAGTCCGAACCAGATTATAACCGATGCCTTTTTCATCGTCATAATAAGCGTCTATGAACTCTTTCTGCTTTTCTCCCGGCAACTTTGCATATACCTCAGCTGATGCGTCTGTAATAGCGCCGCCAAATCCTATGAATTTTTCAAAACGATGCTTCAAATCAATAAAAATATGGGCATCACCCTCCAATGGTTGTCCATATTTGCTAAAAGGTGCAGATACAGAACAATCAATATATTTTCCTTCCGCCTTTGAAGTTGTGTATATCTTTGCAGTGCCATTCTCTATTGCAATAGCACATACAGGTTGCAACAAAGCTATTGCAAGCGGTATAAACAATCTGACATTCATAAAATCAAATTCCCAATTTATTCGTTACCCCAAAGCTTTGCGCCGTTGCCATGGTTCTTGCGCCATTCGTGACGCCATTTCATAATCTCCACAGTGTCGATAAGCGGCTTTATGGCGCGCTCCTCCTTCGACGGAGCCGCCGGCAGCGCACATGCTTCCGACTGATACCAATAAGCCACGGTAGCTATGTCCAACGTCAGGCAGTTATTATGACCATGCTCGATAGTGGCTTTCAACGATTTGTCGAAATAGACAGGGTCGTCGATAAAGAAACGGTAAACATGCGTGCGTCCCAGCCATCCTATATTATTATTCACGCGCGGATAACCGAAATATGGATGGCTGAACGGCTGCTTCGGACACCACGAGGTGTTGAAGAAATCCTCCGTTCCTGTGCCTATAATTGACGGTGTGTCCTCGCCGTCGATAAACCACATGTCATCGCCCTCGCCATACCACATCGGCGACGGATTCTGCACATAATAGTTGATTCCAACGAAATGCCCCTTGCCTTTAATGTCGGCAAAAACATAGTTATCCTTGCCGGTTGTATTCTCCGTCTGAGGTCCGAGCACACCCCACTCCGTCTCGCCTTCAGGCAAAGCTTCGGTAAGCTCGTGGTTGTACCAAGCATGGAAACGCCCCATATCCTCCGGCAATTCCTCCATCGACACGTAATCCACGTAATAATAGAAGCAGTCGATATTGCGGTCAGTCTGGTTCTCTATTTCTATCCTCGCGCCATTCTCAAAAGGCATGGCAAAATAGCAGGACAGCCCCGTACCGTCGTTAGGCCCTGCCGACAACGGAAATGATGCGTAATTGTAGGCTTCGTTCCATCCTTGCCCGAAAAAAGGACCTATCGGCGACTCCACTGACGGATATTCGTTGCCGTCCCAATACATACGGATGATAATGTCGTTGCGGCACAAGTCAGCCGGTCCCGGAGCTATCGTAGCCCATATGTGATTGATTACGCCGGCTCCCTTTATGTCGGCAAGCACGGCTTTCTCGCCCGGCTTAATATCCTTCAAGTGGTCACGGTTATTCCCGCTACGGTCGTAACTGCTTATGCGGTGGCTCTTAACGCCGCTGCGCATTTTTGTGAGCGTCATCATATCGCTCGACAAATTCGTCTGGGCAAATGCGCCCAACGCTAAAGGAACAGCCATAACGGCCACAAATAATCTTTTGATTCTCATAGACTTAATTTTAATATTTAATGGTTCTTTTATCGGTTTTGCAAAAAATAAGCCCTGTCCTCCTATCACAGGCGGACAGGGCAAGAAAAACAGTTGTCGATTATGAAGAGAGTATTACATCCTTACTTCAAAACGAAGCTCTTTTCCTGAACATCTCTGCTGTTCGGGCCTACCATAACCTTGAATTCGCCCGGCTCGCAGACATATTCGAGCTTAGAGTTGTAGAACTTCAAAGTCTCGGCATCAATCTTGAACGAAACGGTCTTGCTTTCGCCTTTCTTCAAACTGATGCGCTCAAAGCCTCTCAGCTCCTTGACAGGGCGGACCACAGAGCCGACCATGTCGCGGATATACATTTGCACGATTTCGTCGGCATCATAGTTGCCTGTGTTAGTCACAGTCACAGAAGCCGTGATAGAACCGTTCTCCGTCATATTGTCCGCGCTGAGAGTGAGGTCGCCATATTCGAATGTGGTATATGACAAGCCATAGCCGAACGGATAAAGCGGATAGTTAGGACTGTCGAGATAACCGGTTTTGAACTTGGTGAACCAACCGTCGGCAGGAAGCGGGCGACCTGTATTATACTCATTATAACTCATCGGAAGCTGACCAACAGTCAACGGGAAAGAAGTGGTGAGCTTTCCGCTCGGCGAATAGTCGCCGAACAACACATCGGGGACAGCGTCGGCAGTCTCGCTACCACCGAACCATACATTCAATATTGCAGGAACATTAGCGTCTTCCCAAGTCAACACTACCGGACGGCCTGTGAACAGAACTAATACAACCGGCTTGCCCGTAGCGAGCAACGCTTTCAGAAGGTCGCGCTGAGCGTCAGGCATTTCAAGGTCGGTGCGGCTGCTCGATTCACCGCTCATTTCCGACGATTCGCCCAATGCCGCTACAATCACGTCGGCCTCCTTTGCAATTGCAAGAGCCTCGTCGAGCATTTCCTTGTCGCTGCGGCTGTCGCGCATCTCGCGCCCGAACATAGTGGCATCGGCCTCGCGTTTTGCGTCGTACATCAGGTTAGAGCCCTTCGCATAGAGTATTTCAGCCTTACCGGCAACCGCGCGCTGCATTCCTTCCAACAATGTGGAATACTTGTCGGAAACGGCTGCTACGCTCCACGTACCCGGCATATTGGCGCGGGTATTCGCAAGTGGGCCAACCAAAGCAATCTTGCCCTTGCGCTGCAACGGAAGCACGTTGCCCTGATTCTTCAGCAACACAAACGACTCACGCGCGATTTCGCGTGCAGCCGCACGTGTCTCGGCAGTGAAAATCTGCTTTGCGCGGCGGCTCGAATCACAATATTTATACGGGTCTTTAAACAAGCCCAATTTATATTTAGCCTCAAGTATGCGGCGGCAAGCGGTGTTCACATCCTCTTCCGAAACCTTGCCTTCCTTCACCGATTTCTCGATAGTCCCGACAAAGCCCTCAGAGACCATATCCATATCCAGACCGGCCTTCAACGCCAAAGCGGAAACCTCTTGCAAGTCGCCCATTCCGTGAGCTATCATCTCATAGATGCCGGTATAGTCGGAAACCACGAAACCGTCGAATCCCCACTGGTCGCGGAGCACTTCCGTGAGCAGCCAGTGGTTGCCCGTAGCCGGGATACCGTCAACGATGTTGAACGATGCCATCGCGCTTGCCGCACCAGCCTCCACAGCGGCCTTGTAAGGCGGGAAATAATCGTTATACATACGCCAGTGGCTCATATCCACCGTGTTGTAGTCGCGTCCTCCTTCCGGAGCTCCATAGAGTGCAAAGTGCTTCACGCACGAAAGTATCTGGTCATTGCGTGTAAGGTCGCCCTGATAGCCCTTCACCATAGCTTCAGCTATGCGCGAGCCGAGATATGCGTCCTCTCCGTTACCCTCGGAGACACGTCCCCAACGCGCGTCGTGGCTGATATCGACCATCGGGCTGAAAGTCCAGTTGATGCCGTCGGCACTCGACTCTGTGGCCGCAATGCGCGCCGAACGCTCTATCGCTTCCATATCCCATGTGCAGGAAAGTCCCAACGGAATAGGGAATACCGTCTCATAACCGTGAATCACGTCCATACCGAAAATCAAAGGAATACCGAGACGGCTTTCCTCTACGGCGATTTTCTGAACGTCGCGTATGCGGTCAACGCCTTTCAGGTTGAAAAGACCGCCTACCTGTCCCTTGCGGATTTGACCGGCAACGTCGCTGCTCTTTGCCTCTCCGGTTACGATTTCGCCGGTAACAGGCAAGTTGAGCTGACCGATTTTCTCCTGAAGGGTCATTTTTTTCATCAAGTTGTCGATGAAGCTGTCCATCTCCGCGTCGCCGGAAGCTGCCATAGGCATAGCTGCCGAAGCCATCAGAGCGGATGCGAATAACAATTTAGATAACTTCATAAATATTAATGCATTAATAATTATTTATTGATTGTGAATCCAAGCTTCTGTAGACCTGCCTGAACCTCCGGACAACTCATGAACAGATTCCACAACAATCCGCTGCGGTAGTTCTCAATCATCGGGGCTATCGTAAGCTGGTCTATTGCTAAATAACGTGGAAGCGTCCAATTATATTGTTCGGAGAAAGCGTCATAGAAACCATATTTTCCCCAAATCCATTCGCCTTTGCTGTAGAAATATTTCAAAGCGCGCATCGATTCCTCCGGTGTGTAAGGGAAGCTCGACAATGCGGCCGTCGGGGTAATCACACCCAAATCGTTGTCACCCGGGCAATGTGCGGCATATCCCTTTGTGGAATAGCTTGCCGTAAGTCCCCAGCAGTTTTCGCCATATCCTTTATAACCTTTCGGATTGTCGACGCAATAAGCATAGTCGCTCATGGCGTGGTTGCGCGTCACGTTCCAATAGTCGGCATAACGATCTTTCAGACCGCGCGGGTCGAGACCAATATATGAATAATGCGCCCAGAACAGCGGGCCGCCCATCTTCTCCGCATAGTTATGGCTCAATTCCAGCGGATAGCCGTAAGGAGCGGCATCGGTAGTGAACGTGCCTTTGCGCGCCCAGCCCTCGTGGTAGCATTCTGCCGGTATGGAGTGTGTCGGAGAGGAAGCCCCGAGGATATAGACAATCAGACATTCATTATAGCCTTCCAACGGGAAGTTCATCTCCCACTGGTATTCCGGCGACCAGTGCCAGTAAACTACGTTCTTTCCGCCGTTGCGGTACCAGTCGAATTCCATCTCGTTCCACAGCTTGTTGATTTTGTCGATAAGCTGCTTTTCTGCCGGAACATTTGCATCCATATACTGGCGCACGCACAAAAGGCTCTGCATCAGGAAGCAGCTTTCCACCAAGTCGCCACCGTTGTCCTTCTTTCCGAACGGTTTTACCTTGCCTGTCGGGCCGTCGAGCCAGTGAGGCCATACGCCGTGGAAGCGGTCGGCCTTCGTCAGGTAGTCCACAATCTTGTTCAGACGCTCAACTCCCGCCTCTCGCGTGATGAAGCCGCGGTCCATAGCCGCTACTAATCCGGCAACACCGAAACCGCTGCCGCCGATTGTCACGGTCTTAGGGTCGTCGGCACCATATTCGCCGTCCAAGTGGATGCGCTCATAGGCAAGTCCCGAAGTGCTGTCGGCACCTTCCCACATATAGTTGAAATGCACTTTCTGGATGAAATCGAGCATCGCGCTGTCGCTCGCAAACGTGTCAGGGCGGTTAATGGCCTCCTCGGCGATTGAAACCGGGGCCTCGGCCTGCGCCTGTGTGCCCTTGCACCCTGTAGCGGCTGCCGTAATTGCAATCGCCGCCGCAAACAAACAAAGTTTTCTCATAATTAATTGTTCCTATATTTTAATGGTTTTACTCAGACCTGATTTGCCCGACTCGCCCAAGGACTCGATTGTGAAATAATAGTCCGTATCCTTGTCCAAGCCGCGCATATCGTACTTGTTGTCGCCATAGACGGTTATCGCGTTGTACATCTTGTCGGGAGCGATGCCGTAATAGATGTTGTAGCCGTATGCGCCGTCAACGCCCTCCCACTCTACCATGGCATTACGGCTGTCGGCCTTGTCGCGCTTCACCGTCAGCTTCTTCACCGCCGCCGGAGCGTTGCCACCGGCCGTGCCGAACACGCGGAACTCCGAAAGGCAGAATTTGCCCGACGGCACGTGCAGATTCTCCAACTTCAGATAGCGGGTGCGCAAATCCGACTGCAATTCTATGTAGTCGTGCGGACAGTCGCGGTCGTTGTCGCTCTTGTCAACCACAAGCTCCCACTCCTTGCCGTCCTCCGACGCATAGATACGGTACTGGTAGTAAACGTCGTTGGCGCGGTTGTACTGCACGGTCTTGTGGTCGTAATAGTTGAGCTGTATCGCCTTCACCGTCTTCACATCGCCTAAGTCCATCATCAGCCATTCTCCCGGATTGCCGGTTTCGGCAGACCAGAACGTGCGCATGCTCTCGTCGGAGAGGTTTACGGCAGCATAGATGCTGTCGGTGCTCGAAACCGTCACATCCTTGCCCAAAGAGAGCAGCATCCAGCCGGTGAAACGGTCTGCGGGGTTCTTGATGTCGCTGTCGGCGTTCCAGTTGGGATAGTCGCCGAAAGCCGCCGAACTGTACATCACGCCGTCCGTGTCGAATGCCGTGGGGTAAAGCCCTATCCTGCGCTCGAACTTGTATTTCAGCGAAAGCATGCAGGTCGACACGTGCCAATAGTTGCCTCTTACGTCGCGGAAAGTGCCGCCATGGCCGCTGCCCTGAACGAATCCGCCCGGCTTGTAGCTCATCGGGTTGTGCTTCTGGTAAATGAACGGCCCCAACGGCGAGTCGCCGACATACACACCGTCGGCATAAACCTTGAATTCCGTTCCCGGAGCACCATATTGAAGATAGTATTTTCCGTTGTGTTTTGTCATCGACGCACCTTCGGTGAACGGCGCGAGCGTCGCCCCGTTGTCGTCGTTGTTCATGCCGAAACGCTCCCAGCCGTGTTCGTCAGGACGGAGCATCAGCACGTCATGGATTTTACTGATAGGATAAAAGTCGTCGCGGCTCAGCTGCACGGCTTTCAAAGGATACTCATTGCTTGAGCCGTAATAGAGATACAATTTCCCGTCGTCGTCAAGGAAAAGATAGGGATCCCACCACGGAAGCACTCCGCAGTCCATCACCCTCTTGAATCGTCCGCCTTTCGGATTAGTCGTGTACCACACCGGCAGACCGTAGTATGTGGAACCAGTATAATAAAGCGTGTCGCCGCTCACGAATGCCGCCGGCGCGCACTGGTCGTCGTCGGTCGGTCGGCGCTGGAAACTTGCCGGGGCAAAATCCCATTCGCTCAGATTCTTTGAATAGTGGAAACCTCCCTGATTAGTGGAGAAGAGGAAGTACTCATTTTTATAGGTCAACCCCATCGGGTCGGCCGACGAACGGAACGAACCGTTCGGACGCACATTGTTATTGTACGGCTCGTAATTGTAACTGATGTTCATCGGGTTGCAATACGTGCGCGGGCTATAGGTGGATGCGTCGTACCACCGTGTCGGCTTCGATGCGCGCCGCTGCGCTATGGGTTTGCGGTCGTCGTCAACGAGCGTGACATCAACGTCAACGTCCGAAAACTCCAACGGCATATCAACAATCTTTTTACCGGGATAATACACATACAAACGCAAATCGGCTTCGCCTCCCTTTATGGCGTAGCTGCCGTCGCTGCCTGTAGTGCAATGCATAGGGCTTGCAAAAAACATAACCGTCGCGCCCTCCAACGGCTTACCGTCCTCGTCGCGCACGATGCCTCGCACCGTACGGGTCTTGGTCACGGTAATGAAATAATCGCTTATCTGACCTTTAACAACCTTTATGGAATCGCCGGGAGCGGCGCCTGCCGGTTGTAGCCCGGCAAGCGCAATTCCACAGCAAATCAATAACTTTTTTACCTTCATAAAAACGCTATCGGAATTTTTCATCATTCAATCTGAATTTGATATAAGAGCAATTATTTATCACTATGCTGGTAAAACCATTTATCCAGCCTTATAGAGGCCTTTTTCTCAATAGTCCATTACAGATTTCTTATATCAAATTCACTCTATAAAATTTTACTGCTGAACAGTCAACTCAGTCAACGGCTCATTAGCCAATGCCGGAGCGTTCTCAATCTGTGTCGGCGGAATAGGATAGTAAGTCTTGTCCTCTGTCCAACCGTTCACAACGATATAGCGGTCGCCAGGAGTTGGATCAACTCCTTCATTCAGCACTTGAGCAGCCTTGCCAGTACGTACAAGGTCCATATAGCGTTCGCCCCACTCGCCGGCAAGCTCCATACGGCGTTCGTCAAGAATCATATCTTTAGTCAGCTCAGATTGTTTGATTTCCGGCATTTTTGCACGAGTTCTAACTTTGTTAAACTGAATCAATGCATTGCCCAAATCCTGTCCTGTCTCAACACAAGCCTCAGCATACATCAACAATACATCGGCATAACGCAAGATACGGATATTGTTACCGGAGCCGTAACCACGTCCTGCAGGAGTCTCGCTTGACGGCAGATAAGCCTTGCCGTTCCAGCAGTTGGTAGCCGTCATATTAGTATTTAATTTTATAGCGTCACCACTCGGAGTTGTCTCGCCACCTTTCAGGAATGTAGTAGTTGCACGGACAGTCTCGCCACGGGTTACTTCTGCCCAATGAACAAATTCATCACGATAGCCGATGAAGCCCCAACCAGAAACAACGCCTGTGTTTGCAGGACCTTGGAAAGTGTACCACTCACCAGCCCTGATTTCCTCGCCTGAGCCGTTATCAAAGTCTGTTATCTGGCACTCGAACAAAGACTCTTCGCAAAGCATACCTGCAGTCTTGAACAAGTTATAGAAATCAGGATACAAATCGAACATACCGCTCTTGATTACATACTCCGTCTGCTTCTTCACATTCGGGAAATCACCCATCTGCAAATAAACCTTAGCGGCAAGTGCTGCAGCTGTATAAGAAGTGGCGGCACCCATATGCTCGGCATTTCTCGGATGAACTTTCGGAAGCAATTCTATTGCCGGAAGAAGGTCCTCGGTAAGCATATACTCGTAAACCACGTCGCGCACAGAGCGGGTCAAGTCGGTCTGAGTGTTGCTGCGCAGGATAGTCACATCGCCGAACAACTGGGTCAGGCGGTAGTAAGCCAAAGCGCGGAGGAAACGGACTTCGCCCTCATATTCGCTGTTCTTCTGCAAATCAGCCTCGCTATTGCAATTTGCACGGAAATTAGCCAAATCATCAAGTGCAGAATTAGCCACACGGACAATCTTGTAGTTCTGGTTCCACATCTCATTGAATCCCCAGAAACTGTTCATATATACGAAGCTTTCACCGATATTAATCAAGTCTGCCTGGTCGTCGTGGCGGCCTGACCAAACATCATCGTCGCGCACGATGTACAAAGGAAGACCTACCCAGTGCATGCCACCCGTACGCAATGCGCCATACACACCGGATACTGGCTGGTACATATTCGACAGGTTTGTATAGTCAATCGACTCTTCCGGCACCGTATTTTCAGGAGCCTTGTCGAGGAAGTCGCTACACGATGCACCTGACAGCAGCAATGTAGCAGCCGCCATATATGCTATTGTTTTCTTGAAAATTTTCATAACTTAAAAATTTAGTTTTTTGTGATTATTAGAAATCAAGTTGCACACCGAATGTATAAGTTGCAGTCAAAGGATATACCTCTGTATCCCATCCTTCAGCATCGGAAAGCTCCGGAGTGAAGCTGTTCGACTTGAATGCGGTGAACGGACGGTCGGCTGTCAATGTCAAGCGGATGCCCGGCATAGTGTAGCTGCCGAATTTCACATTCTTGAATGTGTAACCCAAAGTGATGTTCTGGATACGGAAGTAGTTAGACTTCTCGATGTAGTAAGTGCTCGGATACTGGTCGCCTACGTTCCAACCCTTGGTCAAGCCCTTGGAAGAAGGATGAGTGTTGGAAGTGCCCTCACCATGCCAACGGTTCTCATAAGAGTCCAAATCGAAGTTAAAGTAAGAGCTTGCGTAACGCAAAGCGCGCTTGCGGTTCCACATTTCGCCACCGGCCTGGCCATAGGTGGTGAGTTGGAAATCGAAGTTCTTGTAAGCGAAACCGATATTGAAGCCGTAAGTAAAGTCAGGTATATAAGAACCGAGAGCTTTCTTGTCGGAATTGTCCAAAGTACCGTCACCGTTCTGATCCTTATATTTCAAGTCACCCGGCTCAAGACCGTTGGCAACGGCAATCGGGTCGGCTGCAATTTCTGCCTCATTTTGATAAACTCCCTCCACTTCATAACCATAGAACGAATTCATCTTCTCGCCCACAATCTGAGAAGTCTTTCCGCCACGCACAATGTTCACACCGCTTGCAAGCGACTTAACCTCGTTGTGGAGATAAGAAAGAGTAGCTCCGATATTATAACTGAAATCGCCGATCTTGTCAGCCCAGTTCAAGTTCAAATCAACACCCATATTGAGGATTTCACCAGTGTTGCGAGCAACATATTCGTTGGTCATCGGCACCTGCGGGCTGATTACGGCATCCTGAGTAAGACGGTAGTACCAGTCAGCGCCAATGTTAAAGCGATTGTCAAGTGTTGCAAGTTCCAGACCTACGTTGGTCTCGTTTACAATCTCCCATTTCAACCAAGAGAAGTATGTTGTGTTCTGCCAACCGTTTACAGGGCTACCAGCAGCACCATAATAGTTGCCGAACACGCCTGAAGCGTCGTTACCGGTCACAAGCTCAGCGAAACCGTCGGAAGCGGCAACCTTGTCGTTACCAAGCATACCCCAGCTTGCACGCAGCTTCAAATAGTCGATTGCGCTCTGGTCCTTCATAAATTCCTCGTTGGAGATTGTCCATGCAGCACCTACTGATGGGAAGTAGCCCCAGTGCTCGTTATACTTGGAAGAACCGTCGGCACGCATAGTGAACATCAACAAATACTTGTCGGCATAGTTGTAGTTGATACGGCCGAACACTGAAAGACCACGATAAGTAGTACCGTCATCGTCAAGAACACGACCTTCGGTATTACCGCGATCCCAATAGAGGTACTCCTCAGCGCCCTCCGGCACATTGTTGACTGTACCCGACATATAGCGGTAGTTCTCCCAACGTGCCTCGTGACCGAGCATCACACCAAGAGCATGGTCGCCCCACTTGTCATTATAAGTCAACACGTTGTTCCAGATTGACTTATAGTAGTTGGTGTTCATCTTCTGCAATGAGTTGTCATCAAGATGCTGCCAAGAGCTGACATAATATGTCGGCGAGAACACACGCCCGCGAACCAAAGAGAAGTCGTAGCTGTAGCTTGTGCGGAAGTTCAATTTATCAGGAATAAGGTTCAACTGCGCATAGAAGTTGGACAATACCTGATAGTTCTCGTTACGCGAATCATAAAGATTTGCAGTTGCAACCGGGTTGTTCAAATTAGCACTGATACCTGAAAGGTTTTGCGGTGATGCCCAGCCGTCATTTCCGATTGCGCCCTCTGCCGTGTCATAAACAGGCATAATCGGAGCCATATTGAACGCCTGCTGCCAAGCCGCGTTGTTAGGCTGTTGCTGTTGAGAGCTGCTGAATACGCCATTGAAACCTACCTTCAACCAGTTGGTAGCGTCATAATCCAAAGCCGCGCGGAAGTTGAGTCGGCGGTAGTAGTTCTCTGTATCCATGATACCGTCTTGCGACAAGTAGCTCATACCTACAGAGTAAGAAGCCTTCTCACCGCCACCGGCGATGCTCAAGCTATGGTTGGTCATCACTGCCGGACGAAGCAACTCGTCATACCAGTCAGTGTCGGCACCATAGATGTTCTTGTCGTAGTCACCACCCCAGCGTGCGATTGATGACTGCAAATAAGGGCCGTAAATGTCCTCGCCAGCCTCACGGAGCATAGTGGCGTACTGGCTTGCGTTGGTCATGTCAAGCACGTTTGTAGCCATCTGCACACCAACATAGCCGTTGTAAGTGATTTTTGCGTCCTGACGGCGACTGCCTTTCTTTGTGGTGATGATAACCACACCGTTAGCTGCGCGCACACCATAGATTGCAGATGCGGAAGCGTCCTTCAGGATTGACATTTCCTGAATGTCGGCGTTGTTCAAGAAGTCGATATTGTCGTAGAACATACCATCGACTACATACAACGGAGTGGAATCGGAGAATGAGCCGACACCACGGATCTTAACCGTAGGACCTGCACCCGGAGTACCGGAGTTAACGACGTTGACACCGGCAACCTTACCCTGCAATGCCGACATCGGCGAAGATGTCGGGGTAGTGATAAGTTCCTGACCCTTGACAACCTCGATAGGAGCAGTCAAGTCCTTTGCCTTTGATGTACCGTAACCGATAACCACAATCTCTTCAAGATTCTGCGCATCCTCGGTCAACGTTACATTAATTTGTGATTGCCCGGCCGCTTTCACCTCCTGAGTCTTCATACCGATATAGGTAATGGAGATGGTAGCATCGTCGGGTACATTGGAAAGAACATAGTTACCGTCGAAATCGGTAGCCGTAACAATGTTCGTACCCACGACTTTCACCGTGGCACCGATAACCGGCAGATTGTCTTTGTCGACAACCGTACCCTTCACCGTCTTAGTCGCTTGGGCAAATGCCATTGCCGGAAGCAAAAAGACAAGTAAAAATGTTAGGATTTGCTTTTTCATAATTACTTTTAATAGTTAGGTAATAAGTAAAATTATTTTCACGTTGCAAACATACTCCTTTAAAATATTTAACAGAAACGTACTTGCACTACATCACCACTTTTATGTTCTATAACATTACGTTTTTACCACGTCAATACCCACTAAAATTCATTTAATCAATAAATTATCCATAGTAACAAATTTTACAGTATCTGCCGCAAGCCCTGAAGGGGCTGCGCATTGAAAGTTGAGGGGTTGATGTTGAGGGTTTAATGTTTAATGTTTAGTGTTGAGAGTTGAGAGTTGAGAGAGTTACATACTCTCTACTCTAAACACTCCTCACTCAACACTATGTGCGGCCTCCACGAGGCCGATGCCTTTGTTTGCCTGTTGCCCACGGCCAAGGCCGTGGGTTACGCAGCAACAGCCCCCACGGGGCTGGCTCCATCGGCGACATCGTATTACACACAATAAACCAAATCCCCTTTTAGCGGACACCAATAAATGCAAATTGAGCGAGCTCTTTGCATTGCCCTCAACTTTCAGTATCTTTAAATAAGACAGGATGCGGCTCGGCATAACCAAATCTGAAATCTCCGTTTTCATTTGTTTCTGCTCTCGCCTTTCACTATCTTCTATGTTGTTTTGCAAGTTTTTGCAGTCTTTTTTATTGTTAAGAAAATCTAAAGGGGTTGTAGTTCGTTGATTGTCAGCGTTATGCCGAACTATGAAAAACACGCGGGGGATCGCCATTCGGCAAGGGGGCGGCAAGCCCCCGACGAGTTCGGGGACGGACATATAACCGGCATTCTTCTATCAGTCGCCCGCGGTTGGACGACATTATGCTTTTTCAGGCGGCTAAAACATGGACGCAACAAACTTTAGAAAGGGCGGGAATTCCGCTCAGATAGTGAACAGGAGCCGTCCACGCCTGAAAAAGCAGCCGTTGCCAGTATGGCATTGCCCGCATGTCATATTCTTGTCGATTTCATTTGCCTGAATATTCTGTTGGACAATTTCCTTGCCACTTTGATTATCGCCTTCTGCGGAGGCATGTTTTCCCTTTGCCGTCCGTAATACGCGCAGAATTCGGCGTCGTGGACGACCGCCTTCCACGACGCCTCCACCATCAGCGAGCAAAGCGCCTTGTTGCAGCGGAAAGTCTTCGTCCCCTGCGACTTCCTCTCCCCGGAATCGTGGGATGTCGGGACGAGCCCGAGGAAAGAGGCGAACGCCCGCTCGTTTGGGAAACGCGCCACGTCGCATCCGACTTCCCCTATCAGGTGCATCGCCGTCAGCGCGACCACTACCGTAGGCGGCATCAACGGCATCACTACCGGAAGCATTTGCGTATATCCGAATCCGGCAACCGATTTCATCCGTATTGACAACAGCGGAAACGCTATCGGAACTGTCAAATTGGTCGACATGTCGGGCAGGACTGTAGGCGAATATGATTTCAAGGCGGAAAATGCGGCGACAATCGACGTTTCCACGCTCGAAAAAGGCGTATACTTCCTCATCACAGACAACGGAAAACTAAAGGTAATCAAGCGGTAAGCGCAATTACCGACCAATAGTAAGAGCCGTCAGAGCGGATTTCGCTTTGGCGGCTCTCTATGTTATCTATTAAGATTTTCGAGGCGGCGCAGCAGGATTTTACGGTCTTCTATGGAAAATTCCGACAACGGCAACAGCAGGAAACGTAGGCCTTTGCCTTTAAGATATAGTTCCGCATAACTGCCATCCGTCTGACAACGGCAAATATCAGCAAATCCATAATACCGGCTACCCGCCACCTCATCCCTGTCATTGTAAAAAATCCATTCCAATCCGTCATCCTCAATCCGCACACGGCTACGGCGGACAGACGACACACATTCTTCAGAGAAAGCATAATACACATATACAAACCCCAAAAGCATCGGCAGCACGATGAACACCGCCATCAACGCCACGTAGATGAAATTGAGATTCACGAACGACAAGGCAATGAACGGCAGCACAATCAAGAAGAAGATGTACCATTTATCCGACAGATAACGGCTGAACAGACGCTTCACATACACCGGAGCGCCGGTCTTGAATATGCCGGATTCCGCCACCATACCATCATTTCTTGTCCAAAAAAGCAAAATATACGGCCGCCACGAGCAGCAGGAACGAAACTACGTGATTCCATTTGATTGACTGCCCCTGAAACAGGAACGTGGCGACTACCGTAAATACAATCAATGTTATTGCTTCTTGCAGCACTTTCAGTTGCACAAGCGTGAAAGGACCGCCGTTGCCCACATATCCGATGCGGTTTGCCGGTACTTGGAACGAGTATTCGAACAAGGCTATTCCCCATGAAAAAAGAATCACGGCGTAGAGCGGCCAGTTTTTCGTAATACCAAGCTCGCCCATACGCAAATGCCCGTACCATGCCAATGTCATAAACACATTCGACACTATGAGCATCACTATCGTAGTCAATGTAGCATTCATTTCTTTAAGAGTTTCTCGATTGTAACATATCCTTTCTTATAATTCTCAATACTTTGCTCGCGGTTCTGTTCATTTATGCTTTTTAATTCCCCGATGTTGAGATAATTTTGCCCGTTGTCGCGCCTCATCGGGAAAACCTTTTTCTTCAGGGCTTTCGACTTCTCGCAGGCAGGAGCCTTCCACGTGACGGAATCAGCGCGCAAACATTCAGGCACGCCGCCCTCGAAAATCCACGCCGGCTCCACTACCCCGCAAGGCGGATAGCCCAACACAGTCCACATAGTCGTGGCCATAGGATTATCACCGGGATTGACACCTTCAATCACCACAGAAGCCGACGAGCTGTAGCGCGGGATAAAATCGCGGTCGACCACCCACTCCACCGTGTCCGTAGCGAAATCCTTACCTATGAGCGAATGGTAGAACGAGCGCGAAAGCGTTTCGGTAAACACAGCCGGAGTGACATTCCGCTCTTTTATGAAAGGAGCAAGCAGCTTTTCGGCGTTCTTTTCGCGTATGTAGCCGTATCCCTCGTCCTCACGTCCCGATTTGGAGTAATTTGTGCGTATCATATACCCGGCCACGTCGAAGCGGCGGTATGAATAGTTGCAAGTCTCGAAATAAGCCGCTCCGCCTCTTGCGTCGATTACGCCGAAATTCGCCTCAACGCCGAGCGGCTTAGGCAGTGACTGCAACAACCGTTCGAAATCGTCTACCGTGGCACACGAGGCAAGAGCCTTGCCCATCAGCAGTCCTTCCTTGTCCATATCTGTCACGGTGTCGGCTTTCAGGTTGTAGGAAGCAGTGTTCATCACCGCGAAACCTGTGGCGTTATACCCCGCCCACGCCTGACGGCACAGGGTGTCAGTGGCGTTGAAAAGGGCGACATACTCATAGCCGCCATACTCAGGCACAATCTTTTCCACCTTGTTATCCAAGTCGGAAGCGTCGCGGTGCTTCCACAGCAGCGGCCGTCCGTTTGCCGTCAACGTGCCGGAAACGATAGCCGAAGTGCATGCGGCCACCTCCCCGGCAGCCACGCAGCACATCAGCGCAATATAGATTATCTTTTTCATACCGTAGCGAATTACGCCACGAAATTACAAATTTATCCCGACAAATTTGTGTATATTTGCGAATCATACTTTTTGACATAATTCGCAAAATGGAACAAAGCCAATATAATACATTATTTTCTTTCATCTGGAATATTGCAACAGATGTACTTGTATTTGCTTTTGACAAGAGCGAATACAAGAAAATCATCTTGCCCATGATGGTTCTTAGGCGGATTGACGTGCTTCTGGAACCTACCAAGGAAGCTGTGATAAAGATGAAAGAACAGCTTGACAGTAGGCAGATAGGGAATCAAGACCCGATTCTTATAGGGATTACGGGTTATCCGTTCTACAATACATCGAAGTTCACAATGAAAACGCTCAAAAGCGAGATTGACCCTTTGCGTTTGAAGATGAACTTCTTGGAATACTTGGGAGGATTCAGTGCGGATGTGATAGACATTGCGAAAAAGCTTGACCTATGGCACGCCGTTGACCGATTGACTGAAACAGAGCGTCTTGGCAGCATCATAGAAAAATTTACTTCCGATAAGATAAACCTTAGCAATAAGCCAGTATTGGACGATGAGGGCAAGGAATTGTTGCCTGCCCTTGACAATCATACAATAGGCACTATGTTTGAAGAATTGCTCAGGCGTTTCAACGAGGAAAATAACGTTACAGAGGCCGGAGAACATTTCACGCCGCGCGATTATGTCAAGTTGTTGGCAGATTTGGCGGTCGTTCCCATTGCCGACCAACTGTGCGACACTACTTACCGTGTCTACGACGGTGCTTGCGGCACAGGGGGAATATTGACCATTGCCCAAGAACGTATCAAGCAATTGGCAAGTGAACGTGGAAAAAGCACTTCCATACTAATTTATGGCCAAGAACAAGCCCCCGACACCTACGCTACCTGCAAGGCCGACCTGATGATTTCAGGCGAGATTCAATCGTTCCATTACAACGTAAATGGCTCGGAACGGGATTTTATCGCATACGGTTCAACGCTGTCGCAAGACGGCCATGCCGGGGAAACTTACGACTTCTGCATTTCAAATCCTCCATTTGGCACCCCATGGAAAGAAGACTTGAAAAAGCGTGGACTGACCGACAAGGAGAAAGCAAAATTCACCGATTCCCGCTTCGCCGTAATGGGAACAGACGGACAAGAAATCTCTTTCTTACCCGACATCGGCGATTGCCAAATGATGTTTCTTGCCAACAATCTCAGCCGTATGCAGGATGACACGCCGCTTGGCACACGCATCGTGGAAGTACACAATGGTTCTTCGCTGTTTACGGGAGATGCAGGCAGCGGCGCAAGCAACTTGCGGCAATATATCATTGAGCACGACCTGCTGGAAGCCATCATAGCCATGCCTGAAAAAGACTTTTACAACACGGGCATAGGCACTTACATTTGGATTGTGACCAATCGCAAGGAAGATCGGCGCAAGGGCAAGGTGCAACTCATTGATGCCACGAAGATAAGCACTCCGCTGCGCAAGAACCTTGGCGAGAAGAACTGTGAAACATCCGAGGACAACCGTAAGGCCATCCTCAAGCTGCTTACAGATTTCAAGGAAACGAAACAAAGCAAGATATTCCCCAATGAGGAGTTCGGTTATTGGAAAGTAACCGTGGAACGGCCTTTGCGTTTGCGTGTTGTTCCCGGAATGGACATATCAAAAGCAGACAGTTTGAAAGCCGATGAAAAGGACAAGTGCCAGAAAGCCATGCAAGGCGTATCGTCAGACACACCACTTGACGACTGGAACAAATATGCCACGGCGTTGAAATTGCCTAAAACTTTGGCGAAGAAACTGCGTGCGCTCATAACAGAGCGTGACGAAAACGCCGTAGCCGTAGAAGGTGAAACCGACCGGGAACTGCGTGATGTGGAGCAAGTGCCGTTACGCTACGAGGGAGGCATTGACGCTTTCATGCAGCGTGAGGTGTTACCTTACGCTCCTGATGCTTTCTATGTGCCTGACGATGTAGTTGTGGGTTATGAACTTTCATTTACCAAATATTTTTACAAGCCAGTGCAACTTCGCCCCATCACGGATATTGCCGCAGACATACGCGGCATCGAACAGCGAATAAAAGGAGCGTTGGACGATATTCTGTCTTTATAATCTATCAAAATAGAATGAAATGAAAAGATACAGCGAATATAAGGACAGCGGAGTACAGTGGATTGGTCAGATTCCGAGCCACTGGAAACATTATAGGAACAAAGACATTTTTGTGGAGAGCAAAAATGTAGTGGGAGAAGAAGCATATAAATATACTTTACTATCATTGACCAAACAAGGTGTAATCGTTAGAGACCTAACTGAAAATAAAGGTAAATTTCCTAAGGAGTATAACACATACAAGAAAGTTGAAGCAAAGGATATGATTTTCTGTTTATTTGATGTGGATGAAACTCCAAGGACTGTAGGGCTATCACCCTATAAAGGTATGATAACAGGTGCCTATGACATATTTAAGATAAACAGAGCTATACCTGAATATCTTTTATATTATTATCTAAGCGTAGATGACATAAAAGCATTGCGGACAATCTACAAAGGATTGAGGAAAGTTGTTCCAATGCCCTCCTTTATGTCACTACCAGTTTTTCTGCCTCCAATTGCAGAGCAACAAGCGATTGTTGATTATTTGAAAGCAAAAATCTCTAAAATCGAACAATATGTCACCGAGAGAGAGAGAGAGAGAGAGAGAGCTGATTGAAAGCTTAAAGTCATCCGAGATAGCCAATGTGGTAACGCATGGGTTGAATCCCAATGCGCCGATGAAAGACAGTGGCATCCCATGGATTGGGATGATACCGGAACATTGGAGTTTACGGCGAATTAAATATATCTTCATTGAATCCAAAGAAAGGTCTATTACAGGGCAGGAGTTGTCTTTGTCTCTGAGTAAAGACTATGGTATTATTCCATCTTCGGATAAAAAAAATAAAACGATGGAGAGTGCTTCATTGGTCGGTTGTAAGGTTGTAAAAAAAGGGGATATTGTTTTTAATAGATTCAAAGCAAGATTATTTGCCGTTTCTGCATATGATGGGGTTGTGAGTTCAGATTACGCTGTTTATAAATGCAATAAGACAGCCAATGCTGAGTTTATGGTGCTATTGTTAGGTACTGAAATGTATCGGGAAGCATTTAATCGAAAAGCATCTGGTATTGGTGATGGTTTTAGCCGTTTATATACAGAAGATCTTTTTTCTTTTTATGCTGTTTTTCCTCCTCTTCAAGAACAAAACGCAATTATCGATTATATCAAAAAAAGAAGTGATAAAATAAATGATTACATTGCCGACTTGCAAGCAGAAATAGATTATCTGAAAGAGTTCAAACAACGCCTCGTCAGTGATGTGGTGACAGGACAAATATGTGTGGCAGGGCCGCAGAAAGGAGATTTACGATGAACAAGAAAGACAAAGATATTGCCCTCTTCGTGGCATTCTGCATTGAAGAATACGGAGCTGCCAAAGGAATGACTGGCGAACAAGTTCTTGACTTGTTCTCGCAATATGGTGTGACCGATTATCTGAGCAAATGCTTTGAGCCGCTTCACACCCAAGGCCGCCAGTGGTTGATAGAAGAAATAGATGAGTTTATTGGAATAAGGAAAAATAAAAAGGCATGAAGGTATATCACGGAAGTTTAGAAGTGGTGGAACACCCTATGATACTCCAACCGAACCGCAAACTCGACTACGGTGAAGGATTCTACACCACAACCTCTGAGAAACAAGCCAAGGAATGGGTGGAAAGACGTATGCTTGAAAAGCAGTCCGAATGTGGTTATGTGAATGTATATGAGCTTGACGAGAAGAATTTACCGGAACTTAAAAGCCTCATTTTCTCAGAACCAAGTAAGGAATGGGCAGAGTTTGTCATGGCAAACAGAACCCAAAAAGGCTTTACACACGACTATGACGTTGTGTATGGCCCGGTTGCCAATGATAGAGTGTACCTTCAGTTTGGCTTGTATGAGTCCGGTGCAATTAGTTTAGACACGCTTATCCGTGAGTTAAAGACCTATAAGCTGGTTGACCAATATCTTTTCCACACGGAGAAAGCATTGAAATCCTTGCATTTTGTTGAAGCAACTAAAATAGAGAAATAATATGTTCCAGATTAATCAAAGCAATCTCCACCTGCTTCTGCCCGGAAAAGTAAGTTGGTTGGTAGAATATCTACATAGTGATTACGGATTCACGTTGAAAGAAAGCCTGAACCGCATTTATCATTCAAAGCTCTATAAGAAGCTATCGACCGAGAGCACCAAATATTGGCATTTGGGGCCAGTTGACTTATATGAAGAACTAAAAAGGGAATTGTAAAAATAACGAGCTTATGCCGACGGATATATCAGAAAAAGCATTGGAAACCCTGCTTGTGAACACCCTTTGTGGCGAGCATGGCTATGAGCAAGGCGTTTCTGAGGACTACAACAAGGATTTCGGATTCGACACTGAACGAGTGAAACGCTTTATTCTCACCACGCAGAGAGAGAGAAAGCGGAAAACACGGCTTGCTTTGCAAGTGAGGCGGCAGAACGCAAGTTTTTCAACAAGCTTTCCTCTGAACTCTCGAAAAGAGGCGTTTCCGATATATTGCGCAAAGGCTTCCGTTATATATCGGAGCTGTTCGACATGTACTATCCTTTGCCATCAGAGCTTAATCCTACAGCCAAAGAGTTTTATGGAAAGAACCTGTTTTGTGTGACACGCCAGTTGTATTACAGCAAAGTGAACACAAACAGCATTGACGTGATGATTTCCCTGAACGGTCTGCCGCTGATGACCTTGGAACTGAAAAACCATTATACCGGGCAGACCATAGATAATGCTATCAAGCAATACCAAGACGACCGCAACCCCAAAGAAGACCCCACGGCTCTGCTGCTGCAAAAGAAGCGTTGTGCCGTGCATTTTGCCGTGGACGATGACAACATCATGATGTGTACCGAGCTGTGCGGAAAGTCTTCGTGGTTCTTACCTTTCAACAAAGGGGTGAACGGCGGGGCAGGCAATCCGATAAACCCCAATGGAGTACGGACTGCTTATTTGTGGGAAGATATTTTGGAAAAGCACTCATTGTCCGACATATTGGAAAATTATGCCCAAGTAGTAAAAAAGAAGAAAACTATCAAGGACAAGAAAACAGGGAAAAAGAAAGAGGTTGAAACCGAAAGTATTGTCTGGCCTCGTTACCACCAGCTTGATGCTGTGCGCAAGATGCTGGAGGCAACCAAAAGAAACGGCGTGGGACAAAAGTTCCTGATACAACATTCAGCAGGCTCCGGCAAATCAAATTCCATCACTTGGCTTGCCTACCAGTTGGTGGGATTGCTTGACGGAACTCAACCGTTGTTGGATAGTGTGATTATCGTGACGGACAGAGTGAATCTTGACAATCAAATCCGCGACAATATCAATGCTTTCAAACGCTTGCAGAACATTGTGGAATGGGCAGATTCTTCCACTAAGCTTAAAGACGCACTGGAGAACGGCAAGAAGATAATCATCACCATCGTACATAAGTTCCCATACATCCTTCAGGCCATTGGAACAACATTAAGAGACAAACATTTCGGTATCATCATAGACGAGGCACACAGCAGTCAGAACGGTTCACTTTCGGCCAAGATGAACATGGCATTGTCTGGCAATACCGGCGACGAGGAAGAAGATTTGGAAGACAAGCTCAACGCTATCATCGAGGGGCGCAAGATGGTGAAAAACGCCAATTACTACGCTTTTACAGCCACGCCGAAGAATAAGACGCTGGAAATGTTTGGCTGCCCATTTCCCAAGCCTGACGGCGAAACTGGTTACGAGCCTTTCCACGAATACACCATGAAGCAAGCCATCGAGGAAGGCTTCATCAAGGATGTGCTGAAAAACTATACCACGTATGCCAGTTATTATAAAATCATCAAGACCGTTGAGAACGATCCGGAGTTTGATAACAAAAAGGCGCAAAAGAAACTACGCTCTTGGGTAGAACGTCAACCCGAAACAATCCATCAAAAAGCAGCAATCATCGTCAACCACTTCCATACGATGGTAATTGATAAAGGCAAGGTCGGAGGCAAGGCACGGGCAATGGTCGTAACGAGTAGCATAATACGGGCGATAGAGTTCTATTATGAGATAAGCCGTCTGTTGGAGGAGAGGAAAAGCCCATATAAGGCCATAGTAGCTTTTTCAGGTACAAAAGAATGGCAAGGCAAGATGGTTACAGAAGCTGACATTAATGGTTTTCCGTCAAAAGACATTGAAGACAATATGTCCGAAGACCCATATAGGATATTGGTCGTGGCTGATAAGTTCCAGACCGGCTATGACCAACCGTTGTTACATTCCATGTATGTAGACAAAATCCTGACCGATGTGAAAGCGGTGCAAACGCTATCGCGCCTTAACCGTTGCCATCCTGACAAACGAGATACTTTCGTCCTTGACTTTGCCAACGACGAGGAAGTCATTAAGTCCGCTTTCCAAAAATTCTACAAGACAACCATATTGTCGAAAGAGACAGACCCCAATAAGCTGAATGACCTGATACAAGAGATTGAGAAATCGAACATATACACGGAAGCTGAGGTTGACAGACTGAATGAAAAGTATTGGGCTGGAGCAGACCGCGCGGAGCTTGACCCGATTATAAACGTGGCAGTAGAACGTTTTAACTTGTTGGATGAAAGCATACAAATACGCTGCAAAAGCTGTATGAAAGGTTTTCTGCGCACCTATCCATTCATAGCGGCGGTAACCCCGTATTGCAGCGTGGAATGGGAAAAACTGAACACGTTCTATATGCTGTTAGTCCATAAACTGCCTAAGTTGAAAGGTGAAGACTTTACAGAAGGCTTGGAAGAGTGTATTGACCTTGACCAATTGCAAGTGACGAAAATAAAAGAGGTAAAGATTGAATTGGAAAATAAAGATGCTGAAATAGACCCAATCCCTGTGGGAAGCGGAAAGGGCGGCAAGGCTGAACCCGATATGACAAAATTGAGTGACATCCTTGACCAGTTTAACGGTATCAACTGGCAGAATGTAGAACTTGCCAAACAACAGCTTGATGAACTTCCAGAACGAATAAAGGCAGATGACGCATTTGTAAACGCCGCAAAGAACAGCAACAAGGCAACCGCACAACAGCAGTTTAACAGTTCAATGCTGATGATTGTTGCAAAAATGTTGAATGAGAATACGGAGTTCTGCCGTTATTACCTTGACAATCCTGACTTTATGACATTCATCAATAGTCGTGTTTTCCAGCAAGTTTATCCATCACTTTCAAGCGGCAATAGTCTGTAAATCAAGGCGGGGCGGTTATCAAATTCTTATTTCGGGAGGATTTTTGGAGAACCGGGTGCTACAGCCTACTTTTGCGCTGTGGTAATCTAAAAAATACACTATGAAAGGATTGATAGAGCATATAATCAGCGAGGGCGACCTCGTATTGCGCGAGATACAACCTGCGGAAAAAATAATAGCCGCACGCAGATGGCCGTCGGCACGGAAAACATCGAAACCCTGTTATTTCGAGTGCTTGGAGTGTGCGCGGCGAAGCTTAACGTGATAGTTGCGCTTTTTGTAGCCGGGACCGTTGTAACGATAAGCGAAATTGTTCCAGTCGTGGGCTTTCAAATAGCGCACAAGGTTGTTTGTCTTGCAGAATTGCGCGAACAGTTCGAGCTGTTCCGCCTCCGACTCGCTCATACGGCTGATGAATTCGTCGAGCGACTTGCACCCGCATTGCTTCCAGTTGAAGCCACCTATCTGGAACATTCCCCAGAACGTGGCTTTTTCGGCTATCTCCTTATTGATTTTGCGCGCGCTTTCCAATCTTGCCCATTGAGCTTTTCCGTAAGAGCCGTATTTCCGGGTATTAGGCCGCTGGAATGCCGTGCTTTTCGCATATTTTGAGTAACTTTTCCCAGCCTTGCGCATAAACCTCTTGAAAACGACAAGATCGAAGTTCACCAATGGAATACCCGGCTCAGCAAACCCTTGATGGGCACTCCCCGCCTCTATCTCGACCACGGCCTTCATCGTCGCCACATCTATCCCAAGTTCCTCTGCCACACGCTGATAGTCATCATCCGTCAGTTTATAGTATTTGTCATTATTGACTGGAGTCTGTATGGTATCCGCCTTTATAGACACTGTATCGGCTTTTACCGCAACTGAATCGGCAGTCCGCGCATCACAAGCCTGCGCTTGCCATGCGAAAGCGACCGGCAAAAAAATTAGCAATGCAAGTTTTTTCATAAGGAAAGTATTAAAATATAAAAGAAGGGTGTGCATCCCGAAAAATGCACACCCTGCATGACACCGTCATTATTCAGCTACCATCTCAAGAATCCTGACAAGATGATGCCAGAACTTCTCCACAGCCGGAATGTGCATCGATTCTTTCGGAGTATGCACATCTCGCAATGTCGGACCGAAAGAAATCATATCCAGCTTCGGATTCATCACAAGGAAGTTGCCGCATTCCAAGCCGGCATGCAAAGCCGTGCAAAGCGGAGTGATGCCATACAAATCCTCGTATGCCTTAACCGCAATCTTCAGAATCTTGGAATCCATATTTGGGGTCCAACCCGGATAGCCGTCGCCTTGCTCCACTTCAGCACCTGCAAGCTTGAAATGTGCAACCATTTCGCCGGCGATTTCGAATTTGCGGGTTTCTTCCTCGCTGCGCTGGGATGTAGTAACCACAATCTCATCTTTCTCACGTTCAATGCGGATAAGGGCAAGATTGGTAGAAGTGCTTACCATACCCTTGATGCTGCGGCTCATCGCTATCACTGCATTAGGAGCAGAATATACGCAATATACAACCCTCTTTGCAGTATCACCGTCGATTACATATTCAGGAGCGTCGGCCGATTCGAGCTTAACAAGCTGGCTGTCCTCTATACCTTTATATTCCGTCTCGATTACGGCCGCAAAATTGTTGAGACGCGCGCGCAAATCTTCTTTCTTGTCGGCAGGCACACCGATTACAGCGTATGCGTTGCCCGGAATCACATTGCGCAGCTCGCCTCCGTTGATGTCGGCAATAGCAATGTCGCCATAAGCCTTATAGCAATCGTAGAGGAAGCGGGCAAGCAGCTTGTTGGCATTAGCACGTCCGAGATGAATGTCGGAACCGGAGTGTCCGCCTTTAAACCGCAACAACGATACGGTAAAGAACTGGTATCCGGCAGGAACAGCCGCACGTGTATAATGGAATTTTCCGATAGTGTCGATACCGCCTGCACATCCCAAGAAAATCTGTGCCTCGTCCTCTGAATCAAGATTTATAAGGATATTGCCGGTCATCATGCCTTCTCCGACATTTTTCGCCCCGGTCAAGCCGGTCTCCTCATCTACAGTGAACAACGCTTCCAACGGCCCATGCTCATACGTCTTGTCGACCAAAGCAGCAAGCGCGCCGGCCATACCGATACCGTTATCAGCGCCGAGAGTCGTCTTATAGCCTTTGGAATGCACCCACTCGCCGTCTATTTCCGTCTCAATCGGGTCGGTCTCGAAATTATGCGTTTCGGGTTTTGTCTGGTTAGGCACCATATCCATGTGTCCCTGCAAAACCACCACAGGTGCATTTTCCTTACCCGGAGTGGCAGGCACACGCATCGCGACATTGCCGATAGCGTCGGTTTTTGCTTCTATGTTGTGCCTTTTGGCAAAATCGAGGAGGAATTCACGAATCTTTCCTTCCTTTTTCGACGGACGCGGAACCTTGGTTATCTCGTCAAAAATACCCCAAATGAGTTCCGGTTTAAGCTCTTTGATAGTCATAGATGTTTACAATTTTAAATAAGACACTTATATCTGAAAATTATTGTTAAAATCAAACTATTTCGCCCTCTAAGGTACGAAATAAAATTCAGTAAACCCACAAAATTGTGCCGCTTTCTGTATATTTGCAGTCAAAATTGTAATTGAAATGGCAACAATATTGCTTTCTATCGGCGTGATTACGCTGTGTATCGTGTTGTTAGGAGTAAAAGTTTTTTTCGTGAAAGGCGGTAAATTCCCATCAATTCACATCCACGACAATCCGGCAATGCGCGAGAAGCATATACATTGCTACAAAGAAGAATTGGAAAATAATTAATTAAACACAAAATCAATAAAAAACGAAATGAACAGTTTTAAAAGAGTTGTCAGAGCCTCTGTCTTGCTACTGGCCGCCATTTTATTCGCACAATGCAGTAACGGCAACGAACAAAAGCCGGCAAATGCAGCGACCAATACCACAACAAACGGGAATGTCGACATAAAAATCGCATACGTAGACGGCGACTCGCTGATGAACAACTATAATTTTGCCAAAGACGTGAACGAGGCAATGCTACGCGGACAAAGCAAGCTCGACAATGCGCAACGCCAGAAAGCCAACGAATTGCAACGCTTCTACGGAGAAATAGACAGAAAGTACAAAAACAACGAATACCTCACGCAGGAGAGCTTCAACGCCGACCAGCAAAAATACCAGAAGATGCAAGGCGACGCTGCCAACTACATGTCGAACTTGGAACGCTCCGTGCAAAATGAGCTAATGATGAACACGCAGCAACTCACGGATTCTGTCAACAAATACATCGCCGAATATGCTAAAAAGAACGGATATTCGATAATCTTGCGTAAAGAGGCCACTTGGTATATCGGCAATGTAGACGACGTGACAAACGAAGTGATAAAAGGCTTGAACGAACGCTACAACAAAGTGGACTCGAAGAAATAACAGCCACGCGGTGTCAGCTTTTGTTCTGCATAATATGCGGGGAAGCCTTAAGAAAAAGGTTTCCCCTTTTTTAGCCATAACCAGACTATGATTGAAAACAAAAACATATCCGGATACGAGAACGAGAAGGCCGTGCTTGTCGGCCTGATAACACAGTCGCAAGGCGAATCAAAAGCGAAGGAATATCTCGACGAACTGGCTTTCTTGGCCGAGACAGCAGGAGCGGAAACGGTAAAAACATTCCTGCAACGCGCCGATTACCCTAACTCACGTACATTCGTAGGAAAAGGAAAGCTGGAAGAAATAAAGGCATTCATAGAAGAAAACGGCATCGAGCTTGTCATTTTCGACGACGACCTTTCGTCGAAACAAGTGCAAAACATCGAGAACGAGCTGAAAGTGAAAATCCTCGACCGCACAAACCTGATTCTCGACATTTTCGCCAAACGCGCACAGACGGCCACAGCCCGCACACAAGTGGAGCTGGCGCAATACCAGTACCTGCTGCCGCGTCTGACAAGGATGTGGACGCACTTGGAACGCCAGCGCGGAGGTATCGGGATGCGCGGGCCGGGAGAGACACAGATAGAGACCGACCGCCGTATCATCCTCGACAAAATTTCACGTCTGAAAACCGAATTGAAAGCCATCGACCGCCAAAAGTCGATACAGCGCAAGAACCGCGGCAAACTGACGCGCATCGCATTGGTGGGCTATACCAACGTGGGCAAATCCACCCTTATGAACCTGCTAAGCAAATCGGACGTGTTTGCCGAAAACAAGCTTTTCGCCACGCTCGACACTACGGTAAGGAAAGTGATTATCGACAACTTGCCGTTCCTTCTGACCGACACAATCGGCTTCATACGCAAACTTCCGACCCACCTTGTTGACTCTTTCAAATCGACACTCGACGAGGTGCGCGACGCCGACATTCTTGTACACGTGGTAGACATCTCCCATCCGCAATTCGAGGAACAGATTGAAGTTGTCAACAAGACTTTACAGGAGGTATGCGAATCGAAAGACAAGCCGATGATTCTTGTTTTCAACAAAATCGACGCATTCACCTATAAGAAAAAGGACGACGACGACCTGACACCCCGCACACGGGAGAACATCCCGCTCGAAGAGTTGAAATCGACATGGATGGCAAAGATGAACGACAACTGCATATTCATCTCGGCGAAAAACAAAGTAAACATCGAGGAGCTGAAATCGAAACTCTACGAGATGGCAAAGGAGATACACATAAAGCGTTTCCCCTACAACGATTTCCTGTTCCAGAAATACGACGACCTGCAAGAACAATGATGACCGAAGCGCAAAGACAACGCTACAAACGCCATATACTTTTGCCGGAAATAGACGTGGCCGGACAAAAAAAATTGCTTGAAAGCAAAGTGCTTGTAATAGGCGCAGGAGGATTGGGAGCTCCCCTGCTTCTTTATCTTGCCGCCGCCGGCGTGGGACATATCGGCATTGCCGATTTCGACAACGTCGACCTATCCAATTTACAACGTCAAGTGATATTTTCCACGGCCGACATAGGCTCATCCAAAGCCGAATCGTCGGCAGCACGCATCAAGGAGATAAATCCCGACATAAAGGCGGTGGCAATAAACGCGAGGTTCGACGAAAGCAACGCCCGGCAAATGGAAGCGGACTACGACATAGTGCTCGACGCCACCGACAATATCAGCACGAAATATCTCATCAACGACACCTGCGTAGAACTCGGCAAACCTTTGGTGCATGCAGCAGTCAACCGATATGGCGGCAACGTCATGACAATCGTTCCCGGCTCGGCATGCCTCAGATGCGTATTCCCGGAAGCCATAAAGGAAAAAGACAGCTCGGAATATGGCATTCTCGGCGTAATTCCCGGCATTGCCGGAGCGATACAGGCAGCAGAGGCTATCAAACTGATTACAGGCATAGGCGAACCGCTTGCCGACAAGATGCTTTCGTTCGACGCTCTTTCCATGAACTTCAATATTACAACAATCAAGCCTTCAGGCTCCTGCATTTTTCAAAACAAGCATTTCCACGTATGATTAAAGCCTTATTCTTCGACATAGACGGCACTTTGGTAAGCTTCAACACCCACCGTATCCCCGCTTCCGCAATATCGGCGTTGAAGCAAGCAAAGGACAAGGGGTTGAAAATATTCATCGCTACTGGCCGCCCGAAAAAGTTGATAAACAACCTGACAGAAATAGAACAGCTAATCGACGGATATGTCACGACAAACGGAGCATATTGTTTTGCCAGCGAGACAGACATTCTTTTCACTCCAATCAGCGAGCCCGACGTGAAAACTGTGATGCGGAGCGTCGACGAATACGGAGTGGCATGCATAATTGTCGGAAAATATGATGTCAGGATACACAATATCACACCGCAATTCAAAGAGATGGCCCGCATGCTTGCCGTCGACGGAATAAAGATGGACACGCCGCTCGACGAGCTCTTGCGACAAGGAGTCGTGCAAATGACGCCATTCTTCAACCGCGAACAGGAGCTACAAGCCGTGGCCGGCACACGGAACTGCATATCGAGCCGCTGGTTTCCCGATTTCACCGACATAACCGCCAACGGAGCGGACAAAGGCAAAGGCATCGAAGCTGTGGCTCGCCATTTCGGCATCAAAATATCAGAAACCATGGCATTCGGCGACGGCGGAAACGACACCACGATGCTCGCCGCGGCAGGAATAGGCGTGGCGATGGGCAATGCGGCCGACGAGGTGAAACGCCACGCCGACTATGTAACCACGCCGGTCGACAATGACGGAATAGCCTCCGCGCTCCGTCATTTCAAAATAATTTGACATTACTCGTAAGAAAATAATTATAAAGCAGTTGCGGGTATGAAAAATATATGCTACCTTTGCAGCCGACTATATAGCAATATAATGTCTAACTTATTAAATTAACTTTATTATTAACACTTAATTTTAAATGAGCGAATTAGAAAATTCACCGCTTGCCGACTTCGATTGGGAATCATACGAAAAAGGCCAGGAAGTCAGCGCAAAAACTCGTGAAGAGTTGGAGAAAACTTACGATGAATCCTTGAACACCGTAAAGGACAAGGAAGTAATCGAAGGAACTGTAATCGCTTTGAACAAGCGCGAGGCAGTAGTCAACATCGGCTACAAGTCGGACGGTATCATCCCGATGAACGAATTCCGTTACAACCCGGATTTGAAAGTCGGCGACAAGGTAGAGGTGTTCATCGAAAATCAGGAAGACAAAAAAGGACAGCTTATCCTTTCCCACAAAAAAGCGCGCGCTGCCCGCAGCTGGGACCGCGTCAACGAGGCTCTTGCCAACGATGAAATCATCAAGGGTTACATCAAATGCCGCACTAAGGGCGGTATGATTGTCGACGTATTCGGCATCGAGGCATTCTTGCCGGGCTCGCAGATCGACGTTAAGCCTATCCGCGACTACGATGCTTACGTAGGCAAGACTATGGAATTCAAGGTTGTGAAAATCAATCAGGAATTCAAGAATGTCGTTGTTTCGCACAAGGCACTCATCGAGGCCGAGCTCGAACAACAGAAGAAAGAAATCATCGCCAAGCTCGGAAAAGGACAGGTGCTCGAAGGTACTGTCAAGAACATCACTTCTTACGGCGTATTCATCGACCTCGGTGGTGTTGACGGCTTGATTCATATCACCGACCTCTCTTGGGGACGTGTCAACGACCCGAACGAGGTTGTACAACTCGACCAGAAACTCAATGTTGTTATCCTCGACTTCGACGACGAGAAGAAGCGCATCGCCCTCGGCTTGAAGCAACTCCAGCCGCATCCATGGGACGCTCTCGACCCGGAATTGAAAGTCGGCGACAAGGTTAAGGGTAAAGTTGTCGTTATGGCCGACTACGGCGCGTTCGTTGAAATCGCTCCGGGCGTTGAGGGCTTGATTCACGTTTCAGAAATGTCGTGGTCGCAGCACTTGCGTTCAGCTCAGGATTTCATGAAGGTAGGCGACGAGGTAGAAGCTGTAATCCTTACTCTCGACCGCAAGGAGCGCAAGATGTCGCTCGGCATCAAGCAGCTTAAGGCTGACCCATGGGAAAATATCGAGGAGAAATATCCTGTCGGCTCGAAGCACACTGCAAAAGTGCGCAACTTCACCAACTTCGGCGTATTCGTTGAATTGGAAGAAGGAGTTGACGGTCTTATCCACATCTCCGACCTTTCTTGGACTAAGAAAATCAAGCACCCGAGCGAATTCACTCAAATCGGTGCCGACATCGACGTTCAGGTATTGGAAATCGACAAGGAGAACCGCCGCTTGAGCCTCGGCCACAAGCAGTTGGAAGAAAATCCTTGGGATGTGTTCGAGACAATCTTCACTGTAGGCAGCATCCACGAGGGTACTATTGTAGAGATGCTCGACAAGGGTGCGGTAATCGCATTGCCTTACGGTGTGGAAGGTTTCGCTACTCCGAAGCACCTTGTTAAGGAAGACGGTACTCAGGCTCAGGTTGACGAGAAGCTCAATTTCAAGGTCATCGAGTTCAACAAGGAGTCAAAGCGCATAATCCTTTCTCACAGCCGCATATTCGAAGATGAGGCTAAGGCAGAAAAGGCAGAGGCGAAGAAAGCTGCGAAGAAAGCTAAAGAATCCGCAGCAAAAGAAAGCGCTCCGGCTTTGAACACTCCGCTCGAGAAAACCACTCTCGGCGATATCTCCGAATTGGCCGCATTGAAAGAGAAATTGGCAAAAGAAGAGAAGTAATATCTTCTTAACCACAGATAAATGGCGGCGGACTGCATCAGCAATCCGCCGCCATTGTTGTTTCCAATTATTGATACCCGCTAAAAAATCAGGATTTAATTGTTTGGCATTTATTCATAAGCACTTAACATGACACTATGGAAAGTGGGCTTGTATTTGAGTCAAAGAGAGCCTCGTGGAGGCTCCAGAGTTTTAACCCCAAGCAAGCGGAGCAGTGGCGGAGCGCGGCTTGGGGTGGGACAGTCCTGACCTCAACACGGCCGCATAGCGGTCGCACTTGAAAGTTGAGGGTTTAGTGTTGAGTATTGTGTGTCAATTTTCTCTTAACACTCAACACTTGTGCGACCTCTACGAGGCCGTGTTGTGTCTCTTTCTTCCACCTACGGCTGCGCTCCGCTTACCGTAGGTTCTCTGAAATGACACCGCTCCGCGGTTGTCCACCCATCACTAACCGAATGTCTGTATTCTTAGCGGACACCAATAAAAGTTAATAATTTTATTTGTCGCAATATTTATTTTTAAGTTCATGAATATCACGGGCAATATCGTTTAGGCTACTTGCCATCAAGAAGAAACTCTTAAACACTTTCACAATCAATACTATCAGCAGCACAAGCAATGGCAAAGCCACCAATAAAATAAATATCTCGGCCATCCCGACTGCCATAAATCCTCCTATCATATCTATACAGTTTAATTTCTTAACCCTTCAAATTGGCAAACGGACGCTTGCCGCCATATTGTCGTTTGAAATCGGCAATCAACCGCATTTCTTCTTCTCTCGGATCTGCATCAACAGGTTTCCAGCAAATTTGTAAATCCTTAGAATCCTTTATCTGCCAGATGAGCCGTCCTCCCCAATGCCCTATGCTCTTACCGTTTCCGAACTTCAGATACTGGCTTATCCGTTTCGATAAAGTAGTGGCTTTGCCGATGTAAACCACACAAGTGCCGCCTACCCAGTTACTTTTAAGCTCCGACACCGGCACATTCGGATTCTTTGCTTTAAAGAAACCTCCTGTACCATTCTCCAAGAACTCCGGCATCCCGTTGCCCTGATATACCACCATATACACGCCCGCCACAGCAGGTATCCCTGACAAATCATCTCTCAATTTCTCCACGGAGCAGAATCCCTTGAACCCCGCCTTTTTCAAATCGTCAATCGTCCTGTATTCCATAATTATCACTATTTAATTTTTTTGATTCTTCCACTTTCCAGCAGCATATCCAAATCCGATTCCGTCATATCGACAATGCCAAAATCGTCGCGCCCATAGAATCCTATTGCCCGCATTTTGTCGCGGATACGTTTCTGCATGCTGCTGTCAGCTTTCACCCTTTTGCGTATCAACTCACGCAACTACTCAATCTCCTGCTCCGTAAAGGCATTCTTTCCTTTCATTTTTCCTTAGAATTTTGAATTATTAAAGTAATTAAATTATCTATCTCTTTAGAAACTTTCTTCCTATTTTTCCCTAATTGTTGGGATTGATTACTAAACAATTGAAGCCACTCAAACTTACTCTTATATTGCAGTGGTATTCTACCTATAAAAGTAGGTTTTGCCTGATTTATCGAATCATTAACAATTATTACACCTTTCGCACCAAAAACGCTCCTTTCTTTAAAATAATCAGATTTTATTGCCTTAACAAATCTATTTCCATAAATATCTTTGCTACAACATAAAATCAAGTCATAATCTTCCACAAAAAAAGCGTTTATTATTGATGATTCCATATTCCATCCATACGGATAACGATTTTTCGTGCTATTGCAAATCAATTTTTCCGGTCTGATAGAATTTATACGCCCATTATCATAACAAATCAACAGCATTTTGTTACGCTGCGACTCAAAAATCGGGATAGTCAGAAGCACATCGTCAAATTCATCTTCAGTTTCAGAATAAGACCAGTCACCGTTTGTATGGAAATTCAAATAATACCAAACGGAATCATCTACTGTCTCTGTGCGGACAATATTTCCTTTAATTTTTTTATTGTTTAACAATTCATTTTCATTCTGTTTTATTTTTTGAGAATCAACATACTCCGAACCATTTTCGCATAATTGAAGCCGGTTCTTTATATAATCAGTTATCTCATTTCCTCTCAATTGATAATATCCACCGTCTTTCCGGAAATATAAATATAAATCTTGATAATATACCGGAACGTTTGCCGAAGAAACTTTCACTTCACAATAAGCGAGCCCTTTATAGTCTTTAATATCAATCGCCAATAAATCGTCCGCACCGTCCGGCAAACAACCGGCCAGTTCATTATGCAGCAACGATTCATACAACTGCACATTTTCAGATTTATCAGTCCCTGATTCCAATCCCACAATTTCTCCATCCGAAGAAACCCCTATATAAAGTGTCCCTCCTTTTGCATTAAAAAAGCTGACGATTATTTTAGCCACTTCCGGCAACATATCAGAATCAAACACGCCATCGCGAATTATCGAGCCGACAAACTCGGTATCCTCATCTTTTTCAATAGTAATTTTATCATCACTACTGTCAGATTCGTTTTCTTGCGGTTTGCCGTCAGGTAATTCCGACAACTCAAGGAATGCTTTAAAATCAGCTTTCTCAGTGATTCCTTTCACAACCAATGTGATAATATCATTAATCTTATACTTAGAAGTATCGGCAACATACATCCGATGATAGAAGCCTGAATTTTTAAGTTGAAGAAAAGGTTGATTGGTATTTTTATCCGCCGTTATGCTCATAATTTTAAAATCATACTTTTCTCCAATCTTATACCCCTCTTTCAGAATGTTGCAATAGCGTTGCTGCAATATAGGCTTACCGTTCGTATCAAACCCTTTCACGACACATTCTATCGTTTCCGGCAAAAGATATTGTGGACGGATTTGGAAATTATAGGCAGGGACATAATAGGTCTTCTCATTGTCAGTAACAACAAAATAATTGCCGTCATCTCCATAATTACCCTCAACATTGATTATGTAGAATGAATACAGCGAATTGATTTTATACTTAGATTCTTCCATATATAACAACTTTTATAAGAGGTGGCTATGTGAGAATCGCCCCATAGCCGCCTCTTACCTTAAAAACATCTCAATTTACATCCACAGCAGCTACAGTGTCTACGGCAACAGTGTCTACCACCACATCACCATCCGAATATGTCTCATCTTCATCCGAATCAGATTTCCTTGATTCACGCGGTATATCGTAAGTTACATATTCAGGATTATATACATATATTATAAACACATTTCCCTCACCATAACCGAGCGCGACCAATGTTCCCGCCTTTTCGTTTATAAAATAATGCGATTTCTTTTCATAAGGCTTGAATCCTGCCTTTTGTATTTTCGCATCAAATGCCTTGGCTAAATTGTCTTCCGCACCCGGTTGGAAGAAAGTCAAGGAATTTTTCCGGAAAGCTACAACAGATGTCAGTTTTGCGTTATAATTAAATGCCGCACCGGCATTAGTCCGATAGGTATATCCCCAATAATTGACATATTCATAGCGATCTGACGCTAAATTCCTGTCAAACATATACTCAAAAGCATAAGGGCTATTATAACCATCATCATCTATACTCTTCTTGTCCTTATTTGAATAAGCCGAGCCTTTTATTTTATCCTTAAAATCAGCCAATGTCATTTCTTTTTTAGTATTGAAGAATGAAGTGTCCGTTATGTATGCCATTATTTTATCTGCCTCATTCTCTGCATTGAAATAATTACTATTTATATACGAACCAGTTGATGACGACAATTCTATAAAATTATTCTGACTTACCTCTTCTCCTTTTATGTTTATGAATGTGAAAGGTTTGTTTTCTTCTTCTACTGCTAATAGAGTATTCTCGTTAATAAAACGGAGATATTCGTACTCAAATGGTATTATTTCATTATCATCTTTATCAATAATTCCAGACTTATCATCTTTCTGTGCAACAAAATATCCGTCATTATATTCAGGTTTCATTAACACATCATACTTTGCACGTATAACAATGTCACCATTGCTGTTTTTCAAGCCTAACAAATCTCCATCTTTAAATATTATAATATCGTCAAACAGTCCCAAATTCGAAGGAATATCACCTTTCCATTTACCCAACGACATAACTTTTTTCCCTTGCTTATCAAGTAAAATAGCCTCGCCATTCCGTTCTTTCTTGACAACTATGTGACCATTGTGGAACATACCATAACCCGAATAATCCGAGGATGTGAAAGAGAAAAGTTCTTTACCGGATTTATCTATTGCAGCATATTTCATTACAGAATCATTTGCAGCCTTTCCAACAATTGCAATCCCATCCTTAGAAAAATAGCCACCTACGTCATAAGATGGTTTTATCACGACTTTGCCATTTTTGTCCACATATCCTATTTTATTATCTTCTGTAACTACAATAGCCATCCCGTTTTCAAATTCTGATGCAGATACGATTTTATTATCCAGTGTAGCCACAATTTCACAACTACCATTGATTACAGAAATAGGCTCCCCTTTCTTAACTACCAAAGCTACATCATCATCAGAAAAAGAAGATGCCAAAAGATAGCTTTCCTTATTAATAGGCTGTTTTACATTATCAATTGAATAATAATCCCACAACCCACTTTCGTTCTCAATACAAAATTTGCCATTCACAATAACAGATGGCTGATTTTTGAACTCATCCTTATATAGGATTTCTCCTGTGTTCACATCCACAATACTCCATAAATCCGAATCAGCAAGCCGAACAGCTACATAACGCATTTGCCCGCCATCACCACAAGAAGTAAACATAACCATCGCAAGGACAGCGATACTTGCAATGAACGATAAAAATTTTCTCGACATAGTTCTAAAGTTTTTCATATTTTCAACATTTGTTCATACATTTCATTTATAACACTACTTTCAGCATCGTTCAACTTCTTATTCTTTTTAGTCAATTCATAAGATTTTTTGAACCTATCCTTATCCTCTGGAAATTGCAAATTACCATCTTCTTTAATATAGACAGATGAATTCATTTTAATATAGTCACACACATGACCAAGAGCATTAATCCTGACTTTAGGATTCTTCAAATTTCTGCTCTCCAGTTCTTTCTCAACAGCTTTTTGCAATGCCTCTAATTTTGTCATAGCTATAAATTTTATGGTTTATATTAAATATTTATCCCATCCTTATAATCAGGAAATAATTCGTCATATGATTTCTTTTTAATATTAAACCTCCTTTCGATAGGCATATTGACTTCTTCATAAGTCAATTTATCCAAAAAGCCAGAAGTATCAATTAACTTTATGCGTTCTATATAGACACCTTTTCGCTTGAATTTATCTACTTTTGATAGCTGCAATAAATCTATGGTTTCCCCTTTATATTTAAGTTCGCTTGTTATTTTCAACTCATTATTACAAATAATAGCATAGCCATCCTTTACTACTATATCTTTATACATTTCATTAAGCATATCCTCCATATCATCTACTTTACGATAATATACTAAAACCATATCCGCAATTTTCCACTGATTATCCTTTAATACGAGGCTAGTCGGCATAGCAAATAAATAATAGTCTTTCAATTTATCATTTACAAATGCCCTAACTGACTGTGGCACATATTTATTTGGACCGTATGTATAAGTGAATTCAATATCAATTGAATCTCTGTCGTTTATTAATTCTTTTGATAATTTAACAGGGGGGACAGCCAATCTATATTGTGCTATTTTCTCATTTATATAATTCACAGCCGCAATTTTATAATACTGTGTACCACTTTCCCGCAAATAGTTTATCAATTTACCATATTCTGTCAAGGAGAACTCTTCTTCTTTTTCTTGTATCACTTTCTCATACATAACTTCTGCAATACTATCTTGCCGCTGTTTCTCCCGCAATTTTCTATCGATTTCGGCCTGAGTCCTAACATAATCTTTTTCAATTTTATAATACACATCATAGGATTGCGGCAAAACTTCTCCTATTCGTAATGAATAATCATTAAAACGATGAAAATCATAAATGAAATAATATGGAATTTCTCTCAACACTAATGGGATATTCCAAAAAATATCACCTACAGTATTGACCGATTGCGAAAACTGATTTTTTACACCAACAGGTTTGTAAAACTCATCACCAACACGAAAATCATTAGACATAACTAAATCCATTATCCCCATTACTTTTTGAATACTGTCAAGTGTAGCATAGGTATTTTCTTCTCTATGCTTATACACCCAAGATCCTGTTGTCTCATCAAAATAGGTACGACCAATATATATGTTTTTATGGAAATACTGGGTAGAATAGACATTTACATCCTCCTTGTAGTTCCAAGTTGCCGTCTCACGATTTTCTTTACCCCAAATTTTACCATGATAAGGTGAAATCATTGAAAAAATCAAAGAATCAATATCATTATCATTAAGATAGGCAGTCATATCAATTTTACAATTATCCCTGTTGTAGCTCAAACTATATTTTCCATCTTTTCTACCTCTATCATAGTTAATCTCTTCTCGAAATCCCAAATACTCACTTTTCCACAAACCATCACGAAATCCATCTTTAAAATTACCTCCCATATGATGCGACTTGTCATCAGAACGATAAGAGAACCTACCATCAAATACACGATTTGCCCCATCTTGATAATAAGAATAAGTTGCAGTACCGGCAGCATAATTCCCATTATAAGTTTTAAGCTGTTGCCCCCAAATACTCATCCAAGTATTCAGCACCAGTACCGTACACAATGTCATCCTAAGCATCTTTATATCCATAACGTTAGGTTTTACGTTCTGCCCGGCTCCTGTGCAGGTGGTTTGTATATAAAAAGAAAGTGTGGAGTCGTTGGTTTATCGAATGGAGGCTCTGGAATGCCCTTGTGTCAATAAACAATACCCCACACTGAGTACGTATATACTTCCGTCAGTATATATCACACCAGTGAAGAGTGCTTGTAAATTTATTTCTGACACAATGAAAATTTTCCAGATTCCCATTCAAAAATAAAAGCCAAACACTTTCATTTATTCCGTATGTCATTGGAGCTTACGCTCCAACAACAAAGGTAGAAAATGTTTTTGATTTTACAAAACATCCCTGTGGGGTATTGCTTCACTCTTATCCTCTGATAATCAAGCGGTATTTATTCACTTCTTACGCAACCGCAAGGCTAAAGGTTTTTCCACAAGCTCGAACACCGGCACTTGCGACAATATCAGCACAATTCCCGACGATGCCCGCTTGGAATAGTTGTCGTTAATCTCCGAGCGGGTGATGCTGCCTTCGCGCAAAAGTTTTATAACAGCCATTTTGAACGGCTCGATGTCGATTTTCCCTACATTCCCGGTCGATGTAATCCGCTTGATTCCCCCGTCGTCAACTTTAAGTATCGTGTTCTTCCTGCCCTTATCATTCACCAAAGTCTTGCCCTCAAGCGGCTTGACGTATTTATCCCATATATCCCTGAAAGCAGCGGAATAATCCACTCCCGATACTGGCTTTTTAGTCTCCGGTGCCACCGTTACAGGCTTATTGTTCTTCTTACAAGCGTCGATTACCGGCCGGAGACTTGGCTCGGAATCTATGTAACGGATTTCCACACCGATTTTCCGCGCCACCTCAACGGCATCGGGCAACACATCGCCATTCGTGGCTATGACGGCCTTGTTGCACCCGGCATACGCCGCCGCTCCATGCAGTTCCATCACCATCTGGCGGTTGACCTTACGCGCGGAACCGCCATACTGTTTCACCTGAACGGCAATTCTCTCACCGCCTTTCTCTGCTATCACGTCCACGCCATAGTCGCCGCTGTAAGGCGTGACAGTGACATCGTAGCCTTCTTTTTCGTAAATACCGGCCACATACTTCTCGAAACTCTGAGGATTCATATAGTTATTGTTTTTCGGTTAATAATCGTGTATGTCGAGTCCGTATTCCTCGACAGCATCAATCACATCGTATTCCTTCCGTGTATCGACGCTGCTGTCGCCTGTCAGTTCTTTCAGCTCGGAGCCGCCGATGGTCTCCTCGCCGAGCCAAGTGTCGTTGTAGAGATGTTCTTCATATTCCGGTGTGCCGGGCGTCTCCATTCGCTCCGTGCGGTAGTATTCCGTACCCGGCTGATAGCGGTTGCTGTTGCGCTCAACTGCCGGTTTATCCCGCTTCCATCCCCACACATTTTCATCTTCTTTCTTATTGCTATCGCTGTAAGGATAATATTGCTCCGCGGTGCTGCGGGAATACGTCGCGCCATTGTACCAGTCCCGATTATTTCCAGCCGTGACAGGCACCTGCTTCCTCACGACACCGAAATACTTGTCCATATAGTCACTGCCGTAGCGTTCAAGACAAGCTGACGCACGCATCAGCATATTCCTTTCGGAAAGCAGCACATAATCCTTGTCGATTTTACCGGAACGCCGCAACAGCTTCAGCCACCGTGTCATCGACGCGGCATTGCCATCGCCGAACTTTTGTGACAAGTGCTCCGTCAACTTATTGAGAGCAACTTGGCTACATCCCGGTTTGCCGTCGAAATATTCAGCGATGAGCTTGTTTGTTTTCGATACGTGGTTGCGGATATGCCATGAGAAATCGAAATCCGAAACGCCATTTTTATCATCTGGGGGAGGGAACTCTCCGGGAATCCTTTCTATATGCCAACCCCTGTTTTTCTCTTTGACAAATTCCGCAAAAGGCATGACACCGGATGTGTTTATTTCCGTGAAATATTTCGTGGCGGCAGCATAAGACAATTTCAACAAAGGGTCGCCGAGCTTATTGCGCACAAGGTATGTAAGTCCGTTTGCCGACAGCTTGCAGGATTTAGGATGCAGCTTGAAATAGCGGTATATGACTGCCACAAGGTTGATTTTAGTTTCCAACGGAGGCAAATCCTTGTATTCGATGACCGTCTTCATTTGCGGTTGTCTCGCCGCCGACAAAGAAAAAGTGCCGAAATTTTCTTCAAACAACCGCATACGCCGTCTTTTGTCCCAACGCAAGTAGAGAATCAATATTGGAATCCATATCGGCGCAAGCAGAACTATTACAAGGGCAAACGCCGGATTCATCATTGCCATCATAACGGTTCGGTTTTATCGGTTAATAAATGTCCGTTCCGCTCCAAGGCGGCTTTCCACACGCCGCACAGACGCTCGCGCAGACTGTCGGGCTTCACTACCGTCACCGAACGGCTCCGGGAAAGCAATGCCATAACGAAATCGTTGGTGACGCGCAAACGCAACCGTACGGTAATGCCATCCTCGCCCTCCGTCACCACCTGCGTCTGATGGAGCGGCAACGTCTTGATGAACGCGCCGTCCAAAGCGTCGTATTTCAGTTCAATGTCCTCAACAGGGTCGGAAAGATTGTTCCAAATGCCGTAGCATTCTTCGAAAAGCCGGCGTATGTCGACAGAATCATTCCGCTTGAACGGAGCGGACTCATCTACCGACACATTGCTTATTCTGTCGATTCCGAGCGTGCGCAAGTCATTCTTATCATTATCGATGTAGCCGATAAGATACCAACGCTGTTGCGATTCTTTCAGAAAATGCGGCTTCAGGCGGAAATGGACAATCTTACCGCCCTGCCGCACCAAGCAATAATCGAACTCAATGGTAAGGCACCGGCGTATGGCCTCAAGCATCAAATGGAAGTCACCGTTCACCTTATAGGCATGGTGTTCGGCAACGACATACTTTTGCAACGTGGAATCGGCATCAATGGAGCTCAAAAGCTCGAAGTTGAGAAGCAAATCCTCGTAGCGGTCAGCGTTTTCGTGACGTTCGGCTATGTAGTAGCCCCTGCTTTTATCGTTGCCTATCTCTATGCCGAAAAGGTCGGCAATGGCATTGATGTCGCGCTGGATTGTACGCAGCGAACAGTCCTTGCATCCACGCAGCCGCATCGCCCCGTTCACCTCATCGACAAGCTCCGCGGTAGGAATATATTTCCGGGTGTTGAGCTTGTTGATTATAACAGCTAACCGTATTATCTGATAGTCTTTTGCCATACTCCTTTTCTTTAACTATGGCAAAAGTAGGAAGCCAAAACGACAAACCGTGTCGCCGTCACGACTTTAACACATATTAGCAATTAAACAAAAACTGACCCTGAACCGGCAGAAGCCAAATTCAGGGCCAGTAAAAACTAAACCGTTAAACAACCGTCACTCTGCAGCGTTCAAAATTTCTATAATCTTGATTGCAGACTGCGGAATACGGGTACCCGGACCGAAGATTGCGGCAACACCGGCCTTGTACAAGAAATCGTAGTCCTGCGCCGGGATTACGCCACCGGCAATCACCACGATGTCCTCACGTCCGAGTTTCTTAAGCTCGGCGATTACCTGCGGGACAAGAGTCTTGTGTCCTGCCGCCAACGACGACACGCCAAGCACGTGAACATCGTTCTCCACAGCCTGACGCGCAGCCTCTTCCGGAGTCTGGAACAACGGTCCCATATCCACGTCGAAACCGCAATCGGCATAGCCTGTGGCAACCACTTTCGCGCCACGGTCGTGACCGTCCTGACCCATCTTTGCAATCATAATACGAGGCTGACGGCCTTCCTTCTTAGCGAACTCCTCGCACATCTTCTGTGCCTTAACGAAGTCCGGATCCTGTTTTGTCTCTGCTGAATACACGCCTGAAATAGTTCTGATTACTGCTTTATAACGTCCTACAACTTCCTCGCACGCATCGGAAATCTCGCCTAAGGTAGCCCTTACGGCAGCCGCCTTTACTGCCAAGTCGAGCAAATTGCCTTTCTTCGTGCGCACGCATTCCGTAAGGTCGGCAAGAGCTTTCTTCACAGCCTCGTTGTCGCGGTGCGACTTCAGATAGTTCAGACGCTCGATTTGCTCCTTGCGCACCTCCGTATTGTCGATCTCGAGAATGTCGATAGGAGCTTCTTTCTCCAGACGGTATTTGTTCACGCCCACGATAGTCTGCTTACCGGAGTCGATGCGGGCCTGAGTACGGGCTGCAGCCTCTTCGATACGCAATTTAGGAATGCCAGTCTCGATAGCCTTTGCCATACCGCCGAGCTTCTCGATTTCCTGAATGTGCTCCCAAGCCTTGTGAGCCAACTCATTGGTAAGAGCCTCCACGTAGTAGGAACCTGCCCATGGGTCGATTTCCTTAGTGATGTAAGTCTCTTCCTGAATATAAATCTGAGTGTTGCGGGCTATACGCGCCGAGAAATCGGTAGGCAACGCAATAGCCTCGTCGAGAGCGTTGGTGTGCAACGACTGGGTATGACCCAAAGCGGCGCCCATGGCCTCGATACATGTACGTCCTACGTTGTTGAACGGGTCCTGCTCCGTGAGCGACCAGCCTGAAGTCTGGCAGTGGGTACGCAACGCGAGCGACTTCGGATTCTTCGGGTTGAACTGCTTCACAATCTTTGCCCACAGCATACGTGCCGCGCGCATCTTGGCGATTTCCATAAAGAAGTTCATGCCGATTGCCCAGAAGAACGACAGGCGCGGAGCGAAAGCGTCGATGTCCATGCCGGCATTGACACCTGCGCGCAGATATTCCAGACCGTCGGCAAGCGTGTAGGCAAGCTCGATGTCGGCCGTCGCGCCGGCTTCCTGCATGTGGTATCCTGAAATTGATATGGAATTGAACTTCGGCATATTCTGTGAAGTATACTCGAATATGTCGGCGATTATCCGCATCGAGAATTCCGGCGGATAGATATAGGTGTTGCGCACCATGAATTCCTTCAGAATGTCATTCTGGATAGTGCCGGCCATTTCCTCCAACTTAGCGCCCTGTTCAAGACCGGCGTTGATGTAGAAAGCAAGCACCGGAAGAACCGCGCCGTTCATTGTCATAGAAACCGACATCTTGTTCAAAGGAATTCCGTCGAACAGCACTTTCATATCCTCAATAGAGCAAATCGACACACCGGCCTTGCCCACATCGCCTACGACACGTGGATGGTCGGCATCGTATCCGCGATGGGTAGGGAGGTCGAAAGCCACCGAAAGGCCTTTCTGCCCGGAAGCAAGGTTTCGGCGGTAGAAAGCGTTCGATTCAGCAGCCGTTGAGAATCCCGCATACTGGCGGATAGTCCAAGGACGGATGGCATACATACCGCTGTACGGACCTCTCAGATAAGGAGGTATACCGGCAACATAATCCAAATGTTCCAAGCCCTCAAGATCCGACTTAGTATATATAGGCTTCACAGAAATAAGCTCAGGAGTAACCCACTTCTCTCCTTCTGCAACCGGATTGTGCTTAACATTGAAGGCATCCGATTTGATATCTATGTTTTTAAAATTAGGTCTCATAGTCGTTCTTATTTTAAAAGTTTAGCGTTAAAAGCCTGTAATGTCTCCAGCACATTGCTGCGCACATGAATGAAATTCTCTATTCCTGCAGCTTTCAAATCGTCCATACAAGCAGGAGCGCCCGCAACGACAAATTCCGCACGCCCGGCGAGCAGCTTGTAAGCCTCCGGTGCATAAACGGCATATTCGTCATCGCTCGAGCAGAGAACAACTATGTCGGCCTTCTTATCCATAGCGGCGTTTATTCCTTCCTCAACAGTCTCAAAACCGAGATTGTCGATAATCTCGTATCCCGCGCAAGCGAAGAAGTTGGAGGAGAACTGCGAGCGGGCAAGACGCATGGCAAGATTGCCAATCGTCAGCATGAACACCTTGGGACGCTTGCCCGACTTCTCGGTTGCGAGACGCAAAGCCTCGAAATCGCTTGCGGCGCGTGACGTAGGTATGGAAGCCACAGCACCGGCCTCTTCTTCCGCATGGTGTCCGCAGCCGCACTTGCAGCAGCCGTCAAGCTCTATCTTGTCGCCGGCCACTTCGTTGAAGTTCGGGAACTGGTTGGTGCCGAGCAGCGATTCTTTACGGCGGGCAACATCGGTATGACGCTTCTTCGACGACTCTATGATTTGCTCCTGTATCCATCCTTCTTTCAAAGCCGCATAGAATCCGCCTTTATCCTCAATCTCGACAAAGAGCTTCCAAGCCACCTCGGCAATCGAAAGCGTCAATGTCTCAACATAATAAGAACCTCCGGCCGGGTCTGTAATCTTGTCCAGATGGCTCTCTTCCTTCAAAAGGAGCTGCTGGTTGCGGGCGAGTCTTTCGGAGAAATCGTCAGGATTCTTATATTGTGCGTCAAACGGAGTGACAGTCATCGAATCCACACCAGCCAAGGCAGCCGACATCGCCTCTGTCTGCGTACGAAGCAAGTTAACATACGCGTCGAAAATCGTCTGGTTGAACTTAGTGGTAGCAGCGTGTATTGTCATCTTGCAAGCGCAATCGCATTCAGGCTTGTACTGCTTCACGATTTGCGCCCACAGCATACGTGCCGCACGGAATTTGGCAATCTCCATAAAATAGTTGGAAGTGATGCCCATATTGAACTTGATGCGCTTAGCGGCCTCGTCGACCGGTACGCCGGCGTTGGTCAGTTGCGCCATCCATTCGTTACCCCAAGCGAGAGCCATGCCAAGCTCCTGAGCGATGTACGCTCCGGAGTCGCTGAGCATAACGGAATCGACGGTGAACAGCTTCAATCCTTTCACAGGAGCGGCCACAGCCACCAATTCCTTTGCCATCGCCTCCAAATCGCCCTTGAAATCCAAACCGTGCTTCAACAGACGCACGAACGGGTCGAACTTAACAGAGCCTTTAAACACTTCGGCCTTACCGACCGACACAAGATATTCAACCAATGCCTTTGCCGTAGCGACAGCATTGCGCGGGCACGACTCGAAATTGATTTCAGTCTTTTCAAGGTCGATTCCGGCAAGAAGTTTTCCCATATCTTCCACAGAAAGAGCATCCTTCACCTTGAATCCGAGAGAAGTCACCCCTTTCGTCAAAAGATCGGTTGCTTTGGCATTGGCCGCTGCGACATCTTCCACTGCTACATTCTGACGGATATACCACTCGTTGTCGGTACGCGTACCCCTTACATACGGGAACTCGCCCGGAAGAGAATCCGTAGTCTTGAAGTCCTTGATGTCCTCAGCACGGTACATAGGCTGCACATTGAAGCCCTCATTCGTTCTCCACACCAATTTCTTGTCGAAGTCTGCACCTTTAAGGTCGGCAATCACCTTTGCCTTCCAAGTCTCGGTGGAAACAGGCGGAAATTGGTCGAACAATTTTTCTCTTGTTTCTGCCATAACTAATGATGAGTTTTAGAATTTTAGGTTGTATATTTTGCTATAACAATTTGTTAAGTTGCACTATATTTATAAATCAGACAAATTTACAAATTTTATTTCCGATTTTCCAACTTCTCGACCCTAAAAGTTAAAAGTACACTGGGTAGAGTCAACAAGCAAGCAACAAGCAAGTATGTGCCGATGATACCAGCTCAGGAGACCTCCACATCACACTGCGATGATGACAGCCACGGAGGGGCCACGCATCCCCACGGAACGGATTTCCAGCGGTCACAAAAAATTACGGTTACGCCCAAAAGGACATAACCGTAATCTATTATAATGTCTACGACCGCCATGCGGCCGATTGTTTTAGCCTTCGATAGCCGCGATACCCGGCAGAACCTTACCCTCGATAGCCTCAAGCAATGCGCCTCCGCCTGTCGATACGTAAGATACCTTGTCGGCAAGACCGAACTTGTTGACACAAGCCACAGAGTCGCCGCCACCTACCAGCGAGAACGCTCCGTTGGCAGTAGCCTCGACGATAGCGTCGGCAATAGCGCGCGAACCGGCAGTGAAGTTGTCGAACTCGAACACACCTGCAGGACCATTCCAAAGGATAGTTTTCGCAGTCTTGATAACCTCGGCGAAAGCCTTACGTGTCTCAGGACCTGCATCGAGACCTTCCCAACCGTCAGGAATAGCGTTTGCCGGAACAATCTGGGTGTTGGCGTCGTTCTTGAAATCGTCGGCTGCCACGCAGTCAGTACCCAATACCAAGTTCACGCCTTTTTCCTTTGCCTTCTTGATGATGTCGAGAGCCAAATCGAGCTTGTCGTCCTCAACGATTGATTTACCAATCTTGCCGCCCTGAGCCTTTGCGAATGTGTAAGTCATACCACCGCAAAGGATAAGGTTGTCAACTTTATCCATCAAGTTCTCTATGATACCAATCTTCGTAGAAACCTTAGAACCGCCCATAATGGCCGTGAACGGACGCTTGATGTTGCTGAGGATATTGTTTACGGCGTTGACTTCCTTCTCCATCAGATAGCCGAGCATCTTGTTATCCTTGTCGAAATAGTCGGCAATAACGGCTGTAGAAGCGTGACGGCGGTGAGCCGTACCGAAAGCGTCGTTGACATAGCAGTCGGCATAGCTTGCCAAAGTCTTGGCGAACTCTTTCTGACGCTCCTTCATTTCCTTCTTGGCAGCCTCGTAACCCGGATCTTCCTTGTCGATGCCTACAGGCTTGCCCTCCTCTTCAGGATAGAAACGGAGGTTTTCGAGCAAAAGCACTTCGCCCGGCTTCAAAGCTGCGGCAGCGTCGGCAGCCTTTGCGCAATCAGGAGCAAACTTAACGTCAGCACCGAGAGCGGCAGCCACAGCATCCTTTATCTGCCCCAAAGAAAGCTTCATATTAACCTTTCCCTTAGGCTTGCCCATGTGGGACATGATAATCAAGCTTCCGCCATCTGCAAGAATCTTCTTCAAAGTAGGAAGCGCGCCACGGATACGCGTGTCGTCAGTAATCTTTCCGTTTTCGTCCAAAGGCACGTTGAAATCAACGCGGACGATTGCCTTTTTACCGGCAAAGTTATACTTGTCAATAGTCATAACTGTAATGTATTTAAAGTTGTTAAATATCGTTTTTTACGCTGCCAAAATTAGCATTTATTTTTCACACACAGAGTTAACGCATTGTAAAAAATTAAATAATTTTCTTATCGCGCAACAGTGCTTCCATCCCGCGCTGCAACTCCTCCGCCTTTTGAGCGGCAACCTCCGCAAAATCCTCACCTTGCGAAGCGTAGATAATCCCGCGTGAAGAATTGACCAGCAGGCCGCATTCAGCGGTCATACCATATTTGGCTACCTCTTCAAGACTGCCACCCTGCGCGCCCACGCCCGGAACGAGCAAGAACGTATCGGGCACTATGCGGCGCACCGTCTCGAACATACGCCCCTGTGTAGCCCCGACCACAAACATAATGTTGTCGTTGCTGCCCCACGCCAGCGTTTTTCTCATCACGGTTTCGAACAACGGCGTTCCTTTTGCATCCCCTATAAGCTGGAAATCGTGAGAACCTTTATTGGAAGTCAATCCAAGCACAATCACCCACTTCCCCGGATATTCAAGGAACGGAGTAACGCTGTCCTCGCCCATATAAGGCGCGACAGTCAGCGCATCGACATCAAGCTGCTCGAAAAAGCAGCGGGCATACATCTTGGAAGTGTTGCCTATGTCGCCACGCTTTGCATCGGCTATAATGAAAATATCGGGATATTTATCCTTGATATAGCTCACAGTCTTTTCGAGCGAAACCCAGCCTGCCACGCCCGAGCACTCATAAAACGCCACGTTAGGCTTATATGCGACCGTAAAAGGAGCGGTGGCGTCGATTATAGCCTTATTGAACTCAAAGATAGGGTCCTCCGCCGTCAACAGATGCTGAGGAATCTTTTTTACGTCCGTGTCAAGACCTACACACAAAAATGATTTCTTGTTCTTTATATTGCTTATTAATTCCTGCCTGTTCATAATTTTCCTGATTTTTTATGGATTCTACAATTCGCTTTCCTTCAACTTTTCGGCATTCTCGGCTATTATAAGATTGTCGATACAGTCCTGTATGTCACCGTCCATAAACGCCGAAAGATTATAGATGGTGTAGTTGATACGGTGGTCGGTAATGCGCCCCTGCGGATAGTTGTAAGTACGTATCTTTGCCGAACGGTCGCCAGTCGAGACCATCGTCTTGCGCTTCGACGCTATGTCGTCCAGATATTTCTGATGCTCCTTATCGTAGATGAACGTGCGCAGACGAGCCAAAGCGCGTTCCTTATTCTTAGGCTGGTCGCGGGTCTCGGTACATTCGATAAGAATTTCCTCAACCACTCCCGTGTTAGGATTCTTCCAATTATAGCGCAACCTCACTCCGGATTCCACCTTGTTGACGTTCTGTCCGCCGGCGCCGCCGCTCCGGAAAGTGTCCCACTTGATTTCGCCCTCGTTGATTTCCACATCGAACGGCTCGGCCTCAGGCAGCACGGCTACCGACGCGGCGGATGTATGCACACGCCCCTGAGTCTCCGTAGCCGGGACACGCTGCACACGGTGCACGCCTGACTCGTATTTCAGCGTACCATATACTTTCTCGCCGGTAACGGAACAGATTATTTCCTTATAGCCGCCGGCCGCACCCTCGCTATAGCTCATAACTTCCATCTTCCAGCCTTTCGACTCGCAATACTTGGCGTACATGCGGAACAGGTCGCCGGCAAAGATAGCAGCCTCGTCGCCGCCAGTGCCGCCGCGGATTTCAAGTATCACATTCTTAGAATCTTCTGGGTCTTCGGGGATAAGAAGCAACTTGATTTCCTCCTCCAACGCGGGAAGAGCCGACGTGTTGGCCTCCAAGTCCTCTTTAGCAAGCTCGCGCAAATCAGGGTCGCTCTCCGACTCGAGCACTTCCTTTGCCTCGTCGATGTCGGCAAGCATTTTCTTATACTTATTGGTGACAGCCGTGAGCTTCTCCAAATCCTTGTATTCCTTAGTCAACTTCACGAAACGCTTCATATCGCCGATGACTGCCGGGTCGGTAATCAGCAGGCTGACTTCCTCGAACCGCGCCTCTATGCCGTCAAGACGTTTCAACAACGGAGTTTCTGTCATATATGTTTTCTTTATGTTATTTCTTCAATTCAGCGGCAAACCTGTCAGCCAAAATCCTGCATTTCTCAGCCACATCGCCCGACATACCCTGCTTCATCTCCACATCGCCGTCAACATGCGTAAATTTCAACTTCTCGACCATAGCATTGATGCGCTTCACGGCCGCCGAAGCCCATGTGAACGAGCCGGCACAGGCAAACACCTTGCCGGAAGTGGCACGCAACTGCAACGACGACAGCAACGCCTCAATCTTAGGGAACGCACAGCCATTGTATGTGGGAGACATGACAATCAACCCCTTGTAAGTATAGATATCACGCAAGATGAACGATTCGTCGGAATACGATACATTATGCACCTTGATATTCTTTATTCCGTTGACAGCCAACTGCCGCGCAACCACATCCACCATTTCTTCAGTATTGCCGTACATCGAAGCGTATGCTATCACCACGCCATCCTCGCTTTCGCCCCGGCTCAACTTATCGTATACGCCTATCACTTTCTTCAACTCATCGTGCCAAACCGGGCCGTGGGTGGAGCATATATAATCTACCGGGACATCGGCAAACTTTGCCAGCGCCTTCTGCACGAACAGTCCGTATTTCGCAACAATGTTGGAATAATAGCGCGTCATCTCCGGATAATAACCGGAAGTATCCATTTCCGTATCGACAATACCGCCGTTCAACGCACCGAAACAGCCGAAAGCATCGCCGGCAAAAAGCATTTTATCCTCAACAAGATATGTCATCATCGTTTCCGGCCAATGAATCATCGGCGTGAGATGGAACTGCAATGTCTTTCCGCCCAAATCTATGCAATCGCCGTCGGCCACAACAACCACATTCTTTTCCAACCCATAATAACCTTTCAACATATCGGCAGTCTTGGCGTTGCCCACAACCTTGATTTCAGGGAATTCACGGCACAATGCCACAACACCTCCGGAGTGGTCAGGCTCCATATGGTTGATTATCAAATAATCTATCTTTATATTCTGTTTTATTTCCTTAATCCTGTCAATCTGCTTGAAACAGTGCGACACCTCAACTCCGTCAATCACTGCGTTTTTCTGCGCACCGCACACCAAATAAGAATTATAGCTCACGCCGTAAGGAAGCGGCCAAATGCCCTCGAAGCGTGTAGTCGTCCTGTCGTTAACACCAACATAATGAACGCCTTTTACTATCTCCGTAGAAATCATAAAACACCTTGAATTTAAATCCGACTGCAAAGATAGTGCAAGTTGAGCGCAATGCAAAGAGCTTGCCCAATTTGCATTGCCGAAACGCAGCCTGTCTTATCTAAAGATGCAAGTTGAGAGCAGATACAAATGAAAACGAAGTTTTCAGATTTGGCTTTGCCAAAACGAAGCCTATTTTATCGAAAGATGCCGCAAACCGAGTGAAAAGTTCCAAATTCCAATCATTTTCTCTGCATCATCCACTGGAAACTGAAAACATCGCCTCCTACAGGAATGTCAAGTAACATAAATTCCCCTACATCTTTCTTCAGAAACATATAACCTGCAATACTTTTATACGGATACAATGTAGTCTTTTTCAAATAACCTATTTCCTTGAAACGTCTGTCATCCTCCATCATCTTTGCCAAAGCATAATTGGCGGCAGTATTTTGCGGCAGCTCGTCAGTTGAGGAAAGCCCAGTAGCCATACCTTGGAGAAACATAGTCGCATTCTGCTGCTTTTTCAATCTCCTCTGCAGCTCATCGTTTGTATACACTTCAAGGTATTCAAGTTTTCCTCGCGGATCTAATTTCACTTGATTAAACAATCTTGCCGAAACGCTGTCAGGATCAAACAATATGGTGCTGTCAGTTTTATTCAGAATAAACATTTTTGCTTTATAATATCCGTCATAATCGTCCTCATTCATAGTAACGCCGACCCAAAATTTGCCGTTATCTTTATACACCCATTCCTCGCCATCGATCCATTCCGTCAAGTCATAGTCCTGCCTGTCCTGCTCGAACAACGAAAACACCATTTTCTTGTTGCAAGCCACCAACAACGGCACAAGCATTAAAATCAAAATCAGTCTTTTCATACCAGCATTTTTTAGTTGTCGTCTTCACTTTCTTCGTCAAGGACTTCATCGATGACATCCTGTAATTTGTTAATGTTGTGGTCATCGAATTCGTCTGAGGTGAAAACATTCACTACATTCTCCATATCCTTATCAGTCAAAATCAACACATCACCGATTAACTTATTTCCATTGCCGTTTTCTGCGCGGAAACGATGAGCAATACCCCAACCACAAAACTCACCTTCATTGATTGTCTCATAGCAAGTACGGATAATGTTCTCCTGCTTCTTCAAGTCAGCCTCGCAATTCTTCAACTTTTTCTCTGCGTCAGCAAGTTCTCCCTTAGCCTGACGGTATTTTTCTTTTCGATAAGTACTTCTGTCATAAGAAAAATCGCCATATAGAGAAACATCAGACAACGCTTGCTCGTAATCCCATTGTAAATTTTCCAACTCCTGCTTCAAATCTATAATCTTGTATGCTGCATCGAGTGCATCCGTATTCGTATAAATAGAAACGTATGCACTGTCAACAACCGTCTCGACAGGCTCGTAAGTATCGGGATAATAAAGCGACTTCACGACAGTTTCTTTTGCAATCTTTTCAGCACGTTTTTCCCTGCCGCCGCAAGCCACCAGCAGCGGCACAACAATCAATATCAAAACCAGTCTTTTCATAACTATACATTTTAAATTCTACAAATCATCCATCGCCTCCGCCCTTGCAGCATCAGTGTTAATTCTGTCCCAATACTGTAATCTCAAAAAAGCGGTACTCACTCCTTGGTGAGCCAAAGACAACTGTATATTTCCTTTAGATGTTTCAAAAATTGTGTAATAAACACATTGGTCAAACATTAATTTATGAAATTTATCATTGTCTGTCAAAGGTATCCCATAAGACGATTGAAACTCTTCCACACAATCAGACGGCTTTCCATATTTTTCAGCCAACATTGATTTGAATTGCAGATACATTCTTTCAAGCGAAGCCCAATTATCCAATTCTGGAAATATCACAACAATTGTATTCACAACATTTGTCGATTTCAAAACGGAAACACCTACTGTGCAACCTTTCACACCGGCAAATTCACCCTCAAGCAGTGCAGTACCGTCATCTTCTCCAAGATACGAAAATCCGGCGGACTCCATTTTAGAGACATACTCTCTCAACGTACCGTCAATCGGCACACCTTTGAATTTCAGATGCTCCGATTCAGTTTGGGCAAAAGCAGTAAGCGCAACCACTACGAATGCCAACGACAATAAGACTTTCTTTCCCATAGTATTTTCTTTTAGTGTCCCCCTGTTCCGAAAGGACAGTTATAATAACGCGAAACGTGGAACTGCGATGCCATACCGTCGTTGAAGGTCTTAGGAATACCTAATAAGCAGATATGGTGATAGCAGCCCACGCCATAGCGTGAGAACCACTATGCTTTTTCTCTGCTTATCTCGAAAAGTTCCTAAGTTTTCAACGACAAGATAAAAGCACAACGTTTCTTCTTAATTTCCAAAAAATTCAAAGGCGGAACTCTATCCAACTTCGATAACAAAAATAGCATTTTTTCAGATAATCAACAAATTATCAAGAAATAATTTAATGCGAGTTCAGAATTATTGCGCCCGCTAAAAAAATCAGGACCTAATTGTATGGCATTTATTCATAAACACTTAATATGCGCTATGGAAAGAGGAGTTGCTTTTGAGAATGAAAGAGCCTCGCGGAGGCTCCGAACCGGCAACACTGCTGTGCCCCGCTTAGTGTTCTATGAAGTGATGCCGCTATGCGGTTACCACTTATCCACCAACCAAATACCAATATTTTTGACGGGCACCGATGTAAAACATTTACTATAAAAATATTTCGATTAAAAAGCTTGCAAGTTTCAAACCAAAATGATATATTTGCGGAAACAAACCTAAAAACTAACCTAAAAACTCAAATTATGGCCAACATTTCAAGACGTTCGTTTCTTCAGAAAGTAGCTACGGTAGCAATGGCATCAGCCGTTGCGCCTGTTGCATCGCTCGCCGCAGAAGAAACGGCTAAAACAAAAGCGGTACCGGGAACCGGAGGATTTGATGCCGACGGGCGTCCGCTGCCACCGAAAAAAATCATCGGACGCGGCTCCGAGATGAAAATCATCCAAATCACCGACACGCATCTAAGAGGCGACAATCTATTGTCGTTCGGGAAATGCGACACTTCGACCACTGTAAGAAAAGCCGTGGAGTATTTCCAGAAAATGGCGGAGAAAGACCTTCCCGACATGTTCATCGCCACCGGCGATTTGGCCGACAACGGAAACCACACCGCCTACGGAAAAATCCACGATTATTTCTCCGATCTCCCGAGACCGGTGTTCTGCGTCCCCGGCAACCACGACAACCGTGAAGCTATGCTCAACCTTCTCGGCAACAAGATGTGCCCGGTGAAAGAGGACATCGCGCCTTACATCTGCTACACAGTCGAGGGCTATCCCGTACGCATCATCTGCGTGGACACAATCGTACAAGGCAAGCACTGGGGTGGAGTTACAGACAAGGTGGCCGACTGGTTGGAGGCTAAATTGGACGAACAACCGAGAAAGAAAACACTCATCTTCACACACCACCCGCCTTTCGACACAGGAATGGGATTCATGGACGAAGGGTTCGAGAATATCGGCCGCTGGGAAGAGATTCTGACAAGGCATAAGAATCATATCCAACTATGCTGCGGACACATGCACCGCAACATCGCCACGCGCTGGCGCGGCGTGCCTGTCACAGTGGCCGCCCCGATTTGCATGCTGATGGAAATCGACTTCTCAGAACCCGGCGGCGACCGTTTCTGGCTGGCCGACCCGCAATACACGATACACCATTTCTATCACAACCAGATAAACACCTACGGGTGCACAATCCCGACCCACGCAAGCTGGGACGGACCGTACCCGTTCAAATATCTGGACGTAGACAAGAAGAAATAGTCCTTTTAAAAACAAAACGGCAGGCGCATTGCAATGCCTTTTTCAGGTCTGCAATGCGCCTGCCCATTTTAACCCAAATCATTGGAAGTACGGCGGAGCCGGGAAGGGATTGAAGTCTGCGGCTCAGGTTAAAGGTCATAGGTGAGCCTGTAACCTATAGCATGCCACGACAGCGACACAAAACCCCTCCGTCCCGTTGGGACACCTCCCCTATTAACTCCACTCCGCTTCGTGAACAGGGGAGGACACCTGAATGGCACAAGGTAATCATTTTTACTCTAATGATTTGGGTTAAAGCATATCAGCGAAGCTCGACAGTCTTGCTTTCTTTTCCTAAATAGAACAATTTGGCCTTGATAACCTTGGCAGACTCCTTTACCGGCCCTTTCCACAACTTAGAACCAGAATCAGGCTCTTTTCCGTCGGTAGTATAACGTATTTCCGCCTCAGGATAAGGAGAATTCATAAACACCATATCGTCAGAACGGCGAATACCCGGCATGCCGAGATGGAAATTGATGCCGCAACGTTGCAGATAAGGCAATTCCGAGGTACCAATAAGGCGGTTATAGCGTATAAGTTCCATCTTCTCATCATCGACAGTGGCATTCCAAGCACGCTCCACGACCCCGAAAATCTTAGGGAACATATACAGCTCCACCATACCGAAATTACGGATGGTCTCGCCAAACATCTGCGCCTGAACGCCTATTATGTTCTTCTTTCCCTCATCTGTCAACACAGGCTTGCCTTCCGCCACATCAGCGCCGAGCGGCTTACCGTCGAGCGTCAACGAAGTGGAATGGTAGATGTCGTAAGGACGCCCCTCCCATGAGCGGTATTCATCGACATATCCTCCCCAGCTCAGACCCGGCTCTTCAGGGTTTGCGTTATATGCCATGTCAAGATAGAAATTACCGACGTTGCTAAGAATCACCTTATAGCCATTGTTGGCGATAGAATAAGGTATCGAATCGTCGCCCCAGTCAGGAATAGTGTTCCAACTGTTGATTCCGGCAAACTTGTCGCGAAGCAATTTATCCGTAGCCTCGTCATGCCCCATTGCCGACTCCTGCCATCCTCCGACCTTTATGCCTTTGGAAGAAATAATGTCCGCCATACGGACTACGAAATACTCATGCACGTCATGCGTATCCTTAAATCCTTTTCCCCTCATCAATTCCTGCACATCAGGCGAGCCTGTCCAAGGATTCCTTGGCACCTCGTCACCGCCCGCATGGAAGAACGGAATCTCCACACCAGCCTCCTCGTACATCAACAGAATCTCGTCAACCACCTTTTCAAGGAAACGGTATGTACCCTCCTGCGCAGGATTCAGCACATTGTCATGGTAGCCCTGAGCAGAAGTGTACCGGGAAGTGTCGTTCCAATCCCACAGCCTGTAACGCTCGGCCTCATTGAAATCAGTCTTCTCATACTTCCTGTAGCGGGCTTTCATAGAAACGATGGCAGCACGGGCATGCCCCGGAGTCTCGACTTCCGGCACAATCCTCACGCCTCGGGCATGGGCATATTTCAGCAACTCGATAAATTCCTTACGCGTTATGTAGCCATTGGAAGTAGTCGACAAATCGTCAGGATTACCGTTACCGGCATAGAACTGGCACATAAATTCATCTTCCGTTTCTGTCATTCCACGCCGTGAGCCTACTTCCGTCAGTTCCGGCAATCCCGGAATCTCCAGACGCCATCCCTCATCGTCGGCAAAATGGAACTGCAACGTGTTAAGCTTATAGGCGGCAATCCTGTCTATCACCTTCTTCACGGCATCAAGACCGGTATAATTACGGACAATGTCGAACATCATCCCGCGGTAATGGAAATCAGGCCAGTCGCAAATCACCACATTCGGCAGCGATGTAGTGCCATAATTATGGTCAAGAATCTTCATCACCGACTTCACGCCATTCAGAACCGCATCGGCCGTAACTCCCTTGACAGTCCAATTTTCTCCATCGACAACTATCTCATAATATTCATCATTGCTACGTCCTTCAGCCGTTTTCACCTCCGCACGGCTGACAAGCGAAAGCGAAAGAGCCGTAGCAGCCTTACCCTCGGCAAGCAAACCGCGCTCTTTCAATTTTTCAGCGGCATACGCCGATTCCCTTACCAGCCAAGCTGGCGCAGACACAGAGAACTTTCCGCCAAGCCGGGAATATCCTTCCTGTTCGACAACCTCTTTCAGCCCCGGAAAAATCTCAAATGGGTCGAACGGCACGGCCACATCCACCGGATTCACCCTTGCATTCAATGCGTATACACGCTCCGCAGTCGGGTAAATATCCGTCTTAGGCACATAAGCAGGATTAATCAACGATCTGCCGATAGGCAGCGGACGGGCCACACTATCCGAAGCAAATGCGAAATGCCCTCCGTCAGGCGCATAGCTCACCCCCGGGAATCTGCCTTTGATGGCAAACTCAATTTTCAAGGTCTTGCCTTTCCCGAGTTTAAATCCATACTTCGGAGTCATCTTATAATAGCCGGTCTGCACTTCAGAGAACACAACCGGGCAATCGCTTGCCGTAACAATCGTGCGCGGGAACATATTGAAATATATGCTCCAGCCAGTACCCAAATCACTGTCGCTGACGTTCTTCAGGACAAACAGATTATTGTATGCCCCTGACATTTCCGTTTCAAGCAATTCCCAATCCAAAGATACAGGAGCTACATTCGTATCTGCCCGCGCGGACATAGCGGCGACAAACACACATAACGTAAAAATCCACGTTTTCATATTAATATTTTTTCATAATTTATTTTCAATATCACTTATTTCTCCCGACTGGATAAGGTCGGCGATGGTATTACAGGCATCGTCGAGCAAGTCGAGAACATTTTCGAAGCCTTCCGAACCGCCATAATATGGGTCGGGAATGCAATCCTGCCCGCTATAATTGCGGAAAAACCTCGAAATCTGCACAATCTTGGATTCATCCTCAAGAGTCATGGCCATATCGCGCAAATCATCGACATTGGCATCGTCCATACCGACTATCAAATCGAAACGCCCGAAATCGCCATACGCCACCGGACGGCTCAAATGCGTCAATTGCAGCCCACGCCTCGCGGCATGCACCCGCATCCGCTTATCAGGCAAATCACCCTTGTGATATCCAGATATGCCGGCAGAATCAATTTCCACCTTATCGGAAATGCCACGCTCGGAAACAATCCGCTCCATCACCGCCTGCGCAGCTGGAGAGCGGCAAATATTCCCCAAACAGACGAACAATATCTTGTATTTCTCCATTACAATTCGACAACGACGGATTTGCCTTCCTTACTTTCATTGTTAGCGCGGTCGAGCACCGTCACCACATACCGGTATTCCCCATCCTTATCATCCGGTATCACATATTCCGGCGAATATGTTACACACACAATAGAAGAAGCGTTCTCCAAGTCGGTCTCTTCATCCTTGCCGAAACAATATACCACGTATGCACGCGCCTGCTGCATCACATCATCTGTTTCAGGCGCTTGCCATTTAATGACACGTCCTTCCGCTCTCAGACCGGACACTTCATCGGGCGCGACGCTGTCAATCCACGGATAAGAAGGCACTAATGCCACCGTCGACTGTTGGTTCACAGCCAGCGAATCGGCGATGCCTTTATAGTTTGAGGTAATCATATAACCCGGCCACCAGCAATTGCCTTGAATATTTGGCAACTCGCGCGACAAACGTATTTTGTGGTCAAGCTGGGTAGGATTCTTCGACGGAGCCAAATCAGGAGTGTCCATAGTAGCCCCGATAGACTGCCCTATATACATATGCCGGCCATTGGCATTATCGTTCCACCAATATGCCAGCTTTTCCGACGAGGCGACTTTCTTTTCCAATGTCCAATAAAGCTGGGGAAGCATATAGTCCACCCATCCTTTTTCCGTCCAAAGCAAAACATCGGCATACAACTCGTCATAATTCTGCAAACCGTTAGTATCACTGCCTTTCGGGTCGCTCGACTTGTTGCGCCATATCCCGAACGGACTGATACCGAGACGCACCCATGGCTTGGTAGCAGCAATCGTCTCATGCAGCCCTTCGATAAGCAAATTGACATTCTGGCGCCGCCAATCGCCACGGTCCATACCGTTACCATATTCAGCATACGACTTGCTGTCAGGAAAGTCTTTTCCTTTGACAGGATATGGATAAAAATAATCGTCCATATGAATGGCATCGACATCATAACGCGAAATTATATCTTCCACCACCCTTTCGATAAACTCACGGTTTTCCGGCAATCCCGGATCGAAGTACAACTTTCCGTCATATTTCACAAACCGTTCAGGATGCTTATGATAAATATGGTCAGGAGCAAGTTTTTCATTATTCGACGAAGTGACACGGTAAGGATTCAACCACGCATGGAGCTCCATCCCTCTTGCATGCGACTGTTCTACCATAAACTCCAACGGATCCCAATAAGGTTCCGGAGCTTTTCCGGCAGTGCCTGTCAGGAAACGGCTCCAAGGCTCAAGCTCCGAGTCATAGAGGGCATCCGCGCTCGGACGCACCTGAAACACGACAGCATTGCATCCCGCCGCTTTCAGTTTATCAAGCTGGTCTTCCAGATAGTTCTTAGTCTCAGCGGTTGTCATCTTGGCATACTGTCCCTGATGCACCGTATGGAGCCACGCGCCCCTGAACTCATGTTTTGGATTGGCGGATTGCACCGGAGCAAAAGCTGCCAATGACATTGCCGCAATAAGGAGTATACTTTTCATTTCTATAAATTAATCGATTAATATTCCGGTGCTAATTTACGACTAAGCCACGAATAAGGCAAACCGTTTGCTCCAATTTACGGAAAAACCAACCTTTTTTTCACTTTCAACAATATTTAATCATAACTTATATTTCAGAAAACGGCGCAAATAATCTAAATTTGTGGCAAAAATTAGCCCGGTATGAAGCAATATAAAACTCATATTCTTTTTGCCCTATCACTTATGCTCATCACAGCTGGATGCAAGGAAGACTACAACCAACTGATTACCGGGTATGGCGATTTAGAAATATCAATCGGCATCGACACATCCATCATAAACATAGCAGGAGCAGACCCTATCAGAATAACCGCTCCCGACATTAATTCCGTCCAAATATCCGCACAAGGCGAGAATGGCAACCGCCGGCAGTGGAAAAACATAGAGGAGTTCGGGCAGACCCACAAAATGATTCCGGTAGACAGCTACACTTTCAGCGCCACATCTGAGCCGGATGGAGGGGAAGGCTATATACAGCCTTACTTTTCAGCAGAATGCCAAGCCTCAATAAACGACAACCAACTTACAGAAGTCGTCCTGAATTGTAAAGTTGCGAGTACAATCATAAGCAACGTAACACAAATCGACAATCCTGCCATACACGACCTGTCAATGCGGATAAAGTCGGAAAACGGCAAATACATAGACCTGTCACGCATGGACGAGCCGGTAATGATAAACCCCGGTAAAATACGCGGGGAAGTCACAATCACCGACAACTCCGGACGGAAAGTCACCCTGCAAACTATCGAAATCAACGGCGCGTCAGCTTCCGAGCACTATCAAATCCGGACGACGGCACCCGGCGACGGAAGCAATACCGTAAATTTCTCGTATGATGAAAATACGGTAAATACACCGATTGCCATCACGGTAAATGACGATTTATTTACCACTGCTTCTCCTACTTTCACATTGCAGGGGATAAATGACAACTCCACCCTGCAATTATCCGAGAACGAGACAGTCGAAACGCCTGTCGTTTGCGAAGCCACGATACCCGGTGGATTGCAGCATCTGTTTTTCAGCGTAAACACTAATTCGCCAAAGCCATATATCGGCGAAACGGACATAATCGGGGAAACCAGCGGTGTCCTGCAAGAGGGAATGGCAATAGAAGGCAACACGGAAGGGTCGGAACACGTAAAAATAGACCTTACCGGCTTAATCGGCAGCCTACCCACTCTCAATGCGGAAAGCACGACATACGACATCGCGTTTCAGGCCATCGACCGGCAAGGGCGCGTAAGCGACAAGCCCTGTAGCATCCATGTCATAGTCAATCCGGTAAGCATCAGAATAATGCCGCCCGACGACATCGCATTCGAAGCAGAGAAGGCAGTCATTGACGTGGCTTATAATGGCGACGATTTCAACGACATCCGCCTTCAATACGAGACAAGCGGCGACAACTGGAATACATTGGAGACGGAATCGGTCACCACAAAAGGTGACGGCATATATTCCGCAACTGTAATTATTCCGGAAAACCTCCACATCCTGAACATCAGAGCAGAATACAAGGAGGGACTAAAGCATTCGGAAACCGTAACACTACGCCGCCAGATACCGGAATTCGGCGTAATATGCGGGAGGGACAATATATGGACCTCGAAAGCCGACATAATAATAACCGGCGATTACGCCGAAAAAGTCATCAAATACATTACCGTAGCCATCCGGGAGCAAGGAGGTGACCTGCACCCTGCCGTAATGGAACGCGTCCCCGAAGAAAAGAGAATCACCATATCAACTCTGATGCCCTCGACAAACTATTCCATCGTAGTTTCGACATCTGCCGACGACGAGAAGCATATTGATTTAACCACAGAAGAAGCGGCAGAACTTCCGAACGGCGATTTCGAGGATAATGTCAAAGAAACCATAAACATTCCAATCATCAACTGCGGCGGTAAATATTCCAACCTGAACAGTTGGATGCCTACTTACAACACTTCATCCATCACTGTCTCAGAAGCGGAAGGATGGGCAAGCGTGAACGCAAAAACCTGCTCAGAATACGCAAAAACGGAAAACACATGGTTCAAAGTACCGACAACCGAAATCATACGTGGCAGCTACGAAGGGCAATATGCAGTCAAACTCACCAATGCCGCATGGGACATCAACGGCACAGAACCTCCGCGCGACGCGCGCACTGATGAAATATATTTCAGCCGCAATGCGCCGCAAATAGCCAACCGCTCGGCCGGAAAAATCTTCCTCGGCACATACACATTCGCCGCCGACGGAACTGAAAAATACGAAGAGGGAATCAACTTCACCTCACGGCCGACGGCAATCACCGGCTACTATTACTATCGTCAGGATGTCAACGACACAGAAGAGACCGGACTCGTAACTATCCGCCTCATCAACGAAAGCGAAGGTAAAACGACCGTCATAGGCGAAGGACGCGGAGAACTGCACGCCTCCACATCGTTCACACGATTCTCCATACCGGTCAACTACACCGTCCGCGACATGCACGCCACAAAATTGCAATTGATGGTGTCGTCGTCTTGCTATGCATCCTACGACCAATCCGAAGAAACAAGAAAAATAAAGACTACCTATTATCTCGAAAAAGGAGTATCGACCGGTGCTGAATTAGTTGTAGACGACTTGCAATTGCTTTATGAATAAGACTATGGCAGACGGAACGATAATACATACCGGGAAAGTGACACAAGTCAGCGCGGAGGGTTACACAATCCGAATCGACGGCGCAGACAAATGCGGAGAATGCACAATAGCGGCGTTTTGCCGGAGCAACGGTTCTGAATATATCAAGACCGAAATTAAAAGTTGCGACGATAAATTGGAGGAAGGAGATGATGTAAGAATTGAAATCACTCCATCTATGGTATGGAAAGCCATATTGTTTGCATGCGCATTGCCTTTACTCATAATTTTGGCCGCCATAACATCAGCAAAACTGCTCGATGCTTCCGATACGACCGCAGCCGCTGCAGGAATCACGGCAGTTGCATTGTACTTTTTTATAATTTATGCAACGAAATCGCTCAGGAACAGAAAATATAGTCTAAAAGTTTACAGATTAACAAATTAACAGATATATGAATCCTATAATATCAGCAGTCACAGTGTTGGGAGGCACCGGCATAATAAGTGCCGCGCTTCTTTATATTGTGGCAAGAAAATTCAAAGTCAAGGAAGATCCGCGCATCGACGATGTGGAAAAGATGCTTCCGGGCGCAAATTGCGGAGGTTGCGGATTCAGCGGATGCCGCGATTTTGCGACAAATTGCGTCAACAGCGGCTCACTGGAAGGCAAACGGTGTCCGGTAGGAGGCGACGCGGCAATGAACGCTATCGGCGAATACCTCGGGTTGAAAGCGGAAGCAGGGAAGCCAAAAGTTGCAGTACTCAAATGCAACGGCTCGTGTATGGTGCGCAAACACACATCCCATTACGACGGTCCCCGGTCGTGCGCCATCGAGCGCATTATATATGCTGGCGAGACCGATTGCGCATACGGATGCCTTGGATGCGGCGACTGTGTGAATGCCTGTATGTTTGATGCGATAAAGTTGGACGAAGAGACCGGCATTCCGACATTCGACGATGAAAAATGCACCGCTTGCGGGGCTTGCGTTGAAGCATGTCCCGGCAACATAATCGAATTGCGGTACAAAGGACCTAAAAACCGCCGCGTCTATGTGGCTTGTTCCAACCACGACAAAGGAGCGGAAGCAATGAAAGAATGCAAAGCGGCATGCATCGGTTGCGGCAAATGCGCGAAAGCATGTCCGTTCGACGCAATCACCATCACCGACAACCTCGCCTATATCGACGACGAGAAGTGCCGCTTGTGCAGGAAATGCGTCGATGCTTGTCCCGTTCATTGCATCAAAGCTGTGAATTTCCCTGAAAAACCCGCAGTAAAGGAGGAGGTAACATGTTAAAGACATTCAGAAAAGGCGGCATACATCCGCCGGAAAACAAGCTGTCGGCAGGATGCCCGATCATAGAAATCCCTCAACAGAAAGAATATATAGTATCCCTTTCCCAGCATATAGGCGCTCCTGCCCAATGCTGCGTCGAGAAAGGCGACAAAGTGGCTAAATATCAGCTTATAGGCAAAAGTTCAGGATTCGTATCCGCCAACATACATTCGCCGGTAAGCGGAACAGTGAAAAAAATCGACAAGTATAAAAACGCTTTCGGTTTCGAAAGCTTATCGGTATTCATAACGCCCGACGGCGAGAACCGCGAAGAAAAGCGTCCGCGCACCGTAGACGAAATAGCCGGGCTTTCTCCTGAAGAAATCATCAGTATAATCGACGATGCAGGAATAGTAGGACTTGGCGGAGCCACATTCCCTACGAAAGTGAAGCTTACGCCGCCAAAGAACACACCTGTCGACACTCTTGTAATCAATGGCGCAGAATGCGAGCCGTATCTGACCAACGACCAACAATTGATGGTAGAGAAGCCTGATGAGATAACCGAAGGCGTAAAACTCCTGATGCGTGCCATCAATGTAGATAAGGCCTATATAGCTATCGAGGCAAACAAGCCTGACGCAATAGAAGCATTGAGAAAAGCGGCTGGAGCAAATAGCGGAATAGAGGTGATTCCACTGAAAGTGAAATATCCGCAAGGCGGGGAAAAACAACTGATTGACGCTGTCTTAGGAAGGCAAGTCCCTTCCGGAGGACTTCCGGCATCTGTCGGCGTAGTAGTACAGAACGTAGCGACAGCCTACGCCGTAAAACAAGCGGTTGCCGACGGAATTCCTTTGGTAGAACGGATTGTCACCATAACCGGTCCCGACCTCCCGCACCCGGGCAACTACCGTGTAGCCATTGGCACTCCCCTCTCCGCAATAATATCAGCCGCAGGAGGAATGCCGGAAAGCACGAAAAAGGTAATACTCGGAGGCCCGATGATGGGCAAGGCGGCATCCAACCTCAACGCAACAACCAACAAAGGCACTTCGGGAATACTCATAGTACCGGAACGCTATTCGACGCGCGAAACGCCGGAAAATTGCGTGCGCTGCGCATCGTGCGTATCGGTCTGCCCGATGGGGCTTGAACCGTACCTGCTCGCCAAGTTGTCGCAACTGAAAGACTACGGGCGGCTGGAGGCTGAACGTGTCATGGACTGCATCGAATGCGGCTCATGCTCCTACATCTGCATATCGCACCGGCCTCTGCTCGACTACATTCGTATCGGAAAGGCAAAAACAGGTGCAATCATCAAATCAAGAAAAAGCAAATGACAATGGATAAAGAACTAATCATTTCATCATCACCCCACATCCACACCCAAAGGTCAGTGGAACGTACAATGCTCGACGTGCTTATCGCGTTGCTGCCGGCAGTGGCCTGCTCGTTGTTCTTTTTCGGGGCAGGCGCGCTCGTGGTGCTTCTGTCGGCCGTCGCCGGATGCGTGGCAACAGAATACCTGATACAACGGTTCCTGATAAAAGGGAAATCGACTATCGGCAACTATTCCGCAATCGTGACAGGCGTGCTGCTCGCCCTTAATTTGCCGTCAAACCTTCCGGTATATATCGTAATCCTTGGTTCGATATTTTCTATCGGAATTGTCAAGATGGCATTCGGCGGTCTTGGCAACAATATTTTCAACCCGGCAATCGCAGGACGCGTGTTCCTGCTGCTCTCGTTCCCGGCACAGATGACCACTTGGCCGCTCCCGATTGTCAACCGCTGGAAATATTTCGATATGGAGACAGGCGCGACAATCCTCTCCACAATGAAAGAAAGCGTAAGCGACGTGAACACAGGAGCGTCGGTAGCCTCCTCGATGAAAGACATGGTGGAAGTCTCGACATGGGACGCATTCTTAGGCAATATGGGAGGCAGCATGGGTGAAGTCTCGGCCATAGCGCTGCTCATAGGCGCAGCATATCTGCTCATCCGCAAGGTTATTACATGGCATATCCCTGTGGCCATACTCGCAAGCGTCGCGCTGTTCTACCTCGCATTAGGCGATGATCCGCTGATGCCGATGCTCACCGGCGGTCTGCTGCTGGGTGCGTTCTTTATGGCAACCGACTACGCCACATCGCCTATGTCACACAAAGGAATGATTGTCTACGGCGTGATGACAGGAGTGATAACCGTCATCATACGCAAATGGGGGGCATACCCCGAAGGGGTGTCGTTCGCCATCCTGCTGATGAACGGGCTGACACCGCTTATCAACCGATATTTCAAGCCGACACGGTTCGGAGAAAGGAGCAAACGATGAAACAACCGGAATCGAATTTCAGAAACATGGTGATTTCTTTAGGCGGAATCACCATCGTGGCCGCCGTTCTGCTCTCGTGGGTCAACGGAGTGACGGAAGCGCCTATCAAAGAGGCAGAATTCAAATCGCAGACAGCGGCAATGGAAAAAGTGATGCCGCAGCACGACAACAATCCTTTCGACAATAAATTCACCACTACTATCAATGGTACGGAAGTAACCATCTATCCAGCAATTGCAGACGGCAAGCTCGCCGGAGCCGCCGTGGAATCGTCGGCCGACGGATTTGCCGGGAAAATCGCAGTGGTCTACGGTTTTGAAGCGGACGGCACTGTCAAGGACTATTCCGTACTTCAGCATTCAGAGACCCCCGGTCTCGGCTCTAAGATGCAGGAATGGTTCCGCGACCCGCAAGGCAAGCGCAGCATCGTCGGGCGCAATCCCGGAACAGAACGGCTGACAGTATCCAAGGACGGCGGCGACGTCGATGCCATAACGGCGGCCACAATCTCGTCCCGGGCATTCCTGAAAACGCTCGACAGCGCTTTCAAGGCTTATATGGAATATTCATCAAATCAGAAAGGGCAAGACAATGAATAAGATAAAGATATTCGTCAACGGATTCATTAAGGAGAACCCCACATTCGTGCTGCTGCTCGGCATGTGCCCTACACTCGGCACCACCGGCAGCGCAATCAACGGTATGAGCATGGGACTTGCCACGGCAAGCGTACTTATATTCTCCAATATGGCAATCGCGGCCATTCGCAACATAGTGCCCGACAAAGTGCGCATCCCCGCCTATATCGTGGTGATAGCGTCGTTCGTGTCGCTCCTGCAGATGCTTATGCAGGCCTACGTGCCCGACCTTTACAGCACATTGGGAATCTTCATCCCGCTGATTGTCGTGAACTGTATCCTGCTCGGACGTGCAGAGGCTTTCGCCTCAAAGCACGGCGTTATCGACTCGCTCTTCGACGGACTCGGCATCGGACTCGGATTCACCGTAGCCCTGACGCTGCTCGGGTCGGTACGCGAGTTTCTCGGCACAGGCAAGGTGTTCGGACTGGCAATATACCCCGAAACCTATGCGCCGCTGCTGTTCATCCTTGCACCGGGCGCGTTCATAGTGCTCGGGCTGCTCATCGCATTAGTCAACAAACTTAAATCCGCTAAACAATGCTGACATATATTTCAATCATCATAACGGCGATATTCGTAAACAACATCGTCTTTTCGCAATTCCTCGGAATTTGCCCCTTCATAGGAGTGTCGAAGCGCATCAGCTCCGCCGTCGGGATGGGTGCCGCCGTAACGTTCGTAATCACGCTCTCCACAGCCGTCACGTGGACGCTGCAGACCTGCGTGCTCAACCCTCTCGGACTGCAATACATGCAGACCATAGCGTTCATCCTTGTAATTGCGTTCTTGGTGCAGATGCTCGAGATAATAATGAAGAAAGTGATGCCGTCGCTCTATCAGGCTCTCGGCGTGTTCCTGCCCCTGATTACGACCAACTGCACCGTCCTCGGCGTGGCCATCTCGGTAATCCAAAAGCAATACAACCTGCTCGAATCCGTGGTTTACGGAATGTCGACGGCATTGGGCTTCGCGCTCGCGCTCGTGATATTCGCCGGCGTGCGCGAGCAGCTTGAGATTGCCGAAGTGCCGAAAGCGATGCAAGGCACGCCCATCGCCCTGCTCTGCGCCGGACTGCTCGCCATGGCGTTCATGGGATTCTCCGGCATCAGCATCGGCTGACACAACAAAAAAAATGTTACGGGGCTATGGCAAACCATAACCCCGTTCCTTTTATCCTGTAGCGAAGCTACAATAACCACACAACTGCTGCGCAGCACTACAACGACACTTTGAACGTTTGACCGGCGACACGGACAATGTAAATGCCGTGGGCGAGACCGCCGACGGTAGTGTCCATACCACTGTACAAAAGCTGGCCTCCTATACTGTAAACATCTACAACCGAATCATCCGCACCGCTGACAACGATTTCGCCGTCAACCGCCGCAACACTGACACATGCTTCCGCCACTTCATCCACACCGCTAAGCTCCATCTCCTTGATATTAATAAAATTATACCAATTATCCGCCATCAGGTAATCAACAGTAGCCCCAACAGGAATTATCAACTGAGCATTGCTATAGTGGCTACTATCGAAAGTATTTGCTGAAATTGCCGGAGGAGTCGGGCTTACTGAAGTGATTTCCTTAAGGCCGTTGCAACCGCTAAACGCCTTGTCGCCTATTGTAGTGACACCGGCAGGTATCGTAACCGACTGCAAACTACTGTTACTAAATGCATTTTCGGCTATCACCATAACTTCCGCAGGAATTTCGAATGACCGCTCCGATTTCCCTTCCGGATAGCATAATAGTTCCGACATATCCTTCGAGTAAAGTACGCCTTCCTCCGAAGCATATGAATGATTTTCTTCCGATAAATTTATTGCAGCCAGCTTACTGCAACCTGTAAACACCGATGCTCCGATTGAAACCACTCCGCTGCCTATCTCTACAGAAGCCAAACCCGAACAACCATAGAAACAGTTATCGCCGATTGTCTCAACATTATCAGGAATCACAACATCCACCAATTTGCTGCATCCCCTAAATACAGACTCGCCTATCGAAGTCACTCCGCTGCCTATCTCCACAGAAGCCAAACCTGTGCAATTTTCAAACGCAGAATTATCGATTGAAGTTACGTTATCAGGTATAACCATTGAAGATATACGAGCGCATCCATTGAATGCGTTATTACCAATCGTCATAACACTCTCTGGAACTACCGCCGACATCAAATTCTTGCAACCGGAGAATGTGTATTCCCCTATCTCCGTAATTCTTTCAGGCAACGCCGCAAGCACCAACATTTCGCATCCGCTGAATGCAAATGCGCCGACAGATGTCACATTGCTTGAGATTGCACAACCGCATTATTGACACATTTCGCCAAATCCAGAATGCGTGGCAGCTCAGACAAATTCAAACGCATGAAAATACGCCGCCATACAAGCTCATTGTTCTCCTTTGATGTTTTTACATCCAATACGTATATACCCAAGAAACGATAGTATGTATTACCATCTTCCCGCAAGAATATAATCCGGATAATAGGATCTTTTATATACGTCCGGCAGTTTTCACTATTGCATTCGTCAATATGCTTTTTTGTATCGGCATCCGTACCCCTGCGGTACTCACGGAATACATCCTCGTTATGCTCTAAAATGTTACTCCACACATTCGACGGCGAATTATTAGGACACCAAACTACACACTTACTGACTTTTCCGTTGATATAAGCCGTCGACCCCATTTGGCAATATGTTCCGCCGCATAAATCTACCGCTTGCCTTTTATTAGTGATGCTGTAATCATCCTCACGGGCGTCGATATAGCCTTGCGCCATATAATACTGTCCATCATGAACTTTATAATTCATAGTAATTGATTTTAATTATTGATTCACAAATGTATAAAAACAGCCACACTTCTACCCCCCCCCAAGTTAAATCTTGTTAAACCATCCAATTGATGCCTCATTAAAGACACAGAGCCCTGTTAAAAAATTGATTACAAACTAATCATTAGCCGTTACACCACCATAAAAATTCAGAGATATAACATAACTTTGCAATACGTCTAACAATACGATAAAGTAGATATGAACTGGGCTATACTGATTATCGCCGGGCTGTTCGAGACAGGATTCGCTTTCTGCCTCGGCAAAATGAAAGAGACCACCGCACTCGAGCATTACCTATGGGCGGCGGGCTTCCTCGTAAGCCTTACGCTGAGCATGGCTTTACTTGCAAAAGCCGTACAGACCATACCCATCGGCACCGCCTACCCTATATGGACAGGAATCGGAGCGGTCGGCACCGTATTGGTAGGCATTTTCTTCTTCAACGAACCCGCCACTTTCGCCCGGCTGTTCTTCATCACTACACTGATAATCTCGATCATCGGGCTGAAAATGGTGTGACCTGTTCCATTTCTGAAAGGAATGAGCTAACTTTACAAAGTTTTTCATTCCCCGGTTATGATTGAAGAGATAAAACGCCGCATATTGGATGGCGGCAGCATAACAATAGACGAAGCTGTTCAGCTGGCAGAAAATTGCGACATCGACGAGCTTTGCGACGCAGCCGACGAGATACGCCGCCAGTTCTGCGGTGACCGGATGGATACCTGTTCCATCGTCAATGCCCGCTCCGGGCTATGCGGCGAGGACTGCAAATGGTGCTCGCAGTCGGTGAAGGCAAAATCCGACGTGAAGAAATATGAGATAATCGATACGGAAACGCTGCTGAATCTTGCCAAGCGCAACGACGGCTATGGCGTTGACAGGTTCTCGATGGTGACAAGCGGACGCAAGATGAGCGCAAAAGACGCTGAAAGATTCTGCGACGATTACAAAAAAATAGCCTCCGAAACCGATATGAAGCTCTGCGCCTCAATGGGGCTTGTCGACAAACCGACGTTGGAGATGCTCAAAGCAGCCGGGGTGACACGCTACCACTGCAATATGGAGACAGTGTCGGCATATTTCCCGTCGCTTTGCTCTACCCACACACCGGCAGACAAATGGGAAACGATACGCAACGCGAAATCCGTTGGTCTGGAAGTGTGCAGCGGAGGAATCATAGGGATGGGCGAGACGATGCGCCAGCGCGTGGAATTCGCGTTCGAGCTTAAAGAGCTTGGTGTAGACTCCGTACCGCTCAACGTACTGAATCCTATAAAAGGCACAGCGTTGGAAAACACTCCTCTGCTCGGCGAGGAAGAAATCATACGCACCGCCGCAATATTCCGGCTCATACTTCCAAAAGTTGTTATCCGCTTTGCAGGCGGCAGGGCAAGGCTGTCGCGCGAAGCCGTGAAACGGATGATGCGCGGAGGAGTGAACGGCACGATGATAGGCGACCTGCTGACCACGACCGGCAACAACGTGGCCGACGATTTTCGCCTGTTCGAAGAATGCGGATTCACAACTAAAAAACAGTAAAAGAATGACACCGGGACAAGTATATCGCGAAGGAGCATACAAAGGAGTGCCGATGGGAATATACCTGACTATGATATTCCTTTTCACCGTGTGGAGCGAAAAGTCGTCGCTGCTGTCGCTTGCCGGATTGGCAATGCTGTGCTATACCCCATTCTTCGCTTACCGCCTTATCGCAAAAACCCACAAGAAATATTTCTGCACTTCCGACTTCGCCTCGCTATGGATGCTCGGCATATCCATATTCATCGGCGGCTCGATGATATGCGCACTATGCTCATACGCCTACCTGCAATATATTGACTCTGATTTTATCTACCGTCAGGCCGTGAACGCCGTAGAACTCTACAGAGAGCTCGACCCGGGCAACTCTTCCGGCATAGCAGAAGTAATCGACACCGTAATCGACAACAATATGCTGCCCACACCGATAGAAGTAGCCGTAGAAATGCTGTGGATGACCACATTCTTCGGATCGCTGCTCTCGATGCTGCTTTCTGCCATAGTACGCAAACGCCATCCTAAACAATAAGACACCTTTATTTGTTTTAACAATAGACAATCAAAACATATATATTATGAAACGTACGATTTTAATGATTTTCACAGCCATATCAATCTGTCTCAGCGGAATGGAAGCGTTTGCTATCACCGCCGCCGACAACAACGCTACCGTGGAAATGACACGGGCAGAAAAACGCAAAGCCAAGAAAGCGGCCAAAGCGGCGGAAAAGCTGCGCAAAGAAAAAGAGAAACAGGAAAAGAAACGCCAGCAAGAACGTCTCGACTCCCTGCAATTCGAGATGGCTCTCGCCGCCATCGACGATATGCACTTCGTGATAGTGGCCGACAGAGTACGTTTCCGCCGCGGTTATACCGTAAACGTCAACCAATCCACCAACTTCGTGCTTGTACAAGGCAACGAAGCGACCGTGCAGCTCGCCTTCGAGCGCGGTTTCAGCGGCCCTAACGGATTGGGAGGAATAACCGTGGAAGGAAGGATAACCAATGTGGAAAAAAGGTTCGACAAGAAAGGCAACCTCCTCTACCGTATGATGGTGACAGGCACGGCCATATCGGCCGACATATCATTCACGCTGCCAAAGAACGGCACATCGTGCGATGTAACGGTCAATTCAAACTTCTACCCTGTGCGCATCACGTTCTCCGGAGAACTGAAGCCCTACAACACCAATGTGTTCCAAGGCCGCACCATCCGCTAAACGCAGCGGAATCAGGCATTATTCATAATAAGGGTCTGAACTGCTTTGATAGTATTTCAAATCCTCCTCCGGTATTTCGTCCCAATCAATCTCCACATACTCCTTCTCAACCGGCTTACTTTCCTCCATCCTTTTCTCAAGCTCTTCCTTATAGGGATTCTCATACGGCGGCAATGGAGGCGGCTCTTTATAAGCCGATTCTTTCTTGTTCACATTCATAAGGATAGTTCCGCTCACCCAAGCAAGAAAAAGCACTATGACAACCACAACCGCTATCACCTTAAACGTCCGGAAAAAATAAGCAAACAGCTCCGGAATCATCCTATCAAACTGCTTATACGGATAATCATCGCCCATAATAACCTTTTTTATACCCATAGACCGCAAATCAGACACAACGCAAAATCAATCCCGATTGTTTTTCGTTGCCGAGATGCAGCTTATCTTATTCAAAGATAAGACATTATAACCACTTTGCCAAATAATGCAAGCTGAATTTCGCTTACGGCATAAAAAATCAGGGCGAGTTGCCCCGCCCATAAATGTTTTCACAACGGAATAATCCTTATTGTGATTTACTACAAATTAGTATGCAAATATACTCATATTTTTCTTCTATTTGGTGTTTTAACAATAAATTCTTATATTTGAAATCTTAAAATTTTATAACATGAAGAGAATATTAGGATTGGACTTAGGCCCGAACAGCATCGGATTCGCCACTGTAATAATCGATGGCGAAAATTCCCATATTGAATTAGCAAACAGCCGGATAATCCCTATGGATGCGGCTAAATTAAGTGATTTTGAAAAAGGCGCGCCACAATCACAAACCCACGACAGAACAATGTGGCGAGGAATACGCCGTCTTTTTGAAAGAGAAAAATTAAGGCGAGAGCGCGCTTTGCTCATTCTCAATCATTTAGGATGGTTGCCCGAACATTTCGCAAAAGGCATAGATTTTTCAGGAAAAGGAGCGAAGCTTGATTACGACACCGAACCTAAAATCGCATGGCAACCTTGTGCCGACAACAAATATGAATTTTTCTACCAAGAAGCATTCCAAGAGATGCTTCACGATTTGCGCAGCACAAACCCTGCGGCATTTCCGCTCGACAAAAAAGTGCCATACGATTGGACAATCTACTATCTGAGGAAAAAAGCTCTTACCAGAAAAGTATCAAAATACGAACTTGCTTGGATAATCCTTAATTTCAACCAAAAACGCGGATACAACGAACTCCGCGGCGAACTCGACAACGATTCAAGCAAACAAGAAGAATACTATGCACTGAAAGTAATAAATGTGGAAGCTGCCGAGAAAGGCAAAGGAAACAACATATGGTACAATTTGACGCTTGAAAACGGATGGGTTTACAAACGGCAAAGTGCAATTCCCCTATTCGACTGGAAAGATACAGTAAGAGAATTTATCGTTTCCACAGATTTAGACAAAGACGGAACACCTAAATTAGACAAAGAAGGCAACGTAAAGCGCAGTTTCCGTGCACCAAAAGACGACGATTGGGCTTTGAAAAAGAAACGCACTGAATCCGAAATTCAAAAATCCGGTAAAACTGTCGGCGCATATATCTATGATGCCTTAGCCAATAATCCGTCTCAAAAAATCAAAGGCAAGCTCGTAAGCGTAGTTGAACGGAAATTCTACAGACAAGAGCTTTTACAGATACTGCAAAAACAAGCAGAATTTCATCCTGAGCTGACAGACAAGCGAGTTTACGAAGAATGCGTTAGAATACTGTATAAAAGCAACGAGCAATATCGGCAAAGCATCGCCGGCAAAGACCTTATTTACCTTTTCACAGAAAACATACTATTCTATCAACGTCCTCTAAAGTCAAAGAAATCGTTGATAGCTGATTGTCCGTTAGAACACTATTCGTTCATAAAAGACGGAAAAGAAATTTCTGCACCGATAAAATGCATAGCAAAATCAAATCCTCTGTTCCAAGAATTCAGGCTATGGCAATTCGTTGATTACCTTAAAATAATAAAACGCGAAGGCAAAATAAATGGCAAACTAAGCCTGAACATTGATGTCACGCCCGAATATATTCCTGACGGTAACAAGAAAGCCGAATTATTCGAAATGCTCAACGACAAAAAAGAAATTGACCAAAAAGGATTTCTCAGGTTGCTCAAGCTCAACGACAAAGAATATCGTTGGAACTATGTTGAAGATAAAAAATACCCCTGCAACGAGACACGAGGACAATTACTCCCGCTGCTCGGAAAAGCCAGCATCGACAATTCTTTCCTTACAAAAACCGCAGAAATGGAATTATGGCATATCCTGTATTCCAACGAAACGAAAGAAGATTCGATAAAGGCTCTAAGCAGTTATGCAAGGAAAAACGCATTGCCTGAACAGTTTGTAGAAATATTCAGCAATGCCAAGCCTTTCAAGAAAGATTACGGCTCATTTTCCAAGAAAGCCATAAAACGCCTGCTTCCATTGATGCGCTCGGGTAAATATTGGGATGAAAAAGCCATCGACAAGAAAACACGGGAGCGCATTGAAAAAATAATCAATGGGGAAGCCGACGATTCCATTTCCGGAAGGACAAGGGAACAAGCAGTCAAAGCTAATCTGAGAAGCATAGATGATTTTTCATCACTGCCGATGTATTTGGCAAGCTATGTCGTATATGACCGCCATTCGGAAAATGGCGATGCAACAAAATGGCACACTCCAGATGATATCGACTGCTTTTTAAAACAGTTTAAACAACATTCACTACGCAATCCCATAGTGGAACAAGTCATATTGGAGGCGCTGCGCACAGTCCGCGACATCTGGCGGAAAACCGGTGATTTCGACGAAATTCACGTTGAGCTCGGACGTGATATGAAAAACACAGCTGAAAAACGTAAGAACATAATGCAGAAAGCACTTGAAAACGAGAATACCAATCTCAGGATAAAGGCTTTACTCACTGAATTTCTGAATCCTGATTGCGGTATAGAAAATGTAAGGCCACAATCCCCATCCCAGCAAGAAAAATTGCGGATTTACGAAGAAGGTGTGCTTTCTGAAGAAGCAGGAAACATACCTGACGACATAGCGGCAATAATTCGCAACTTCAATGAAAGCGACATAAAGAAGCGCCCTTCACACAGCGACGTAATACGCTACAAATGCTGGCTCGAACAGAAATACCGCTCACCATACACCGGACGGATAATCCCGCTCGGCAAACTCTTCACGCCGGAATACGAAATAGAGCACATCATTCCGCAAGCGCTCTATTTCGACGATTCACTGTCAAACAAAGTGATTTGCGAGACGGCTGTCAACAAAGACAAAGGCAAGCGTTTGGCTTATAATTACATAAAAGAATGTGGCGGAAAAATCATCTCTTTGGGAGAGAATCGCAATGCCGAGATTTTGAAACTCGACAAATATGAAGAACTGGTAAAAAACGGCTATCCGGAAAACAAGAAAAAGAAGCTGCTTGCGACAGAAATACCCGACACGTTCTCCGAACGCCAGCTCAACGACACACGCTATATAAGCCGTTTCGTAATGCAGCTGCTTTCCAACATAGTGCGGACTACTGACGAAAACGGCACTTACGAGCAGGAATCAACATCGAAAAACGTAATACCTTGCAGCGGAAAAATCACCGATATGCTGAAACGCCAATGGGGTATAAATGACGTATGGAACCGCATAATAGCGCCACGCTTCCAGCGGCTTAATGAGCTGCACGGCGACAGTAGTTTCGGCGAATGGTGCAATGAAGAAGGCAAACGTTTCTTCAGAATCAACGTCCCGTTCCATCTGAAACGAGGATTCTCCACCAAACGCATCGACCACCGCCATCACGCAATGGACGCAATCATCATAGCCTGCGCAAACCGTAACATAATCAACTATCTCAACAATGTGGAAGCCAAAAGCGAGAACAAACGCATCGACCTGCGCAATCTGATATGCCACAAAGAGACAGATTCAGACGGAAACTATAAATTCGTAATCAACAAACCGTGGGCTACATTCACGGAAGACGTGCAATCCACCATAAATAAAATGACGGTCAGCTTCAAAAACAACATCCGCATAATCAACCGTACTAAAAACCGCTATCAGAAATTTGTCAACGGTGAAAAGCAGTTTGTTGAACAAGAAAAAGGCGACCAATGGGCTATACGCAAGCCGCTGCACAAAGACTCTTATTACGGCTTGATAAACGTGCGCAAAGAAAAGGATGTCAATTTGCCAATCGCCGTTGCAAAACCGGAAATGATAATCGACAAGCAATTAAAGTCCGTAATAAAGTCATTAAAAGCAGAAGGGAAAGACGACAAGCGCATAATTTCAATCCTTAAAAACACGTATGGCGACAAAGTCAAGAAAGTGCGCATATATTATTTCACCAACGATTCCAACGAGCCGTTAGTGGCCATACGGAAACCGCTGGATGCAAGTTTTGACCGAAAGAAAATCAACACTTCTGTTTCCGATGCCGGAGTCAGGAAAATTTTACTAAATCATCTTGCAGCCAACAGTGACAATCCGCAAATTGCGTTCTCTCCAGAAGGAATTAGCAGTATGAACGAAAACATCATTACGCTTAATGATGGGAAACCTCATCAGCCAATATATAAGGTAAGATACTCCGAACCATTAGGCTTGAAATTCCAAATCGGAACAAAAGGAAAGTTTGTGGAAGCGGCAAAAGGCACAAATCTTTATTTCGCGATTTATAAATCTTTTTCCGGCGAGCGAAGCTACCAAACCATACCCCTGAATATGGTCATAGAACGATTGAAACAGGGGCTGCCACCTGTTCCGGAACAAGATGAAAAAGGCAATATTCTACTGTTCACCCTTTCGCCAAACGATTTTGTATATGTCCCGACCCCCGACGAATTAGAATCAGGAATCATCAGTGAACCGATTGACAATTCACGGATTTACAAAATGGTGTCGGCAAATAAATTCCAATGTTTTTTTGTTCCTTATAATATTGCCTCGCCAATAGAACAAACAACAGAACTTGGTTCAAACAACAAGGCTGAAAAAGCATGGACAGAAGAAATGATAAAATCAATCTGCATACCAATAAAGATTGACCGGCTCGGCAATATCTCATTATTGACAAATAAAACACTTTAATCAACATTAACCGTAAGCCACTTTTCTGCACAAAGGGAAAAGTGGCTTCTAATTTTCATACCGCTATGCTAAAACGCACCCTTTATTTCGGCAATCCGGCATATCTTTCACTAAGCAACAGGCAGTTGGTAATCCGTCTGCCAGAAGTGGAAAAGAATGCCACCATTAGTCCCCAATTCAAGAAAGAGCATGCTGCCACACGCCCGATAGAGGACATAGGCGTCGTGATTATCGACCATAAGCAAATCACAATCACAGCCGCTCTGCTGAGTGCTTTGCTCGACAGCAACTGTGCCATAATCACTTGCAACGAGCAAAGCCTGCCAACAGGACTGATGTTGCCACTCGACGGAAATACCACACAAAGCGAGCGCTTCAAGCATCAGATTGAAGCATCCGCACCATTGAAAAAACAGCTGTGGCAACAAACAGTGAAACGTAAGATAACGAACCAAGCGACAGTGCTGGCGCAATGCACGGACTGCGAAACAGGATGTATGAAAGCGTGGGCTGCAGACGTGAAAAGCGGAGACACCGGCAATCTTGAGGCACGAGCGGCTGCCTACTATTGGAAATCGCTGTTTGGAAAAATCGACGGATTCGTGCGCTATCGTGAAGGGATTCCGCCTAACAATCTGTTGAACTACGGATATGCAATACTCCGTGCAATCGTGGCACGGGCTCTTGTGGCAAGCGGACTATTGCCTACATTCGGCATACATCACCGCAACCGCTACAATGCCTATTGCCTTGCCGACGACATTATGGAGCCCTATCGGCCATTTGTAGATAAACTCGTACATTCCATAACACGACGTTACCCCGACTTTTCAGAGCTCAACAAACAACTGAAAGCGGAACTTCTCGAAATACCATCATTAGACGTTAATATCAATGGCAAACGCAGTCCGCTTATGACCGCCGTTTCCACAACGACGGCCTCACTCTATAGATGCTACAGCGGAGAATCCCGGTTAATCGCCTATCCAGAATTCTGAAATCATGGAACGCCTGAATGAATACCGTATTATGTGGGTACTTGTTTTTTTCGACCTCCCGACAGAGACTAAAAAGCAACGCAAGGCTGCTGCTAAATTCCGTAAGGAATTGATCAGCGACGGTTTCATTATGTTCCAATATTCCATCTATATGCGTCATTGCCCGAGTTGGGAAAATGCGACAGTGCATATCAAACGCGTAAAATCTTTTCTTCCAGAAATCGGACAGGTCTGCATATTGTCGATAACCGACAAGCAATTCGGCGCAATCGAAATTTTCAGCGGTGACAAAAAGGAAGAGCCACCACATACAGCCGTGCAACTGGAATTGTTCTAAAAAATCAGGAATCGGATTTCTGGTAAAAACCGTATCCGATTCCTGTCAAAAATCTCTTTTTTTGTTTCTAAATCATCTTTCAACTATTGCAATATCAAGCATTTGCACATAATATGTTGTATTCAATAGTTCAAAGATACTAATTTGTAAGCAAATCACAACAAGAGTCTTCACTTAGTGCGCCGTTGTCCAGTTGTATTCAATAGTTCAAAGATACTAATTTGTAAGCAAATCACAACCCGCTGCCTCTGCTGCTGGTAATGCTCAGAGTTGTATTCAATAGTTCAAAGATACTAATTTGTAAGCAAATCACAACGTTCTACCAAAATTTCCTTAATACGTTTGAGTTGTATTCAATAGTTCAAAGATACTAATTTGTAAGCAAATCACAACGTATTACTGTTTCAGGTTTGCCTATATCTGTTGTATTCAATAGTTCAAAGATACTAATTTGTAAGCAAATCACAACAGTATCTTGCTGGTGAAGTTAACCCAATGGGTTGTATTCAATAGTTCAAAGATACTAATTTGTAAGCAAATCACAACTCACGCTTACTTATGCTGACAGGTACATTGTTGTATTCAATAGTTCAAAGATACTAATTTGTAAGCAAATCACAACGCATCGGCCTAACGGCCTTTGCGTCTACAAGTTGTATTCAATAGTTCAAAGATACTAATTTGTAAGCAAATCACAACATCTGTTCAGACTGAACAAAATCACCAACAGTTGTATTCAATAGTTCAAAGATACTAATTTGTAAGCAAATCACAACATTCCGATAGCGATAATCCTATTTTGTATGGTTGTATTCAATAGTTCAAAGATACTAATTTGTAAGCAAATCACAACTTTTATAGATTTACGCCGTTAAAAGATTTGGTTGTATTCAATAGTTCAAAGATACTAATTTGTAAGCAAATCACAACCCAGCCGTTCCACACGTTCTTTCGATGCGGGTTGTATTCAATAGTTCAAAGATACTAATTTGTAAGCAAATCACAACAAGACGTGAAAATGGGAATCAGCCGTAATGGTTGTATTCAATAGTTCAAAGATACTAATTTGTAAGCAAATCACAACTAAGGATTTGGATTATGAAAAACTTACTGAGTTGTATTCAATAGTTCAAAGATACTAATTTGTAAGCAAATCACAACATAAGGCAGGACAAGAATTTAAAATATTTTGTTGTATTCAATAGTTCAAAGATACTAATTTGTAAGCAAATCACAACATCTATCGGCTCATCCTTCCAAGTTAAATCGTTGTATTCAATAGTTCAAAGATACTAATTTGTAAGCAAATCACAACTTGCGTCCTCGGAAATGATGCGCTTTGCTTGTTGTATTCAATAGTTCAAAGATACTAATTTGTAAGCAAATCACAACACGTTTCTGATTCGGAGTCTTTGGTTTTGCGTTGTATTCAATAGTTCAAAGATACTAATTTGTAAGCAAATCACAACATAGTGCTATTGACTTGTAGCTTATTGACGGTTGTATTCAATAGTTCAAAGATACTAATTTGTAAGCAAATCACAACCAGACTGGTATAAAGCTATTGAGGAATACAGTTGTATTCAATAGTTCAAAGATACTAATTTGTAAGCAAATCACAACCGGTTGAGCGCATACTGCCGGAATTCCACAGTTGTATTCAATAGTTCAAAGATACTAATTTGTAAGCAAATCACAACACATCTTTGTAATCAAATAAATTTGCCATAGTTGTATTCAATAGTTCAAAGATACTAATTTGTAAGCAAATCACAACTCAACGGCGCACAGGCTTGTTTCGAGTGAAGTTGTTTTCAATAGTTCAAAGATACTAATTTGTAAGCAAATCACAACAGCTTATGATGTACTTTTTTTCGTCGAGTTGTTGTTTTCAATAGTTCAAAGATACTAATTTGTAAGCAAATCACAACAACAGAATGAAAGCGACACCCTACATGCTAGTTGTTTTCAATAGTTCAAAGATACTAATTTGTAAGCAAATCACAACATTACCAAATTCAATTTCTTATCCATAGTTGTTGTTTTCAATAGTTCAAAGATACTAATTTGTAAGCAAATCACAACCATTTCCGCCGTTGGTTGTTTTTTATTTGGTTGTTTTCAATAGTTCAAAGATTCTAATTTGTAAGCAAATCACAACTGTCAATGGAAAGAAAAAGACGCCGGGGCGCACGTCTTTATAGTTGAGCGGCAAAAAGACGGCAACCTGTTATGGTTTGACCCACAATCAGGTCGCCGTGGAAGTGCATCAGATTTCGAGAATGGCTACATCAAAAAGATGCGGCAAAACCTTATCGGCATTCTTCGCATTGATGACAAACTGATTAACACTCAATTTTCATCACGGTTCAAGAGGTCATAAACAGACCAAAAGTCCTCATATTCCGATACCTTTCCGTTTTTCAACGAAACGAGCACGGGAGAATTGGGAGGACCAGGAAACCAGTGTTCTTTGTCCTCCACTCCCAAGCTATATATCTCGTAGCCGTCAATATCACACAGATACGCAGCCATTCTGTCAAGCCCCTGCCTATCGGCTTCGTCTAAAACTATCTTCGGTATATTTCTCATACTGATTTATATTCATCCAACAACTCTATTGAAATGGTCTTTCTGACCTGTCTAATCTCTGAGAAAGGGAATTTCCCTTGCTCTTTTTCGGCTTCCTGTTTCGTTCTGAAAATATGAACATTATCAAAACCACTCAAATAATAGCCCGTAAACTGAGGTTCAGCCCATTCAGCTACAAATTGATTATCTAATGTTATACAATATCCGATATTTGAAATCTCCTTTTTCATACAAACTTACTCTGTTGGTACAAAGATAAAGTGTTCAAGGCGTAACCGTTCAAAATTTAGTTATTTTTCTCAAAATTTGTGAGAGGACAACGGTTGTCCTTTAGTGATAAGTTGTTTTCAATAGTTCAAAGATACTAATTTGTAAGCAAATCACAACTGCAATTCCCAGCGCAATTCATTGTTTTTCGTTGTATTCAATAGTTCAAAGATACTAATTTGTAAGCAAATCACAACATATTTCGATTGACGTGCCCGGGCAAAAGGGAGTTATCATAACAGAACAGGCGGCAAATCAAATGCCGCCTGTTTTCATTTTACAGAGAATAATTCCAGTCATTGAGGGCTTTGCTCCAGTTGTCCTCCACGATTTTCACTGTTGCGTCCTCATATTTGTATTTATTCTTCTTATAGCCCTTTTTCTTGTCGAGGTATTTCACGATGTCGGCTTCTGCCTTGTCGAACCCGCCGAGATTGAGCTTCCGATATATCTCCTTGGTCATATCGTATGCGTCCTTCTCGAAGTCCTCGAATTTCATTTCGTAGAGGTTGCCCTCCGGAATGAGGTGCTTGTCGGCCTCGTAGCGGTCGTAAAGCCGCTTGTAGGTCTCCACGATGTTGGCTACAATCTGCTCGTTGCTGATGTCCTGAAGTTTCAACGGCTTTATCGTGTTAGTGAAGAAGCTGCGCGTACTCTCGAACACGGTATAGGGGTTGCGCATCAGATAGATGAACTTTGCGTTGGGGAACATCTCCACCAACGTCCTTATCCGCCCGGTATGCGGGGGATTCTTACTCAGATAGCGCGTGCCACCGGTGTTGGCAAGCGACACTTTCACCAAACGCAAGAACGCCTCCTTGAACACTTTCCTCTCCTCCTCGGTGATTTTCTCGAACGTCAGGAAGCGGTCGCAGTACTCCATCCAGCGTTGCGGGAAAAACCAGAAATTATAGAAAGTGTAGGGTATCATATTCGACAGCGCAAACTCCTCTTCCTGCGGAAGGTCGGGCTTCAGCTCCATATTGTCGGTAGGACGGTGGTCGGGCATCAGCATCGCCATATTTTTCTTGAAGAAAGGCTGTCCTTTCAGCACAAGATTCGGAAATACAGTCTGGTATGTAGTGGTATAGCCGAACTGCTTGTCGCAAGCAAACACGTTGTGGACGAACGTCGTTCCGCTGCGCCAGTGTCCGAGGATGAACAGAGGGTCGTTTTCAAGCGGTTTGTCCGCAATCTTTTTGTAAGCGGAGTCCTCTATCGGTTGCAGCAGGCTCAACAAGCGGCATACGGCCTTGGTAAGGCGGTATTTGCCTTTATATTTGTCGCCGATTTCCTGACCTTCGGTCAGCGTCTTGAATGTATTCCAATTGGCTCCCACAAGAGTGTTTACCGGAAGGTTGTCGAATGTCAGTCCCATAATTGTCAGTTTTTAATTTTGATTGTAAGCCCCTGTTTTGCCAGTTCGTCACACACTTTCCTGATTGCCTCGTGATGTGACTCGTCGATACCGAGAGCATTCAGATCTATAGTTGCGATAGCGTCGTCGTGCACCATATCCTTTGCATCGACACGGTCGATAATCATACCGACGGCGGAAGTGTTGTTGGTTATCGGGTCGATAAGGACGAACGCCCCTGTCTGCTTGTTCTTGTGGTAAGGGTCGAAGAACAACTCTTTTCCAGTGGTGAATACAACTCTTCCAATCTCGTTGAGCACGAGTTTGTCGACTTTCGATTTCTCCATTGTGTTGACATCGACTTTGTATTTTATGTTGTCGATGCGGGCACGGGTGGTGTTGGTGGTCTGTTTCAGATAGAACTGCTTGTTAACGTCCATATCTTCTTCGTCCATCCATACGAGCATAGCCTCGAAATTGCGGTCTTCGTATGGCAGATTGTCAGGCTTTACAAGCATTTCTCCGCGCGATATGTCGATTTCGTCCTCTAAAGTGAGCGTGACGCACAACGGCGGGAACGCCTCTTCCAATTCGCCGTCATAGGTGACAATGCTCTTCACTTTCGACATCTTGCGCGACGGCAGAGCCATTACGGTATCGCCTTTGCGGATTACGCCGCTCGCAACCTTGCCGCTGAATCCGCGGAAATCCAAGTTAGGGCGCAATACGTATTGCACAGGATAGCGGAAATCGTCGTAGTTGCGGTCGAGGTCGATAGGCACTGTCTCGAGATAGTCGAGCAGGCATTTGTCGTTGTACCACGGCGTGCGTTGGCTTTTCTCGACTACGTTGTCACCGTCTAAAGCCGACAGCGGTATGCAGGTCACGTCCGGAATATTGAGTGTGGAAACGAAATCCGTATAGTCTTTTACAATCTTGTCGAACACTGCTTTGTCAAAATCCACAAGGTCCATCTTGTTGACGGCAAGCACCACATGCTTGATTCCGAGAAGCGAAATGAGGAACGTGTGGCGGCGTGTCTGGGTAATCACTCCTGTACGCGCATCGACGAGAATCACGGCCGCATTCGCTGTGGAGCCGCCCGTAATCATATTGCGGGTATATTGCTCGTGTCCCGGGGTGTCGGCGATGATGAACTTGCGGTTGTTTGTACTGAAATAGCGGTATGCCACATCAATCGTGATTCCTTGCTCACGCTCGGCTTTCAGTCCGTCGAGAAGCAGGGCATAGTCAATATGGTCGCCGGCGTTGCCCATACGCTTGCTGTCACGTTCGAGCGCGTCGAGCTGGTCCTCATATATTTTTTTGCTGTCGAAGAGCAGACGTCCGATAAGCGTGGATTTGCCGTCATCCACTGAGCCGGCTGTCAGAAAACGCAGCAGGTCTTTCTGTTCGTCCTTGTCGAGGAATTCTTTTATATTGAGTTTTGAATTGCTTTCCATATCCTTTCGATTTTTAGAAATATCCTTCACGTTTTTTCTGTTCCATGCTTGAATCTTGGTCGAAGTCAATGACACGGGTAGTGCGCTCGCTCTTTGTAGTGGTCATCATTTCTTCCACGATTTTCTCTATTGTGTCGGCCTCGCTTTCCACGGCACCGGTCAACGGCCAGCAACCGAGTGTGCGGAAGCGCACTTTGCGCATCTGTATCTTGTCGCGGTACTCTTCCGGCAGACGGTCGTCGTCGGGCATGATAAGGTTGCCGTCGATTTCCACAATCGGTCTTTCCTTTGCGAAATAGAGAGGCACTATGTCGATTTTCTCCAACCGGATATATTGCCATATGTCAAGCTCCGTCCAGTTAGAAAGCGGAAATACCCGCACGCTTTCGCCCTTATGCACGCGGGTGTTGTATATGTCCCACAGTTCCGGACGTTGGTTTTTCGGATCCCATTGCTGGAATTTGTCGCGGAAAGAGAAAATACGTTCCTTTGCCCTGCTTTTTTCCTCGTCGCGCCTTGCGCCTCCGAATGCTGCGTCGAATTTGTATTTTTCCAAGCCGTGTAACAATGCCTGTGTCTTCATCAGGTCGGTATGCACCTTGCTGCCGTGGGTGAACGGGCCTACTCCGGCATTGAACGCTTCCATATTCGATTCCACGATTAGTTTCCAGCCGTGTTCCTTGGCATATTTGTCGCGGAATTCAATCATTTCCTTGAATTTCCACTTGGAGTCGATGTGCATCAGCGGAAACGGCACTTTCCCGGGAGCGAACGCTTTCTCGGCAAGGTGGGTCATCACGCATGAGTCTTTTCCTATGGAGAAAAGCATTACCGGATTCTCGAATTCGGCTGCCGCTTCACGTATTATGTAAATTGACTCAGCTTCGAGTTCTTGCAGATGGCTTAATTTATAGTCTGACATATCTATTTATGTGTTGTTTATTACTTTTTCAGTTCTATTTTCGGAAGTATATAGCTTAGAAGGCTGTTTACCGATTCTTCTAAAGAAAGCGACGACGTGTCGAGCTCTAAATCCGGACTTTGCGGAGCTTCGAAAGGTGCGGACACTCCAGTGAAATCCTTGATTTCACCACGGCGTGCTTTTGCATACAGACCTTTCACATCGCGCTGTTCGCATACTTCGATAGGCGTGCTTATATATACTTCGACGAAGTTGTCCTTTCCTATTATTTTAGCCGCCATTTCGCGCATGTCATTGTTCGGGCTTATGAATGCGGCAATAGTGATTATGCCGGTATCGACAAACAGTTTGCCCACTTCTGCTATACGGCGGATATTTTCCACACGGTCGGCTGGCGAAAATCCGAGGTTGTTATTGATTCCGCAGCGTATATTGTCACCGTCGAGTATGCGGCATAGGAGCCCGCGCTTATGAAGCTCGCGTTCGAGAGCTATCGCCACGGTGCTTTTCCCCGAGCCGCTAAGGCCGGTGAACCATATCATCAGTCCGCGCTGTCCAAGAAGTTGTTCCTTGTCTTGACGCGATAGCATTTTGTCGAATATGGGGTAGATATGTTCCATAATAAATGACTGTTATTTATTTCCTCAAGCCGGGACAAAAGGCCAGATCAAGGGGATAAGTGTTATAGATATTATCATGACAATCAAATCCATAGGGATTCCGATTCTCGTAAAATCCGTGAATTTGTAGTTTCCGGCACCTTGGACAATCAGATTGGTCTGATAACCGATGGGAGTGGCGAAACCTGCCGATGCCGCTACACAGATGGCAATGAAGAACGGCATAGGCTCTACTCCGAACGACTGTGCCGTTTCCAAAGCGAGCGGGAAAGCGAGCGCGGCTGCGGCGTTATTCGTGACGAGTTCGGTGACAACGAGTGTAACGAAATAAAGCAGTGCTAACGCACCCCATGCACCCAATGACCCGGAAACATCTTTGATGAAGTTGGCTATCATAGCAGCCAGACCGGATTCTTCCATCGCCGCACTGATGGCGAACGCGCAGGCGATTGTAATCAAAATGTCCCAACTGATGTATTTGGTGTATTTCTTCGGAGGGAATATCTTCAGCCATGCCATTACCACCGCGGTTACGGCGGCAAAGAAGAACATATCCATCTTCACATTCGGGAAGCGTTCCTGAAAGTAAGGAAGCTCGCCGATTGTCGCTCCTATAATCATGATGAGAAGCAATGCCAAAGCCGTCCATTTTTTCCATACCGGAACCGGGCGGGTCGGAATTTCCTTTCCGTTGGTCATCATAAGGAATATTGATGAGTCGCCCCATGTTTTGGTGAACGCATCATCGGCAATCAAAACCAGCGTGTCGCCCTGCTGCAATCTTACTTCGCCCAGATTCTTGGTGATGACCTGTCCGCCTTGACGTATTTCCTTTACTTCGGCTCCATATTTCCTCTTGAAATCGAAGTCCTTCAGTTTGCGCTTCAGGCCGGGGAAACGGGAGGCAAGCACAACTTCCACAACATGCTTTCCTTTCTCTATAGCGGCATCGTTCTCCTCTTCCTCGAAGTTGTCCGGACGCTCCGCCGGAAGCAGCTTCTTCGAGGTCAATATAATGAACGTCAGACCGACAATGGTTATAGGAATGCCGATAAAGGCGAGGTCGAACATTTTTAGCCCGGGCAGGCCTTTCTCTATCATCATGCCATGTACAACCAGATTGGTCGAAGTCCCGATAAGCGTACACAGTCCTCCAAGTATGGTGGCATACGACAACGGAATCAGAAATTTGGTGCATGAAAGACCGATTTTCTTCGCCCAGTTCTTTACAATGGGCGCAAAGATGACCACTACAGGTGTGTTGTTGAGAAATGCCGAGATTGCACTCACGAGAGGAAGAAGCCGCAACTGTGCTTTCGCCACCGTGGTTTCCTTTTCCGGCAACAGTTTCTTGACGATAGTACTCAACGCACCGCTCTGTCTTATTCCTTCACTGACAAGGAAAAGCAATGCGACGGTAATCATACCCCGGTTGCTGAATCCGGCTACCATTTGTTTCGGAGTTATAATGCCTGCCGCCATGAATATCACTACCAATGACAACAGAACTATGCCGGGGCGCATCTTGTCCAGTATGAGGGCGACCAGCATTCCTATCAGGCCGAGCAGCACGAAAATTATTTCAAAATTCATTATTTTCTAATTGGTTATTGATGCAAAAGTACGAAAAAAGGGTTTTTCAACAATAAAAAACGAGTAATTATTATTATACTCATTTTCCTGAATTTTGCGCCTTATGGTACAATTATCACCGTATGTTTAATAATTTGTGGGTTTGCAGCGACAGTCTCCATTGCGGGTTGCGCAAGCATTCTTCTACCGCTTTTTTAATATTCACGGAATTGATTTCAGGTCTGCCGCTGTCGCATGGTTGCAGGAAACGGTGTGTGGCTGTGATGCCGTTATAGATTGACAAGTCCTGTCCCTGATACACCACTTTCAGCTCGTCGCATCTGCTGATTGCAAGCTTTGCGCTCTCACCGGAGCATTCAAATTTCGGCGACAGCGTAATCCAGTCGATATTTGACGGTAATGGCCGTGTACCATTAGTCTCGATTGCCACCCTCCTGCTATCTTGGGATTTTAATTCCGCAACAAGTTTCTCGTCGATGGCAAGCGACGGCTCGCCTCCGGTCAGCACTATGTGCCGGGCAGGATATTTGCCGGCCTCTGCTACAATCTCCTGCAACGACATTTCCGTGAACCCGGAATGGTCAGTGTCGCAGAACGGACATTTGAGGTTGCATCCGGAGAAACGAATAAACACAGACGGCGTCCCCGTGAAATAGCCTTCACCTTGCAAGCTATAGAATATTTCGTTAATCCTGTATGTCTTCATTCAGGAATTCGTCTTTTATATAGGTGGCTGAATTGCCGTCCGACTCCTGCACTGTCACTTTATAGCAGGTTGGGATTTGGTCGCATGTCCATTTCGCAATGTTCTCTGCCGTAGGATTGAATGGCAGCAGCTCGTTGAAGTCGCCGTGGTCTAAATAGCCGTGAATAGTATCCTTTATATGTTTAAAGTCGCATACCATTCCGTTTTCATTCAATTCTTTAGCACGGCAATGCACGGTTATTATCCAGTTGTGTCCGTGCATCCGGCTGCACTGGCTTTCGTAGTTGAGCTCAAGACGGTGGCATCCCGCTATCTCCAGTCTTTTGGTTACGTAGTACATTCGTTCGATAATTTGCCCGCAAAATTACGCAAAAACAATTGATTTTTTGAAGCAGCCAAAAAATATAATTGGAGCGGTTCAAAGTATATGGAAAAAATCGTACCTTTGCGGCAACTTTTTACAAATAAACAGCATTAACCTGATTAATACAGCATTTTAGTATGGAGTGGCTTATATCGCTATTTGCCGATAATTCTACGATTGCCCATGATGTGGTTGTCTACGCTCTTGTGATTGCACTTGGAGTGCTTTTGGGCAAGATAAAATTCTTCGGCGTGTCGTTAGGTGTGACATTCGTATTGTTTGTTGGCATTTTGGCCGGACATATAGGATTCAATATCGGCAATATGATGCTGCTGAATTTCCTCAGGGACTTCGGCTTGATTCTGTTCGTATTCTCGATCGGTATGCAGGTCGGCCCGGGTTTCTTCTCGTCGTTCAAAAAAGACGGTATGCAAATGAACCTCATAGCGGCTTTGACCATATTGCTCAACGTCGTCGTGGCAGTAGCTATCAAATTTATTGACTCTAGCCTTACAGTGCCTCAAATGGTAGGTATCCTTTCCGGTGCCGTCACCAACACTCCGGGACTTGGTGCCGCACAACAGGCATTGGAGACTTTGGGACAAAGCGGTGCCGACGATTTGTCGATGGGATACGCAGCGGCATATCCGCTGGGAGTAATCGGAATCATTTTGTCGATGATATTGCTTAAAGTGTTCTGCAAGATAAAAGTCGAGGATGAAGCGAAAGTGATAGAAGAAGAGAAAGAAAACAATCAGTTGAAACCGTACGTCGTCACTTTCAAAGTAGAGAACAGCCTCCTCAACGGCAAGACGGTGAGGGAGCTTAACTCCATTGTCGAGCATCATTTTGTCATATCGCGCCTGAGAAAGACCGATGGCGAAGTGATTATACCGACATCGAAAACTGTGCTTAACAGCGGCGATTTGCTGCTGATTGTATGTTCGGCACAAGACGAGGATATTTTCCATTCCGTGATAGGAAGCACCGTTGAATATGAATGGGGTGCGTTGGCACAGGGAGAAGTGGTGTCGCGCAGGATTTTGGTGACAAACAGCCACTACAACGGCCGCACGCTCGGCTCGTTGCGGTTGCATAACGGCTACCGCCTGAATGCCACGCGTGTCAACCGTGCCGGTATCGACCTTATAGCAAGCTCAAACCTTACGCTTCAGGTAGGCGACCGCATCACGGTAGTGGGCAACCCGAGCCATATCGAGCGTCTTGCCGACCGTTTGGGTAACTCGATGAAGCGTCTGCACGAGCCGAATATGTTCACCATGTTCATCGGCATATTCTTAGGAATCATTGTCGGGCTGATTCCTATTTCCATTCCGGGAATGTCAGCGGCCATGCAGCTCGGACTGGCAGGCGGCCCGCTGATTGTGGCTATCCTGATAAGCCGCTTCGGATACAAGATGAAACTGGTGACTTATACGTCCACAAGCGCAAGCCTGATGTTGCGGGAAATCGGTATTTGCCTCTTCCTTGCCTCTGTAGGAATTTCTGCCGGTGATGGCTTTGCGGAGACAGTGTTTACCGCACAAGGTTTGAGATGGGTTACTTGGGGTTTCATAATTACGTTTGTCCCCCTTATGATAATGGCATTCGTTGCACGGTGGAAATTTAAATTCAACTATCTTTCCATCTTGGGTATAATGTCGGGCAGCTATACAGATCCGCCAGCATTGGCATACTCCAACAAAGTGGCAAACAATGACGCGCCTGCTGTGGCATATTCAACGGTCTATCCGTTGTCGATGTTCCTGCGCGTCATAACCGCCCAACTCTTGATACTTTTGCTTATGAATTAGTGTTGTGTATGGAGATTTAATACTTCAAAAGCCGGAAACCCGAAAGGGAATCCGGCTTTCTGTTTGGGGTATAAGAGAGCCCGTGGAAGTTCGGGACAAGAGCTCCCATGATGGTTGGTCAGAAGCCTACGGCCTCAGCGAGGGATGTGAAGCGGTAACCTTTAGAAAGCAGGGTTTTCACCAACTTGTCAAGATAAGAATCATAGAATTTGTCGGTGCGTTTCTTGTCAGTGCCGAGATGCAACAACAGGATATGACCGTTCAGACCGTTCTCCGATTCCTCTTTCATAATGTTTCCGTAGATTTCCTTGCTGCCGCGGTAAAACTTCAAATCAGGCGTAGTATAGTCCATACTGCTACCTGTCCCGGAAGTGTAGTTAACCAACTGCAATCCCATTTCATCCGCCCACGAAGCGACAGTGCTATTATACTCCTCAAATGGAGGCATAAAATACCGGGCATTGTCCAACGTAATGCCATACTTGCCCATCACCTCATAGCACTTACGGATGTCGGACATAAACTCGTCTTTCGTGACGTAGGTAGTGTCCTCCGGATGCTTCCAGTCTATATACTGCAAATGCCCGTAACTGTGACTGCCGACATAATCGCCACGCTTCAGAATACGTTCCACAATCTTGCCCTTATTCTCAAAGAAATCGCCAGTAAAGAAAAAGTTAGCCTTTACACCATATTTGTCAAGCACTTTCAGCACAGCATCCGCACCCTCGGCATCCTTGTGTGCGGTAAAGACTAACGAGATTGTCTTTTCAGAAGGGTCGGTACGCACGATTCCTCCGGAATAATACAGATTACGGTCGACCGTCCCTGCCTGACGCATCCCCTCGCTCTGCAATGACGAAAGGAAATAGGTCATACTTGCCGTCCCGTCCATAGTAGGCTCGTTCGTAGAATAGTCGCCGATGGCATCGTGATATACCATATCGAATGGCTGGAAGCGTGCGTATTCCTCAGGCTCAGCCCACGGCAGACCTGAAAGAGCAATGCCACGCAGGCTGTTGAATATGCTTGAATATACAGGACCGTCGACCAGTCCGCCGGTGGCGTTGCCAAGATGCTCGGCCACGTATGCCGAATGCGGCTGCGACGGATAATCGCCTCCGCGCGGAAGTTCAACGACCATCGAAGTGCCCCACGGATTGCATCCGAACAGCCAGTCGCGCAAAGCAGCCTCCATCTCCACGTATGTGGAATCGCCTGTCAGCTTCCGATAGAGCATGCATTGGGTGACCATAGCCGTAGTCAGGTTGTTGGAACACCATATAGCAGGTATGCCGAACAGGTAAGGATTTCCGACGGCTTTCTCGTAAGTGCGGCTTATGCCGCTGCGCATATTCCTGATAAATTCGTCCGACAGACGTTCATTGCCGGCAACAGAGGCAATCTGGAAATGTCCCACATTCAAGAACGGATACCATTGGTAATGGCGCGCGCTGTCGGCCCCCATCCATGGAGTCATAGGCTCCTGCCGGCCATATTCCACAGCCGCGTCTAAATATTTCTTATCACCCGTAAGCTTGTAAAGCTCGACAGCGCCAAGCTCCATGTCGTCAACCCAATTCACTTCCTCATAAATATAGGAGGAAGCAACAGAAGCAGTCTGGCACACTCCCGGCTTTTCCACCCCGGTCTGATAAGCGTCGGCCGCTTTCTCTCTGATTTTCTCCGCAAATTCCGGATAGAACGGTTTCAACACCCTCGCCCCCATGGCGAAACAAGATGCAAACTTGCCGGTAGTACTTGCTACTCCGGTTGTGGCATTCTTGAACTTTCCGCGTTGCTGCGGCTCACCGCTACAAAAATACACAGGCCGTCCTGTACCCGGTCCATACCCATAGTCCACCTTATCTGTCACCGGCGAACGGAACGAGGCATGGTCGCGGTCGTCGGCTATCTGGTTATAAAATTCGCCTTTTTCAGGATTCATACGGTCGAGCCAGTCAAGCCCCCATTTTATTTCGTCCACTATGTCAGGAATGCCATTTGCACCCTTATTGCCCATGGCATCGTAATAATCGCCGAACGATTCAGGATTCTCCTGATAGGCGAGCATCATCTGGTACATAGCGTTGGCCGAGGTCGTGGTATATTGCAGGTAGTCACCGGCATCGTGCCATCCACCCCTCACGTCGATACGCTGCCCCGACTTCGTAGGATGGTATTCGACATATCCGTCATATCGGTGGCAGGAATCGCGCAAGAAAGGATTGTAGCCGCAACGCTGCTGGCGCATATAGTTGAGCGCAAAATCCGCCGTCCCGTTGTAGACATCCGCATTTATCGGAAAAACAGGAGAAACTGCCTCACCGGCTTTCAGATAATAACTGCCGCGCTTCTCGAATGAGGAAAAATTCAAGCGGTATGTCGATTTCATCGTTCCATAGCTTCCGGTGTTACGGACAGATGAAAAATCGCGCACGGTCTTGCCGGTCATAGCATCCACAAGCTCAAAATTTGCCACATCAGCGGAGTCCTCGCTTATAAACACTGCCACCTTAACCGATTTCGGCAAGTAGCCCAACTGGTTGATGCGTATCCACTGGCCGGCATTCAACGAGAACGCCGTGAAACAGACACACAAAAAAATCAATACTTTGTTTTTCATACGAAGTTAAATAATTATGGAGTTCAGAATTTTAAATAAATGTCATCATATATGGTAGAGAACACAGCGGCATAGCGTCTTGCCTTTTCCTCGACAGGCATCGGATAGGCGCGCGACGACGAAACCATACGGTATTGCATATAACCCCTACCATTGTAATTAAAAGCCACTGCACATCCGGTTGCCGGGACAAGCGTTCCTGTCAGCTGCGCTATCATTGCCGCGGATTTCTCCCCGGCTGTCATTATTGTACGGCATTCAGGCAGCCTGTCAAGAAAGCCGAACAAATCTATCGGCTCGACGATTTGCAAAAACTTGTCAGAAGCATTGCCTTTCTGACGGATTACTTTCACCGCCGCATCATACATTGCAATACCTCTTTCCGAAGCAAAACGCCTTATAGCATCCTCATCGTAACCGCCCGGCACTATGAATTTATCCTTGTCATTATAAAAGACCAATCCCATTATCCGCCACATATCGTTATTCTTGTTAGGATAATAGAACTTCATTGACCAACGGCTTTCGGGCGGAGGGAACGAGCCAAGCATCAGCACTTTAGCATTGCCGGGCAAAAAGGGCTCAAACGGATGCGACTCTATTTCTGCCATATCTATCACACTTTAAATGATTGAACACTATCATCAACACGACCGTGAGGACAGCACTTGTCAAAGCCAACCATGGAAATCCGTCGGCAACGCCTATCGAAACGGAATCTTCATCCGCGACACCGGCATTAATCAGATAGGTCAGAACAACTACCGAAATATTGTTCAAGGCGTGTGCCACAGCCGGCACCCAAACCGAGCCTGTCCACAACATAGCATAACCGAATATCGCCCCCATGACCATTCGCGGCACAAATCCATAGAACTGCAAATGGAATGCGCTGAAAACAACGGCCGCCGCCCACACCGCAATATGCTTGTTACGGAAACTTCCCGCCAGAACATTCTGCAACGCACCCCGGAAAAACAGTTCCTCGCCGATGCCGGTAAGAATGCCCATACAAAAAATATTAACTGCCAATCCTGCCACAGAATTGTCTGCCATCAGCTTGTCGGTCACAGCTTTTGCCGAAGCCTCGCTGTTTTTCATCCATTCCTCTACCGGCGACAACCATCCGGGCAATGCCAATGATTCGTTCCACGCCACAAGGCAATTGATTGCCGGAGTGGCTACAATATATATAAGAATCACCCAGACATACGACGGCACACCTGCCCTACGCCCTATGCCGAACGACCAATTATCCTTCCCGTAGACAAGAAAAGGCATCAACAATGCCGGAGCGATAAACGCAAGCAGGTTTTGCAGGACAACAGAGCAACGTATTGCCGCAATGTCGTCCAAACCGGCAAACCCGGCGACAACCGCAGAAAGCACAACCGAAAGCAACAGCCCGCCTATCATAAGCAGCGCCAATACAGCCAACGCCCGGCCTGTCCGACAATCCATGCCCGTCATTGCCCTATCATTTTTAAAAATTCATCCTCACCGATAATCGGGATTCCCAACGACTTTGCTTTTTCCAATTTCGAAGGTCCCATATTAGCTCCGGCGAAAACGAAATCCGTCTTTTTAGAAATAGACGAGACGTTTTTCCCGCCATTCATTTCTATCATCTTCTTGTACTCGTCGCGCGAGTGATGCTCGAACACGCCGCTTATGACAATGCTCTTTCCTGCCAATTTATCCGACATGGCGGCTTTTGCCTCCTCCGAAACAGCCATCTGCAACCCGGCCGCTTCCAGACGCCTTACAATTTCCTGATTGCGCGGGTCATTGAAAAAAGCTACAACATTCTCAGCTATTATTCCCCCTATCTCGTCTATCGAGACAAGCTCTTCCACGGTTGAATTTTCCAACTTCACCATCGAACCGGTAGCAAACGCCAATTTCTTCGCGACAGTCTCGCCGACATTAGGAATGGACAATGAATAAACCACACGCTCAAATGGCACAGATTTAGACGCTTCTATGCCTCGGAGAATCCTGCGTGAGGTCAATTCCCCAATTCCGCCCCTTATTGTCAGGCTATCATAAGTAAGGTCATATATGTCAGCCACATTCTTCACAAGCCCGACAGCGAAAAGCTGCTCGGCAGTCTCCTCTCCTATTCCGTCGATGTTCATCATCTTGCGCCCTACGAAATGCTCTATCTTGCCCGTTATCTGCGGACGGCATCCATAACGGTTAGGGCATATCCACGCCGCCTCGCCCTCGTTACGGACAAGCGGCGTGCCGCACACCGGGCAACTTTTCACAAATTCCACCGGACGGCTGCCTTCCTGACGCTTCGATTTGTCGACACCTACTATCTTAGGAATAATCTCACCGCCTTTCTCCACGTATACATAATCGCCGTCGTGAATGTCGAGCTGGCGGATTATATCCTCATTATGAAGCGAAGCGCGCTTAACCACCGTGCCGGAAAGCAATACCGGCTCAAGATTTGCGACAGGCGTAATCACCCCCATCCTTCCGGTCTCGAACGACACGAATTTCAACTTTGTCAATGCCTGCTCTGCCTGAAACTTATAAGCTATGGCCCAACGCGGCGACTTCGCCGTGCTCCCGAGAAAACGCTGCTGCTGGAAATCATTGACCTTGAATACAAGCCCGTCTGTCGCTATTTCCAATTTCTTCCGTTCAACGTCCCAATAATCAATGAATTGCTTCACTTCCTCCACCGTCTTCATCACCCTCACGGCATCCGACACCTTGAACCCCCAGCGCTTCATGGCCATAAGGCTTTCATAATGTGTCTTGAACGGAAGATTGTCGCCAAGCAGATAATAAAAATATGCGTCAAGACCGCGACGAGAGACTTCCGCCGGATTCAGGGTTTTCAATGTTCCGGCCGCCGCGTTCCGGGGATTGGCAAGCAAAGGTTCCTCATTGTATTCACGCTCCTTATTGAGCGCGTCGAACGATTTCCACGGCATCAGAATCTCGCCGCGCACCTCAAAACGCTCCGGATAGTCACCCCCCTGTAAAACCAGAGGGATACTGCGTATAGTCTTCACATTAACCGTGACATCGTCGCCGCGCACGCCGTCGCCGCGGGTCACAGCCCGCGCCATACGCCCATGCTCGTAGATTATGGAAATGGAAGTGCCGTCGAATTTCATTTCGCCGACAATCTCCAAGCTGTCACCATCCTGCAACGCAGACTTGGTGCGGCGGATGAAATCCTCCACCTCGCCGATTGAGTAAGTGTTGCCCAACGAGAGCATCGGCCGCTCGTGCTCTACCTGCACAAACCCGGGAGTCAAATCGCTGCCTACACGCTTTGTGGGCGACAATGGGTCGGCAAATTCCTTATGTGCCTCCTCAAGTTCCTCAAGACGCTTCATCATATCGTCGAATTCCTTATCCGATATGGTAGGCGCGTTCAACACATAATAATTATAATTATGCTTGTTAAGCTCGTCACGCAAATGCTTTATCTCTGCTTCAAAAATATCCATACAAAATAATTTACTCACGAAATTACCAATCTTATCACAAACACCCAATACAATCCGATAAATATTTATCACAAAAACTGTACAAATTTTTTTATGCACCAACGTTGTAGTATCTTTGCCCCCAATAATAACACATAATTAAACAGAATGGAATCTGCTGAAATTTTCAAATGGGTTTTGGAAAACCTCAATTATTGGGTTGTTGTAATTTTTATGGCTATAGAAAGTTCTTTCATCCCTTTTCCGTCTGAAGTAGTAGTACCGCCGGCAGCATGGAAGGCGATGGCCGACGGAAGCATGAACATCATATTAGTCGTCATATTCGCGACCATAGGTGCCAACATAGGGGCTTTGTTCAACTATTATCTTGCAAAATGGCTCGGACGGCCTGTCGTTTATAAATTTGCAAACAGCCGGTTCGGGCATATGTGCCTGATTGACGAAAAGAAAGTGCGCGACGCTGAAGAATACTTCCGTAAGCATGGAGCGGCATCGACATTCTTCGGACGCCTGATTCCCGGAATACGCCAATTGATAAGCATCCCTGCAGGGCTTGCCAATATGAAAATGGGACCGTTCCTGCTCTATACGACACTCGGTGCAGGAGCTTGGAACATCGTACTGGCATTATTAGGATATTTCATATACCAATTCACAGACCTTAAAACGACAAACGACGTATATGAGCTGGCCACGAAATACAGCCACGAAATCGGATATGTAATATTGATATTGGCCGTATTCGTAGTCGGATTCATCATTTATAAAGGATTAAAGAAAAACAAACCGGAAACCAATAACTGATAAAGCTATGATAGTATCGCCTTCCCTTCTGTCGGCCGACTTCTGCAACCTTGCCGCCGACATTGACATGATTAACCGCAGCGAAGCCGAGCTGCTGCACCTCGACATTATGGACGGTGTGTTCGTACCCAACATTTCTTTCGGATTTCCTGTCATAAAGAACCTGAAGAATATCTGCACAAAAGGACTGGACGTGCATCTGATGATTGTAGAGCCTCAAAAATTCATCAAGGAAGTGAAAGATGCCGGCGCGGAATACATGAATGTGCATTACGAGGCATGCCAGCATCTGTCAAGAGTGATACAACAAATCAAGGAAGCCGGAATGAAAGCAGGTGTCACTTTGAACCCGGCAACGCCTGTCGCTGTATTGGAAGACGTGATTTGCGACATCGACATGGCATTGATAATGTCGGTAAATCCGGGATTCGGCGGTCAGAAATTCATCCCCAACTCCGTAAAGAAAGTACGCCAATTACGCGACATGATTGCCAAGAGCGGTTCTAATGCCCTTATAGAAGTAGATGGCGGAGTGAACGAAGAAACCGGACGGATGCTGAAGGATGCCGGTGCCGACATCCTTGTGGCAGGCAACTATGTGTTCAAGGCCGAAAATCCGCTACAACGCATCTCCACCCTCAAAAACCTATAATACAAGAAATCAAATAAAAAAACCGGCGGTTGCCTTATGATGAGACAGCCGCCGTTTTTTTATAAAGCAAAAGCCATTCTATTTCACAGCTACAACTTTCACCATCGTGCCTTGCCCGTTAGAAACACGAACAGCATATACACCAGATGCAACCGGCACACGCAACTCGCCAGACTCATTACCGGCAAAGACATTTGCCCCCTGCAAATTGTAAACCTCGATTTTGCTTTCAGAATCAGCAAATACCACAATTTCCTGATCGCTGCCATTGATTGAAACGCCTTCCAAATCGACACTGTCGATACCGCTCAGTTTCTTGAACAAGGCCGTAACCTCCGAAGCGCGGGTTATCATGAATTCAGTACCTTCGATATTTTCACCATTAAGCACTACCGCGTCAAGTGTATAACTGTCTTCCGGCATGGCAGAAACCTCTATTGCCGAATTTTTCTTAACCTTGTCGCCTGATTCTACAGGATTACCGTCAACGTCCGCAAGAGCAATGGAGCCGTTGACAGAAGGAAGAATAGTGATATAAGCTTCGTCACAACCGGAAGCGTTTCCTGTAATATTGACAATCCAGCCTTTATCCGTCGCTATAAAGCTGTCGGCATTACGGGCATCGTTAGGCGTTTCTTCCTCTCCGGTCTGTACAGTAAGGGTCGTGCCTGTGATTTCATCCTCATCATACGGGAACTCCGGAAGATTCCAATAGAAATCGTCCATTTCGCAAGCTGTCATACCGTTTCCGCCACAATTTATAGAGCCAAGTTCGCGGAGCATGCTCAAATCTATCGAATGAATGGCATTGTCGTTAAACGACAGGCTCTGCAATTTCGTGTTAGTAGATAGGTCAAGCGATGTAAGGTCGTTATCGCCAAGTGACAACGAAACCAGATTACCGTTATTCTCGACATCCACTTCCGCAAGCATATTTCCATTGGCCTCCAATTCTTCCAATTTTGCAAGATTCGACACATCCAAAGATGTGAGTTTATTGTTAGTCAACTTGATGGACACCAACTCCGGATTATTGCCGAAATCAATTTCAGTAAGCTCGTTGTTGCCCGCATTCAGTTCCACCAATCCTGAGCAGTTCGACAAATCGAGAGACCCTATCTTGTTGGCATGGCAGTCAAGATAAGCAAGCCGGGCATTCTCCGCTATGTCCAATTCTGTAAGTTCGTAGCAGGCCGCGCAGTCAAGATATACCAGACTTTTCTGATTTGTCACGTCGAGGGAAGTCAGCGGATTGCCGTACACGCACAATTCTATCAATCCGTCATTCTTCGAAAGGTCGATTGACGTGATTTCATTATCAATCAAATCCGTATTAGGCAATTCATAGCTCTCAAAATTAGCATGCGTCACATCACCATATATAGTGATAGTCTCTCCAGCTGAAGTACCATCAATATACGTCATACTGGAATTGCCTATGACAGCCTCCTGACGCGAACCGTTGCCCCAATCGATTGCGATTTTAGTATTCGGGGCATCTGCTGCAAGAGAGAACTGCATTGTACGCCCGGCTTTGTCTGTCGTGAACGAGATGGATTTGTCCGCCAAAGTGAAATTCACCTTGATTGTTGACGGCCCGTTGATTACGAACCAGTCCTCTTCTATCTCCTCTCCGTTGACTGTCACGCTCTTAAACTTATATCCATCTGCCGGCTCTGCATAAACGCAAATAGGAACACCGATGTTAGCTTTGTCGGACACAGACTTCAGCGACTGATAATAAGGTGCCTGCCATTGTGCTATCGCAAACGCACCGTTTTCCGTAGTGTATTTCGGAAAATCATATACTCCATCAAGCGTCATATTGCCACCTGTCTGTCCTTCTACATGGACAGTCTCCTCAGTCAATGTCGCGTCGATTGTCACATCCGTTTCAGCATTCTGTGCCGTTCCGTCGCCCTCAACATCCACTTTCCATTGCATATCGCTGCTCGTCACATAATCAGTGTCGGAATGTTCGCCGTTAGAACCTGATATAAGCAAATTAGGAACTGATGAATTGTCGGCATGCGCGGGCATTGTCTTATACATCATGCTCAAGGCATCGGATGTCATACGCGGATTATTGCGGATGTCAACCTTCTCAAATGTTCCTGACGGACTTACGTAATTGAAATAGAAATAATCGCATTGTGTGTCGGTCGCCACGAATTCTTGTAAGAAATATGCGTTCGTAAGGTCTATGCGCCGCAAAGGATTGCCGCTTATGTCAAGTTCATGTATATTGCGAAGCATAGTTATGTCGAGTTTCGCAAGATTGTTGTTAGCGACATCCAAAGTCGATATCTCAGTGTTCACCGAAAGGTCGAGTGCCGTCAACTCATTGTCCGAGCACATAAGAGTGATTAATTCCTGATTGTTGGAAAGGTTCAGACTTGAAAGCCGGTTATTGCTACAAGAGAATTGATACAATTTCGGATACTTAGTGACATCTATCGACGTTAATTGGTTGCCTATGACACTTAAGCTTGTAAGATTCGGATAATCACCGACCTCCCAGTCAAGCAGAGCATTATTGCTAAGCAGCAACTGCGACAGGTTGGGCAGACTTATGCCGTAGAAATGCATTATGTAGCAATCCGACATATCGATGATGCGCAGCTTAGTACTGCCGTCATAAAACACCACCGTAGTCAAATCCGGATTATTGGAAGCATAAAAATATTCAAGATTGCTGAATGTGATGAGATTCAAGGTAACAAGCTTGTTATGAGACAAATTCAAGTTTCGCAAATGTTCAGCAAGAGAGGAAATATCCAAATAGTGCGAATCAATCTCATTATAGCTCAAATTCAAATCCTCGAGCTTCGGCATACCTGTCAATGTCAGCGCAGTCAGTTTATTCTTCGACATATCAAAATCCACCAATTCAGGCATCTCGCAAAGGTCAACCTCTGTTATCTGGTTTTCCGAAATGTCGAGTTCAGTGATTGAAGTCAAGCCTTCTGCCGAAAATGAAGTAAGCTGCTGCTCATTACAACGAAGGCACTTGATATTTCCTTTGATTTTGATTGTCTGCCCCTTGATAGCCTCAGTCTGTTCCTGCTCATAGCCCCAACCGTTAGGATCGATGGTATAGGATTTTTCCACACCGTCGCCCCAGTCGATAATTACAGGCTCGTTGATTGAAGTACAGTATGTCGTCACCGACAATTCCTCACCGACAGCTTTCGCCGTCTCGATTGTAATGACACCGTCAGCTTTCATCTCTCCCCACGAGAGAAGCAGCGACGGCAACAATAGTAAAAATTGTTTTTTCATAACGATTTATTAAAAGGTTTGTAATAATTATATTTAGTCAAAAGTATTCATATTTTTTAAATTACGCAACTTTTATTATGATTTTATAATTTGCATTATACATTTAAGCACCAAGGGCGATACAAAAAACGATAAATATCCACATATAAAGCCGTATAATCTCCAAAATATCACATCAAATCCGACACAGGAAGATGGTTTCTGTAAAGAATAACTACGCCTTAGTGGTGATAAGATAATCTAAAAGCCGGATAGCGGTTTCGCAAAACCGCAATGCTTTGTAAAGAATAAGCGGATACAATTAAATTAGGTAATTATAGAGTACGACAGCTATAATTTTGAACGAGAAGCGCAAGCACAGAATATCCTATTTGTCGGAAAATATATCCCAAACATCCGATTTGACGCAAAAACGCCCTTTTTAAATTTTCATTTTCGTATTAGTAATTTACAGACCTTGCCACACACAAGGCTGATAATATTTTACCAAAACCGAAAAATATGAAAGTAGCAATCGTAGGCACAAGAAATCCGAGCGTTTCTTATGAGCAATAGACACAAGTCCTAAAGAACATGAATTTGCCGACAGTGGCAGAATTAGTATCAGGCGGTGCAAAAGGGCATTGATTCATATACAAAACGACTCTCAAAGGAGAGTGGTATCCCATTGATAGAGTTCAACGAAAGAGACCAGCGAGAGATGGTCGATATAGCAAGGATAGGTTTTATAGAGGACTTAGGTTTTGAACTCTTTGTAAGAACCGACGACGAAGAAAGTGTACCACATGTTCATATTTGGGATTATGACACAAGAGGTGAGAAATTTAATTCTTGTGTTAAGTTACTTACACCAGAGTATCTTACACACAGAGATAAGTGCAATAATGTTTTCAATCCAAGGCAAAAGGAAGCTTTTACAAACTTTATGTCTGAAGTGAAAACTTCTTTAATCAAGAGAGTACCTGCAATGACAAATTATGAGTTTAGTTGCTGGATGTGGGGTGATAATAATTCTAATATGGACGTTGACGTCCAGTATGACGAGAACGACAACCCCATAATCCCCGACTATTCTAAGCTCTGACTATGGACAAGAAAGGTTGTGAATATTGTAAGTTCTATGTACTAATATTCGATTATAGAATGTATTGTATGAAGCTTGCCAAAAGAATTACAGCATGCAAGAAGCTTTGTAAGTATTTTGTAAGTTATACAGATTAAGCAGTGTTGTAATAATTCGTATAAGGAATAGATAAGAGTAAAGCAGAAAGCAGCTATGAACCTAAAAGAGATATTTAAGAGGCAGACAGACCCTGTCTGTGATATGGCGAACCTAAGGGAAAAACAACAGGTATTAGCACAATAATATTTGTGAGTTCAAAAGTACCCAGACATAAGCCAAGGTTAAAGGTGGTAAAGAATTTAAAAGAAAAGTTTTCAGTGTCTATTGAAGACAATCCACGAGTATTAGCGGGTGATTCGTCAATAGTACCAGCGAAAGTATTAGAACAAGTTAAAGAATGGATTATTTTGAATAAGGATTTGTTGCTTGAATATTGGAACGACCCCTTATTTGACACAGAGCGCCTATACACAGAGACAAAGAAAGTAAAGTAGAATGTAGCTATGAATTTAAAGTTATTGGCAAGACAAATAGCAGATGGTGTAGAGCAGCATTCAAGACGCACTGCGCGAAATCTTTTAATGAGGAACGAGTTTTCTCGAGAAGAAGCGGATTTGTTTATCCAGTTATTGCTTGACAAACTACCCAATTTGAAGGGCGAGCTTAGAAAATTTTATTACGGTCTCACCCGCTGGTTTCTGACTGACTTGGATATTCAAAGCCCACAAGACGTGTATAAGGTCAACAAACTGCTTTATAATTTGAGAAATACGCCTGAAGCCGATTTTTATGACAAGGATTTTAACGGTCTGTCAATTAAAGATGTGCAAGATATTTCAAGGATTGACCTTGAAGCAGAACCGTATCAAGCACCACCTGATGCTTCATACGAAGTTTTTGAATTAACAGACTTCGACAAGGTCTGTCAATACGAGAACTATGCGGATTGGTGTATTCTTGATGAAACTGTATTTGAAGCGTATACAGCCAACGGATTAAAGTATTTTATGGCAGAAAGGTCTGACTTTAAAGAAATCCCCAAAGCAAGAGGCGATAATTATCCCTACGACGATTATGGAATGTCACTCATTGTCATTGGTATAGAGAATAATGAAATAGTTTCAGTAACTTCCCGTTGGAATTTTGATGACACAGGCGATTCTTACCTAAAGCCACAACAATTGAAAAAATTATTAGGGAGAAAATATAATTTCTTATTTGAATAGTAGACTTTGCCATTACCAAACAAATCTAACAGCCATATAGAACATCTGACACGATAAAACAGCGAAGCCATATTGGGCATAAAAAGGAAGTGGAGGCGGACCTGCGTCTGTCTCCACTTCGCTTAGAAAGGGGGCGGCGACCTGCTCTCCCGGTTTCCCAGTACCATCGGCGCGGCGGGGCTTAACTGCCCTGTTCGGAATGGGGAGGGGTGGGACCCCCGCGCTATTGCCGCCTTTTCCTTTTATCTTTACTTCTTTCCTTTATCCTTTCCTTTTTCCCTCTTCCTTTGTCTTTCTCCTTCCTTTATCCTCTTTCCTCTCCCGGCGCCTTCGCGCGGACGTATGAGGCATGGGGTATGCGGTGAAGCGACAGTTCCATGCCGGAAGCCGTGCGCCGCCTCCGCCCTTGCGGGGGTGCGGCGTCCTAAAACAGCATGCCTTCCCAGGAAAGCTCCGGGCTATTAGTACCGCTCGGCTTTGCCGTCGCCGGCTTTACACCTGCGGCCTATCAACGTCGTCGTCTCCGACGGCCCTCAGGGAGATCTTATCTTGGGGAGGGCTTCGCGCTTAGATGCTTTCAGCGCTTATCCTTCCCGGACGCGGCTACCCGGCCGTGCACCTGGCGGTACAACCGGCTCACCGTAGGTCCGTCCACCACGGTCCTCTCGTACTAGTGGCGGACCCCCGCAAATCTCCAGCGCCCACAACAGATAGGGACCGAACTGTCTCACGACGTTCTGAACCCAGCTCGCGTGCCACTT